>Ga0123519_10000326_pt1 | contig 83210 bp, 92 predicted proteins | sample YelNatPaOPRAMG02_FD_87396 | JGI IMG/M metagenome (GOLD analysis project Ga0123519, IMG submission 87396) | Hot spring microbial communities from Yellowstone National Park - Yellowstone National Park OP-RAMG-02 (version 2) | ecosystem: Environmental > Aquatic > Thermal springs > Hot (42-90C) ...
AAATCTCTGCTGAAGAGAAAATGCAATTAGCCCCCATAACTGAAGTGTCTTCTAAAGATAAAATAGAAATCAACCCCCAGGCGGAAAACCCAGTATTAATAAATAAAGAACCTATGAAAGTTGAAGGGCAGCAAGCAGATAGGTCGCCGATTATTTCTGTTGATGTTCAATCTTCTGGTGGTAATATAAACAAATCCCCTCTGGAAAATTCATCACAAACAGTTACTAAGAAACCTCTTCAGATCGGGATAAATAAGGAAGCCCAGGAGGTTGTAATTCAACAAGGAGAGACCACCACTAAAACAAAAGAACCTATAAGTATTGAAGGTAATGATTTAAAGATTCAAACACCGGAAGGAAAGATGACTATTAACGTTTTACCTGATGTAATAACAAAAGCGGTGATTCAGAAGGAGCCTCAAAAACTTAACGATATCTCTTTGAAAGTCGTTGATAAGCAACCAATTTATGAAACAACCGGCTTAAAAGAAGAGAAAATCTTAAATTTAATTCCTATTAGAATGCCGATTAAAACTAAAGTCTCGGCTCAAACAGGAGAAGTTCTTGGGGTTGAAAAACCTTGGTGGGCAAAAATTCTTGATCCTATTTCTTCTTAAAACCTAAGGTAAAACAATTAACTAAATAAATTAACTGTCTTTATTTTTAATCAAAAAAATCACTGAACAATACAAATAAGATGCAATATTTTCAATCATTGTTAATCGAGAAATACCATTTGGGTAAAAATAATTAAGTAAATATTCATGTGGTGTTGCATCTTTTAAATACAGTAGCCGAACAGTTCTAAAGCGCTGCATTTCACCTGGATATGGTTTATTGTGTCTTTTAGCTTGATTTTTAAGTTTAAGCTCTATTTGTTTCTCAATCTTAGCTAATCTTTTTAAATCATAAGCTAAAGATCAATATCGGTAATTAATGCTTTTTTAAGGAAAATATCTGTTTAGCTCTAACTCTATTTAAAGTCTTGTATATAGTTAACCTTGATACATGATATTCATAAGCCAGTTGAGTTACAGATATTTTTACTTATGATATTTGTTAAAGATCTCAAGATGTTGATTTAGCAACAATCTTGTATTTTTATGAATGATCATCGTTGTTGTTCACCTTCTTTCAGTAACTTTATTCTACCTAAAGTGTTAATAACGCGATTATAAATAATAGAATTGTATTAGACTGCCGTATTTGCTTCATAAATATCTCTGATTAGATATGGAAACAGGAAGACATGATGATATAATTTTAGATAATAAAAAGAAAGGAGGTGGAGAAGATGAATAAAAATCTTTTAATTACAATTGTTATTATTGCTACTGTTTTAATTGGTGGATTTGCTGTTATCAATAAACAATCATCTTCCCAAAAGCAGGTGATTAATCTTGGTCAGGTTGAAAAAAAAGTAGCTCAAGATTTAGGTTTAAAAGAAGGAAAAGTATCCACCCCTTCTTATCCAGAAGCAACTATTGATGAAGAAAAATGCGGTAAAGATGCTTTTTATGTTAAAGAAAAAAGCGCTGATTTTGTCAAAAATTATTGTAAATTTTTAAGAGACAACGGTTGGAAATTAGTTCATCAAGACTATTCAGACTGCGAAGAGATAAGTTCATTTGGAGGTGGATATAATTATAATAAAGGTCAAGAAAAAATAGCTGTTTCGGTCATGAAATATGGCGAAGATGCCGCTTGTTTTTGGGTTTATAAAAGATAAACTAATTAAGAATGGTTAAAAAATTAAAAAATTGAGCGTTAGAAAAAAGTGCTGTGGTAAATTTATTTCTTAGTAGAATTTTTTATCATTTTGTGGTCACTGTCAAATATTTATTCTTTTAAGGGAAAAGCGCAATACTATTTTTAATGAATGAAAAATAAAATTTTCATTGTGGGCGTAGTTTTAGTTTTAATTTTTGTTGCTGTTGTTGCTATAAGATTTTTCTTAAGTGGAGATGAAGACACCTGGATTTGTCAAAATGGCAGGTGGGTGAAGCACGGAAGCCCTCGTGAGCCAATGCCTAAAACGAGTTGTGGTGAACAAGGTGAAGAAACAAACAAAGGAGGGGCAAGGTATGAAGTTTACAAAGCAGATGATTTTGAGGTTAAGTATCCCTATTGGCAAAATATTGATAAAAAGAACCTGCTTGATCCTGAGAAAACCAAGCTGGCAGTCACCGATGGCGGGTGTAACTTTATTATTACCGCAATTCTTATTCCTACTAATACCAACTTCAAAGATTATACCCAGAAGATAGCTCAAGAACAGATTGCCAAAACCAAAAGTAAGGTGATTGCTCAAGATATTAAAGATAACACTGCCTATATGGAGGGAGAGTTAACTATGGGTAATACCGCCCTTTACAGTGTCTCCTATGGTTATATGACCAGTAAAAGACAATCCTATGGCGTTGCTTTTATATCAGAAAAAAGTCTTTTTGAATCTGCCTGCCGACCAATCATTAATGAAGTTGTAGAGAGTGTGAAGATTAAATAAATTCTTTAAGTATTTTAAGTATTAAAGATAGAAAAATTAATGAAAAAAGCAATTGTTCAAAAAGATAATTTGGGTTGCAGTATTGCCTGCTTTGCCTTTATAACCAACAAACAACATGAAGAGATTGCTAATGATTTGGGTAAAGAAAAAGACCTAAAAAAAAGCAAAAGCAGGTTTTAGAAAAAGACTTCCAGAAAAACCAATTTATGGAATTTTTGTTAATGCTACTTCAAATTAGTGATTTGTTATCATTGTAAGATGAAGTTAAAACAAATTAATCGAATTAGCTTAATTCCAACAAGCCCTTTTAACTTTGACGCCACTTTCCATAAACCCGATCACTTTACATCTGGAGATAACTATTGGGAAAAAGGTGTAAGGTGGCAAACTTGGTGGTGGGAAGGAATAGATTTTGGATTAAAGTTTGAAAACAAAGGGACAGTTGATAAACCAAAAGTCCTGGTAACCGTTTACGCAGCTACTAAACCAGACAAAAAGTTATTGGTTTCTCTTATTGAAGAAGTTAAATACAGATATAATTTCAACCTTGACCTTAGTGGCTTTTACAAGCAATTTTCAAAAGATAAAGATTTGAGTAAGATTATAAAACGATGGCGAGGAATGCGTCCAGGACACCCCAGTTCTCTATATGAGTATTTGATTATCGGCATAGTGCTACAAAATGCTACTGTCAGGCGATCCATCCAAATGTTTAAAGCACTACTGGAGAAATACGGAAAACTTCTGGAATTTGATGGTAAGAGACTTTGGTGTTTCTGGGCGCCTGGAGCTTTGAAAAATGTTACCGAAGAGGAACTTCGAGCATTAAAAGTTGGTTACCGAGCTAAGTCGATAAAGCGAATTGATGACCACTTTGCTCAGGGTTTAATGAATGAAATAGAACTTCGCAAAAAAGACAGAGAAACTCAAATGAAAGAGCTATTGAAATTATATGGTGTGGGACAGGCTACGGTTTGGTATCTTTTATTTGATGTTTTCCATCACTGGGATTTTTTCAATCATATTTCTCCTTGGGAACAGAAGATTTATTCAAAACTGTTTTTCGATAAAGATCCAGAGAAGCCTGTTCCTGTCAAAAAACTTCTCAAACATTTTGAAAAATATGGGAAGTATAAACATCTTGCCGTTCACTACATCTGGGAAGATTTGTGGTGGAGACGCAAGAACAAACACATTCCTTGGTTGGAGAAGTTGATCAGGATTTAAAATTTGAGGAAGCGGTTTACTTCCTTATGGGTAAATTCTGGATATTCCAGGTAGCTTGCCCAGTCTGTAGCTCGGAAATCACACCATCGTTCGAGCTATTTAGCCTATTGCTCAAACCTTAAAAGACCCTAAAGCGGAAAATCATTGCTAATCAGTTAACCGCTATAACTCAATTTTTACTTGCAGCATATCCTTATCCTCAATTTTTTCCTTCTGACGCACTCTTTTTACAATAGACATCACATAATTTCCCCTTTTTGTTGGAAAAAGGGTGGTTTTCCAGGTAGTATTTCCCACCGTGGCAGTAGCCCTTACCAACCCAAATTTGTTCGCTTTCTTGTCAGGATATTCTTTAATTTTTTGTGAGAGCGCGTTATCTAGATCAATAAAATAACAGCCGGATGAAGCAGGATCTTTCCAAACTTTGTTTTTAAAAGTAAACACTTTAGCCATGCTTTATGATGGCAAGAATCGGTTTATTTCTCTATTTGTAAACTCTGAATATTCCAGCTTATTCGCTTAGCCTGCTCCTCGTAAATCGCCTATCGCTTCGAGATATTTCTCTGAAAGCTATAATAAAAGTTTTCTAAACAATAATTTTTTTCTTAGTGTTTCTAAAAAAGCTATTGACAAGCTTTAATCTTTTTTATACCATATGAACATGGGTTCATATAATTGTTGTTCGCTAACAAGCAAAGAGTCAAAACGTGTGGAGTCGCTATCTTCCCTTCTAAGATTAGTTTCTGAAGAAAGCCGCCTGAAACTCCTCTGTATCCTTCGCTATGGTGAGCATTGTGTCTGTGAACTAATGGATCATGTGGAAATGTCCCAAAGCCTGATTTCTCACCATCTTAAAGACTTGAAAGATGCCGGTGTTGTGAAGGATGAAAAGCGAGGGTTGAGAGTCTATTACACTCTCACTAACAAAGGAAAACACATTACCAATTTGCTGTTTAGTATTTCTCAGAAGGAGGTGAAAATATGAAAATCCAGGTTTTGGGTTCTGGTTGCCCTACATGTAAAAAATTATATGAACTAACTAAACAAGCGGTCAAAGAACTCAATCTTAATGATGAGGTTGAGTATATTACCGATATTTCCAAAATCATTGAGATGGGTGTCATGTCTAGTCCGGTTCTTGCTGTTGACGGAAAGCCTGTTATGGTTGGTTTTCTGCCCGATGTAGAGAAAGTTAAAAGTATTCTTAAGGAGGTAAAAAAATAACCTATGGATTTTTTTAAACCGATACAACTTTTGGCTGATTTGGCCTCTTATCAATGGCTTAATCTAAGCAAAGGGTCTTATTTAGGCAGTGCCGTAAATTTCTTTATTTATGACACGATTAAAATCGGTCTGCTTTTAGTCGTTATTAATTATGTTATGGCAATTACCCGCTACTACTTCCCCATGGAAAGAGTGCGGGATATCTTGACTAAACGTCATTGGTTCGGACTGGATTATTTATTTGCCGCTATACTCGGTGTGGTAACACCGTTTTGCTCATGTTCATCCATTCCTTTGTTTATCGGTTTTGTCGGCGCAGGAATTCCTTTGGGAGTTACCTTTGCTTTTTTAATCAGCTCACCCTTGGTTAATGAATCCTCTTTATACCTTTTCCCCGCCATGTTTGGAATAAAGGTGACCATTTTTTATAACTTGGTTGGCATTGTAGTTGCGGTTTTGGGAGGAATGTTGATTAATCGACTACAAGTGGAAAAATACGTCAAGCAAGAACTTCTAAAATTCAAGTCTCGTTCTCAGATTGAAGCAGAACATGGAGGCTCTTCATTGCCGTTTTGGCAACTTATCAGATATTTTTGGCAGGATGGCATGAATATAACCAAACAAGTGTTGCCTTATGTTGTTTTGGGAGTTGGCATTGGCGCACTTATCCATGGTTTTGTGCCCGCCAGCTTGGTAGAACATTATCTTTCAGCAAGAACTTGGTGGGCAATCCCAATGGCTACTTTGCTTGGGGCACCTCTTTACGCCAATTCAGTAAGCGTCATTCCGGTTATGGAAGCTTTGGTTGGCAAAGGCGTGCCCTTGGGAACAGCGCTTGCTTTTATGACTGCCATTGTAACTGTTTCTATTCCTGAAGCAATGATCTTGAAAAAAGTAATGAAGTGGCAGCTTTTAGGATTGTTTTTTGGCATTACCATCATTGGCATTATAATTATGGGTTATATCTTTAATATCATTTTGTAAATAAAAAAATTATGATGAAAAAAAATCTTGTCATATTGCTTATTGTTGGAGCCATTTTAGCGGTAGTTTTCTTTTTAATTAAATCTTCAGGAAAGTCTGAAAACAATTCTTCTCAAGTATTGAGTTCCGCTCAAAACAGTCCGACAACCACACCATCAGTGTCGGCTGTTCCTGCTGACAAAATTGAAGTTGTTCATTTCCATGGCACAAATCAATGCTGGTCGTGCATTACTGTTGGGCAGTACGCCTTAAAGACCATCAAAGAGAAATTTCCTGAAGAATTTGCGTCAGGCAAGATTGTTTATAAAGACATCAATGGCGAGCTAAAAGAAAACCGCGACATTGTAATGAAGTATCAAGCCAGAGGGTCTTCTTTGTTCATAAACGCTATCCGGGGAGGAAAAGATGATATTGCCGAAGATGTAACAGTGTGGAGACTGGTTAACAGCGAAAGCCGGTTTGTTAATTATTTTGAAAACAAATTGAAATCTTTATTGGGTAAATAATTATGGATTTAATCAATAACCTTATCGACACTTATAACATTCCAGTCTTAACTGCTTTTTTGATTGGAATTTTGACCTCTATCAGCCCTTGCCCTTTGGCAACAAATATAACTGCAATTGCCTATATTTCAAAAGATATTAAAACACCCAAAAACACCATCCTAAATGGTTTTTTCTATACCTTGGGGCGGGGTATAAGCTATACCATACTGGCGATGCTCATGTATTTTGGATTATCATCCTTTCAAGTTTCCCGGATATTCCAGGGATGGGGAGACAAAGTCCTGGGGCCGATTTTGATAATCCTCGGTCTTATCATGTTTGGAGTTGTCAAGATTAATACCGGTTTACGAAATGAAAAACTGGAGCGATTCAAATTATGGGTTACTTCAAAAGGTTTTTTTGGAGCGCTGCTTTTGGGGATGCTTTTCGCCTTTGCTTTTTGCCCTTACAGCGGGGTTCTTTTTTTTGGTATACTTACACCATTGATTTTTAAATCTGCCGGAGGATTATTATTGCCACCCTTATTTGCCATAGGAACAGGATTACCGGTAATTTTCTTTTCCTTTCTCATAGCTTTCAGTATCCAAAAGATAAGCAAGGCTTTTCAAGTAGTTCGGAAAATTGAAAAAATAACCCGGTATGTTGTCGCATCCACTTTTACCGTTGTTGGTATTTATTATCTAAGGTATTTGGTATTGTTTATTCTGCAAATTATATGAGTCATAAACCGTCATTTATCGATCTTGCAAAAAAAGCCCTGTATATCGGGGTTACTGGCTATGGTGGACCGGCAGTCTTGGGACATATGAAAAACGAAATCGTCAAAAAAAGTAAGTGGGTGTCGGATGACGATTTTATGAATTCTTTAAGCCTGGCTGATATTCTTCCCGGAGCAACAGGAGTAACGCTTATGGGGTATTTAGGCTACAAGTTAAAAGGAGTCGGCGGTTGGATACTGGCCTGGGGTTTATATGTCCTACCCGCTTTTCTTTTTACCACCATCATTTCCCAGTTTTATTTCCGAAACAGCAACCTCGCGTTTGTCCAGAAGATTTTTACTGGACTAGGAGCTTTGGTCGTTGCCCTTTTATTAAATGCCCTTATTAATTTAAGTAAGCCTGTATATAGCAAATCAGGAAGATTTAATCCCAAAGGTCTTCTCATTTCGATTCCGGCCTTTTTACTGGCAGTGTTTACCCACATAAACGCAACGTTCATTTATCTTTTATCTGGAGCATTGGGTTTTTTTCTGTATTATTTTAGCCGCGACGTGATGGTTCCCAGGGAAACGCAAAAGGTAATCAAAGAAGAAAGAAAGGAAAAAATAATATGGGGAAATATCCCGAAATCGCCTTTTACCTATTTTATCGTCGGATTGGCAGCCGTCGGTCTTTTACTGTCTTATCTGGTTCCGGTAACAGGACAGCTTATTACGGCCTTCATCCATATGGGGACGTTCGCTTTGGGCTCCGGTTTTACGGTGATACCGCTTATGCAATCTATCGCCGTTAATCAGAACCATTGGGTTACCCTAAAACAATTCCAGGATGGTTTGGCCATCGGCCAGATTACTCCGGGACCTGTTCTTATTACCGCCGCTTTTATTGGTTACAATGTACTTGGCTGGCTGGGCGCTTTAATAGCAACCATATCGATCTTTCTGCCTTCACTTGTATTAATCGTTATTTTCGGAGGATTACATGAACGGATTAAGCATTTAAGGATCGTCAGAGTGATGATTAAGGGTTTCCTTGCCGGTTTTATCGGTATTATTACCGCTATTACCCTTCAATTCGCCAGGACATCCCTTTTCAACTGGCAAACCTGGCTGATTTTTTTAGCAACTTTATTTGTAATGATTAAACTTAAAAAAAATATTGTTTGGGTAATTCTGGGAACAGTGATTGTTTCGTTATTTTTATTTTAGCGTCTATGAAACAAAAAAATCTCATTCTGGCGATCGGTATCAATATAGTTATCACAATTATTGAAATCATAGTTGGTTTGCTTATTGGCAGTCTGGCGATCATTTCCGATGCCGTTCATAATTTTTTTGATGTCGGTGCCATGGTTTTAAGTTTCCTGGGCGAACGGGCAAGTGAGAAGAAAATGGATGTCCGCCACACGTACGGCTTCAAACGGACAGAAATTTTAGTAGCACTTCTTAACAGTACTTTTCTTTTAGTTTCCATCGGTTTTATCGGGTATGAGGCAGTTAAACGGCTTATTTATCCGCAGACAATTTCCAGAGGCTGGATGTTGGTTATGGCAGTAGTCGCCTTTATCGGTAATATGCTGGCGACAAAACTGTTACACGACCATGCCGAGGAAAGCATGAATATCCGTTCGGCTTTTCTGCATTCTTTACAGGACGCCTTGTTTTCTGCCGGGGTTATTGTAGCCGCTATTTTGGTTCTGGTTTTTAACTGGCAGTGGGTCGATGCCGGAATTTCACTGATGCTATCGGTACTTCTCGCTAGGGAAGTGATGGGTTTGATTATGGAAACAGTCCATATTCTGATGGAGGGGGTACCGGAAGATTTGAATCTGGACAAGCTGAAAAATGACCTAATGATGCTTTCCGGAATTCAAGACGTGAATGATCTTCATGTCTGGAGTACCGGATCAAAAGACATTATCCTGACTGCCCACATTGTTGCAGATTTAAAAGATGACAGTGACCACCTTAAAAGATTTAAAAGTATTAAAGAATTCCTATTTTCTAAATACAAAATAAGCCACAGTACTATTCAATTGGTTCCGGCTACGATACAACCTAAATTACAGGATGTGTGCAAACACTGTAATTAATTAAATTTATTTTTTAAGAAAACTTATTATGGAAAACAAAAGACTATTTACCGTTATAATCTCCGTACTTATAATTGTGACGCTAGGGATTGTGGTTTGGGGAAGCAAAAACAAAAATATCGGTTCTTCACAAGCAGTCACAGTTGAGCCAAGTGCTCCCGTATTTTTTTACGGCAATACCTGTCCTCATTGTGCTGATGTTAAGGAGTGGATGCGGGAAAATAAGGTTGAAGAAAAGATTAAATTGGTCAAAAAAGAGGTTTATGGCAATAAAGCTAACGCCCTTGAGCTGTCAAAAGCGGCTGAAAGCTGCGGAATGGACACTGCCTCTATTGGCGTGCCGTTTCTTTTTACGCCTGAAGGCAAGTGTTTGGTCGGCACGCCTGATATTGTCAATTACTTAAGCGAAAAGGCTGGCTTATCAGGGAAGGAAGCTGAACAATGAAAATATTCATAGGTCTTTTTCTGGCATTGGCAGCTTTTTTGGCGACAACGACACCGGCTTACGCCGTCTGTCCTATCTGCACAGTGGCGGTAGGAGCGGGTTTGGGCATATCCCGTTGGTTAGGCATTGATGACAGTGTGGCTGACATCTGGATCGGAGGCTTAATTCTTTCCAGCAGGCTGTGGTTGGCAGATTGGATCGGGAAGAAGGGTTGGAAAGTGCCATATAAAGAGGTTGCTTCAGTGGTTTTATTATTTTTGTTTGTTATCCCCCCTCTTTATTGGATGAAGATGATTGGGCTTGGCGGCAATACTCTCTGGGGGGTCGATAAATTATTGCTGGGAACAGTAATTGGGTCGGTTGTCTTTCTCTTTGGTGTATGGTTTGATAAGTGGCTAAGAACCACCAACCAAAACAAGGTCTATGTCTATTACCAAAAAGTAATTATCCCTGTGTTTTTGCTGTCACTTGTCAGTTTTGTCTTTTATCTTATTACTAGTTGAAAATGAGGTAAAACTATGCCAAACAAAAAAATACAACCCGACATTAATGAGTTTTTAGACAAGGTGAAAAAAATGGAAAAGGGAGAAAAACTCGACCTTTCCTCCGACGAAGATCTCTCCATCGGGATTATGAATTTGATTTCCATAGAAGAACATTTCTTTTTTACTTACAACAAAACCAAGGACGTCAAATACCTTGATCTTCTTAATGAAATACGAGAGATGCGCAAAAGCGCCCTGAAGCGGATTATCAAGGATTACGAAGGTGAAGTTTGGTGCATTAGCAAACACCTGCTAGCTGCATCCATGCGGTTTATGGAAGTTGGCACAAAAGCTCTCACCAAAGGCGATAAAAGTGAAGCCGAGAATATGTTTCAAAAGTCTTACCAGCTTTACAGCTTGTTTTGGGGACTAAATCTTGGCGTGGTACAGACTAAAGATATCAAACACACTGACTCAAAAGAAGTGGCTTTTGTTAGCGAAGATCCCAAACCAGTCGTTAAAGGAACGGCGGGCATTTTTGAAAAACTGGGGCAACTGGTGCTAAAAGCAATTGACTGTTGCAGGGAATAATCATAGAAGGATAAAATTTTGTCCTTGAGTTCTTAATAAACAAAACCCACTCGTAACCTAGAGTGGGTTTTGCAGTAAAGCGCTTAATCTACTACCCTATTCAGCAATTGTTTTAACCTGAATTTTCTTAGGCTGCGCTTTTGGTGATTTCGCAAAAGCAATAGTCATCACACCATGTTTATAAGTAGCTTCTGGTTCTTTGCTTTCATCAATATCACCAGGAACAGCTACTCGATACGAGAATGATTTAGTTGCTTTGCGATAATATTTTTTCTTTTTGTTTTCCTCTTCTTCTTTCGACTCTCCCCGAACCCAAAGGTAGCCGTCTTGGAAGGTCACATCCACATTTTTAGGATCGATGCCAGGAACAGCTGCTTCAACATACACTTTATTATCGTCTTCATATACCGAGAGACCACTTTGAGTTGAGGGAGTAGTTAACCACTCCTCGTCTTCATCCCAAAAGTCTGGAAGCGACGGAAATGACAAAAACCTTCTAGGAATGAGATTGACCGTCATATTTTCTCACCCCCTTTCAAAGTTAGTTTAATTCTAATTATATATTAGCAGTCTAACAAATTGATTGCTAATTTGTCAAGAGGTTAATGATATAATTGAGTACTCTTTACCCCAAGAATGGAAAGCTAAGATTGAAGAAAATAAACTCTTTATAGCGCCGAAAAACTTAGAAGGCTACTTATCCATCCGCATCTATGATTATCTTGGAAAAACAGGATTTTGGACAAAAAACTACAAGTTTGAAATTTGGCCGCAACTCCAACGAGGATTTTTTAAAAGCAAAACAGACAAGATGGATAAAATATTGAAAAACTTTGAAAAAATTCTTGTCCCCCCTCAATCCAAAGTGCTTTTTAACTGCGAAAACCAGCTTATCAACCTGCTACAGACAACGGATTGTTGAGAAGTTTAAAAAGGAAGCGTTAGAGGAACATCGTTACCTTTTTCATCCTCGAGATATTTTTTCCAGTTGACTTTCAAGGCAACTTTACCCTTAGCGTCAAGATAATAAATCTCTCCCTTATCTACTCCATACTGAAAAAGGTCTTTGGTAAGAAGAACATCATCTAAACAATAATGTTTCAGTTCATCCCATTTTTTCTCCTTGTAATAATCGATTGCCATCAGACCGTGGCCGGTTTTTTTCTTTCCCAAAGTAGCAGAAATGAGATCGTTAAGAGCTAGCCGACGACCAATCTTTTCCCTGATGTCGTCTAAGATATCAAAAGCAGCAAAACGATCAAGTCGGCCCGGATAATACCCCTGAAGAACAGCTAAATCAAAACTTTTGATGTTGAAACCAATAATATACGAGCTTCGTTCAAGGATGGGAAAAAGTTTGCTTATCTCATCTTCTAAAAAAACTTTTGCCTGATGGTCTTGATAGTTGTAAATAGCAGCCACCGTCACTCCCAGTTTTTTGGGATCACTGAACTGACGGAAGGTATATTTTGTCTCCAAATCAAGAACAACAGGAAATTTTTTCATAAAGTTGGTTAATTGGATTTTTTCAACGATCTTTCCTTGATTATTTCCATTTCTAGAACACGAGGATGATCGACCGGCTTTTCTTTGGTTAAGTTAACCTGACTAAGCTTTTCTTGAAATTTTTGGTTGAAATTTTCAAAAATCTTAAAAAGCAGGGGTTTTTTTTGAGGAGAAACTTTCTGCAATTCTTGATAAAAAATCTCGTCCAATTTGCCCAAACCCCATAAAATCTCAATCAAGTTTCGGTCTTGCAAATCCAATAGCGACACATCTCCTTGAAGCGGCCGAATCTTAAACTTCATCATCATTACTTCTTCAAGCATTTTTTCCGGTGTTGGCTTATGGCCAATTACCTGGTTAACTTTTTCCAATATTCGTACCACATCATTGTCATTTTGTTTTTTCATAAAGTATAATTATGAAATGATTAAACAAAAAATACAAGAACAATTGATTTTTTCTTTAAAGGCAGACGAAAAAGATAAAGTTAATGTTCTTAGGTATATTTTAGCACAAATCAAAAATAAAGAAATTGAAAAAAAAGCTGACCTTAATGATGAGGAAACTTTGGCAGTTCTTCGCAAGATCATCAAAGAGTTGAAAGAATCGATCGAAGCTTTTAAAAAAGGCCGCCGCGAAGATCTGGTTGACGAATATACAAAACAGCTTAATATCGTTTCTTCGTATCTTCCGGCTGAAATCTCTGATGAAGAACTGAAAAAAGAAATCACAAGGGTGATTACCGAAAATCAAGAGCTTTACCAAAAAAACCCTAAAGCAATTATCGGAATCGCCATAAAAGCTCTCAAGGGTAAAGCCGATCCTGCCCGGATCATCAGGATTTTACAAACAAATACTTGAGCATTTTGACGCGGTTTTCTTCAATCAACTTCTTTGTATACTATTATTATGAAACTCCTGAAAAAAATATTCATCATTCTTCTTCTCATATTCCTTTTCTCTTCTTTAACTAAAAATATTTTTAATTATCAAAAAAGGCTCAAGTTTTACTATGAATATAAAAAAGAATACGAAAAAGAAAAGAAAAGAAACATTGCCTTAAAAACGGAAATTCTAAAAAAAAGCGATCTTAACGAAATAGAAAAAACCATCAGAAACAAACTCAATCTCGTCAAACCTGAGGAAACAGTGATTATCCTTCCCCCTCCCACCCCCACTCCAACCGTCCCCATCCCCTCCCCACTTCCCCCTTTCCAAAGATGGCTCCACCTCTTTTTTGTAAATTGACAGTTGAGGCAAATTTTAATATAATACGATATTGACAATGAAGACGTAATGAATCTTTTAGATTTCGCTCTCCAATGGGATTTGTTGGTATTACGGGGTAGTGTACGGTTGCACAGGAGGCTCATAATCTCCTAGACCAGGTTCAACTCCTGGCCCCGTAACATTAAAGGCGCTTAGCAAGGGAAGCGAGGTTAACACTGCTTAGGCGCAGTCTCAATGCTCTTCACGTTACCGACCAAATAATGAAAGGTTCGGTTGTGAAGTAAGTTTGGGCAGCCAAATAAATTAACATCATGACCAACTTTCTCGTTTCCATCATTATTCCTGTTTTTAATGAAGAAAGCAATATTAGTCCTCTCTTAGACAGACTCTCTCCCATCTTAAAAAAATACCGTCATGAAATAATTTTTGTTGATGACGGATCAAAAGACCAAACCGCCAATTTTATCAAGGAAAAAGCCAAAAACAATAAAAATATCAAGCTCATCTCTTTTTACCGCAATTTCGGCCATCAGATGGCTTTAAGTTGCGGTTATCAAAACGCTTCAGGAGATTGTATCATCTCTCTTGACGCTGACCTTCAAGACCCGCCTGAGATCATTCCAGAAATGATTGAAAAATGGCAAAGAGGAGCGAAAATCGTTTATGCCAAAAGAAAAAAGAGAGATGTTGACGATATATTCAAAAGACAAACTGCCTATCTTTTTTACAAATTCATCAATTTTCTTTCCGACAACCCTATACCAGAAGATGTTGGTGATTATAGGTTGCTTGATAAAGAAGTAGTCAACTTTCTCAATACAATACCAGAAAAATCGCGTTTCCTGCGTGGTCTTGTTTCTTGGGGGGGTTATCCGACCGATTATGTTTTTTTTCAAAGGGAAAGACGCCATAGTGGCCAAACTCACTACAATTTATCCAAAATGCTTAATTTTGCCCTGGAAGGGATTACTTCTTTTTCCACCAAACCTTTAAGAATAGCTACTTTTCTTGGTTTTTTTACCGCTGTTATTGGTTTTGCCGGCATCATTTACGCTATTTTGAGAAGGATTTTTTTTCCTGCCTATGTTGTTTCCGGTTGGGCGGCTCTTTTTGTCGGCATTATGTTTTTGGGAGGAGCTCAACTAATTACAATCGGCATCATTGGCGAATATATTGGTAAAATATATAAAGAGGTCCAAAAAAGACCTTTTTACGTCATTAAGGAAAAAGTCAATCTAACATGAGAAATCTTGGTTTTATTTTTATTCTCGTCGGCCTTGCGCTAATGCTTTTCGTCGGCTACAACTTCCTCAAAGAACAAAGAAAAATGAAGTCTCCTATCCCTGAAGACAAGGGGGTAAAAGTAATTTTTGTTACTCCAACTAAATGATAAAAACTCAAAAGAAGGATTTTTATTATCCCGGTATGGTAAAGTTAAAAATCTTTCCTTGACCACCAAGAAAAAGGATGTCAATAATGTTGAGAATGAGATAGGCGCTGACAAAAATAACCAAACCAATGACAGCGTAGAGAAGAGTTGAACGGGCTTTTTTTATCTTTTCAGCATTGCCAAAAGAGGTCAAGTAATTGAAGGAGCCGACAACGAACATGAGAAAAAGGACAAAAACGATAAAAAACGATGACATAACTAGAAGATTGCTGAAAACTACTTCTAAACATTTGAGAGTAGGAATACCATCAACAATGCAACCTTCAACTTCATTCCAATCCTTCAGTTGAGCGAAGACACTGAAATAACCAAGCATAAAACTATTTTCTATTGTTTGAGTCGCTAACACCGCCGACCGCTCCCGTACCCGGCAAGTTTAAATTGGGGTTGGCGCTAGGATCATTTTGACTGTTGGGATTAACCGGCTCAACCGTATCGGTTTGATAGGTGCCTGGCGATTTTGGTTCAAGCAAAGAGGGAATCCTTACAGGACAAGTCAATCCAAAACAGACTTCTTCGCGGAAAACTACCTGTTCCAACGTAACGGCAATTGCCAAAACTCCAACAATAAGTATAAGACCAATCAGAGCCGCTTGGATTTTCTCCTGAGCTTTTTTAACACCTTCTTTGTCACCACCTGAAGTGATCCAAGAAAAAGCGCCTAAAATAAGATAAAGAAGGGCGACAATGGCAGCGATGCTAAAAAATAGTCTTATAGCAAAAGTCAGGATTTGGGCTAAGCTTGGAATTAAAAAAGGCAAAGTTACTTGAACTGTTGGCTGTGGCGCCGCTTGGACAGGAACATTGGCCAGAGTTAATAAGCAAGAGAAAATTAACAAAAAAATAGCGGTTTTTTTAAGATGTTTCATATTTAGGATAATAATAGTAACTATTTTAATCTTTGTCAAGACATATTAAAATTTTCTTAAGATTGTCGCTCATTCTTCTTGAGCTCGATACTGAAGTGCTTCGGCAATAAAAGGCAACTCTATCTCTTTTTTTCCTTCAAGATCAGCAATCGTTTGGGCGACTTTTATAATTTTAAAATACGATCTGGCCGATAAAGATAATTTTGTTATTGCTTCTTTTAAAAGAGTCGCAGCATCATCTTTAAGGCGAGTATATTTTCTAATTTCTGCCGGCCCCATCTCGCCATTGGTTTTTATTTTTTCACCACTTAACCGTTTTTTTTGCCTCAATCTTGCTACGATCACTCTTTCTTTTATCCGATCGCTTGTTTCGGCTTGGTTTATTGCAGCCAATTTTTCTTCTTCAACCGGAGGAATATCTATATGAATATCAATCCGATCAAGCAGTGGCCCGGAGATCTTTTTTTTGTATTTGGCAATTGCGCCGGGCAAACAAGAGCAACGTTTTTTTGGGTGACCTAAATAACCGCAAGGGCAAGGATTGGAGGCGGCCAAAAGAAGAAAGCGCGAAGGAAAAGTCAAACTGCCAGCCGCTCGAGAAATGGAAATAAATCCATCTTCCAAGGGCTGCCTTAATGCTTCCAGAACCCCGCGGGGAAATTCGGAAAACTCATCCAAAAATAACACTCCTCGATGAGCAAGGGAAATTTCTCCCGGCGTTGGATTGGTGCCTCCACCAATAAGACCAATCCGGGAGGTGGTGTGATGAGGAGAACGAAAAGGCCGCTTGGTAATAAAAAATGAGTCGTTTAAAAGAGCGGCGATCGAATAAATTTTTGATGTCTCCAAAATTTCTTCTTTATCCATCGGCGGCAGAATGGCCGGGAAAGCGCGCGAAAGCATTGTTTTACCAGCTCCGGGAACGCCTTTAAGATGAACGTTGTGATAACCAGCAGCAGCTATCTCCAGCGCCCGCTTAGCTTGTTCTTGCCCGCGAATATCGGCAAAATCAAACTCATATGAGCCATTTTTAATGATGTTTTCCCAATTTGTTTTTGGTTGAGAAACAAGTCTTTTTTCTCCATTAAGATGGAGAATTAAATCAGCCAAATTTCTAACAGGATAAACTTTCAATTCATCAATCAAACCCGCTTCATTGGCATTTCCCTCAGGAACAAAAATATTCTTCATCCCTTTTTCTTTTGCCATTAGGGCAACAGAAATTACTCCCGGGACTGGTCTTAACCTTCCTTCAAGTGAAAGCTCGCCGACGAATATACTTTCTTCTAGTTGGTCTTTTTTGATAAATCCTGAAGCGGCTAAAATACCGATGGCAATTGGTAAATCAAATCTTGAACCTTCTTTTGGAATATCGGCTGGAGCCAAGTTGACAGTAAGGCGGGAATCAGGCATTTCAAAAGAAGTGTTGTTAATCGCCGTTCTCACCCGATCTTTGGCTTCGTCGATCGCTTTGTTGGGCAAACCGACAATTGTGAATGTCGGAAAACCCCTTTTGGCAACATCAACTTCAACTTCAATTAAAACCCCATCCAAACCAATGGTTGCTCCGGAAAAAACCTTTATCAACATTATCTCCGATTATAAAGGCGTCCCGTAACTAATTCTATGGACTATAATCCACAAACTGCCGATTTTGTTTATTTATTGTTGCATGGAGATGGTAATTATATTAATATGAATTAAGAATGAAAAAATTTTTCTTTTTTCTCTCATTATTCCTCTTTTTTTCCTTTTTGGCTAAACCGGCATTGGCCACTTCTTTTGATCTTATCGGCCCAACAGAAACTCTTGTTAGAGGTCAGGAAGTTAAATTCACAATCAATATTGATACCGAAAACCAAAGCTTGACCTCAACACAAATTGGCTTGACTTATGATACTCAGTATCTTGAATACTTAAATACTATTCCCGGCAATACTATCTCTGCCATTAGCGCTACAACTGAAGAAGATGGAAAAGTTATCATTAGCGGTCTTAATCAGACGCCTTACTCAGGCTCGGGAGTTTTTGCTTATGTCACTTTCAAACTAATCGCCGAAGCTCCTGGTTCAACCGAAATTTGCACTCTTTTTTCTCCTTCAACCACACCCACAGTTCAACCGACAGCTCTGCCAAAATCAGGAGAAAACTTTCACAGCATTTTCATCTTCACCTTGGGAGTGATTCTTGTCTTGCCCACCTTAGGAATTCTTGTCGCCGATAAAATGGGTTGGTTCAGAAATAAATGAATTTTAAGAACGATAAATTTCCTGACTACTTATTTTTTTAAGATAAATAAAAACGCCGACAGCAATAAAAACAACAAGCAACATCAGGATGATAAAAACCGTCAGAAGAAAATTGCCGCCACTGACTTTGGTTTCTGTTTTTTCTTCTTGCGGCGCCTTTTTACCGTTTCCGCCCAACTGATTGACTAAAAATCCCGCACCTCCAGTTGCCGAAGAAGAAGCTTCAACCGGTTTAGCACTCTTAGTTGCCGTCATTAAATTAACTTGGTTTTCGGCCAAATAACTTTTGTTTATCCTGGCAAACTCGGCCGTAGTCAATTTGATCGGCGTTAAAGAATTGGGCGGAAGAAATTCCAGATAATAATTGAAAATCGGCAGGTTTCGTGAGGAAATCGAGAAAAAACCGTTTTTGTCAGCTGTTGTCTGAAAAAAGATGCCTCCTGACATTTGTGACTTGACCATCACTTTGGCAAAAGGAATAGCTTGACCTTTTTGGTCACGAGCATACCCCTCAAGATAACGTGGAATCGGATCAAAAACTATTCCTTTGGTGATATATCTTGTTTGGGCTAATGTTTGCCTGGGAAAGATTGATTGAACTAAGTTTTTGATTTTGACCTTTATTCCCTCTTCGCTAACATAACGACCTGTTATCAAATCAAATTTAATCAAAACCGGCCGTAACCCCTCATCCTGCGGTAGTTTATTATTGTTAATGATCTCTTCCCATTTACCTGTCTTATCGGCTTCAATTCTCTCATACTCTTTGCCTGTTTTTTCGCCAATAAGCAAAATCCGAGTAAAAGGATGGGTAACTGTTCCCACAAATCTAGTCATCGCATAACCGGGAACAGCCATATAGCCATAAGTAAGGATCTCGGGATTGCTTTGGAAAGGCGAGTTTGTTCCCGGATCAAGAGGAATGTCGCAATGAATTAGCTTGTTATTCTCAACAATCGGATATTCTTTGTTATAGATCGGTTTATTAATCTCTGGATCGCAGTAATAAGCTTTGCTGTAATTACGGTGAATTTCATCCATATCAACTGGAAATTGGTAGCCCGGTTTGGAAGGCTGCATATAATATGTCCCTTTTGGAACGTAAAATCTAAATTGACCATCAGTGTTTGTAGTAATATCGGGGTTTAATCCGGGAATATTAACAGCCAATTCTTTGTTGTTGTTTTTTTCGATAAAAAGTCTTACTCTTGCTCCTGGAAGCGGTTCAAGACTTTTGGCGTCGAAAACACGTCCTTCCGGATCCCAATGAACACTGATGCATTTTTGTACATCTTGACTAAAGCTGGGTTTGCCATACTGAATTGAGCTGGCCGCTCCTTGTCCCTCCTGTAATCCCCCTTGATAAACTCCAAAAAATGCATGACCAACTGAGCGGGGATAGGCGCTTTCAACTGTTGCTGTAACTTCACCGTTTATATCTGCCCTTTTTTTTGGTGAGCCACTGACTCGAAAAGAATGATCGGGATCAGCAACAATTCCTAAAACAGCATCATAACTGCTGTTGCCGGTCGTACACCTAATCGAATTGGCGGTATCGATGCAACCGACAATAAAAATATCTGTGTTGACGGGAAAACCAGTTCCTTTAACATCGGCCGTATGACCACTGCTTTTAATCACTTGCATGCAAACCCAGGAATAAGATGAAGTTTGTTGGCCGTAAACGCGTTTCCCAAAACTAAAAAAAGCTGTTGTCAAGAATAAAAACAATATTAAACACTTGATAAAAAAGTTTTTCCAAGTTGACATAGTCTAATATCAATGTTAGAGGAACTGAAAATTTTTGTCAATTACCAAAATAATATTGATTTGTCCCTCAAACTTACCTAATATAAAACTATACATGAAAAAGATATTACTACTAGCTTCGGTTATAAGTTTTTTTTTCATTTTCACTCAAAAAGTCAAGGCTCAAATGCCTACTCCTCCTCCCTACGAAGTCTGCGAAGGAGGTTGTCCTGTTTTTTCATCGGAAACCGGCTCTGTCCCCGCATATCCCTGCGCCACCTCTTACGATGACTGGCTTAAAGACAGAACAAAAAATTTTTGGGTTAAAGATCCCGAAGTAACCGCTTTAGGCAAAGCGGGCGAAAGATCACGTCAATTTCTTTACTGGGCTCTGACTCACCGTTCGATCGACAATCATCCTGTTCTTCTTTCCATCTGGTCTCTTTCTAGAAATATTTCCTATTTTCTTTTAATTATTGTTGCCGCAGTTATGGGAGTGGGAATAATTATCGGTCGCCGATACAATTTTGGCAATCGGATTGAAATTTCTCCTCTTATCACCAAAATTGGCCTTTCTTTTCTTTATGCTACATTTTCAGCTGCATTAGTCCTTGTTATCATCCAGCTTTCCGATACTTTAATGCTCTTTTTTAGTGAGACTTTGGGAGTGCAACGGCTTTTTAATATTTTTTTTCTTCAAAATCCTTCGGGCACGGTCATTCAAGACAGCGAAGCCGCTTACCGCAGTTTTCAAGGCTGCTCAAATATCAGCATCAATGTTCTTGATTCGGTAAAAACCTCAAAATTCCTTATTAATCTGACCAATATGACCTACTACCTTATTGGTGTCATGATTATTGTTAGAAAAATCGTTCTCTGGTTTTTACTTTTTGTTTCTCCTTTTTTGGCAATCCTTATGCCTTTTGCTTTAATAAGAAACGTTGGTTGGGTGTGGATCGGAGTCTTTTTTCAATGGGTTTTTTACGGACCTCTTTTTGCTCTTTTTTTGGGAGGGTTGGCCAGAATTTGGAATTCGGCCACTCATATCCCTTTCGTTTTTGATTTCTCACGTACTCATCGAGCGGAAGGTTTTGTTTATCCAACAGCAATTAATATTCTTTACGGCGGACCAGCACAAAACTTGAGCATCCTCAACTCAGCCAATTATGTTGACACCTTTGCTGAATATCTTATCTCCCTCATCATGCTCTGGGCGGTAATTATTCTTCCTTGGTTCCTGCTTCGTATTTTCCGCGATTACTGCTGTGATGGGATTTATGCGATGAAAAATATTCTTCTAGCCATGTATGATCAATTAAGAAACCAGCCTCAACCGACTCCTTCTCCTAGTCAAGGAACAACTGGTACAGCCTTAAAAATCCCAAGAGAAGTTGAAGTACCAATCAAGCTCAAAATGGAAACGCTTGAAGAAATTAAAAAAACCAAAACCGAAGAAATAATTAGATCTTTCAGTCTCCAGGCTTCAAAGTTGACCGATGTTGCCCACTTTGATACCAATCGCCAAACACAAGAAACAGTTAATCGTCATCTTAATTATCTAGCCAATCCAACAGCAGCAGGAACTGCTACCGAGCGCCAGAAATACATGAATATCAGAACCGAACTTCTCAATCGAGCAGTCAAAGAAGATCCGGTGGCCAAACATATTCTTGCTACTATTTCCACCTCTAAAATAGAACAGCAGCAAAGAAGAGAAGAATTGGTCAAAACTGTTCCTCAAGCCATCCCTTTTACCCATGTCGTTTCTATCAAAGTGAAAATTCCCAAAGAAAAAGTGTCTACTCTCAATAGTACTTTAGTTAATTCTCTTTCAACTAAAGAAGAAGTTATTAACAATCTTTCTCGCACCACTCAAACCCCCGCCCATCAAATCCAAGCAGTTCTCGCCTCCTTAAAGACAAATATCAACCAACCTCAAATTCAAATTATTCCAAACATTATTCGAGAAACCGGTTTGGATAAGGACAAAATCATCCAGATATTTGCCTCTATTATTCAAACTTTCAAAACAAATCCAGAACTGATAGCGGAAATAGCCTTGAAAGAACAGTTACCAATTGATGATGTTATCAAAATCATTCAAGCGCAAATTCCTATCATTGTTGAACCGGAGAAAAATATCGAGCAAATAATTTCTATTCCGCCGACCGTTGCCATTGAAGATTATGAGCAGGTTAAAAAACTATGGATTAATCAATACGAAAGAGGAGAGGTGCCGGTGACTGAAAATATCACCTCTAGAGAACAATGGGTTGATCATGATATTATCCTGATCACAAATACCTTGAATAAGCTTTATTCAACTGAGGCGGAAATGCGTCAGGAAGGTTTAAATGATTTGGGCTATATTTTGCCGATTTTTCTCATCAACAACATGTCAGGTGAAGAATTGGTCGTCTATCTCAAAGCCAAATTGGAAGCAGCTAAAAGTGTCAAAAGCATGATTGGCAAGGAAAAAGAAATCGCTGAAAAATTAAGAGCCAAAGCGGATGAACAATTAATTGAGGTCCCCCAACCAAAAGAAGAAAAGAAAGCAGCCGTAATGGAAAGAGAGATAGAAATAAACGAAGAAAATAATCCTTCCAACTCTTAACGTTTAAGTATCACCGGCTCTTTCCCAAACTTTGTCAACACCTCCGCTTTTTCTTTTCTAAAAACAACGGTGTCCTCTATTCTCATCCCGAATTTATCTTGAAAATATACTCCTGGCTCAATCGTAAACACATTATTTTCCTCAATTGTCCCCAAATATAAAGAAGAAATTTTGGGAAATTCATGAACTTCAAGCCCAATGCCGTGTCCGGTTGAGTGAGGATAATTGGGAAAATTTTTTTCTTGAAGAAGTTGCCGACAAAAACTGTCGATTGCGCGCGGGTTTTTGTTTATTCCTATTTCTCTAATTGTCTTTTCCTGCACCTCTCTTAATTTTTGATAAATATTAATTTTAGCCGCCTCCGGATTAATAAAAATCATCCGTGTCATATCGGATAAATAATCTTTGTGTTTTGCTCCAAAATCGATAAGAATAACAGAATTTTTTCTTACCTGACCACAGCCGGTTTTGGTGTTGTAATGAGGGATCGCTGCATTGGCGTCGATCGCCACAATCGGCTCAAAGGCAATATCGGCAATTTTTCTAAGATAACATTCTATTTGAAAAGCGATTTCTTTTTCCTTCATGCCGATTTTAATTGTAGGAATAATATCTTTTAAACATTTATTTGCCAGACCAGCGGCAAATCTTATTTTTTCAATTTCTTCTTTATCTTTAATTTCCCGCAGTTTCATAATCAATCTCTCCGTCGGAATTAGTTCGATTTTCAATCCTCGCTTTATTTTCCGGTACTCGACAAATTTCAAATCTTCTGACTCAAAACCGATTGTTCTTATCTTTTCCTCACCTACAATTTTCTGCAAGTGAAAAATCAATCCTTCCTCAGGCGTTATTAATTTTGTTTTAAATATATTTGATATTTTATGTGTCTTACCTGCTGGCAAGCAGGTATTTTTAATGACTGATTTTTGATATTTGACATTAATCAAATATCTTCCATCGGTAAAAAGATAAAATCCTTTCCTTGTTACCAAAACATAAGCTTCTCTCTCTAAAGGAGCCAACCCTTTGAAACCGGTCAGATAAAGAATATTGAAAAAGTTGGAAACAAGAAAAGCATCAAGCTTTTTTTGGGATAAAATCCGCTTTAGTTTTCTAATTCTTGAATTAAACATATGGATATTCTACATTAATCTTTCTCCCTAATCTCTTGTTGATTCATAGTAAGAATAGATGACCACACAAATAGAGGCGACGACAATAGGGATGATTGCCAACAGCAAGGCGTAATTTGTCCACACCACCCCCAACAAACCGATAATAGCCGCTATTTTAAACAATTTTCCGCCAAACCGATTGGTTTTATTCCAAACACGATCACTGCTTAAAGTCCATGGAGTTCTGATACCGATAAAATAATTTCTATGTGTTTTCTCAAGAAGAATTCCTATATAATAAAAAAGGAGAAAAAAAGCGGGCACCAATGAAAGAACAACATTAAAACGTCTTCCAAGATTCCAAAAAATGGTTAGGAGGTAAAGATAGAATAAGAAAAGGGTAAAAAGGATAACAAAAGTATCAAAAAAACTCTTGAATTTTTTGATATTGTTTTTTAAAGGATCGATTTTAGGAATAAGAATAAATAAAACAAACATTATTATTGACAGAAACGGCATTAAAAACAATCCCCAGAATTTAGATGCATATCTATCAACCTCACCCTTATAATTCCAATGAAAGGCAACCTTAGAGGGCATCTTTGGGTAAAGATAAATGCTGATGACAAAAGATAAACCAATGATGGTCAAAATCAGAAGATAATTTTTCTTCATATTTTGGTGAGTTATTAATTTGCAATTGTTTCTATCGTTACCGAACCGGTGCCAACCCTGATATCCATTTCCACTTTTTTTCTGTATTGTAGTTTGACGAGAAGAAGGTTCCCGTACCTTTAAGCGAAACTCCATTGATTTTCAAATCACCCATTCCCACCCAATGATTAACTCTTATACCGATGTCTTGAGGTAATTTTATTTTTACTGATCCAACTCTAGCTTCGATATTTAGTTTATTAGAAGGTACGGCATCGTCCTCAAAATTCACCTCAGCCGAACCAACGCCCGTTTTCAAGTTGAACTGTTTCATTTTTAACCGACTAAATTTCATTTTGGCATCTCCGACGCCTAAATTGATTTCAATGTTGGTCGGCAAATCGGGCTGGCCCAATTTCACCTCATGATTAATTTTTTCGCCCAAACCGCCAAATACCATGTCTTGTCGCAAATCAACATTAACAGTTAAAATGCCGTTTTTCGCCTCACTTCTCACTTTGGGAGAAAAATTGCCGGTGGCAAGCGATTTTAGGTCAAGAATATATCCTTGTTCCTCTATGTCTTTCAAATTAAAACTGCCATCGCCGATATTAAAAAAATGTTTCTTTCGCTTACGTTGCCAAAATTTTTACTACTGATTGTTATCCTGCTTGTGTTTTGATTATGTGGCTTATCGGTGATATTTTCGGGAATAATTAGGGAAAACCTTTTTTTGATTTCGCGCTTAACGAAAGGATTAAATGGAGCCACGGCGACAGTAAAAACAAAACCAAGGATCACAATACCGATAATAATTGTCAAAAACTGTCCAAACCATGATCGACCAAGAAGTATCTGAAAACCGACAAGGATAAGAATAATCGGCCAAAAACGCCAAAGAGTAAACCAAACCGTCGCCGAGACTACGCCAAAATTAACAAGAAGAAAAACCATTCCCACGAAGATTAAAACCAAGGCTGTTATCGTCGCCTTAGGCCGATTTTTAATTATTTTTTTCGTCTGCTTTAATTGCTTGTTCACTGTTTCAAAAAAATAGCTAATCCAAGAGCAATCAATACCAAAGGCCAAAGCTTAATCATGTTGAAATAGTAAAAAAAACCGAAATTGCCAAGAAGAAAGAAGATGCCGATGATAATAAAGAAAATAGCCAACCAAAATTGCACATCTTTCTTAGAGAAAGCTATTTTAGTATCATTAACCAATTGTTGTGTTTTTTCTTTTATTTCTGCCACGTTTTCTCTCATGTTGTCTTCTGTCTTAGCATAAACTGACGATTCTGACGGTAAAAGCACCCAAAGAATAAGATAAATAGGCACACCAGAACCACCAAAAATGGTCAAAAGAATGAATATTAATCGAATAATGTTGGGATCAAGGTCAAAATATTTACCTAATCCTCCGGCTACTCCGCCCAAAATCCTGTTGCGATCCGAACGATAGAGCCTTGTTGTTTTTACTCGGGTATTGGCTTTTGCCATAAGTTGTTTTAAATGAATAACTGCAATATTGATTATAATCAAAAACTGTAGAAAAAATCAGATAGATGGATAGTTGATACCCCTAAGTTGCCTTATCTGTTCAAAAGGAAAGGGAGGCGGCTTCCATTCTTCAAATGACAATTGCTGACAATTAATTTCGCATTGTTCAAAGTAGCTTTTGATCTTTTTTAATATTTGTTTCACCCTACCCCTCTCCGATTCGTTTAGCAACGGATTTTCTCTACCTGTAAGATAATCGAAGTCTACGCCGATAATTTTTGGCAAAAGGTAGTTAAACAATTCACCTCCTGATACCCGCACCAAGCCATTATCTGCTAAAAGAACTAACATTTCATCATTAAAATTGACGCCAACAAACCTGCGATCTTTGAGCTTAAGAATATGCGGTTGGCCAACAATAGGTAAATTGGGATATTTATCTTTGAGCCAGAAAAAATCTTGAATTCCCTTTAAAGCCAATCCTGTATGGGAATTGAAAAAAATCCTTCTTGTTTCAGTATCATAAACCTCACCCAGCAAATTCTTTCTTGCATTTGTTAAAACCGAAGCAAATGAAAAACGCAGAAACGCTTGTTGATCTCTAATGGTTTGCTTTGCTTGTTCTCTATAAAAATCGGACATGCTAGAAACAACCTCGATACTGTTTGCTTTAGCCATAGTTATTATTTAACATATAAAATCTTTTCTAATTTATCAAGAAATGTTGTTTTTCTGACAAAAAAGCAACCGCTTTGACGGCGCTTTTTTCTTTGTCTTTTACCTCGAGCATAAGATCAAAATCATAACCAATAGTTTCTTTTAAAAACCGCCAGAAATCCTCTAGATCTAAAGTTGCTGCATGACTCCCTAGTCTTTTAATTCTGCTTTGACTGCTATAATCAACTGTCGGCAAACCATCCTTTTTTTTCCAGGTAGACATGGATTGCAATAAAGCTTCTCTAATACTTTCTTTATTGTTGTTTAACCGATGATGAAAAACGTCAAGAACAATTGGTATTCCAGTTGCTCTATTAATTTCAAGACAGTCTTTGAGAGAATAAAGCCGCTCGTCATTTTCTAAAACCAGTCTTTTTTTAATTATCTGCGGCAGCTTCAAATAACGACTAATAAATCTTTTTAAACTGTTTTCTTTATTGCCATAAATTCCACCAACATGAATTTGGATTTTGTGTGTTTGATCAACTTGCAAAAGATCAAGAATTTCGCTGTGGTAAAGAAGATCGACAAAGCTTCTTTTAAAGATTGTCGTTCGGGGAGAATTAATGAGGGTAAAATGCCCCGGATGGAGCGAAAGTCTAATTTTGTTTTTTCTGACAAACTGTCCGATTTGAGCAAAACATTTTCCAAACTTTTTTTGCCATGGGTAGCGATTGGCTGGATGGGAAGCAAATGGTATTAATCCTGAAGTAATCCGAAAAAAAAGGATGTTGTGTTTAAGGTTGTAATGCAGTATTTCCCATAGACACGATAAATTATCGGAGATTGTTTTCTCTAATTGTTTTTCAGAATAAGAAGACAAACGAAAAGTACTTGAGCTTCGACAAGGCAAACTGGTATTGATGCAAGCGTAACCGATTTTCATGAGTTATGTTTTTCTACCCAATGATCCATAGATAAAGATTAAATATAAGGCGGCTAATCCGACAATAACATAAATAATCCGCGTCAAGAGAGTTAAGGAACCGAAAATGGCCTCAACAAGGTTAAAGTTAAAAAAACCAACCAACCCCCAGTTTAACCCGCCAATAATAACTAAAATTAAAGCAATGATATCTAAAGCGCTCAATCCTCTCATAAATTTCACCCCCTTTGGAAAAAGTAATTTGTAAAGTGGATTATCGGTTTAGATCGTTGAACAAAGCGTATATCGTTGAGGTGAAAAAAATATTAATTTAAAGGAACGCTGGAATGAAAAAGAGAGAATGACGTATATTATATTTTATACTCAAAAATTGCTTCCTGTCAAACGGAGAAACTTGGAGAAGCGAACACATGAGGCAATTGCTGACAGCTCCCAAAATCCGATCAAAATCAAGGTGGCACAAAATTTTTCAAAAATATGATTGACCGCACTTTAAGTTATGTTGGCGAGATTATGGCCACCTTGATAAAATTTGTTAATCCGTCATTGTTTTAATTTTTATCTTCCCTTCACCGATGGTTTTTAACACTTCGGCTATTCGATAAATTACTCTGCCTCCAAAATACGATCCGTAGTTGATTTTGTTATATCCCTTACCATAACCAAAATTAATAATGGGCCTAAAAATGTCATCTCTGCCACCGTTGTGGACAATATTAATTTTTTCTCCGTTTTGAAGATAAAAAATACCGTCTCTAATGATAATTTTGTCTTTGCTTGCACCAATAAGAAAATTATCTTTTTTATCAAGCCTTTTAAAGCCCTCTTCATATAATAAATAACTGATCGCAATCTGATCCGGACCGTAATTAAACTTGTTAGTGATGAGTTTGAAACAACGCTCGCAAAGAGTAATGAATTTTGAAGTTGGTGCGAAGATGACTCCGGCGTTAAGAGTATTTTTTTTCCTAAGCGTTTTTTTTATTTTCTCTAAATCTTTTTTTTTGAAATTACCAAGAGAATAAATCTCAACAAACATCAACTCTTTCTCCATGACGGCAATTCGGAAATCGTCTTTATCTTTTTCAAAAAGAGGACTGATGTCGGACTGGAAAATAATATCAGCACTATCAATGGCTAGCACCTGATCATAATCCTTTCCTTTTAAGAAACGGGCTATATCGCGAAATCGAATAACAGCTATATGGCCGTCGCGTCGGCATTTTAAAACTATTACCTTCTCTAATTTTAATTCTTCGACTTGACTGTTTTTTAATCCGTAATCCAAAACAACAACATCAATCTGGTTAAGCTTGACGTTGCTTTTCAAAGACTTAAGCCAATGATTGATCAAGAAATCTCCGTATTTGGCATCCGAAGCAGTGACGATAACATGTTTGTTCATAATTTCATCTTTGTGGTAAAAATCTTTGAATCCTTATCCTGTCAATAATTTCCCTTAATGCTGGTACTGTTCGTAACTGATTGATAATAAAAGTCAAAAAAGCAATAAAAATTGCCACGCCGATAGTTGTTCCTAAAACAAAAAACAAGCCGCTTAAAAAACTTCTCCACAATACCGCCCTTGTCCGATATTGTTTCTTTAGGATGTTGATAATTTCATCCATTTTCCTGATGATTAATTTTTCCTTGCCTGATAAAAAGTTTTTAGGCATTGAGGTCGGATAACTGGCGGATATAACGTGAAAAAAAGGGGTTATATTCTTAGTATAGCTAATTTAAAATTTACGTGTTAGACGATAAACATTAACAAACTATCTTGTCTCTACGTAGAAAAATGTGATATGTGTGAATTTATCTCTAAGTATCCCAATAGGGAAAGCTAACAAGACAATGTTTGATAAAAAATTAAATATCTTCAACCCTAGTTAATGAAAAACCAAATCTCTTTTCATTATGGTTTGAGGAGACGCGAAAGATTTTAAACTATATTGTTAATGACGAAGTTTTAAAACGGAGTTAATTTAAATATTACTTGACCTAACCCTTTATACATCTTTCCGGGATGAGGGCAGCCCCAATAAAGGGTTTCTCCTTTTGGAAGCCAGGGAAATTTTCCATTATGAAGTAAAATATTGACTGCCGGCATAACCGCCTCAAGAGCGTAGCTACACATTTTTTTATCTGGGCCAAATTGGTCAAAGATAAATTTTTCGCCTACTTTATGGCCAAAACTACATTTCCCTCCCTCAATCGCTGCGATTTCTACGAGAACTTTTTTGAATTTCATGGATAAATTATAACATTAATCTATTATTCTAAAAGGCAAAACCGGAGAGGATTTATTTATCATTAATTAATGTATCTTTCATATCGGCTTTTTAAGAATTCTTCACGAGCTTTAGTATCTTTTTTTACCAACAAAACCTGCATGTTATATCAATTTCAAGGGTTTGCTATCTTTTGTTGCATCAGATAATCCTTTATTATGTTGAATAGATCTATTTTCTAAATCGCTCGAGAAGTTGATGTAAAAACTTTTATTTTTGAGAGAGTAAAGAATGTAAACGTAAAAGCTGGAAGACATTAAACGATTCAAAAACAAAAATTAATACGGTCACGTCAAACGCGACACACTTAAATCTTTTAACTTGATTTACAAACGATGTCTTCGCAAAGTGGCGAAGCCGCGTTTGATGCAGTGAATAACAGCAAACAAAGTTGAAAACTTGTTGAGAGTCTTAGAAAAACCTTTTTATTTACAAGATGATAAAATTTTTGTTATTAATTCTACTTTTTTATTAGTTTCTAATCTAATTATCTCCTCTCCTTAGAAGGTAAAGACTCTAAATAACTGAAATCGTCTTCAACTCCGGGAAGATTATCGCAAAATCTAACTCCCATTCTATCTTGAAGATAACTTTGAACCACTTTTTCATCCGGACTATATACCCTAACTCTATCTAATCTTACATCGGTTCCATCTGCCTCAACAAATCTTTGGGTTGTAGGTGTTATTTCTATCCAACCACCATTAGGCAAAGACCTCTTGCCATAATTTTCTTTAAAAATTTTAGGCATAAATAATCAAAATTATAAACTATATTTTAGGTCAATCAAGGATATATAACAAACTAAACTGCAATAATAAATATTTTTAGTTTATATTTTTAATTTTTACCCCACTCCCCATTCCACTATTTCATCCACCAAGACAGACGCTTTAATGAAATCATTATTGTATTTATTTCATTAAAATTTAAGTTTATCTTTTAACTTCAATTATCTTAGATAAAAAAGATCTGATAGAATTACAAATTAAATCAAATAAAAATTTACCTTATTAGCAAAAAAAATTCCTCTTGAAGTAATTTAGGAATAATTCTTTCTGCATCTTTTCCTTGAGTTTTATGTTCTTTTATTGCTAATATTTTTTGTTCTAAAAAATCTTTAATAGAAGTTCTTATAACAACATCATTTTGACTAGGTGTAAATTTATTAGGTAAATATTGAAGCATAATTCTTGTATTTTTAAGTTGTCCAAGATTTTTTAAAGCTAGAATTACTTCAGCAACAACAATATGATCAGAATGCGACGTAGAATTCGGATGCATTGTTAGAATTAATCCAGGTTGATGTTTTTTAACTAAATCGACTATAACTGATTCAACAACCTCTCTATGGTCAGCTAATTTCCCATCTGGTAATGATTCAACGATTATTTTTTCCGGTGTTAATCCCAATTTTGATGCTGCTAATATTAGTTCAGTTTTTCTAATAGTAGCTAAATCTCCTATTAAAGGAATGCTGGAATGACCAGCTTCACCATGGGTTAGGGATACTATATAAATCGGTCTTTTTATTCTTGCTAATTTAGAAATTATTCCTCCAAAACCAAAGCTTTCATCATCAGGATGTGCATTGATGCATAAAACAGGGGATAAATCTTCTATTTCAAATTCTTTAGCCACCATATTAATTTAAAAAAAATTATTTGTAATAATTGCTTGAGTTGTTCCAATAAATTTTATTGGAGTTTGCTCATTTACTGGCTTGGCCGACAATATTTTTATTCCTAAACTTATTAAATCATCAATATTTTCTACCTTGCTTAATCCTCCAACTTGATTTTCTGGAAATAAAATAATGATGGGTGTTTCTGATGTTGGTTGGGGTTGTTTTGAAGTTTCATATTCGAAAACTGATATAATACTTGGAGCATGGTTACCTCCTGGAATATTTAAAATTATCGCTCTTGATCGATTATTTGGATCTTCATATTGACTCAAACCATCCAATTCAAATTTTCTCAAATTTTTAGCGTCCTCAGGATTACTTATTATTAACTTTTTCCTTTTTCTTGATTTAATCGGAAATAAATCGCTTGATGCTATACCTGTTTCTTCATAAATTTCTCTTAATGACGTATCAAATAAAGATTTGTCTAAGACACCGTTCATTTTTCCTCCAGGAGTTCCAACAATTAAAACTCCCTTTTTTTCTTCAGCAGTTAAAATAATATATCTATCATTACTATTATTCGGGTGATAATGTAATATTGACCCAGTAGTTAATTGGGCAAAAACAATAGACTCGCCTTCTTGTTTTTTTAATTTAACAGGGATATATACTTTTTTTTCAATAGGACATCTAGGATCGATTTCGGTCTTTGTTTGAAGCCTTATGCTTGGGCACCCTCCTTGACAAGAATGAACATATCCACATGAAGCGCAAGGATTTTTATCATTTTCTTTTTGAATGTAACTTCTAACTTCTTTAAAAGCTTCCCCTTCTTGCCAAATCTCTAACAACGACCTTTCCTCATCAAATATATTGTGAGGTGATGACAAAAAAGAGCCAGCTATAAAACCACAAGGCAAAAAATTTCCGTTGGCATCAATAAAAGCAGATCTTGTTCCGGCTCCACAATCAAGTGCTGTTTTGACATTTGGTTCTCTGTCATAACAAAAAATTTCGTCTAGGTCTAAAAGTGGGTTTTCTTCAGCCAACCGTCTTAAATTTTCAAAAAACTGCCAGAAATTTTTATCAGGATATATCACAGCAGCTCCATTAACAGTAGCGCTACCTGAAGGTTTTGCTACTCTAATTCTTACTCTTGTTCTTAAATCTAAAGAAAGTTGATTTAAGTATTCAACCTGATGCATGGATTCTGGAGTATTAATAATAGTTGCTCTAACCTCAATTTTTCTTGGATCATAACCATGTTGTAGTAATCTTTCTTTTCCTTTTAGTGCCATTTCCAAAAGACCCTTTTTCCCTCGAATTTGATCATGATATGATGGTTCGCCATCAATACTTATAGATATTTTTACATTGTTTTGTTTTAAAAGTGCTATTTTTTCTTTTGGTAATAATCGGGGATTATTAAGAGTTACTCCTGAAGTACTGGTAGATAATGCAATGCCTGATCTACCTAACTGTTCAATAGAAGACCAAAAGGGTTCATAAATAAATGGTTCTCCTCCTCCAATTTTAATCTGTAATACACCCATATTTATTAATTGTTCATTAATAAATTCAGTTTGTTCTTTTGATAATCTAGACAATCTAATTTGCTGCCCTTTTTTAGTCGACACCCCAGCCAAACAAAAATTACAATGCAATGGACAATCTAAAGAAGGATCGAAAAAAACCTTAATTGGTGCTGATAAAGCATTTTCAACAGGAGGGTTTTCAATTAGACGAGTAGATGAATATATAGGAAGGGTATTAATATCATCAGCAATAATCAGCTTACCAGTATTATCTACACCTATATATTTTATACCAGCATATCCAAACTCTTTCCTAACAATAGTCATATGAGTCGCTGGTTCTTGCTCTTTTTTAGATGGATTTGATTCTATCATAATTTTTATAAAGATCCTGTTCTTGCTTTTAAAGGTATAACAGGGATTCCTAATAAACTAGCTAAATCACGATAATGATACCCTTGTAAATCATAGCCAGCTCGAGAAATCATTGAGGCAGAAATAAATATTACATCGGGTTTATGAGTTAAATTTCCTCTTTCTACTTCCTTTCTTAATGATTCAAAAATATCAGAAAAAGTAAGTAATCCTGCTATACAAACATTTCCCCCAAAGAATTTGTTTTCAGCAGCTATTATTTTTAAGTTGTCAACTCGTTCTTTACTTAAGACTCTTTCTTGTGTTTGTTGAAAAAAGGGAAACATAACTTTGCTAGTTATCATTAAAGGATTTTCAAAAGAATGTGTTGTCTGCAACGATCTCATTCTCTCAAAAATTCCAAAGTCCACATCGTCATGAATCAAAAGTCCATAGACACCCACAGGTTTCTCACCTAAAAATCGAGGTTTTTTTTGTGGAAATTCTATTAGATCAACTTCTTTTTGCGAACCATCAGGCATCTCAAATACAACAACACATGGTTGACGATCACCTCTTTGGTTTCTAATCCAATTATCTAATAACATTAATGTTGATTCTGTTCTAGATCGAGGCTGAACACCATTAATAGATAAAATTATCGATCCATGTTTTATTCCTGCATAATAGGCTGGTGAGTTAGGCATAACACCTTCAATTTCACTTCCTAAGCCAGTTCTATTTAATAAACCTACTGTTAATATTATTGGAGTTGAAACTTTTTCTCGATGTGCGACTACTTGTCTATCAATATCTGCTAATTGATCTGGAGACAAAAACATACTTGGATCATGATCTCTTGTTGCTGTTGGTAAAGCAACCCGTATAAATGAGTATGGCTGAAATCTATCTGCAAAATTAATTGTATTCAGTATATCCCCCATGGGTATCCAATTAGTTACAGCGACAATCGAAACATCAAAAGCTATACCTAAATCATGCATTTTTTCTAACGAAGCTATTGCATTTTCATGATGAAGTGGATTATTTCCTTTACCGGGCATAATTTCTCTTCGCCAATAAGGATTAGCACTATTTAAAGACACTTGAAATAATAATAATTCTTTTAATTGGGGATCACGAGCAATTTGATTCAATAATTCATCTGTTAAATTTCCACCGTGAGTAACAATTGGAATCTGACTTTTCGGATCACGCTCAGCAATAGCTTTCATTATTTTAAGAAATTCTGGGTGTTCTGTCGGTTCCCAATCCATCATAGCCATACGAGGTTGAGCAAGTCCTATTTTTGTTTCAGGATCGTATGAATTTAATATTTCTATTATTTCATTAAGAGATCTAAACCAATTATTAGGATAAACGAGCGTACTTAATCTTCGATCAACATAACAAAATCTACAACCCTCTTTGCAATTTCCAAAACAAAATGGAGTTACAGCTCTTTGTGCTGATCCTAAGTATACATTTAAAATAGTTGGATCTTTTACTTCTGCTATACCATTATTTAAATCAATGTTGAAATATTGTTTAATATATTCAAGAATTAATTCTTGAAAGGATAAGTTTTGCGGATTTTGTTCTAACGCCTCTACTGATTGTTCTTTTCCAAATAAAGCGTTTCTTATTTTATCTATATCTCCTTTATTAATTTTATTACCATCAACATCATAAAATATAAATTGATCGAATAGCGATGATACTACCATGCTCCAAGTATATTTAATATCGTCTTCGGTATGTTGTATTTGATTGTCTTGTTGCCCTATCTTTTTTGCTAATCGTAAACAATCAGATACAAGTCCTAAAATGGGGACATCATGACTAAAAAGAACGGAGCCTAAAGCATCATCATGTAAATGTTGAGGTGAATCTGGTGAAATTGGAATTAGTTCGTTTCCTTCCTTTTCTGAAAAATAGCAGGGAATGATATATTTACCTGCTTGGTCAAAAAAAAACGTATGCCTTATTATATTTTGCGTCAAAAACACTAGTAATTCTCTATCATTTAGAGTTTCAATTCTTGAAGATTGTAGTGAATTTAATTCAACAATTCCTGGCTTAGATAAAAAATTTTTTGGAAGTTTTAATCTAAACTCATATGTTTTTAAACCATCCCTTTCTTTTTTCATAGATTATTATTTTATAATATTATCCTATAATTATCAATAAAGCATTGAACTATAATTCATAAATAACATTTTTTTTAACTGACAACATTATTACAAAATCCTATAGAATTTAATGATTTTAATGACTTCTAACTTTTTAAAGTTATTAAGTAGTCAGCCAATACTAGCTAAACCATTTTTAATCTTTAAAGAAAATCAAAAATCTCTCTATGAAGAGAAAGAAAGGTTTGAACTTTTAAAAGAAAGCGATAGAATAAGCTAAAATCAAATTTTTTCTTCTCGATTTCCCGCTTGGTGGAGATGCCGGGAGTTGAACCCGGGTCCGAAGAAGCACTAAGACAAATGTTTAGTTAGGGATAGATTATTTATATTGAAATCCAAAGACCAAATAACCAAATGTCATTTGGACAACGATTGATGGTTGTTTGACTCATTCGTCAATCGTAAACACGAATTTTGTCTCACCTTGATTGGTTAATCTCACATCTAAGTTGAATCAAGGGAAACTTAGACAGAGGCTTAGGCATTAAGCATAAAGAAATGCAGGTTGTGCAAATCTGTATGCGGCTGCTTCAGCTGCTTCAGATTGTTCTTTAGCAATTATGTTTTTCCGTTTAACGGACAGGTCCGCCCTAACCATTTGTAAAAGTGCGTTTTCCTCGTCGAGTCCCATCATCCCCATTTGAAACTTTTGTAAGCTTTAAACAAACAATTATAATTTCTTATGTCCTTACATACTCTTTTATCTCCCGATCAATCGCTCTTTTGATGTCTCTTGCTTTTTCTCTTTTTCTCTTTTCAATATCTCGTCGTCCCTTAACCAAAGCAATCTCGAGCTTAATCAAACCTCTTTTATTATAGCAAGAAACAGGTACAATTGTCAATCCTGGAGCGCCAGAAAGCTTTGTTTTCAAACGAACAACCTCTTTTTTATGAAGGAGAAGCTTGCGTGTGCGCCGTGGATCATAGTTTGTTGATTGGGCATATTGATAGACAGGGATTTCAGCATTAACCAGATAAACCTCAGAGCCTAAAAGACGCACAAACGCTCCTTCAAACCTTATTCTACCCGCCTTTACCGACTTTACTTCAGGCCCAGTTAACACGATCCCCGCCTCGTATTTTTCGATCTCTTTGTATTCGCGACCAAACTTGCGATTGATGATTTTCATGCTCTTATTTTATCAAATTAAGGCAAACCGTCTATTAATCCCCGTTTTTGTTACAATTAGCACAGTAAATATGATCGAAAATGTCTCTAGCCCAACCACAATCACTAACCGACCCAACTCGCTTTTCTCTGTCTTAACCGACTCCTTCCCTCTTTATCAAAGTTTGTCAAGAGAACAAGAGGCAAAATATTTCTTGACCATTGATGAATTAATTGATCAAACCAACAGATTTATGGAAAGTTTCGCCGAAATGAGAAAAAAGGATAAGTTGCCGGAAACGGTTTTTTTTCTTGACAAAAGCGCCCGACCTTTAGCCTATATGTTCCGTCACCTCTTCCCACATTACTGCCCCTCAACTCCTCTTCCTAAAATCCGCTACATCAATATTGGTGGCGGAGGCGCCAGTCACGAACCTTTTTCTATTTCGTTTGACGGCGATCCAGAAATCATTAAAAAAATTTATGGAAAGCATATTAATCTGCAGGGAAGGATCGCTGTTGTTGATGAATACACTTATCGAACTGAAGGCGGAACTTTACAGAAAGCAACCAAAATGATAAGAGAAGCGTTTCCTCAAGCAGAGGTTTTTCCTTTAAAAGCTTATGATAAGTTACCCAACTGGTATCAGATCCCCGAATATATCGGAGTAGAAGAATACACATTTGGCGATTATGGTCAAATGGCGTTGGAAAGGTTAAATAATGAAAGAGGCACCCGGTATAAAAGCATGTATCACCTGATGGATGACGATGTAAATACTGAAGCGGTTGACCGATTTTATGAAATTTACGATGAAATCGTCGGCCAAATTCCTTACACTAAGAAAAATAAGCGTATCGTACCCCAAGATGAGAATCCGGCTTTTATTGAAAGATTAAAGAAATTGATGGGGCAAAAACCAGACGACAAAGGAATGAATATTTTCCAACTAGCAAGAAACGAGCTTGACACACTTTGTCAAGTTATAACCGAACAAAGAAAAATCAAAGCAGGAAGGGAAGAAAAAATAGCTGTCTAAATTAGGGAATTTTCATAATTGTTGCTATTGTAGCTTAAAATTTTTCAGAAGTTGTCTTATTCATATAAAATCATAGTCTCCAGTACAAACAGTCATTAGGAGTAAGCTTGACAAAAACAGTGTTTATATGGGCAACCATTGGGTGTCTATCTTCTTTTGTAATTGTCAGTAAAAACAAATATCCCCTAGATTACTTTTAATGTGTATGGGCTGCCTACCATGTATTCCTTTAACAATCTTTCTCATACCCGACCTTTTTAACAAGTTTAATTCGTTTATCTTATTCTAATCTATCAATAAATCTGTACGCCCAACTTATCCAATTGCAAATTTTTTCTGAAGATATTTGACAGAAACTTTATTTACGCCTTTCAAAAAATCCTATGTGTGTTGAATTTTTAAAGCTGACAGCCTCTTTTTGATCAAATCTAATCTCTTGTTAAAAAATTGTTTTTTTAAAGAAAACTTGATAAAAGCTTTTTAAAATACCATAAACACGCACATATTTGTCAGACAATATTAAAAGGCAAGGTTTCTGTTAATGTTTTATTTCCAGTTATAAAAGTCGGCTTATGATAAAGAAACCAAAAAATTTTTTCAGATTTATTAACTATTACAAACAGTTAAACTACTCCTAAGTTTAAAAAGCGCCATATCGTATGTAGTTTTTCGTTTGTCTTACCTAATGGTTCTTAAAAATCTTCAAAATTAACAACGTTTGAAAAAATAACGTATAATTTCTTAATGCTAAAAACCAATAAACCCCATAACAAATGCTATGTGTATACTCTCCTCTCCTTGAAAAAATATAGTTTTTATACCGGTTTCACTACCGACTTGAAAAGAAGGATCACCGAACACATAAGAGGACTCATTGATTCCACCGAAATCAAACCTCCCTTCAGACTCATCCATTATGAATGTTTTCTTGACCTTGAAGACGCTAAGGCAAGAGAAAAATTTCTGAAAAGCAATGTTGGCAAAGCCCAACTTAAAAATTCCCTCAAACACACCCTTAAATCCCACCGCAATTATCCTTATAAATTATTTTAATCCTTCTTTCTTTGTAATCGGTTAAACTCTAAACAGGCAATGTATTTGCTAAAATACTTTCATGCAAATTATTGCCGACCTTCACATCCACTCCAAATATTCACGGGCCGTTTCGCAGAAAATGGATCTTTATGAAATTGCCTCTTGGGCAGCTAAAAAAGGAATCGGATTAGTGACAACAGCCGACTGGACTCATCCTTTATGGATGAGAGAGATAAAAACAAAACTTAAAGAAGTTGCTTTGGGTGTTTACGAACTGAAGGATCCGCCAATTAACCAACGCTTGCCTGTCCGCTTTATCTTAACAACGGAAATTGCCAGTATTTATAATCAGGGAGGAAAATTAAGACGAATCCATAATTTAGTTTTCTCTCCCTCAATCGAAACAGCCGAACGGATTAATGACCAACTTAAGAAAAAAGGCGTCAATCTAATGGCCGACGGCCGGCCTATCACCGGTATTTCCTCCAAAGATTTATTATCAATGCTTTTGGAAATCAACCCCGCCATTCTCTTTGTCCCGTGTCATGCTTGGACACCTTGGTTTTCTTTATATGGATCCAAGTCGGGTTTTGACTCAATTAAAGAATGTTTCAACGGCCTTGATAACGAGATTTATGCTATTGAAACCGGCCTATCTTCCGACCCTATCATGAATTGGCAGATTAAGGAGTTGAAAAACCGATCAATCATCTCCTCATCCGATGCCCACTCCGGCCCAAAACTAGGACGGGAAGCCACTGTATTTGTTCCAACAACACAGCAATATAACAATGCAACATTTAATTTTACTTATCAAGATATTATCAAAGCTATTAAACAGTCCCCCAACAGCAAGTTAAAAATCGGTTACACGATTGAGTTTTTCCCCGAAGAAGGCAAGTATCATTGGTCTGGCCACCGTGCCTGCGGTATCCGTTATTCAGCCAAAGAAACCAAAGAAAAAGGGATTATTTGTCCTGTTTGTCAAAAACCCTTGACGATCGGAGTTGAAAACCGCGTCCTCGACTTGTCCGAGCAGATAATCGAAAAGGAAGAACTCCATTTTCTGCCAAACAGGGCCGGCGTCACCTTTGTCTATGATAAAGAAAAGGTAAGAAAACCTTTTGTTTCAATTGTTCCCCTCATGGAAACTTTAATTGAGGTAACTGGCTCACCGGTAAAAGCCGCAGCCGAATACGAAAAGTTGACAACATCTTTGGGAACGGAATTTGAAATCCTCCTCAAAAAGTCCCTTGAAGAGATAGAAAAAACTGGCGGACAAAAATTAAGACAAGCAATTGAAATTATTAGGAAAAGAAAGGTTTTTGTTGACCCTGGCTACGATGGGGTTTTTGGCAAAGTAAAAATCTTTGATGGTAGGAAAGAAAACGAAGAAAAACAATTATCAGCTGATCAACCAAGTCTTTTTTAACACTAATTTAAAAAAAATTATCTTAACGCATAGGCAGGCCAATAGATTTGTTTTTAATTGGTCAATTACTAGTTACTCTATTATTCTTTTGTTACCTGTCATCGATCAAAAAAAATTAAATAACGCCTTGCTTTTTTTATTTTTATTATTACTCCCCACCCAATTTGGTAAATATTTCTTCTTTGATTTCTCTTTTGTCAATGGCGTAAGAGTTGATTATTTAGCGCCAGCGGTATATCTAACTGATATTATTGTCTTTTTTTTGGTTATTTTAAATTTGAAGCAGGTTATTAAATTTTTAAAGCGCAGGTTTTTTTTCTTTTTTCTCTTTTTTCTTATTCTAAATGTTGTTTTTTCTCTTTCTCCACCAATTTCTTTGTGGCGACTGGTTAAAATAGTTGAGTTTTTGGCTCTTTATGCCGTTTTTGCCAAAAACAAATTGGGTGAAAAAAATATTCTTTTCGCCTTTTTGATTGGAGCGGTTTTTGAACTTTTCCTGGCCGGCGGACAACTTTTAACCAAACATTCTTTAGGAGGGGTTTTTTATTTTTTTGGCGAGCGCACTTTAAGTTTGGCAACTCCCGGAGTTGCCAAAGCTTCTTTAGGTGGTGTGGAAATGCTTCGGCCCTACAGCACCTTTTCTCATCCTAATTCGATGGGAGGATTTTATCTTCTTTTGTATTTTTTTGTTTTATCCCGAAAAAAATTTAACCAATTCTTGATTTTAAAATCTCTTTTTCTTTTATTTTCAAGTAGCCTTCTTTTTCTTTCCTTTTCCAAAACAGCTATAATTACCTATCTTTTAATCAATATTTTATATCTTGTCTCCAATGTTAAAGTTAAATGCCGTCTTTGTTTTGCTGCTAAAATTTTCACTCCCTTTGTTTTGAGTTTGATTTTTTTTCAGGCCAAAACTGATCCATACAACCTTCAAAAAAGACTCGAGCTTGTCCGAAACTCGCTGTCGATTATCGCCAAGCATCCGCTTTTTGGGACTGGTATCGGCAATTATATCCTTGCCCAAAGCCGATTTCCCACCCGTTATTACAATTTCTTAAATCAACCTGTTCACAATATCTTTCTTTTGGTTGTTGCCGAGGTTGGCTTGCCTGTTTTGGCAATTGCTTTATTTATGGGAAAAAAAATAGGCAAGTTTTTATTTCAAAAGCAAATTTTATATCTTGTGTTAACTGTCTTTTTTACCGGTCTTATGGATCATTATTGGCTTACTTTGGAACAAAATTTCCTCCTTCTTTCAACCTTATCTGGGATGATTTTAAAACGAAGTTAGAGTTTGTTAAGAAGGTGAGTTATCTCCTGATTAAGTCTAACAACTTCATCAAGCGTGGCTGTCTCTCTTTGAGGGATTTCTTTCAAAACTTCTTGGATTACTTCGGCATGTTTGGCATTGCTTACTTTGAGATTTTCAACAAATCCCGGCGGAGGGCTGACACCCTGTTTTTTTGATGTATCAATGAGTTTGGGAATTTTTAGAAAATATTTTTCCGCCTTGGAAAGAGTGGTTACTGCCAGCTCGGCTTTACCTTTTTTTACCAAGATTTGTGCCGCCGCCGTTCTTTTATCAGAAAAAAGCAGGTAGAGTTCGGCTTTTTTCAAATTATCCCTGGTTGTCCATTCTAAAATTCTATCTCTCACCATTTTTATTTTATAAAGAGGATGGTCGGGAAGAAGACCAGGATAAGGAAGATTGTAAACAACTTTGTTTTGGTTGATTGTTATCGCTTGGGGGTGATTGATAATGTAGAAAAAAAACGGAATAAAAAACGTAAACACAACAAGAAAAAAAGACAACAATATCCTTTTGGCCATAAATCAATTATACTAAAAATATAACGAAAAAACAATCCCGCGCTTTCTCAAAAAAAGAAAGGGCGGGATTGAAGATGTTTTATTTCACCAGTCTTTTCAGGCTTTTACCAGCAGTAAAGCCAGGGGTTTTGGTGGCCGGAATTTGAATTTCAGCACCGGTTTGAGGATTTCTCCCTTTGCGGGCTGCTCTCTCCCTAACCATAAAAGTTCCAAAACCTGTTACCACCACTTTTTCACCCCTTTTCATTGCATCGGACATTGTGCTAAAAATGGAGTTAACAGCGTCTTTGGCGGCTTTGGCGGTAAGACCGGCTTTTTTGGCTACCTGCGCAACCAAATCAGCTTTTGTCATTTATTTTCACCCCCTTTCATTAGAAACTATTAATAGGTTTCAACTTAAATTGCACAAACTCTACCGTTTCTTTTATCCGCCTAAGCTCATCTTTGTGATCTCAAGTGAACAGTAACAAATTAATTATCAATCAAAAGCAAGCGAACCAAATATTTTTTACTATTAATCTCCATAAAGAATAATAAGTTTTTGGCTTCTTGTCAATCTATATTAAAAACATCTTATTGTAACAATCTATATCAAAAGTGGGGCTATAGAACAATATAATTAAACTAAAAATGCAGAAAAAAACGGAACGGGTTATTAAATTTAAACTCCCGTTCCGTTTTAAGTAATTTTTTATATTTTTGTTGTTGATTCGGTTCTGAATTCACGAATCATTGTCACTTTGATTTGGCCTGGAAAAACGTCAAATTTTCTTTCCAGTTCCTCTTTAATTTTTGCCGCCAGAATAACCGTTTCATCATCGCTTAATTCATCCGGTTTAACAATTACTCTTAGTTCACGACCAGCTTGAAGAGCATAAGCTTCACGAACTCCTTTTTTACCTTTGGCGGTATCTTCAATAGTTTTTATCCTTTTTAAATATTCTTGAAAATCCTCATGTCGTGCTCCTGGCCGACCGCCAGAAACGGCGTCGGCAATATAAACAATCACTGCTTCAGTTGAAGCAAAAGGTGTGTCTTCATGGTGAGAAGCAACACAATCAATGACTTTCTGAGGAAAGCGGTATTTTTTCAAAAGTTCAATCCCTAGTTCCACATGAGATCCTTCTTTATCGGACACCACTTTGCCAATATCATGAAGAAGACAACCCAATTTAACAGTATTAACGTCTGCTCTTAACTCATGAGCTAAAGCGGTTCCAATCCGCGTTTCCTCAAGTGTGTGAGCAATCATGTTTTGGCCGTAGGAATAACGATATTTAAATCTTCCTAAAAGTTTGACTATCTCCGTCGGCAGATTAAAAACGCCCACTTTGTGAGACAGCTCTTCACCGGCGCGGTAAATCACCTTTTCCACTTCATCTCTGGTTTTTTTAACTATCTCTTCAATTCTTTGCGGCTGGATGCGGCCGTCTTTAATCAGTTTTTCTAAAGACAGGCGAGCAATCTCTCGTCTGACAGCGTCAAACGAAGAAACCCTAATTACTTTTTCCTCCTCGATATCAACGTCAACCCCTGTTGCCAACTCAAATGCCCTGATGTTGCGACCATCTTTACCAATAATCCTTCCCTTATACTCTTCGCTAGGAAGGTTAACCACTGACAAAGTATATTCAGCCACATAATCAGTTGCGCCATATCGCATTGCGTCAATTAAAATTTCTTTTGCTTTTTCATCTGCCTGTTGACGAACTTCTTCTTCTTTTTGTTTTATTCTCTTGGCAATATCAGCCTTCATCTTTTCCTCCCATCCTTGAAGAAGCAAATTTCTCGCCTGATCCTTGGTCAATTGAGCAATCTGTTCAAGTTTCTGTAAAATCATCTCCCTTTTTTCCTCAAGTTCTTTTTTAAGAGATTCTAGGTGACGACGGCTTCTTTCAAAATTTTCTTTTTCTCGCCCAAGGTGATTTTCTTTATCTTCAATTAACTGTTCTTTTTTTGCCAACCTCTTCTCTACCTCCAAAGCTTCGCTCATAATCCGTCTTGCTTCTTGCTCGGCATCCTGTTTAATTCTTAAAGCTTCTTCGGTTGCTTTAAGAACAATTTCTTTTGCCTGCTGTTTGGCTTTAATAAATTCCTCTTCTTTTTTTCTTTTGGAAAAGAGCTTGTCAAATATACTCTGCAACATAAGCACATATAACGTGCTTGAAGAAAGGGTTTTTAAGAATACTTCTTTTCAAAAGATAGAATTGTCATAAGTAGTTTCTTAAAGATCAAATTGTAAACCCCTGTTCAAGCAATTTTTAACTGAGATATTTTATCATTTTTTTTCCACTTCATCAATTGCTTTTTTAGCTACCCCAAAATCAAATCCCCGCCTCATCAAAAACTGGACTGCTTTTTGGAATTTTTCATCTCGAGGAAGATTTTGAAAACGATGCCACCGGGAAAATAGAGCTTTAACTGCCAATTCTTCTTCGTTTTGGGGATGTAAATTAAAATAAGCATCAATCAAAGTCTTTTCAACTCCGAGGCGGAGAAGTTCGCTCTTGAGGACAAATGAGCTTTTTTGTTTGGTTCTACTTCTCTCCTCAATAAACCACTCAATAAATTTTTCATCATTGATTAATTTGTCATTTTCAAGCTCTTTGACAACAGCGTCAATTGTTGTTTCATCAAAATGAAATCTTCTGGATTTTTTTTGGAGATATGCAATTATTTCCTTTTTCGTTCTGGGACGAAATTTGAGAAAAAAGTAGACCAAATTAAGAGCCTGGTTAAATTCTTCTTTATTTTTTATCATTTACTCAACGCTCACAATTCAAACTCGGCCAATTACTTACCGGCTTTCATTTTTCCCTCAATTGCTTTTATCAGGGCGTGCCGCAGTTTATCGTCTCCAGACAACATCTCTTTCACTTGTTCCTTTCCTTGACCTAAAAGTTTCTCCCCAAATTTAATGAAGGATCCGTTTTTGGTCAATGCGCCGGCTTCAATGGCAGCGCTAATTATTCCTTCTTCTTTGTCAACTCCCTCACTTGTAATTACAATCTCTGCTTGTTTGAAAGGGGGAGCCACTTTATTTTTTACCACCTTGACTCTGATGCGAGAACCATAAACCTGATCGCCTTTCTTCAGAGTTTCAATCTTTCTCACATCAAGCCTCACCGAAGCATAAAACTTGAGCGCCAACCCTCCTGGAGTTGTTTCGGGATTACCAAACATAATTCCGATTTTTAACCTTAACTGGTTGGTAAAAACAACTGTTGTTTTTGATTTGGAAACAACACCGGTCAACTTTCTTAAGGCCTGCGACATCAGCCGCGCCTGAAGACCAACTTGTGATTCACCCATCTCGCCCTCAATCTCCGATCTGGGGACAAGGGCAGCTACCGAATCAACAACCACCAAATCAACTCCGCCTGACCTAATTAAGGATTCAGCGATTTCCAAAGCCTGCTCGCCTGTATCCGGCTGCGACACCAAAAGATCATCAAGATTGACACCTAAGATTTTAGCCCAAGTCGGATCAAGCGCATGTTCAGCATCAATAAAAGCAGCTACCCCTCCGGCTTTTTGAGTTTCGGCAATAAGGGATAAACAAATGGTTGTTTTTCCCGAAGCTTCAGGACCAAAAATCTCAACTATCCTTCCTTTAGGTATCCCCCCCACTCCCAAAGCAATATCTAAAGGAAGTATGCCTGTCTTAATCACCTCTACTGCAGCTGCCGGCCCCTCCCCCAATCTCATAATTGATCCTCGTCCAAACTGTTTTTGAATTTGCTCGATTGCCAAAGCCACTGCCTGTGCTCTAGGATTCTTTTCGTTGGTCTTCATATTAGTGGAGAAAATTTATAAATTTTAAAGTTCTTATATTTTACCAAAAACTGTTTAAAATAAAATAAGAATATATTTTAATTTAGAGCGTCAAATTAACACAAATCATCTATGATTTGGTTATAAAATATAAATTAATAAAATTATTAATCCGGCCCAAAGGGCCATTGTCACAATAAGAGGGATATCGGTAACAATGATTTTTTCCGGCCTTTCCCCCTCGTCTTTTTCATATAAAAGCTGGGCATAACGAGCAATGCCGTAAACAACAAAAGGAACTGTAGCCATAAGCATTTTCCTTGCTTCAAAATCGGGAAAGATTTTGGTAAAAAAATGGGAAAAAATGGTTGTTGTCTGAGGAGGTTTTTCAAAATAGGTATAGAATGCATAAGCAATGATAGTCAGAGTAGCAAAAGTATTGGTGGAAAAATCAAGAAGGTGCTCTTTATACAAAGCCAAGGAATAGCGTGTTTCTCTTCCTTGAGTAACCAATTCCGCATGTCTTTTGACTGCCGCCATAAAAAGAGAGCCGAAAAAAATCGTTAAAAGAAGCCAGATTGGGATATGATAACCGGTGGCGACTTCGCCGGCAAAAGCGCGGATCATAAAGGAAAAAGAGATTGTAAAAATATCAATCACCGGATATTTTTTTAAATATAAAGAATACAGAAAATGGAGAAGAAGAAAGATGAGGCTAAGAAAAAAAAGGGAGAAAGAAAAAAACAAAGCGGCAATCAGCGAAAATAAAATCAGGATAAAAACAATAAATGAAGCCTGCTGAATGCTAATCTTGCCCGAGGCGATAGGACGTTGTTTTTTGACCGGATGTTTGACGTCATAGGGATAATCAATAATATCGTTTAAGACATAGGAGGTTGAAGACAAAAAACAAAAAACAAAAAAAGCATAAGAAGCTTTTATAAAAAGATCAGCTTCAAAAAGTTTTCCCGAAAAGATAATTGCAATAAAAATAGCTAGGTTTTTTACCCATTGGTTAACTCTTAGGGTACGAAGGAGTATATTAATTTTTTTGCCATTCATTACTTGAATTATACTAAATTTATTTGTAGGATAATGTAACTAATAACAATTTTCAAATTTTTTATCAAATTATATGGTTAATCTTGATGACAAAAAAGCGGTTTTAAAAATTCAAGGAGGGGATGTGGTGTTAAAATCAATTGACGCTTTCCCTTCTCAATGTCAAGAAAGTTGGGAAAAATCACAACAAGTGCATTTTCCCTCAAATTATAAAAACTTTGACTCCATTGTTGTTTGTGGTATGGGTGGTTCTCGTTTTCCCACCCTAATTATCAAAGAGCTTTTTAAGGAAGATCTTGTCGTCCCCCTTCTTATTAATGATAATTATGATCTTCCTGGTTTTGTTGACAAAAACACTTTGGTCATTCTTTCTTCCTATTCGGGGACAACTGAAGAGGTAATTATTTGTGGAAAAAAAGCTTTGTCTAGAGGAGCGAAAATCACTGGTATTACTTCCGGTGGCGATATTGCTTCTTTCTTAAAAACCAATAAAATGCCTGCTTATATTTTTGATCCTGTCAACAACCCTTCCGGTCAACCACGGATTGGTGTCGGTTATGCGGTTGGCGGACAACTTGGAATGTTAGTAAAAATCGGAGCGATCAAAACCGACAAAACGATGATTGATCAGGCTATCAAAAACTTTCCTTCTCTTATCCAAAACTTTAAAATCAATGTTCCTTTAAGCTCTAATCAAGCCAAGCAATTAGCTCTTCAACTCTACCAAAAATATCCTTATTACGTTGTTGCCGAGTTCCTAACCGGTATCGGCAATGCTATTGCCAATCAAACCAATGAAACCGCCAAATCAATTTCATCTTTCCGCGTCATTCCCGAACTTAATCATCATTTGATGGAGGGTCTTAAGTTTCCTGACCTTCATCAAAAGATGGCGGTTTTTATCTTTTTCTTCTCTAAACTCTACTCTTTTCCGATTCAAAAAAGATTCCATATCACTGCCGATGTAGTAAAACAGAACAAAATCTCCACTATCTGGCATGAATTGAAGGGTAAAAACAAAATCGAACAAGCGTTTGAACTAATGAGTTTAGGTAATTATTTGACTATGTATTTGTCAACCCTATACAAACAAGATCCATCAGTTATCCCTTATGTTGATTATTTTAAAAAGAAATTGAAAGAATAATAACAAACTTTAAATCAGTTCGCTTACCTTCTTTCCTAAAACTACGGCATAATTTGTTCCCCGATCATAAGGATAAGTCATATCAAGATTGGCGATATAGAAATTATCAACCGGAGTCTTAAAATCGGGCCTGTTCTTGATAAATTCTTTATCAAAAATCGGTTGCGCATATTTAAAAACATGTGACACACAATCGGTGAAGCGAAATCTTTTATTTATTTGTTTTAAGTAAGTTAAGAAGAAGTTAGATAATTGTTTATCACCCATTCTTAACAGTTTGCTATCATCGCTTACATAATTGGCTATATATAAAATATGTTTATTGTTGTAATGCTTCTTGTTGATGAAATTAGTATGCTGAACCAATCCCATAATCGGAATGTTTTTATCACAAATATTAAGCCAATAAGTCTTGTCAAAGAGTGGAAGAGGCGACTCAATAATTAGATCAAGAGAGTGAAGGTATTTGATTTTTTTTAACCTTGATAAATAATTTTTTGGGAAAATGTTTTTGCCAATATTAATCAAAACCGGCGTTGGTAAAGTGGAAACAACAATATTACAACTTTCCTCCCCTATTTTAAAGCCATTTTTGTCTTTCTCAATGTTTTTTACCTCATAATTTTTTTTAATAACAACACCGAGATTATGGTTGACTTTTTCTAAATGATTAATAAATGTTTGAAAACCTCCTCTTATATATCCCAGTTTTTTGGTTCTTTTTTTGATTCTTGCCCAGAAAAAAGAAGCTAAAATATTCCCCGCATTTTCCCCGAACTTTTTCCGAAAAAGTTGTTGCCACAAGATTTTCCAGCTCTCTTCGCCCATGGTTTTTTTTAAAAAATCTTCTGAAGTTATTTTTTCATAATAAGGCAAAAACGGCGACAATTTTAAAAAAGCGATTATAGATCCTGATCTTATTTTGTCAAAAGGTTTCAAAAGAGGAAATTTTAAAAAATCAAGAGGGGTATCTAATGGACACATTAAGAATTGTGTACTTTGAGATGTTGATCTTGTCTGTTGGTAGACTTTCCAAATCGGAGAGTAAGCAGATTTTGGATTTTTATACAGCGAAGCTGTTTCCGGTTTCTGAAAAAAAATCTTATTGAATCCGATTTCTTGAGCAAAATCGAAAATATCGTGATCATTGGCAAAAAGATGATGATAGGTTTTGTCAAGGTACCAATCCCAATCTCGGGTTTTGTACCCTGAAGCCATGCCACCCAAAACCGACTCTTTTTCCCAAATTATTACCTGATGACCTTTTTTGGCTAAAAAATAACTTACTGTCAGTCCGGTTAATCCCCCTCCAAGAACACCAACTTTCATAACCTATCTTTTCTTCGCAATTTTCCCGATGCGTATTGGCTATAATAATAAAAAGCAGTGATTGTGGGAGCGTCAAAAATCACTTTTTTTTTGATTAAGTCTTCAATATCTTTAAACTTTATCTCTTTTACCTCAATAAATTCATCCGGTTCCGGCGTTTGCTCTCCGGCAACTAATTCCTCTGCCACAAATACATTGCCTTCTTGTGTACTCCAACCCGGACTAATATAAAATGAGGCAATTGGAATCATTTTTTTGGCGCGGTAGCCTGTTTCTTCTTTTAATTCCTGAATAGCCACTTCTTTTGGACTTTTTCCACCAACAATTCCGCTTGGAAATTCCAAAGACATTTTGTTAGCCCCAATTCGATGCTGTCTGACCATAATTACCTTTTCTTTATTAAGAAAAGGAATAATAATTGAAAATGGGCTCGCCTCCCGAAGATAGAATTCAACTTTTCTTTTTGTTGGAGTTTCAACCAAAACTTTGGTAATTTTGAATCTATTACCGAAATTAACCGTTTCCTTTTTTTGTAGGATTTTATACATAAAATTACCGCATAATTACCGCAGATTAACCGCAGATTTTTTTATTTTTGTCATTTCTATCAAAACAGTTTCAAGAAAAAGAGTTACTGGAATAGCAAGAATAACACCAATAAGGCCGGCCAATTTTCCACCGATTATGAGAGCAATCAAAGTAATGATCGGGTTTAAGCCAACCGCTTTTTTCATCACGATCGGCACAATCAAGTTGTTTTCCAGCTGTTGAACAACGAAAGATAGGGCAAGCGCGGCAAAACCCAAAAAATATGATTGGGAAAAACCAATAAGAACAGCTGGAACAGCTGCTAGCGTCGGGCCAAGATTGGGAACTGCCTCCAAAAAACCAGCCAAAACAGCCAAAGGAAGGGAATATTTGATCCTAATAAGACTAAGACCAATAAAGGTAAGGATGCCGACAATCGACATTAGGGTCAACTCTCCCCAAAACCAAGCACTCATCCTTTTTTCCGCCTTCTCCATAACATGAACTATCCTTTTCGTCTTTGCTGCATCCAAAAACTTCTCTAAAATTTTTTCCACACCATCTTCCTGGATCAAAAAATAAAAGCTGAAAAAAAGAGTTGAGATGATAAAAACAGTATTGGAAAAAATGTTTCCGATCAATCCTAAGAACTGATTGGTAATATCGGGAATATGCTGATTTAAATCAAGATTGAAAAGATTGGCTGAAGGAGAAATATTTTCTATTATCACAGGAAGGGTTTTCAAAAGAGAAGCGCTCTCTCCAACCAATGGGGGAATAATTAAAGTCATCGAATAGAAAAAGAGACCGAGGAAAAAAATATATACTAGTGAAGCCGATATTAGTCGGGGAATCTTTTTTTTTATTAAAAAAATAACTATCGGTTTTAAGGCGCTCATGATGATAAATGCGACAAAAAGGGAAAAAATCAAATCTCTTATTATCCATAAAAACCACAATCCAACAAAAAATAGAACAGCAAGAATGATTGTTTGTGAAGAAATTACAATTTTTTGCATAAAAAAATTATATACTATTTCGCTTTGATTTTGTTAATAATTACTATGCTATTAACTTTAGCAAAATTATATGATTTTTCAGATTTTTTAAAGATGTTTCTTTGTTTCAAAAAGATTTGAACCGCATTATCTATATCAAACAACAATAGTTCTTTTGATTTTTGCGGTAATCTTTTGTGTTTATTTTAAATAGCCTGTATACACTTGTCGCCAACAAAAAAACAAAGAACTGCCTAAAACATCATTCTGCTGTATTTAAGAAGTATAAGAAACGACAAATTTTATCCTTTAGCTAAAGTCAAAGCAAAAACTTTATTCGCCCCATTTTTCTTCAAAATCTTTGCCGCCTCTTTAATAGTTGCTCCGGTCGTCGCAACATCATCTATTAAAATAAAATTTTTACCGCTGACGCTTTCTCCTTGCCGAAGAGCAAAAGCGCCAAGCATGTTGAAATAACGATCTTTAGTTTCTTTCATTGTTGCTTGAGACAAAGTTTCCTTTTTTCTGATTAAAATATCCTTTTCATCAAAATCAAGATAGCGATTAAAAAATTGGGCTAAGAGAAGGGCCTGATTAAAGCCCCGATCACGGAGTCTTCTCAAATGCAGGGGGATCGGTTGGAGGTAAAACCGATATTTAATCTTTTTGTAAAATAAAATTTTACTAAGCATTTCGGGCTTAACTACACTCTCCAATTCTCTTAGAACTTCGGTTGCCAACCGATATTTTATGTTTTTAATAATTTTTTTCATCAAATTGTTGTAGCTAAAAATGCTCAAAATACCGTCCAAACCATATTTTTTTTGACAAACAGGATGGGTAAAACCAAAAAGACTTGAGTGTTGACAATAAAGACAAATATCGTCTTTGACATATTCTAATGAGGAAGCGCATCTAGAACAAATATAGGTGCCTATATAGCCGCAACCAAGACAAAATTTTGGAAAAAGAAGGTCTTTAATAGACATATATCAATGATAAACTATGAAAAATTAAGAGCTCAATGTTTTTGATACTAAACCTTAATTGGTAATATTCATTTTGTTTAAACATCTTATTAACCTCATTTTCTAAATATGATTTAATTAATTAAATCAGTTTAACTTTTGATGTTTGATGATCAACTTTTGGTTTATTGATCGTTGTTTTTAATCTTCAACAATTATTGTCTTAGTCTTTCAATATTTTTTTCTAATTTTGTTCAAAAAAATTTTGAGAAATTGGTTTATTTAGTGTTGGCAAAAAAAATCAAAGCTAAAAATAAACATGATCTATTTATTTATTATTTTGACCTCTTGCAAACATACCATTAGTGGTATAGATTTTAAAAGGACACTAAAAAACATTAAATATTTAGTCTTAATTATGTTTTGTCTTTTTTGCCGACATACTGATACCGAAGTTATTGAAACAAGATTGTCTGAGGATGGAACAAAAATCAGAAGAAGAAGATTTTGTCCTAAGTGCCAAAAACGGTTTACCACTTACGAAAGAGTGGAGGAGCTACCGCTTTTGGTAATTAAAAAAGATGGTCGCCGGGAAAGATTTGATCGAGACAAATTAAGAGAAGGTATTCTTAAAGCTTGTGAAAAAACAACTGTCACCGCCGATCAAACTGAACAAATTGTTTCCCAAATTGAAACGGAACTAAAGCAACATGACACAACCGAAATAGAAAGTAAAACCATTGGTAATCTTGTTGCCAAACAATTAAAAAAAATTGATAAAATAGCCTACATCCGTTTTGCCTCGGTTTTCCGAAGGTTTGTCGAAGTTGAAGATTTTGAAAAGGAAGTAAAAAAATTGTTATAAATCTATAGTTGTCTTATGAAACTAACCGGTATCTCCGAAAAGGTTTTTTTGGATCGTTATTCTTTAAAAGATAAACAGGGCAAACCAATCGAAAAGTCACCTGAAGAAATGTGGAGAAGAATCGCTAAGGCAGTTTCTCAAGTTGAAAAAAAAGATAAACAAAAAAAATGGGAAAAAGAATTTTACTACGCAATGAAGGATTTTAAATATGTACCCGGGGGAAGAATTTTAGCCGGAGCAGGAAGCGGTTTTGCTGTCACTTTTTATAACTGTTTCGTCATTCCTTCACCCAAAGATTCACGCGGCGGCATACTGGAAACTTTGAAACAGATGATCGAAATTATGGCTCGGGGCGGAGGAGTGGGTATAAATATGTCGTCTCTTCGCCCAAGAGGCGCTCGAGTGAAAAAAGTCAATGGATTTTCTTCTGGACCATGTAATTGGGCTGAACTTTTTTCCGTAGCTACCAAAGATATTATTCAGCAGGGAGGAACAAGAAGGGGAGCTTTAATGCTGATGCTTTGGGATTGGCACCCTGATATTGAGGAATTTATCACGGTTAAAGAAAACCTTTCCCGCATCACTGGCGCCAACCTTTCTCTTTGTATTTCTGATAAATTCATGGAGGCGGTGGAAAAAGATGAAAACTGGCCCTTGGTTTTCCCCGACACAAGCGACCCCGAATACGATGATAAATGGAACGGCGACCTTGAAGTTTGGAAAAGTTTAGGTAAAAAAGTAATTGTCCATAAATTGGTAAAGGCAAGGAAAATTTGGGACCTAATTGCTGAAGCGGCTTGGAAATCGGCCGAACCCGGGGTGGTTTTTATGGAACGCTATAACAAATGGCACAATAATTATTATTGGAATAGGATTAATTGTGTCAATCCTTGCGGTGAGGAAGGCTTGCCGCCGTGGGGTGTTTGTAATTTGGGATCAATCAATCTTTCCTCTTTAGTCAAATCAAAAAACATTGACAAAAAAGGCCGTTTTGATTTTAAAACTTTAAGACGAGTCGTCCGTGATGCTGTCCGTTTTCAAGACAATGTTGTTGATATGGATCCTTATATTTTTGAAGGGATAAGAAAATCTCAACTTGAAGGCGAAAGAAGAATTGGTGTTGGGACAATGGGTTTAGGAGACACCTTAATCAAACTCCATCTAAGATACGGATCTGCAAAATCGCTTAAATTTATTGACAAGGTTTATCGGATCATCAGAGATGAGGCTTATAGAGCTTCAATTGAATTAGCAAAAGAAAAAGGAGCATTTCCAAAATTTGACAAAGAAAAATATCCCAAGGGAAGATTTATCCGTGAGTTACCCAAAGATATCCAAAACGACATCAAAAAATACGGCATAAGAAATTCGCTTCTTTTGATGCAAGCGCCTACCGGCTCAACTTCGTTGATGTCCAACACCACCTCAGGAATAGAACCTGTTTTTGAATTTGAATTTGTTAGACGAGACCGACTGGGCGAACACGTCATCAGACATCATTTATATGAACAATGGTACAAAAAACACGAAAAAGAGATAAAAGAAAGCAAATTAAAAAGACCAGAGTGGTTTGTTTCCGCCAATGATCTTACGCCCGAAGATCATGTTAGAGTCCAAGCAGCAATTCAAAAATATGTGGATGCCTCAATTTCAAAAACCGTCAACGCGCCAAAATCCCATACGGTTGACGATGTCAAAAAAATATATACTCTGGCATATAAATTGGGTTTGAAGGGAATCGCTTATATGAGAGAAGGGTCGCGACAAGGCGTGTTGGAGCGCTCAAAACCGACCGAAGGGAAAGAAAAAAAGGAACAATCTCCATCTCAATACGTAGTTAAACCAAGACCGATGGTTGTCCACGGCTCCACTTACCGCATCAATACTCCTGTTGGTGTCGCTTTTATCACTGTCAACACCAACGGTGGAGGTGAGCCCCTTGAGGTTTTTATCAACGTTGGTCGAGCAGGAACCGATGTTTTTGCTATGGCCGAAGGTTTGGGGCGAGTAATTTCTCTTTCGCTTCGTTTTGCCTCCCACTTATCACCGGAAGAGAGGGTTAGACAAGTTATTGAGCAATTACAAGGCATCGGAGGTGCCAGAACTTTAGGTTTTGGTAAAAACCGGATCAGAAGTTTGCCTGATGCTGTCGCCAAAGTTTTGGCAATGCATTTTGCGGTCAACAACAAGGAAAAAGCTAAAGCTGACAATCACGAAGCTGAACCTAAACCAAAATTGGTGACAGAAACCACCCAACCGGCATTAATGGAATTTAGGGAACAAAGCGCCTCTTTTGACATTTGTCCAAGTTGTGGCGAAGCTTCATTGGTCCATGAAGAAGGATGCAAGAAGTGTTATGGTTGCGGCTATTCGGAATGCTGATAATAATTCAAAAAAAATTAAACATATTTAATTTTGATATTTCATTTTGATTTTTGAGTTTTGCATTTTGACTTTATGTCAATATACACAAAAACCGGCGATAAAGGACAAACTGTTCTTTATAACGGAAGAAGTGTTTCAAAGGCCGATGTGCAAATTGATGCTTATGGATCGGTTGACGAACTAACTTGTTTTCTCGGTCTTATAATTTCTAAGGTAAAAAAAGAGGACAAGATTTTTTTGACCGAAGTTCAAAAAGACCTTTATATAATTATGGGGTTTTTGGCAGGAAAAAAAACATCTCTTGTTAATTTGGAAACAAGGATCAATTATTTTGAACAATCAATTGATAAAATTACGTTAAAACTACCCAAATTAAATCGTTTTATTCTAACTCAAGGGTCGGAGCTATCTTCATGGTTTCATGTTTTAAGAGCTGTTTGCCGACGAGCAGAAAGAGAAGTAGTAAGGTTTTTTAAAAGCAAAAAAGGGCTCTATAAAAACCAATATGTTTTAGTTATCAAATACCTCAACCGGCTGTCTGATCTCTTTTTTACTTTGGCAAGGCTTTACAACAAGGAAAAAGAGTTAATAATTTAAATTCTTTTTGATAGAATATTTTTCTTATGAAAAGGAAAGTTAAAATTGTTTGCTTTTTAATGGTGGTTACTTTAGCGGTAGCCACATTTTATTTTCGCTCCTCCCAAAAAAATCTTTCTTTTTCTCAAATAAAAGGTTTGGTAACAAAAAAAATTACCGTTGCGCAAAAAATCAACCGCGGTGAGTTTTTAAAAATTGAAGTAGAGGAGGGAACAACAGCGCTTGACCTTCTTAAAAGTAACAATAAGGTCAAAACTCAAGGTGAAGGAAAAAACGCCTTTGTTGTAGAAATAAACGGCGTCAAGGCTGAAATTGCAAAAAAACAATTTTGGGCTTTTTATATCAACGGAAAAATGGCTTCTGTTGGCGCCGGCAGTTATCAGTTAAGGCAGGGAGACAAAATTCTATGGCAACTAGAAAATTATTAACTTTTTTTCAAGATAATTTTTATTCGTTGGCAGTGATTTTTCTTGCCGGCCTAACCCGCCTCATCCCTCACCCACCCAATGTCGCCCCTATTGCCGCTATCGCTCTTTTTTCTGGAGCATATCTTGATAAAAAAATTGCTTTTACTATTCCTTTGGCAGCAATGTTTTTGTCCGATATATTTTTAGGTTTTCATCCGACCATGATCTATGTTTACAGTAGTTTTGCGCTGACGGTCTTTTTAGGTTTAAGGCTTAAAAAAAATAAAAAAATTAGTTGTCTTTTGCAAACAAGCATTGTCTCGTCGGTTTTATTTTTTCTCATCACCAATTTCGGCGCCTGGGCAACTAGCGGTATGTACCCAAAAAATACTAATGGACTTTTTCAAGCATACCTCATGGGTCTGCCTTTTTTTCGCAATACTTTATTCGGTGATCTTTTTTACACTCTCATCATATTTTATGGGTATAAATACTTAACAACATTGGCCAAAAAATGTCTTCAACGAATTAATTTAAGAAAAACAAATGAAGTTTAAGGTTTGGTTTCAGTCAAACCGGCGTTACGTCGGTTGAAGACTGCTTCGACCATGCGTCGAAGAATTGGGAACACTGTGTCAATCAGTGACTGTGCCGCAGCGGTGTTTCGACTTTGCTCAACATAAATTTATTGATTTTTTAGGCAGCTTGTACTAAGCAAGCGTAGCAAGTCGAGAAGTCCGAAGACCGACCAAACCAAGCCACGTTTAATGTGGCAGACCGCCAATTTGTCTTTAAGACGACGAGCGGACCCCGAGCAGGGAACTATATGGCTTTAACTGAAAAAAATACTCTTAAACAATTTGGTATTAGTCTTCAAGAAAACAAGCGTTTGTCTTTACTAACTCCCCAAGAAAGATATAAAGAATTTCGACAAAATCTCGAGGCATACGCCAATGAAGTGTTGGAAGATCAACCTGTTTCTAATCTTTATCACTATTGGCCCAATCACCAAGGAAAATTATTTACCGATCCTTCTTTGAAATCGATTTTTAATCTCGACACTCAGTTTGATCCTAATGAAAGAGATGATTTGCCAAGAATCGGCTTTTCCCATGTGGCTCAACTTGCTTTAGCAAGTCCTGATAACGTTGTTTTGTGGTATAGCCCAAAAGGTCCTGCTTCTTTTGATCAAGATCCACAAAATCCTTATTCGCAAATAATTTATGACTACGGACAGTTGTATATTCAATATTTTGATGGCGAAAAAATCAATGCGGTTGCAATTAAAATAACCAACGAAGAAGCATTAAGACAATTTTCTTCTAAAATTTATGAAGCGAACAATAATAGCGATTTGAGAAAAAGAATATCTAATTGCCTTCTTAATCCAATTCGGTTATCTGAATCAATAGATGATTTTTTGGCAAGAGATTGGGTTGAATGTGACGTTTATCGGGATAAAAAAAAGGGGGGGAAACACTTTTTATCTGAAGTGATAAAAGAAATAAAAACCACTTTTGCCGGATTAAAAAGAACTAAAATTAAAATACCTGATGAAACAATGGCGGATATAGTCGCTCACGAAATAACGGAAAAAAGCATTTTTGATGCATATCTACAAACCATTCACCACCATCAACAAAAATATGGGTTAAGCCACATTGGTCTTAGTGGCAGCTGCGGCGGATCAACAGTAACTACCTCTGAGATTGAAAACCTGCTTGGGATAAGGCAGTTGTTTAATGACAATTTCTTTAAAAATTCAATGATTATTCACAGCTCTTCATACCGGTTGTTAACCCAAGGCGGTGAGAGTAGTGGGGGAAAGTGGGAATATCATAATGGCCGCTGTCGAGTTTGCGACAAAGAACCGGTTCTTGTTGGCCCATGTAGTATTTGTGTTGATTGTGAAAAAAAGTTTTCTGACAATTAAAGACGTTTTCTTTTATAATGAATTTATGACGATTAAAAACTATACTCCAATTAACCACTTAATCGAAAAGGTAAAAAAAGAGGAGGTTGCGTCAGCGCGGCCACAAACCAAAGAGGCCGAACCAATATCAAAAGCGCCGGAAATAATAATGGAAGAGGTGGTTGAGCATAGGCCGGAAAAGGAAGTTGCCCCATTTGTAAAACCAAGAGCGGAAACAATCAAACTTCCGCCCGATTTGAAAAAAATAGGAGCAAGAGTCACATCAACTACCCGCTTTCCCGCCAAAAAAATTATCCAACTACCTATATCAGACGACAAAATTTTGGTGGGTCTTCATGCTCCAATAACTTCATCTTTAAGATGGTTGGCCACTCTGGCTTTGTACATCCTTAAAAAAGCCCATTTAAGTTTAAAAAAAATCCACGGCAAAGTTGTGAGGGTAGACAATTAATCTTTTGCCGGTTTTAACCGGTTGCCTTCTTTATCTCGGCCTTGAAAGCCTCTTTGCCAAGGGCGCCAACAAATTGAGAGACAATTTGGCCGTTTTTAAAAATGAGAAAAGTGGGGATAGAAAAAACCGAATATTGGGTGGCCAGTTCGGCATTTTCATCAACATTTATTTTAACAAATTTAACCAAACTTACCTCTTTGGACAGCTCTTCAATAATAGGAGAGGTCATTCGGCAGGGACCACACCAATCGGCATAAAAATCAACCAAAACTATCCCTTTGTAATCTAACACTTCTTGTTGAAAATTGTCTTTTGATACGGATAGAACAGTCATATTTTTTTAAAAAATAAACAACTTTAAAATATTAGACCTTTTCGGAAAAAATTTCAAGGGTAAAAAATTAAGAAAGCGTAATGTATTTTTTTAATATAATAATATTAGAGATGGGGAAAAAAATTCTCGTTGTGTTTTTGTTGTTGATTTTCCTTCTTCTTTTTGGTTTTGTCAGAAACCTGTTAAAAGTTAGCACAAATATTAAACCTATGATTAGTGTTCAAAGTCCTGTTTTTAAAAACGGTGAACTTATCCCGCTCGAATATACCTGCGACGGCAACGGCATCAATCCACCCATTTTAATCAACAATGTTCCCCAAAGCGCCAAAAGCTTGGTTCTTATTGTTGATGATCCTGACGCGCCAGCAGCCACTTTTACTCATTGGGTAATCTGGAATATTGATCCTCTAACCAAAGAGATCAAAGAGGATGAGACGCCAATTGGAGCGATGGTGGGAGTAAATTCTGCCGGCAAAAATCAGTATACACCCCCTTGTCCGCCTTCGGGTACTCATCGTTATTTTTTTAAAGTCTATGCTTTAGATATAGTCCTTAATCTGCCGCCAACGACAAAAAGCGATGAACTTTCCCTGATAATAAAAAATCACATCTTGGATGAGGGAGTATTAATGGGTAAATATTCGCGCTAATAAAAAATTAATTTAGGCGGAAATTTTTGACTTTATTTCTTCCATTTGTATTTTTAAACGAAGCAGTTCTCCCGCTCTTACCAAATGATTTGAAGTAATGTTTTCTTGATTGATGTGTTCAAAAATAGGCAAAGTAGACCCGCAAGCGATAAAGGTTATATTTTCTTTTACTCGAGAATGAGCAAACACAATTTCGCTTAATGCACAAAGACCAAGAATTTTTGTGATTGGAAGTTGTTCTTGATTGTTTATGTTCCTTAGGATTTCTATGTATGTGCCTAGCATATCTTCGGTTAACATCGCTCCGTTACTGTTATGACCATTGTTTATGCCAAGTTTTTTTTGCCAATGTTCCAATATTTCTTGTTGGATCAGGTCTTCAACTATTCCTACCTGTCTTCTTTCTTCAATTATGCGACCAAGCTCCCGTCGAAGAGGACCGTGAAAAGTAGATCGCTGATATCGGTTGAGGGCTTTTTCCGCTTCTTGAGTTAAGGCGGCGTATTGTGTAGAAAGGTCTGTTGCCGTTAAAGCTTCCTTCGCCATTAAAAATCATTATATATGATATGCTTTCGTTTGCAATAAGAATTTTTACTTATAAAAAATTATTTCAGGTTATTTGTTTTTATTATTAAATATACTTGCATTATTTTTTCTATACTAACAACTGTTTTAAATTTTTTCTCTCTGTGTCTTCTTTTGAAAAACAAAATAGTTATAAAACATTAACCTGAAAGAATAATATGGTAAAACAGCTTAAGAATTATAGGAAAGCGGCTGTGGGTCTTTGTTTTAAATTAATTGTTTAACCGGTATAAAATTCTTTTTCTTTAAGGTCTAACAAAATATAAATATGGCATTGGGGTTTGGATTTTTAGTCTTGTTTATTAGAAATGTTTGTGTTATGAAACCGATTAAAGTTTGCTCAATCATCCTGAAATCGTCCAAAATTTTCAGACCCATTTCATGGTTGGCACTAATTGACTATATGGGAAACTATTATAGAAGTCAATTATATGCTTATGCAAGTTAGAAAATAGTAAAGCAAATCTCAGGTAGCTATGTGAAAGCTCAAAAATTGTTGAAGTATTGTTGTTTACTTTGAAAAGATGATCGAGCGGCCTTGCTACTTATATTATAGATACTTCCATTTGACAAATCTAAAGTAACTACATTGACAGTGGGCGCTACGCTTGCTATGTTAGTTGTAATTCCTTTGCTCGCTGCGTCAAAAATTTTGGTTGGATTGTCAACCATTGCAAGAATTACCTTAGCATTACCCACATATAAAGGTTTGATATCGTAAGCTTCAAATTCTTTAATCTTTTGGTTATGATTCCTATCAATATTGATACTCCATAAAATTGCTTTGTTTTGTGCCGCATCCATTGGTGCACCACCGAATACCTTTAGCGCAACGTCATCAGCAACTGTTAGTTTCTTAACTAACATATCTGTTCCATAATAAATAGTTTGTCCATCGCCAGACCAGTAAAGCACTTGTGGTTGCTCCGTAGTTGTGAGTACTTTATTTTGAGTTCCTGTTGCAACATCGATAATGAGTATTTGTTTATTTCTTGTTATCCCTGCTACTCTTGTACCATCTGGAGAGAAGATGGTTTGAGTAATATTTTCGCTTAACTTTCTTTCTTGTTTGGTTTGTAGGTTATAAACATTAACTCCATAGCCAGTACAAGCTGTGTTGTGCGTTAAGTACATATTGTTAGAGGATAAACGAAAGTTGTTAGGATATACTGGTCGTGCACCTTCTGCACCTGCAAGACTAAATGAGGGGTCAGTGCTTCCTCCACCGCAACCAGATATTACTGTATAACGAGTAAGCTCTTCTGCATCGCCTGTAGCTGTATTTACACTAATCACCTTTGTATTATTTTCATCAGTAACACTTGCTTGTACATGTGCTTCATATAATACCTTCTGACCATCGCTAGTCCATTGAGGTGTGTGACTGAGATTTACAGTATCATTTTGTGAGCGATAAATTGTCCTATTATTATCAACACTTACAACATAAAGGCTAGTAAATCCGCTACCATCTTGAGGTGATAGCACTTGGATAAAGGCAACTTTTGCCCCATCTGGTGAAATAGACGGATTGGTGTAGTAAAGACTTGAGTAAGTCTTAATACTATTTCTATTAAATTGTGCATTTTTTGTTATTTGTCGTTCTACACCATTTACATTTACCCAAACATTATTCTCTCGTATGAATGCTAAACTTCCAGAAAAATTAGTGTTGTTTATAGGAGTTGAGGTTATTGTATTACTTACTTGACTATTCCTTGAACTTGGTTGTTGCAGTTTGGTGTTGGAAATATTCTTTCTCATCCCCAAGTAATAACCTCCTATTCCAACCAAGGTTATTACTAGAAGGATTCCAATAATAAGCAACCAGATACCTTTCCAATTACTAACAGCACTTTGGAAAGATGTGTTTTTAGAAGGTGTTTGGTCAGAGTTTACAGGCTGATTAGTGTTTTCCATTTCCATACGGTTTAAGTAAATCATAAATCCTAAAACTTTGCAATAAGATTTTAAATCTTGGGAACTCCGGGAGTTGGGAAGATTGTAGTGGTGCGATAAATTAAGACAATTTATTATTAGCGATGGCGATATTGGTGATAGCAATATCGATGAGATAAAATAAAGGGTGGGTTTTGTTTTTTTGTGCTGGACAAATGGAACGATTTTAGGCAAGCTGCCTGGTTAGACATCTTGGAATTCTCAGAACTTAACTTCAAATCTGTCCAGCAGCTTTTAGCTGTAACCTAGTGTCGCCCTAAGGTTTCTTTCTGATTAAATTTATTCTATCAACAGTGATCCAAGCAGCCATGGCACCGAAACCCGACTTATCTATTTCAAAAGGTTCAACAGCCTGAGGATCTTTCAGAAATACAAGTAAGCAATATCTTTTATTTTTAAACATTTCGAAGTATGGTTTTATATCTTTTTTATCAACCTCTAACCCATCAGCCTGGGCATAATATTTAAGGATAGTTGCTACCTTTTGGGGTGTTAAATTCTTAAATTGAACCACTTTACTAACTGTTGCTTTTAACCTTACTGGTTCTCCAGAATCTTTGAAGTAAACAGTGTCGCCCTGATTGATAACGCCCCACGGCTTATGGCGGTTCATATACCAGCGCGTCTCGATAGTTTTCTCGCCAGTCAAAATCTTTTGCGTCAAACCCCAGGATTTACGCATTATGGCAATATGAATCTTTTTCATCAGTATAATTATACTACCCTTGTTTAGAAAACATCTTGTCTACTACTACAGACGGGATATTCAAAAATGGTATTTTCTCCTAAAAAAAGATTGAGTAAATTACCTAGAATGCCCAGAATTTACAAACAAAAAAGTAAACAGATTTTTGTCTCTTTGACTCGCTGATTTTCTTCTAAACAGGAGTAAGAATAGCTACAACCAGAGAGGTAGCAAGGTAAATAATCAGGAGTAAGCCGATTATTAAAAAGAATGGGTGCAAATCCTGCATTTAAAGATAGAAAGTAAGTAAAAAGATGGGGCGATAAAAAGCTATTTATAACCATCCTTAGAAACCTGGCTCTTTCTTGAAGAAGAAGTAAGGAGAAAATAGCAAGTGTCGGCAAAATGTTTAAAAGTTGGGGTTTAAGGAAATTAAGATTTATTTTCATCCTCATAGTTTCATTGTGGCCCCATCTTTTTATCAATTATCCCGCTTTCTTCACAAACCTAATAAATTACCCAATAAATCAACCCAAAAGGGGTCTTTGCAACCCTCTTCTCCTACTTGGCTGCGGGGCTTGGATTCGAACCAAGATACCAACTTCCAGAGAGTTGTGTCCTACCGTTAGACGACCCCGCAATATTTGTTTAAACTGTCTTTAATTTTGTCTTTCAAAATTTCCCTCCCGTAACCGCTTTTATAAAATTTCTCTTGTTTTACCGCGTCTTTTTTGGATAAAAACGCTTCGTAATAAATTAGTACAAATGGTTTATTTTTTTAGTATATTCCCCTCCAAACCCTTTATTGTGCTCATCTAATCTCTTTTTTAAATCACTTGTGCTTCTGGTATACAGCTTCTTGTTCTTTAGACTTAACAAAACATACACCTAATAAAACACAATTTTGTCTCCGCCTCTCCGACGGGTCGCCGATGAGGCGACTACCGTTAGACGACCCTGCAAAACATTCTGGTTTTTATCCTAAATAAAAAATTATAGATAAAGCGTTGATGTATATATTTTATCAAATCAAGCCTGGTTCTGGGCGGCAAATCAATCAAGAAATCTACTACAATTTATTAATAAATTGTAGTGATGGATTATTTCTTTTCAACATTATAAAGCCCTCCGACGATTTGAATATTGGCAGGCGCACGAAGATTGAAGAAGGTTTTAAATTCACCTCCGTCAAAACTCTCTGTTTCAGCATCACCTGAAAAGGTGATGGAATTTGTTTTTCCCAAACCAAAATCCGCACTTACACTAACGCTATTTATTGAATTAAAGGGCGTTACACCTCTTGATCTTAACTCCTGTTTAACTCTTTCCATACTCCAAGTTTCCACTCCGTCTGGGTTAGGTTTGTCAACTTGTGACAAATGGGTTTGAGTAGAGGGATCTTTCTTAGCAAGAAGCACAACGTTAACTATGTCGGCCACTTCGTCGCTTTTCAACCAAGCAGACTTGTTATATTCGTTCCGCCAACCTTGAGCAGCGTAAAAACAAGGAGATTCACGATCATAAGCTTTTGAAAAAAGATCGTTAAAACTACTAATGTCGCCATTAGTGTCTCTTAACCTTTTTGTCCACGGTCGAGAACTCCAGCCAACATCAGAAGAAAGAAATGTGTATGCGCCGGCAGTTGAAGCATACCAAGCAGTGGCTATTTCACCTGTGTCGTTGGAGACGATAACCAACCCTTGCCCATCCGAACAAGCCTGTTCACCTGTCTGTTTAACTGCCTCTTCCCACGCGCCTCCTTTATTGCCGCCTTTGTATACCTGACAAGCTTGGGTTGTGCAAATCTCGTTTTCACCATTTTTGGTGTATGCAATCGCATACGACCTGGCCGCAACTACTTGAGCTTTTAAGGCTTCTATCGGCCAGCTTTCCGGCATTTCATAGATGCCCTTTAGGTAGTCTTCTAACTTCATCTCGCCATAACCTTGGACTTTGATGTTTCTTGATGGTGTAGAACGACATTCAATCCTTGTATTGTTAAAGTAGCTATTCAAAATTGTGCGAAAGTCTTGTCCTTCTTTAGCTCTTCCTAAAGCGCCATATTGATTCATTCCTACCCGATGAGGGATTCCGAAGGTAAAAAAAGCAAAAGCCGGCCGAAATCCAGGATCAAGATTTCTATCATCGGTGCAATATAGGGGGCCGGCGCCAAGGCTTGTAGGCAGGTTTAAACTCGATAGTTTTTGCGCTAAAAGCTGTTGTTGTTTTGCGGTCAGCTGGGCAATTTGGTTTTGAAGCTCGGTTTGATATTTTTTGGCTTTGGCAGCCTGGCTGTCGATATTTGTTTTTAATGCGGCTAGTTGTTGTTTTTCTTGTTCTAAGCTTTTTTTCTTTTCTTCAAGATTTTTAATATATAAAACTATTTTGATTATTGTTTTTTTATCCTCATCGGCAACAGATTTTTGGTAAAAGAAATTTTGAAGCGAGACAGTTAGGTTTTCTGAGATTAAAAGAGCGAGAAGAGAAAAGGGGGTTTTGCCGCTGTTGATATAATATGATTTAGCTCTCTCGTTAAGGAGATTTTTCTGATAAATTAAAACCTCATCGCCTTTTTTTACTTCTTTCTCCTTGTTGACAATCTCTTTTTCCACAGCTGCCACCCTTGTTTTTATCCCCTCAAGTTGTTGATCCAGGTTTTTCAGATTGGCTTCGTTGGTTTCCGCGGCTCTTTTGAGATCGTTAAGAACTCGGGTAATATCGTTAAGTTGGCTTTCAATATCGTCAGCCCGCACCCCCACAACGAAAAAAAGGGGGATTGCTGTCAACAGAAAAAGAACGATCAGCTTCTTCATGCATAAAATTATAATAAAAATATCTTGTTGTTACATGCTGTTTGAAGCCATCTAAGTTTGCGGTGCACCTGCGCTTGTTGTTTACAAGCAATTTTCGCTAGGTTTTGGTGGACAAGATTATGTTTGACGACAACAACACCTATGTCATCAAAGAGTGACGAATAACGTTACTTCTAAACCAAACAGACCTTGTTACCTTTTGCCGTCAAACGACATGGCTGTCTTTGCGTCAAGCGCGGTAAGATTTGTTTTGTTTATAAATTATATTATCCGCATTTTTTGGAAAAAACCAACGATAGTTTGCTTGCTTTCAATTTTGATATACTAATTTTATGAAAAAAGGTTTGGTTGTGTTAGTTTTCTTTTTTTTTATTTTTGGTGTTTTTCAAAAAGTCTTGGCTGTTGACTGCTCCACCCAGCGCTGTGCCTCTTGCGACCCATGTGGATATTGTCTGGGAGGAGAAGTGCCGGAAAGTTGGTCTGCCTGCCGCTCTTGTCTTTTTCCGGGACTAACCGCTTTTTCTGCTCAAAGCAACAAGACTTTGGAAATTCACCCTGTTCTTAATAGTCCACCAACTCCTTATCCTGGCCGAATGTACACAATGATCGGCTGCGTCAGCACCAACTTTTCAAGTTTGGAAGGGGGCGGCGCCACTAGTTTTACCAAAACCATTTTGAATTTAGTTTTTTCCACTGCGGGCGGAATCGCTTTTTTATATCTTATTTATGGGTCTTTCTTAATATTGACCTCGCAGTCAAATCCGGAAAAATTGGATCGGGGAAAAAGGTGGTTTACGGAGCAATTGTTGGTGTAATTTTTGCCCTTTGCTCAATATTTATCATCAATCTTGTAGCTGCTAATATTTTAAGAATTCCAGGCTTCCAAACCCATTAAAATTATTTTTTTCCTGTTCTTTTCAAAAATAATCCTCCTGCAAAACCGGAGAAAATAATCGGCAGAAGTATGGTGGGCGATCCGGTAGAGGGAATTGTTCCTGGTGCAGGCGTTTGAAAGCGAGTAATAGAAACTGTTTCTTTTGGTGTTGTTGGTATAACGGTTTCTGTTAGAGAAGGGGTTTTTGTTGGTGTAATAGTGGGTGAAACTGCTGTTGGTCGCCTAGCAAAAAAAGGGAGGCGGCCAAGACTAAGTCTACCAGTCACAATAGCCAAAAAAACCACAACCACAACCAATCCCAAGATAAAGGATAAAATTTTATTGAAATTTGTATCCATATAGAAAATATTATATCAAACCTTGCGCCTAGGAGCAAATTTTCATGACTTGACTTTTGCTTGAAAAAACCCGACAATAAAAGCATGGATGAGGCAAAGCTGAAAAACCCGCAAGTAATCTTCTCTTGGAGAGCGCCGCTTCGGCCTTATAAAAAGAGGTCAAAAATTATTTTAAGGTTTTATGTCGCTGTTGCTCTTCTCCTTTCTTTAATTGTTTTCTTTTTTGGTGATAAAATCCTTCTTATTCCTATTTGGGCCCTTCTTTTTCTTTTTTATGTTTTAACAATTAGTCCGCCACCCGACGTTGATAATAGAATCACTAAATTTGGTATCGAGACTGCCGGAATAACTCTTAGATGGGAAGCTCTTTCCCATTTTTATTTTAAAAAAAGATTTGGCCTAGATGTCTTAACTATTGTTAGCCATGCTCCTTATTTTTACCATGTCTACCTTGTTGTTACCGACAGCAATATTAAAAACACCCTAATTCGGCTGCTTTCAGAGCATCTTATTTATCAAGAGAGGCCGCAACGAAGTTTTTCCGATAAAATGGTTGATTTGTTGTCTAACCTTATCCCAGATGAAGAAGAAAATCCTACACCACCTCATCCAGCCGCTTCCGCCACGCCACTACCGGCATCTCTTTGACACCAAAAATCCTTCCCCAACGAATCACTCCTTCGTCGGTGGAAACCAAATAACCGTTTTGTTCTTTGGCTAAAGCAATAAGGTCAAGGTCAGCAACGCTGTCAAGAAAACCAAAGCGGGTAGCGCGGCGATATCTTTCACGAAAACCCCTTACTTCAGCCCCAACTCTTATTTCAAAATCTTTCTTAGACATCTCTGGCTGACCCATCATTGACCGAGCCGCTTTAATAATTTCTTCTTCGCCAGCATTGAGACCGCGATAGCTTCTCGTTCTTATTTCATCTACCAGCTGATAAAACACTTGGGCGGGAAAATTAATTTGACTTATATCTGGTGCTTTAACAGTAACAACCGAGAGGAAGTTTTTAATAAACGGTTGATTTTTGTCTTCAAAAAAACTTAAAAATTCTTCAACTATTCTTGGCGGCATCATCAGCTCTCCTTTACCACTGTTTTTAAGTTTTTTCCCAATCTCGGTTAATTTAACCACAACCTCTTCTGTTTTTCTACCTAAATTCAAACCTGCTTCCATGTTAAAGAAAAGGTTGGCGTCGAGAATATATTTTTCCATTGTTATTATTATAACTAATGTTTTTTTATATTTTTCGGAAAGTGTTTTGTCTCCTCTTTATTCCTGTATTCTTACTGGCATGATAATATGGAGAAAATTAGGGTTGTCTTCCAGTTTAAAGACAACCGGCGCATCAGATCTTACCAAATCAATTTTTATCCTCTTTGCCTCTGCATGGTTTAAAAAATCAAGTAAAAATTTGTAGTTAAACGCAATCCTTTGCATCTCTCCCTCGACCGTTGCCTCCTGAAATGCAACATCTTCTCCTTCGGTATCTTTTTTTGGTTTAATCTGTATTCCGTCTTTCTTTGTTTCAATAATAACAATATTTGAAAAATCGCGAGCAAAAACAGAGATTAATTTAATATTTCTTAAAAATTCTTCTTTGTCAAGAGTGATTGCTGTCTTTTTTTCTGAAGGAATAACTTTTTCAAAAGGGGGATATTCTCCCTCCACTAATCGAGAGAAAAATTCATTATCTCCAATTTTAAAACTGATCGCTTTTTCGGTCTTTGAATAGTTAAAATAAACTTCTTCGTCTTTGAAAAACCGACTTACCTCTCCCAAAAAACCGGCCGGGACAATCATTGGAGGAATATCTGTTTCTTTTTTCATCCTCACCAAAGAAAGTCTAAAACCATCGGTGGCCACCATAACCATTTCGTCGTCGTCGGTTAGGAAATTAACTCCGGTCAAAACCGGCCGCGTCTCGTCGTTTGAAGAAGAAAAAAGAATTAAAGGTAAATTTTTTATCAAAAAGTCTGCTTTTATTTTTTGTCCTTTCTCATCCATTTTTGGAGGCAGTGGAAATTCATTTGAGGCAATAATGGGAAAAACGCCTTTTGTTTTTTCATAAGAAACAGTCAGCTGTTTTTCGCTTATATCAACTTCTAAATTTCCTGCCGGTAAAAGGGTTAAAAATTCAATAATTTTTTTTGGATCAACAATTATTCGAAAATTTTGTCCATTTGTTGTTTTGATAAATGTATGACAATACGAACTAAGGTCGGTTGAATAAAAATTAATTTTCCCTTTTTCACCCTCAATTAAAACTCCCTGAACAACGGTTAAAGAAGAAAGTCTTGATGATGTAAATTTTGACGCCAAACCCAATTTTTCTAAAAATAATTCTTTGTTGACGGATATTTTCATAAATAAGTATAGTAGTAACAGTAACTGTGAATAAGTGTATAGAATGAAGTTAAGATTTTCAAGACAAACTGAAAACAAAAAAACCGTTGTTGATAAAAAGTGGAAATCATGTTGATAGAGATAAAGAGGAGATTATCCGATCCATCTCCTGCTTAAATATTTGATCTTTGGTTAAAAGTCGACTTACTTTATTAACTGCATGAATGACGGTTGTATGATCTTTTCTTTTGAGGATTTTGGCCACGTCCTCAAGTTTACATTGTAATTCTTTTCTTAGAATAAACATTGCTACTTGACGAGGAAGAACAACCGTGTCTGTTCTTGTTTGGCCTTTGAGTTGTGACTGCTTGATGTTGTAGTAAGAGCAAACAGCCTTAATAACATCTTTTGGGGTGATTTTTTTTGCCCGACGGTCTTTTTTTTTGGAAAAGAACAACTCCACCTCTTCAAGATCAACTCTTTCTTTTCGACCGATAACTTTGGCATAAATCGAAAGAAGAGAACCCTCCAATTCACGTCCATCGGCCGACTGCTCGGCGATTATTTTAGCTGCTTCGATGTCAATAGGAATGTTTTTTTCCTGGGCCTTAATAAGAACAATCGCTGTTTTTAGTTCAAAGTCTGGCGGCTGGATATCAACAATCAATCCTCCGGAAAAACGAGAACGAAGCCGATCTTCTAGGTTTTTAATCTCTGTTGGCGGCCGATCCGACGTCAAAATTATTTGGCCGCCCGAAGAAACAATTGAATTAAAAGTATGGAAAAACTCTTCTTGGACGGTCTGTTTGCCGGCGATAAACTGAATGTCGTCTACAATCAAAAGATTGAGATATCGGTATTTGCGCCTAAATTTTGGTGTTGCTTTTCCTCTGATTGCCTCGATTAATTCGTTGATAAACTGGTCGCCAGGACAAAAACAAACCTTTTTAGTCATATCGTTTTCCAGAATTTTTTTTGCTACCGCCTGGGCAAGATGAGTTTTACCGACGCCGACGCCGCCATATAAAAAAAGAGGATTGTAGGCGTGACCAAGATTGTTGGCTACTGCTTGAGCAGCAGCAAAAGCAACTTGATTAGTGGAGGAAACGGCAAAATTGTCAAAACTGTATTTTGCGTGAAGACCACATTTAGCAAAAAGATCAGTTGATGAGGGCTGAAAGGTTAAAAGAGGCGGTTCTTGTTTCTTTCTTTTCTGAGCGATTGTCACCATACGAACCCTGATTTTTTTATTGAGGTGTTTAAATAAATTAGATTCAATTTCAGCCGTTTTCTTCTCTAAAAAAAACTTTACCCCTTGGTTTTCGCAACCAATAAGAATTTCATTTTCGGTCATCTCAATTGGTTTAACCTGTTTTAAAACCGAATATAGAACGGGGACTTTTTGTTTATCTTTTTCAAGAAAACCTAAAAAATCATTCCAAAAAGAAGATAAAATCGACATAAATTAAATATGTGGATAACTTATCCACAAATAATAAACATTTTCACAATCCTTGTCAAGGGGTTGGAACACACAAAAACCAATCAATAATAAATTTTGACGACTTTATAAGAAGTTTATTTTAATTTTTCTTTTACTAAAGAGTCAGCAAGAAAGTTTTTTTCACGAGGAACATATTGATAAACCGTTGGTATATTGATTTCCTGCTCAAGAATTCTGACTTTCATTATATATTCTCTAATGGCGGCATTCTTTACTCTAAATAAGCCGTTTAACTGGTTTACCATCAGATTGGAGTCGGAAAAAACCGTTATTTTGGTTGTATGAGGCAGCTTAGGTAACAATTCTTTGATTTTTCCCATTGCTCTTATTAGAGCAATGTATTCCGCTGTGTTGTTGGTTGCTTTTCCAATTGTTTCACTATGCTTATGAAAAATTTTGTCGTCATAGTAAATAATGTAGGCAATTGCCGCTGGCCCAGGGTTGTTGAGTGATCCGCCATCGGTGTAAATTTTAATTTCCATATCAAAAAATTAACCTAATTTTTGATTTATAAATAATATAACAGGATTTTAAATATTGACAAAAACCAAAATTTGAAATTTAAGATCGCGAAGGTTGTTTTATAGTTCTCCTAATTTTTCTTTTCTTTCCGCCTCTTCTTTGACCAAATGTAAAAATCTTTCTGTTGAGGAAAGGCGTCGATGGCCAACAATCTTGGCGATATATTCAATAGACGCACCGTTCATAAGCTGATGAGCGATAAAGGTATTTCTTAAATCATTAACGGTTGCGTTTTCAATCCCGACCTCACGGAAGCAACGCGTGATTATTTGACGGATGTTTCTTATAAGAAGAGGATTGCCAGTGCGGGTGATAAAAAGATAGTCGTTTTTCCCCTCACCTCTAACTTTTATGTATTCGTCAATTGCTTTTTTTACCGCCTTGTTTAAAGGTACGTTTCTGGCAGGATTTTTCCCATAAGCCCTAATATAAAGAGAGCTATCTTTAATATCGGATAAATGAAGATTGGCAAGTTCACCGATTTTGATTCCGGTCTGCAGCAATATTTCCACAAGAGCATAAGTGCGAATATCGTCTTTGGCGCAGTCGCGAAGAGCGCGGTACTCAAGCTTGCTAAAAATTCTTGGCGGAAGCTGGACATATTTGGGGTGAGCAACATCAAGAGAGGGGTTTTGTTCGATTATTCCCTCATTTTTTAAAAAGCGAAAAAACGTGCGAATTGAATTTAGTTTTCTTGAGGCAGACTTTTTAGTGTAATTTTCTGTCAGCAGTTTATTAACAAAACCTTCAATTGTCTCTTTTTTTACCTCGCGGAAGTCGCCAATTTCTTTACTTGTCAGATAACCAGCGAACTGCTCTAGGTCTTTCTTGTAGGCGATCACCGTGAACTCTGATTTGTTTTGCGCCCTCAAATAATCAACAAATTTCTCGATTAATGAAGGAAGTAGATAATTGCTCATAGTGCCCTATAATATATCAAAATAAAACGTCTTTTTCAAGCAGTTGTTTTTTTAACCATTATTTGATATATTATTAAATCCCGAATCTTAATAGAAGGAGGATTTGGACGATGGTTAGTAAGAAAATTGAAAAAAAACAAACAACAAGAAAAAAACACAATTCGATTGAGGTAGAGCTGCATCCAATGGAAGCGCTTCTCCAAAAACAAAAACCTCAAAAAATCAAAAAAAACCAAGAGGTTGATGCCAAAATTGTCTCCATATCAAAAAAAGGAGCCACTTTTGATGTTGGTGGAAAAGCTTATGCGGTTTTAGGCGAAAAGGAAGTTAAAGAAATCACCACCTATCTTCCATATCTTAAAGTTGGTGATGTTGTGAGAGCAAAAATCATTTCCGAAGAATCAAAAAATGGGTTTCCTGTTGTTTCTTTGAAAAAATTCTTTGAAAAAGGTAAATGGGAAATTTTAAAAGAAAAACAAGAGAAAGAAGAAGAAATTGAAGTGGTTTGTGGCGAGTATGGTAAGGGTGGTGTGTTTGTTGATTTTATGGGTATAAGAGGAGTGATTCCTAAAATTCAACTTACAGAAACATATATCAACGCTCCAGAAAAACTTACCGGCCAAAAAATTAAGGTTAAAATCCTTGAAGTTGATAAGGATAAAAACCGCCTGGTGGTTTCACAGAAAGCAGCTGTTCTTAAAATTTCTCAAAAAGAGTTGAGAAGCAAATTTGAAAAAATTATTGAGGGTGAGGTTTATAAAGCTAGGGTTCTTGGAGTTTCAGATTTTGGTGTTTTTTGTGAAGTTGATGGAGTTGAGGGCTTAATTCATATTTCGGAAATTTCTTGGGAAAAAGTTGTTAGTGCAGCCGACTATGTCAAGCCGGGCGAACTTATTGATGTGGTTGTGGTTGAAAAGAACCCAACCGATCTCAAACTTAATCTTTCTTTGAAAAGGTTAAAAAAAGATCCTTGGGAAAAAATTGAAGAAAAATATCCTAAAGACAAAGAGGTTGAGGGAGAAATTGTCAGAAAAGAAAAATATGGCTATTTTGTTCGTTTAGAGCCTGGAGTCGAGGGGTTGATTCATATCAGCAAATTGACAGGCGACGAAAATTTGGAAATAGGAAAAAAAATCAAGGCTTTTGTTGAAAGAATTAATGTAAAAAACAGACGAATGAGTTTGGTTCTTCCCCAAAAAGAAAAACCTGTCACCTATAGATAATGGTTTTAGGTTGCTTCTTCACTCTTTCTTACATTTTTCTTACGGTTTTCTTACAGCTAATTTCTATACTGTAAGGCAATCTAAATTGGAGCACGAATGAGTTGTTTATTTTTTAAAAAAGTATGGTTGTTAATGCAGCCGAGCTTTCACCCGGTTTTTTAAGACAAATAATAATTGATTCTGGTAGATCATTTCCTCCAATTCCTTTTCAGAAAGCCTCTATAAATGAACAACAGATTGTTGTGCCCGAAACCCTACCGATAATAGGAACAGAGGTGTTTAATATCACCAATAAAAACGTAGAAGAAGCGGTTAAAAAAACACAAGCAGCTAAAGATTATTATTTTTCTCTTTTAAAAAGCACTGATATATTTGAAAAAAGGAGAGCACAAAAACACCTTCCTAAAACTATTGCTGATGTGAGGTTTTTTCAAATGCATTCTCCGGAAGAGATAGTGAAAGAATTGAGGGTTGTTTTTAATGAGATTAAAAAAATGGCAAGTCGCGGTTTTGATGAGGCAGAAATAACTTTTTATATGCTACAAGCTCATCCAGACATTACCCACTGTTATCATGTAATCAATCACCAACAATGGGGTGAACAAATTTTCCAGGTGATGAAGGTTTTAGAAAGTATGGGAATCTTGATTTAAGATTTTTATTCAATTAAGGTTTTTTCTTCTTCGGAAGCAACAACCTTAAAACCAACATGATTGTGGCCGGCGAAGAAAAGTCCTTCACCGATGCTGGCCGACAAAAGAAAATGCTTCTCTCCACCGGTAAGGTAAAAAGTTTCGGCAATTTTTTCAACAGCTGCGGTTGATTGTTTGAGAATGATTTGTAGACTAGAATTGGTAATAATCGCTTTACCTTCTTCAGATGCAAGAAAATCTTCAACATCCTGAGTGATGGTGGTTAATCCTAAAGAATATTTTCTCGCCCTTTTGGCAAAGCTATGAAGATATGCAGCTGAGTCTTTTTGCTTGATCAAATACCAAGCTTCATCAACCACCAAAATCCGCTTTTTTTTATCTTTTCTGATGCGGTTCCAAACATAATCTAAAACAATATACATTGCCACTGGTCTTAAATTTTCCTCAAGATCTCTAATGCCAAAAACAGTAAAAGGATTGCGAATATCAAAGTTTGATTGTTGATTGAAAATACCGCTGGCCGAACCGCGAACAAATTTTTCCAGCCGATCGGCCAATTCCTTTGCTTCAGGGGTTTCCATCCCAACAAAAACCTTATACAAGTCCTCAAGGAGCGGCGGCTCATTTTTAAAGGTTTGTGGATCTTGGGTAATTCCTTTTTGCTGGTATACAGCTACTAAGGCACGATCAAGAAGGGCGTCTTGAGAGGGAGTAAGTTCGCCCATGATCACTCTCATTAGAGAATGAAGATCAAGAATTTTATTGGAAAGTTCGTCTGAAGCAGGATTGCTGGTTGAGAGGTCAAAAGGATTGATTTTATATTGAGAACTGGCGGCAAAGACAATAAATTCGCCTCCAACCGATTGGGCCAATTTCTGATACTCGTTTTCCGGATCAATAATTAAAACATCGACCCCCATCATCAAAAGTCTTAACGCCTCAAGTTTGATTAGAAAACTTTTTCCGCCACCAGATTTTCCCAAAACAACCGAGTTGGCGTTTTCTAGGGTAAAACGGTCAAAAATAATCAAACTGCCGTCATGCTCATTGATCCCATAAAGAATACCCTCATTTCTTGTTAATGAAGCAGTGCTAAAAGGGAAGGTGAGAGCCAGAGAAGTTGTGTCCATATTGCGCCAGACGCCAAGCTTGTCGTAAAACATGGGTAGAGTTGACTTAAAACCCTCTTCCATTTCCAATGTTGCTTGACGGGCAATAATAAGAAGCGAAGAAAGAATAGAATCAACCTCTTTGGTGATCTGATTTAATTCCTCTAAAGAGCCAGCAGGAATAGTGATATAAAGGCCAAATTGGAAAAACCTTTCCGCTCCTTTAGCCAGTTCCGCCTGAAGCGCCAAAGCGTCGTCAAGCGCCACCTGGACGGTTGGATCAACAACTTTACCAGCCTTCATTTCGTTGCTAATTGTTGCCTCCATTTCGGCAATTTTTCTTTTTAGGTCTTCAAGAACAGCTTTTGACTCAGCTGGGTAGATATACATTGAAATATAAAGCGGATGGTCAAAAGTAATAAGAGAGTAAAGCCAGTTGGCCGAGACATATCGCGGATAGCCGACAACATAAAGAGTGCGATAATACTTATCATCAATTTTCAGGTGGTTGAAATCAACCTCGACAAAAGAAGGGGCAATAATATCTTTGACAGATACCGTGCCTTTGGCCAAAAAATCAGCCACGCTGTGAGACGGGCCGACATCCGACTGTTTTGATTGAATTTTGTTGTTAGAAAAACCAAACACGTTTAAATATTACAAATAATTAAAATATTTATTTTTTAACACAATTTTTATGTATTATCAGTTTGTTGTTAACACAATGTCGGTATAGCTTTCTACCGGCGCCAGCTTACGGCCGGTTGCCGACGGGTTATAAAGGTTAAAAAACAATTCTGTCAATGCCTGTTTTGATAAAATTGTACCTTGCAAACCAATTTTTGACAGCAGTCTTAACAAATTGTCCCTCTTTGGGTAAAGAGACGTTTTTGCGCGGCTAATAACATATTCTTTGTTTAAACTTTGGGTGTTGATGCCGGAGATGCCCATTTCCAAAGGAGAAAAGGGTATAGCGAAGAAAAACCTTTTTTCCATAACAGTATTTTTTTTAACGATGTTTTTAATAAACTCGCGATAACTTTCAAGACGACTTCGCAAAAGGTCATTTTGTAGTTTGTTGATTTTTCCCTCTAAATAATCAAGATAAGAAGAAATATCCATTTTTTTTGACAGGATTAGGATTTGGACAGGAAAAGAAAGTGAATTAAGAAGTCCGGCATAAGCATAGATCATTGAAGCTTGTTCCTCCTGGGAAAGAAGCCAGAAATTAACCGCGCCAACTTCAATGACGGCAACAGCTGAAAAATTTTTTAAAAGGACAATATCATCTCTAACTTCCTCAATCTCAATGAAAGCTTGAGTTGAGGATTTAATTGGTGATGTTGGTTTTTGAACAGGCATGATATTAAGTTAAAAATCAAAATTAAAAACCAAAAACCGCACCAAGTTGGTTTTTGATTTTTATTACAACATTTCTTTGGAATAAAATTCAAGCGGCTTAGCGCCGATTTCTTTAATGTTAATTTTCATTGTATCAAAAAAATAGATATTTTTAGGATCCCTAATCTCAAAAGAATATGTCCCTGCAGAAAGGGGGCTAAAAGTGGCAAAGACTCCATGAGGGTTGGTTTTAAGAAGTCGCACCACATTACCAGCCTCATCTTTGACATAAATTAAAATTCCGGGAAGCGGGATTAAGCGGTGATTTTTAACAACACCGGTAAAAAAAGGTTTTTTTGCCGAAGCGGCTGACGAAACAACAGTCTCAACAGGTTTTTGACTTGGTGGAGGTTTGGTTAATGGCTGTTTTACAACTGGCGCAGAAGAGATGTTTTTTAAGATTAGGTTTGGGTTGCGCAATAATTCATCGATAGTTTGTTTGTTTTTATTGCTTGGCGTCTTGCTTTGAGTTTTGGCTAGGTAGTTAGCCAATTTTTCTTGAGAATCAATATGGGTTGTGATCAGATGGGGATCGGAGGCAAAAAAAAGATTTTCAAGAAAATAAATGGGTTGATTTTGTTTGTGGTAAAGATATTGGGTTGGCGAGGTAAGTCTTTTGAAAAGATTTCTTACCCACACCTCAAGCGGCCGGTCGTTGATTGGCAAAAAAGCTAAGGCCAATCCGCTTAGGGCGACGACAGCAGCAAAAAGAACATTAAAAAGAGGGATAGGGAAGAGGACGAAAACGATATAAGATAAAGGAAGAGCGATAACAAGATAAATAAATTGTTTAATTGTCATGAAGCCGATGAGTTTAAACTCAAAGGTGGTGATTTGGCGGGGAATAGGATGCTGGTCCATAATTTTAGTATACACAAAGAGGAAATAGATTAATTAAACAATTGGTAATTAAATAATTGAGTTGTTTTTATCTTGTTAACCAATTGTTTAACTAGTTTTATTGAAGTAATTTTTTCACTTCTTCATCGCTTATTTGAGGAAAATGTTGGTAATATTGGGAGACAGCAGAGAAGTAGGGGTCTTTTTGGATGACGAAAAACTTGTCAAAACCGGTCGCATCAAAATCTGTTGGCGCCACCGGAGCTGCTAAATATACTTTATCAGGAGAGAGAGTTTTAAGATACAAAAGACCAGCTCTAACAGTTGAGCCGGTGGCAATTCCATCATCAACCAGAACAGTAATTTTATTTCTTATCCTCTTAGGATAATAATCGGCGTTAAGACCAAACTTTTCCAAATAAGAGTTAAATTTTTCACGGGCAATTTCTATTTGTTTGTTGATTGTTGATTTATCCAAAGATAGGGAATAAACAACATCTTTCTTTAAATAAGTAACATCAAAACATAAAGCGCCAATAGCCAACTCAGGATTGTGGGGAGCGGGGATTTTAGTAACAACAAGGGGTAGATTAGCTACAGCAAGATGTTTGGCAATTGCTTCGCCGGTGATGATGCCGCCACGAAGAAGGGAAACCACTACTGTATTGTCGCGATTTTTTTTAATATCGACGTCTTTGATTAGTAGTGTAGCCAATTGGTTTCCGGCGTCAAAACGATCTTTAAACGTCATAATTACATTTTAGCTCATTTAAAAAAGTTATAGATATGGTAAAATATTTATATAAATTATTTAATTTTAAATATTACAAGGGCCTATAGCTCAATTGGCTAGAGCGTCTGGCTGGCAGTCAGAAGGTTAGGGGTTCGACCCCCCTTAGGTCCACCAAAGACGATTGGCTGCTGGGTAGCAATTAATCGGAACTCTGTTTGTAATAAGTTCTAACTTTCTCCAAAACATATCACCCATTGCTTATTTATAGATTTTTTTAAGTGATAGAAGATTATTTGGAATTCACAAGACTAAATTAATCCACCAACATTCAATAAATAACACATATTTCCGATTTCCTTAAGATAACAGGTTAAAAACCAACGTTTGTTGTTTATAAACCATTGACCATCTTACTACAATATATTAATAAATTGTAGTATGACAAGAATTTCGAGGATTAAACTAAATGATCGTGTTTTAAAAAAGCTATTTTGGTTGTTTTTTGAGGTGGTTGGCAAAAAGAAGAATGTCGATGAGTTTAACAAAACAATCTATGATTTGTTGTCGCCAGTGGAGAGGGTAATGATTGCAAAAAGAATAGCGGTTGTTTATTTACTCATGAAGAAAATCGATTATAAAACAATCTGTAATATATTAAAAGTATCACCCTCAACTGTAGCAAAGTTTAATCTCCTTATAGAAAAAAGCAACGGCATTGTTCCTTCTTTTCGTATAATCTTAAGAAATGAGAAGATAACTGATTTTTTGGAAGAAATATTTCTTTCAATCAGAGGACCGGGAGTTTATGGCACAAATTGGAGTAATGCTTGGCAAAGAAAGATTAGACATGAGCAAAAGAAGAGAACAGGAATTTAATTCACTACAATATATTAATAAATTGTAGTGGGTATGGTTTTGAGGCAGAGGTTGGGGGAGCAGCTTCGATAAGAAAAGAAGTTGTGAGAAAGAAAATAAGAGGTGTGGGTGATAAATGTGAGCAAGTCTTGACGAGTTAAATAAAATCTATTAATTATCTTCTTATCTCAAATTCTTTATATGTTTCTTTTGGTTCCTCATAAAAAACTTCAACTGCTTCGACGCGTGAAACAGGCGGACCTTCCTTAAGGAGATCGATCATTTGTTCAATTCTTTTATTATCGCCTTGTATTAAAACCTCAACTCCACCTTCGGAATCGAAGATTTCCGGATGGTTGTAAACGTTTCTTACCCAGCCACAAACTCCAGTTTTTTTAGCTTGATATTTTGTCCAGGCGCGAAAACCAACACCAATAACATCGCCCCTGATGTAAAGATGAGCCTGTTTAAACATAATGTTTAGACTAAATTTGAAATACAAAACTTAAAATCCGAAACACTTTTCAAAAACCAAATGATTAAGTTTATGTAAACAAATTAATACCTAATTTTTAATAACTAAATCAAATATGTTTATAAAACTCTATTATTCTTTATCTGATTCAATCCTAATTTGAGTATCTATTAATTTTTACCAATGTTTGCTTTCTTCCTTTCGCTATTAATTGAACACAATTTTTCTTCTTAACCATATTTATTATCTGTTTTATTCATTTAAATTTGGTTTTACAAAGAGGGGTCAATTTCTTTGGCTTTTTCTAAATACTCGTTTGCCTTAATTTTGTTGCCTTCTTTATGATACAACAAATAAAGCCCATATAAAACATCCCTTGCTTTTGGGTTTTTTACCAATAGTTGTTCAAGTTTTATGATCATGGCTTTTCTTTCCCAAGTTTCGGCAAAAACGTCTTTTTCAATTTCTTCTCCATAGATTTTTTTGGACATTTCAAAAAAATAAGGAAATTCGGCAATAGGCTTGATCTTTTTCAAAAATTCAACCACCGCTTTTTTATCATCATTAATAATCTGGAAATAAAGAGGGTGAGTTGTTTGAGAAACGACAATATTTGAAAGCAAAACAAGGCTTAAAAAAGCGAAAAAAACCGATTTTGCCAAGAGACGGTAATTGATTTCAAAAGATGATCGTTTCATGTTATATGCTTTTATTATATAATTTTCGTATGGAAAGTTTTTATCTTCAACCATTTATTGACCGACTGATTGCATTCGGTCTGGCGATTCTGGCGGCATTTTTAGCCGCAGGCATGACTTTTTTATTTATTTATTTTCTTATTATCTATTCAAGACTCAAGAAAAGAGAGCAGATGTCTTTGGAAACATCAACGATTGAAGTAAGACTTCCTAAAGATAATGAAATCAAAATTGATGCTGCTGAGCAGATGTTTGCTTCTTTTGCTTCGCTTAAAAAATCAGGTTGGTTTTCTTTTCTTGACCTTGATGATGTTTTAGCTTTTGAAATTGTCGGCAAGAGAGCTGATATTAGATTTTACGTTTCAGCACCGACAAAAATCATTGATTTGGTTGAAAAAACAATCTACGGCTATTACCCTTCGGCTGATATTAAAAGAGTTGATGAGCCTAATATTTTTACCGAAGACGGCCAGGTGGCTTTTGGAGCTCTTACAACCAAAGAAAGCAGTTATATGCCTCTTAAAGGCTTTAAGGATTTGCCAACTGATCCTTTGGCGGCTATTACTTCGGCTCTTTCTAAAATGGGAGACGATGAGGGAGCGATTGTTCAAATCTTAATAAGGCCGGCCGGATCAAAATGGAAAAAACAAGGGAAATCATATGTTGCTTCGGTCAAAAAAACCGAAGCCAATCCGGAAAAAGCCACCTTTAAAACCGATCCTAAAGCACTGGAGCGGATTGACGACAAATGCAGTAAACCAGGTTTTGAAACCGCGATACGTTTTGTTGTTTGCGCCAAAACTAAGGAAATGGCCAATCTTCACTTGAGAAACATAAAAACCGCTTTTTCGCAGTTTAATTCAGACCAAAACAGTCTTAAAGGAGCGCGCCTTCTTTTCAAAGGCGGATTTATGCTTAATTTTATCTATAAATTTTTTCCTGTGATTGAATTGCCTTTCAGTCAGTCAACATCGATTCTTTCTTCAGAAGAGTTGGCCACAATTTTCCATTTTCCCAACAAAACAATCGAAACTCCCCATATTAACTGGCTTAAAGCAAAAACCGCGCCAGTGTCAGCCGAAGTTCTTCAAAGCGGCGGCACTTTTTTGGGCTATGGTTATTATCGAGGGATAAAGAGGCCGGTCCATATTGGTTTTGAGGACAGGCGGCGCCACATTTATATCATTGGAAAAACAGGCACAGGAAAATCAGAGCTTCTTAAAGAAATGACCAAACAAGATATTAGGTCTGGCCATGGTGTTTGTATTATTGATCCCCATGGTGATTTGGTGGATGATATTGTGAAATATATTCCGCCGGAAAGGGCAGAGGATGTCATTTATTTTGATCCTTCCGACACCGAGCGGCCGATGGGTTTAAATTTGCTTGAGGCCTATACCGAAGAGCAGAAGCATTTTATCACTACTTCGATTATCAACCTTATGTATAAGCTTTATGACCCCCAAAGAACAGGAATTATTGGTCCGCGATTTGAGCATGCGGTGCGAAACGCGATGCTAACCGTAATGTATGAGCCGGGGGCGACATTTGTTGAGGTAATGAGAATTTTACAGGATTCAAAGTATGTTCAAGAGATTCTTCCCAAAGTCCAGGATCCGATCGTTAGACGCTATTGGACTGATCAAATTGCTCAAACAGCTGATTTTCACAAATCAGAAGTTCTTGACTATATTGTTTCCAAATTTGGCCGTTTTGTCACCAATAAAACAATGAGAAATATCATTGGTCAGTCAAAATCAGCTTTTGATTTTAGAAAAGTAATGGATGAAGGAAAAATCCTTCTTATCAATCTTTCCAAAGGAAAACTAGGCGAGGAAAACTCAAGTTTTCTTGGGTTGGTTTTAATCCCGAAAATTCTTGTTGCCGCAATGAGTCGGCAAGAGATCCCCGAACCAGAAAGACGAGATTTTTACCTTTATGTTGATGAGTTTCAAAACTTTGCTACACCCGATTTTGCCACCATTTTATCCGAGGCGCGCAAGTACCATCTCAATCTAACGGTAGCCAATCAGTTTATTGGCCAGATGGATGAGGAAGTGAAAAATGCTGTTTTCGGCAACGTGGGAACACTAATTTCTTTCCGCGTCGGCGTCACCGACGCCGCTTACCTTCAACGTGAATACCAGCCGGTTTTCTCCGAGTCTGATCTTATTAACGTTGAAAGGTTTCACGCCTACATCAAAACAGTTGTTGACAATGAGCCGGTGCCACCCTTCTCTTGCGACATGACCAAAGATATTGGCAAAATAAGAGCGCAGGCCAATGAAAAAATTGCTGAAGCAATCAGCCAACTGTCGCGATTGAAATACGGCCGGCCGAAGGAGCTGGTTGAGGCGGAAATAACCCAGAGGGCTAGACTTTAATAATTTAGAATACGGATTTTTATATTTGCTATTTGATATTTAATTTTGTTAATATGCTTTCTGTTTATCAAACCAGCCTGATTGGTAAAAACCAATTGACCTCTGACGTATACCTTTTTCGGTTTCGATTAATTGAACCAAAGGAGCTCAATTTTAAAAGCGGCCAGTATATGATCCTCAATGTTCCCAAAGATGATGGGGGCGTGGTGAAAAGGCTTTATTCGATTGCTTCTCCAAGCTGGGAAAAAACATCATTTGAACTTTTGGTAAAAATTGTTCCTGGCGGTGTGGCATCAACCTATCTGAAAAATCTCGCTCCCGGTGACAAAGTGATTTTTGAGGGGCCGGCCGGGGTCTTCTGCTTAAAAGAGAGAGCGCATAATAAAGTTTTTTTAGTGACAGGGACAGGGATAGCGCCGGCAAGATCGATAATTATTTCCAATATAAAATATAAAAAAACAAATACAACCGCTAACGAAAATACCAATCACCAATTACCAACTTTGTCTGCTAACAAACAGATTTTCAATTACTATCTTTTTTGGGGCTTACCTTACTTGAAAGACGTTTTTCTTTTTGACGAGCTTAAAAAACTATCTCAAGAACAAGCTAATTTCCATTTTAAAATCTGTCTTTCACGTGAGGAGAGTTTGGATGCGGTTAAAGTGGAAGATCAACAGTTTTTTGACCGGGGTCACGTTGATAGTGTTTGTCGTAATTTTTTTCAACAATACAACAATGTAACTATAGAGCAATTTATTAATAATTTTGAATTCTATCTTTGCGGCAACCGCGAGGTAGTCGAATCTTTGAAGCAATACCTTTTGAACCTGGGCGTAGAGCAGGAAAATATTATCTTTGAAAAGTTTTAATTGGCCAAATGTCTTCTTTTACATAACAAACATCCACTTTTTATCAAGGTCTGTCCTTAACAAGGACAGACCTTATCACCTCTCACTCAACTATATATAACATTCTCTCTTACTTTTTCCTTACCTTTCTTTTACCTTTCTCTTACTCAAAAAAGAGAGAATTTATATGAGGTGGTTAATCTGTTGGCCTTGTTTATA
>Ga0123519_10000327_pt1 | contig 83197 bp, 79 predicted proteins | sample YelNatPaOPRAMG02_FD_87396 | JGI IMG/M metagenome (GOLD analysis project Ga0123519, IMG submission 87396) | Hot spring microbial communities from Yellowstone National Park - Yellowstone National Park OP-RAMG-02 (version 2) | ecosystem: Environmental > Aquatic > Thermal springs > Hot (42-90C) ...
AAGAATATCCTACCTTGGAAATGTATATAGAAGAACTTCCTGACGATATAAGAAACGCAGCAGCGAGAGTACGCGATTTATATGCCAAGATTACTGAGTTAAATAAAGAAATAGAAAAATTAAAGTTGATAACAGAATATGCCGAAAAGGAATATGAAAAGAATGTTAGAATCTGCTAAGCACAAGTTCAGGTTTATCGCCAAAGGACTTAGCAAAGGTGTATCCCTAATGTTCACTACTAGGAGGTAACATCATAATCATACACGCGCTCTTGGCTTTTAGCCTTTCGTTCGGCATAGGGCTCAAAAGGGAAAGCCCTATATCCGCTTACGATGGCGTCTATGTGATAAGGTTCTCCTCACGCCTTGCGGGATTTGAGGGTGGTTACTCCTATCACAAGACTGGCTACGAGGGGGATCTAAGAGGACACAGAACAGACCTCTGGGGAAGCGCCGGCCTTTATCTGTCCCCTGGTTATCTCTATCTCTATCCCCACATAGGGTTCGGAAGGTATCTAATAGAACCTGTGGAATCCGAGTCCTATGAACCCATCGGGGGGACTTTTGGAAAGTCGGGGCTATCGGCTGAATGGGATATCCCCAAAACCAACATGGGCATCTTCGGATGCGCTGATATAAACAAGCTCTTCGGGGACCCAAAACCCTTTGATGACCTCACCTGGAGCGTATCCGGAGGCGTGATCTTCAGGGCCGTAAATCTCCGGTAAACACAGGCGCAGAGCCCTATGGAGTTTTGACTGGACCAATCCGGAACTACCTTATCTTCGGCCACCTAAGCCTGTAGGCCTCTCGGCCAGCAACCAATAGCCTGGCGATGTAGACGCCTGAGGGCCCATTCACGGGGACAGAACCCTTTTCGTTTTCAGCAAGTCCGAAGCTCTGGGTCATTTGGCCAGTTATGTTGTATATCTCAAGTAAAGCGCTTTCGCTCGGGTTCCAGAAATAGAGGGAGTCTCCGCCGGAAGATGATCGGAGAAATCTTTTCACAGCAAAAGGCTCCTGGCACTCGTGCCAGAAAAGATAAACCGAATCAATGTGGAGGCTGGATGCGAACCTGGGATCAAAAAGTATGTCAATTGCCACACGGAGTCCCAGGCTTATGCTGTCAGCGCCAGGCCCGAGCCACACGCTCCCCTCGGGCCCCCTGCACTGGTAGCGAGCGCTTATCCTTGCGCCAGCTGTATCACCGAAAACCCTGAAGCTGTCCAGGCTAGCCCACTTACCCGGTTCAATGGTTGGCAGTATGAGGATGTGCTTGGGAATCCTGTTGTAAACATTGCCGTGAAAATCCATTGTCCTGCCTCGACCCGCCGCGTAGACCGGCAGGGTATCCACCCTGCACGATCCCGAAAAATAGGGGCTGTGGCCAGCGTTGTAATAGACCTGAGCGTAGGTGTTCTGATCCGTGGCGCTGTTCTCCTTATTCAGGATGAGGATGTCAGGCCAGCCGTCCCTGTTGTAATCCTCGGAGAAAAGCCCGTAGGCTCCGGGGGCAGGGAGGCAGGTGGTGTCGGCATCGGAGAAGGTTCCGTGGTTGTTCCAGTAAATTATGGTCGGAGGGTGATCGTTGGTTATCTTCCTGGTAAGGATGAGGTCAACCCATCCGTCCCTGTTAAGGTCCTCAAGCCAGGCCGCGGTCGCACCGCGGGAGTATATCTCAAGGTTGGGGCGATAGGAGAAGCCGGCAGGGTTTCCGTAGAATATGGCGGATTTCTCGGCCTCCCTTTGGGGAAAAACAAGGTCAAGCCAGCCGTCCTTGTTCAGGTCGCCGACGGTCACCCCGTAGGCCCCGTAGGTGTCCAGGGATGTCCTTCTTCCCGGGGAATAGCCCTCCGGCCCTCCCCAGTATATATAGGAATCAACATTTTCATAACCCCAGGAAGCGTATGTGTTCGCGAACACTATGTCCAGGTATCCGTCCCGGTTGAGGTCTGCGACAGTTGCGCCGTGGCACCCCAGCGTTGGCAAAAGGGTCTTCCTTTCCTCCGAAAACCCAAAAGGCCCTCCCCAGTATATCACGCTCTTTGTGTTGTCAAGCCCCTTAACAGAATCCCTGAAGACAGCCATAATGAGGTCCTCGTAGCCGTCGGAGTTCAGGTCAGCGCTAACCGAGGCCTCGGTGCACCAGGAAGCGAGGCTATCAATCCTTCCCTTCCAGGGCCAATCCCAAAGCAGGAGAGAGTAGACCTGAGTCGTGTCCGGATACTCAAAGTTTCCCATGATGTCTATTACCAGGTCCGGCAAGCCGTTCGCGTTGAAATCAGAGATGCTGTGTCCGTCAAGGAAAAGCCGGTCCCCCCACGCGTATTGAACTCCGAAAAGCTCAAACCTTCCACCCTTGTTCAGGAAAACCCTAAAAATGCTGTCAGCATACCACTCGCCGCAGGAAACGGTTATGTCAGGCCACCCATTGTCGTCAAGGTCAGTATCCTGGCCCCTTATCCTTAGCCCGGTTGGGCTAGCCACCAGGCCGAGCCCGAGCCTCCAGGTTATCGGTTCACCCCTGAAACCCTCAGCGAAGTAGCCTTCCTTCGCCTGGAAACCCGGAGAAAAGCGGATGACGGTTGTATCGCTTAAAATAGCGAGGATGAGGATGCCGCTCATCTTACTAAGAACCTCCCGGTGATACAGAAACCCTCCCCCTTTACCACGGGTAGCCAGACCCCTTTTCTGAGAGAGGGCCTGAACTCGTATTCGCCTGGGTCAATGTATCCGGAGTAGAGGCTTCTCACCAGCCTGCCGCAAGGATCGTGGATGTTGATCTCAAGCCAGGAGCGGGTAGGGACGGCGAGCCTGAAACCTCCTATAAATCCATTTAGGCTGGGCAGGCCTTTGGCTCCAAGGGCTTCGGGAACCCCCGATCCGCAGTCCCTCGCGCCCTGCGGGTCATCAAGAACCCAAAGGGCTGTGGGCGATTGGGTGCCGAAAACTACCTCGGCACAACCGTCATCATCAACATCAGCAACGGTTATGTCGTGAACATCGTAGCCCATTACCCTCCTCCAGGCCAGCGAGCCGCTCGCGCCGGAAACGCAGTTCAGGGTGTCGTGGTGATGGGCCGAGGAAAGAACCTCAAGCCAGCCGTCCCCGTTTATGTCAGCGAGGGCTGGACCCCTGTGAACATCGCAGTTTACGGGATAAGTCCACTTTACGGAACCTTCAGCCGAAAAGCAGAAAAGAAGCCCATCGGAACTGCCTATGACTATTTCAAGATAGCCATCGCGATCCAAATCAGCGAAAGATGGGGAAGAATTGGTATATTGCCCGACCTTGTATTTCCACTCAAGCAAGCCTCGGCCCGTGAGGCAATAAACCCAGCCGTCGCCTGAGCCGAAGACTATCCGCTTCGCCCCCCCGAACTCAATTATGCCCGGAGAGGACCAGACAGCCCCCCCTGTGGTGAAGCTCCAAAGCAATGCCCCGTCCGTGGCCCTGAAGCAATAGAGCAAACCGTTATCGCATCCCACGATTACCTCTGGAATGCCGTCTCCGTTAACATCGCCTAGAGCAGGAGATGAAGGGCCTATATCCTGCCCGACCGGAGCGGCCCACCTCAGGGCTCCGGTAGGCCCGTCAAGGCAGTAAAGGGTATCGTGTCTGGTGCCAAAAAAGACATCCGGCCTGCCGTCCCCCGAAACATCAAGCGCGGTTGGAGACGACCATATCTGATCGTGGGTATCAAAGCTCCACTTCACCGCGCCGGCGGCCGAGAAGCAGTAAATCTTCCCGTCAAAACTACCCATCACCACCTCCAGCTCACCATCGCCGTCAAAATCCTTTATCAGCGGCGAGGTTATGGCATCAGAACCGGTCTTGTAGCTCCAGATCAGCGAGCCTGTCGCGCCCACAAGGCAGTAAACCGTCCCAGCACAACTTCCGAAAACAATCTCCGTGCGCCCGTCGCCGTCAAGGTCAGCGACTCCGGGGCCGTAGCACTCCACCATGCCGTCTGCTAGGAAGCTCCACTTGACCACGGGGGTATCCGTTATGGCGCCCCTCATGACCTGGTGGTGGGAGTGGGTGTTGTCAGCGCCATACTGAGTCCAGCTGCCGGATGTCCAAGCAACGAGGACAATAAGGAGCATGAAAATATTATAGCCACATACGCTGTTGGCGATCAACCACAAGCACTTCTGACGGCTATTTGATCCGCGCCGGCCAGGGCACTATAATTTGGGGCCTATTTTGGAGGTGTAAAGGAGGTAGGCATGAAGAAGCTATACGCAACAAGCCTGATGATGGCTCTGGCTGGCAGTGCACTGGCCGCGCAGAGGTCTGTCCTCGTAGAGGAGTTCTCCACCTGGACATGTCCATACTGCCCAAATGCAATAAAGGCAGTGGACAGCCTGAAGAAGCTGATGGGCGACACGGTCACGGTGATGAGCTACATATCCGGAAGGTGCGGAGGAGCCCAGGTAAGATTCACCTACTACGCCGTAACCGCTGTGCCAACGGTCTGGATAGACGGCGTAATAGCCGACACGGGTTCCTACAGCGATGTGGGTCAAACCCTGAACTGGTATAGGGCAGGCGTGAACTCCAGAAAGGGTATCCCATCTCCCCTCAGGATAGAAAACATCAACGCGAGGGTGGTGAACGACTCCGTGCTCGTGGACTGCGATGTGGTTCTGGAACAGAACATATCCTCCTCTAACTCCCCTAGGCTGTTCGGGGTGATAACCGAGAGGCACATCCCGGCAAACCAGGACGGGACAAGGGCTGACTTTTTCACGAGGACGATGTTCTCTCCGACATCCGGAACCAACCTCACGGTCTTCAACGCGGGCGAGCAACAGCACTTTCACCTCGGCTACAAGATGACCGCTTCCGACACCTGGAACCGCGACAGCCTTGACCTGGCGATCTGGGTCCAGTACTATAACACCAAGGAAGTCCTGCAATCCAAGCAGGTCCACTTCACGAACCTCGGCATAGCTGAGGGAACAAAGTTCGTGCCCGGATTTGAGCTCTTCACAAAGGGAGACAGGCTCTTCTTTAGCCTGCCGGATGCCACAGCCCTTACCTTATCGCTATACGATGTTTCTGGCCGCCAGGTCGCGGTGCTGGCATCCGGGGACTTCTCCACAGGCACCTACGAGGTCACCGTTCCCGAGTTGAGAAGCGGCGTCTATACCGCTGTTATGGTTTCCAACAGGGGCACGAAGACCCTGAACATAGTGAAATAAGAAGGCGCAGGCGAAAAACCGAGGCCCCGCCCGCGCGGGGCCTTTTATTGCAATTCATTGGTTGATAATGCCCTCGCGCCTGGATTAAGATTTGGAGGTGCGCAGAACGGTTCTCTTGGGGCTTTTGGCCCTCTCCTGCATGCCCAGGCAGTCTTTTTGGGCCTATTACAACTCCTTTTACAACTGTCAGAAGAACTTCAGGAAGGCTGAGGCCCTGAGAGAGAAGGGAAAGGATTCCGAGGCCAAGCAGTATTACCAGAAGGCCGTGGAAAAGGGATCGCGGATACTCAAATATTATCCGCGATCAGCTTATGTTGACGACGCGCTCTTCATCATAGGGGTCTCTCACCTCAGGATGGGGGATGTGACCAAGGCGCAGAAGAAATTTGAGGAACTGCTAATGTATTACCCGGCGAGCCCGTTCGCCGCTCGCTCGCACCTTTACCTCGGAAAGGCTTACCTTGAATCCGGCCGATACCGGGACGCGGTTGACCAGCTCGCGAAGGCAGTGGCCAAGGACCCCAAGCTTGAATCAGAGGCAATGGTCTTCAGGGCAGAGGCCCTCCTGGGTGCAGGCGAACCGGGAGAGGCAGTGAAGGTGATCAGCGAATTCATGAAGAAATACCCAAAAAGCCCGCACAAGAAGGAGGCATACCTCGTTGGAGCGAGGGCCGCTAAGGAATCGGGCAGATACGAGGAGGGGGCTGGTTTCCTGAAGGAACTCCTCTCCGGATTCCTCACTGACAGCGAGAGGGTTGAGGTGAAGATATTGCTCGGCGACATTTACTACGCCGCAGGGGATTACGCCGGGGCCGCCAGCATCTACGGTTCGGTTGACCTGGTTCCGGGCTCACCTATGGCGTGGCCCCTCCTGATAAAAAAGGGCCTGGCCGCGGAGGGGCTGGGCAGGAAGGAGGAGGCTATCTCCTTCTACAGATCCGTCACGGAAGGGGGCGGATACGAGTTCAAAGCAGAGGCCTATTACAGGATGGGGTTGATATACGAGAGCATGGACAGCCTTTCGGTTGCGCAGGAGCTCTACGCTGAGGCAGGAAAGATTACCGAGGGAAACTACCCCATACTCGCGAGGAGGAGGCTTGACGCCCTTCGGGAATGGGAGTCCCTAAAGGATTCGGCCTCTGTGGCCAAGCGATACAGATACGCTGAGGTCTCATACCTTTATCTCAGACGATACGATGAGGCGGCCGCAATCTTCGCGGAGATAGCCGAAAAATACCCCAAAACCGACTACGCGCCGAAGTCCATCTACGCCCTGCTACACTATTCCCTCAAGGTTAAGGCGGACACGGGGGCGGCGAGGATCTATTACGCCAGACTAGAGGAGAAATACCCCCAAACCCTCTACGCGAGGGAAGCCAGGAGGCTTTTCGGCGATGTTTTCAAAACCGACACGGGTCCTGGAAATCCGGGACCTGGGCAGTAAGCTCTTCATAATTTCGGTTGAATCGGAGGAGCTCTCCCGTGCCATGCCCGGCCAGTTCGCTACTATTTCTTTGGGCAGGGATGACCCCTTTGTCCCGCGGCCCTTCAGCGTCTTCAACGCCGGAGATGGCAGGGCCGATTTCCTCGTGAAGATAAAGGGCAGAGCCACGGCGCTCCTTGCGCGGCTTGCCGAGGGCGATACCATCCTGGCAACAGGCCCCCTGGGAAGGCCCTTGCCGGAATTTGACAGCCCCGTCCTCGTGGCGGGTGGGGTTGGCGTTGCGCCTCTGGCGTTCTATGCCAGAAAACATGCGGCCAGGCTTCTTCTTGGGCTTCCGGATCCGAACCCCGGCCTCGTTGAAACCCTTTCGGGCCTTGATCCTGTTGTTATATATGAAAATACCCATGGTGGCGGCACGGTCGTTGACCTCGTGAAAGAGAAGTATCCCTCCGAATCCCTCTACATAGCCTGCGGCCCATGGGCAATGGTTAGGGCACTGCTTGAGGCAGTGCCGGCAGAGAGGGTAATTATCCTCGCCGAGGGGATGATGGCCTGCGGGGTAGGGACATGCCTGGTTTGCGCCCTGCCAGCAAAGGGCGGAAAATACATGAGGGTCTGCACAGAAGGCCCCTGGTTCCGCGCAACAGATATTGATTTCACGAGGCCTCTTGAGTGAGAGGTGCTTTGAACGGGAACAACGCCCAGCTTTAGATTTTGACCATGATCAACCTTCTTCTCTCAGCCTTTTACATCTCTCTGGATGCCGGCGGTTCATACTTTATGTCAGGCGTCTCGCTTGACGAGGTCATCCCCGGCGCAACCCCATCCGTTGTCCCCTTTGGCGAGGCAAGGGCCCTCGGAACCTACACCTCTTTCGGCCCAGCAAGCGTTTTCTATGCGGCTGACTTCGGGCTTTTCAGGACCAAGTATGACTCTCTTTCAGCGCTGTCCATGCCGGTATTCGTTCAGGCAGGCCTCCTTCTTGGGCTTCCGGTCTTTAAGCCATATGCCCTTTTTGAATTTGGCGCGCCGCACTCCTGGGTCAGCTGGCCGGATACCGCTTTCACCACATGGGGGTTTGGGGGAGGCGCTAGCCTGGGCGCTTTCGTGATCCTCGGAAAATTTGGGCTTGACCTGGTCATCGGCGCTGATTACATGACCGTTCCCGTGCGCCCGGACGCGAAGGACTTCTCGGAAGGCTCCCTAACTGGCCCTGTGTTCCGAGGAGGCGCAGGCCTTGTCATCGCACCGTGAGGAAAAAGAAAAGCCCCCGGATGAACCGGGGGCTCGTTTTTCAGGTTTGATTATAGGGTCTATTCCACAATAAACCGGCAGGTGGCTGTTTTCTCGTTGGTGGCGATCTTCAAGAAGTAGACGCCCTTTCCGAGGCCGCCGCGTTCAAAGGCAACGGAGTGAACGCCAGGCCCCTTGATGCCCGAGAAGGCCGTCATCACCTTCCTACCGCCAGCATCATAAACCGAGATATCAACGGGCGATTCGGCCGGCAGGCCAAAGGTGACGGTTGCCCTATCCCTCAACGGGTTAGGGGCTATGCCCTGGAGGAAGAAGCTCCTTACTGAGGGCAGTTCCGCAACATCCACATTCAACGGGGTATACCAAAGGGTGTAGACCCAGTCAATTCCGGGGACGGAGGGGATGGCGCCGTAGAAGTCGTTCCATGTGCTCCCGTCAGTGCTGTAGTAGTTGTAGCCGGTGGTGTATGGATCGGCGTTTGAGGAGTCAGTTCCCCTTTTTATGGTGTCTCCCGTTATCTGCCTCGCACTCTGGACAGTCCAGAGGAAAATGGTATCGTAGGGGGTTGTTTTGTAGAGGGTGTCCGCCCCATCAGCAACCCTTACCAACCACCAGCCGGCGTTGGGAATGTTAACCTGGAACGGGAGCGCACGTATCAGGGCGCCTGGCACAGGGCCAGACGCGTCCTCGTAGAGGTAGAGGGTGTCGTCCTTGGTCCCGGCCGTATAGCACCTGAGGTTGATCCCAACGCTATCTATCCTTATGGCGTTGTTCCCGCCGGAGAGGGGAACCCTGAACCTCACGCCCACATACCAGGGATACGGGAGGCCTCCAATAATGTAGCCTCGCCCGTCCTCCGGAAGGTTGTGATACCTGAGCTCGTCCTTCGCGGGTTCCTGCGGGTTCTCCAGTTTAGCGGGCTCAGCGCTTAGCCCTATGACAGCTGTCATGATATATCCTAACATAATGATTCCTCCTATGTTGGCTTAGAAGCAAATTATTATCCGCGACCCAAGCCGGTGTCAAGCGCGAATTTTTGCGCGGATTCGTCCTGAAAGACCCGTGAGTCCTGCAGGTTAATCGTTTTCAAGGCCTGCTGATTCCTCCGGAAACAAGCCCCGGCCCTGGCCAAAAAATCGCGCGTTTTTGGCCCTTGATCGTCAGCTACCCACCCTTTAGATCAAGCGCATAGGGATAAACAAAATGGAGGTAAAAGATGAAAAGGATAACACAATTGACAGCTTGGATGGTTGCCTTAGTTGGCGTTGTAAGCGCTGGGAACCTTGCCTACCACCCCGTAAGGTCATTATCTCGCCCTGGCTTGAAGGATATACCGTTCTATCCTAATGCCGCCGGAGGAGGCTGGACCTCGCCGGAACCCGTTGCCATATCAGGAGAGGATGAGGTCTCCCCGAAAATAGCGGTTGACGGCTCCGGAAACCTCTGGTGCGCCGTCCAATCCTCAGGATCCTACAACGGAGGCTACAGCACCATAGAGATATACAGGTCAACGGCCGGCGGGACAGCCTGGGAGCGCCAGGGCTACATAGCAATGGATTTCGCCTATCTCTCGGAGCCAGCAATAAGCGTGGATGTCGGATCTGGCAGGATGTTCCTGGCCTTCCTTGTGAAGTTTGATTGGGCCTCTGACTACGACCTGGCGTGGGCTACATACGATATTCAGGACGATACCCTGGCAAATTTCCAGTATGGTTGGCTGGAATCAAGCTCTGACGCCATATCCGGTTCCCCTGCCGTAGCAACTGAGCGCGGCTACTCTGCTAACTACGCCTTTATAGCGTGGTCCCAGAACAGGCGATCAGGAGCGACATATTACTTCACGATAAGGATGGCTTCAACAGGCGACGGAGGAGCGACATGGACAACATATACCCTAAGGGAGGACACCAACCGCTACACTGGCCAGGTCTGCATCACGGCCGGCGACAGCGCTTTTCCGGCAGTTATGGTTGGCTTCAAAAGGAACTCGGCCGGCATGGTCGGTGATTCCTCAAAGGTTGCATACCTTTTGGTTTCGTCCGACCGCGGTTCCAGCTGGAGCGCAATCACGAAGGACTTTTCCCCTTACTATGTCCATCAGATAAGCGTCGCGAGGGCCATGGGATCGGGCCATACGCTCTGGGCGATACAGGTTGCGAAATCAGCCTCCAATTCCGACATCTACATCTGCTACTCCGATGACAACAGCACGAGCCTCACATCAGAGTATTACCTTGAGGGCACGGATACCCAGGATTCGCGCATGCCTGTGGTCGCTGTTGATGGCCTGCAGTATAACAAGGCCACGAGCAATTATTTCTACATAGCCACATACAGAGGCTCTCCTGGTGCGGCTAGCGGAAACTGTCTCTTCAAGATGGCCTGGGTGACGAGCGCTACATCGGCATCTGCCTGGCTCCCCTCAAAGGGTTCCGATTCGCTGGTCATAGGAAACCTAAAGTCATTCTCGGTTGATGTGGCCAACCGCGGCGGCATAAGCATGACCTCCCTGAACGATGCTCCGGCAATAGCCTGGTGGCACGAATACAGCGCCACTGATCACGACATATACTTCGCCAAGACCGTTAATCCAGCGCACGATAACGCATCCGAGAGCTCGGGCGATGGGGGGCGGGTCCTCCTCAGGAATCCGGTGAACCGGGGCAGGCTCATGTTTTCCTTCCCGGATGAGATGGCCGGCGCGGAGCTGAGCATCTACTCCACGGATGGCAGAGAGGTCGCGCGCGTGCCCCTTGCCAAGGAGGTTGAAGCGACTCTTCCTTCAGGGATCTATATCTGGCGAGTCGGCAGGTTCACGGGCAGGGCAGTAATAGAGTAGCCAGGGCGTCAGGAATAAAAAGCCCCCGGAGGATCCGGGGGCTGGTTTTTCAGCGCTTTCTCTTAGTAGACTATCAGGCTCCTGGATATGGTCTGGTCGCCGTGGGTCAGGGTCACGATGTAGGAGCCGGGGTGGAGTCCGGAGACCATCGCCACATAGTCGCCAGCGTTCACATTGCCGTTGACAAGGGTGATGGTCCTCTTTCCGCTTATGTCGTATATGCTCAGGTTGGCATAACCGGTTGTGGGTATGGTGTAGCGGATGTCAGTCTGGCCGCACCCAACGGTCGCGAACTTCATGCCGAGCGTGGAGGAGCTGACGCCCTCGTTGACATCAGTAACATCCACTATCACATAGATATCCCAGTTGTAGCTGAGGCCGTAGTCCGAGAGGTTGCTCCACGCGACGCCGTCAAGGGAGACCCAGCACCCGTAGTTGACGACGCAGGGGCCGTGGTCAACAGCGGCGGGATACTGGCCAGCGTTGTGCTGTTGCTGGACCCATATCCAGAGCTCTGTGCCGGGAGAGAGCGTCACATTCTCGGGGCGAATGTCGTAGACCTGCCAGCTGTCCGCGCTCACGGGGCCAAAGGTGTAGCCGGCCGCTATAGGTGAGCCTGGCGCGGAGGCTGTGCCTGAGTAGGCGTTCATGGTGCCCGCCGCTGGCATGGGGCCGTAAGTGCCTATGTAGATGTAGACGCCCGCCTCGCAGAGCTTGCCAGCCTTGCTCGCGTCTATGGTGAACCTGGTGGCCCAGTGCAGGAGGCCGCCATTAGTCAGGCCTATCGCGTTGTAGGCTATCTCGTTGTAGTAGTAGAGGGACTCCTCGGCTGGGTAGTAGACGCTGGGCGACGCGTTGTCCGCGACCCTGCTCGGGTTCGCGAGAGTGAGTGGGCTCGCCGCTATGGCGAGACCGGCCAGCAGTATCGTTGCGGCTATCATCTTCTTCATGCTATCCTCCAAAAGGTTTTTGATCCTTGTTTTTTCATTCCTTAACCACGCTCCTTCTCAGAGCGCGGCAAATTATGAGGCTCCCCTATGGGCGCGATCAAGTAGCTCGTCAAGCTGTAAATCCCCAGAGACAAAAAATCCCTCCTTCTCTTATCCGGCAAGCAATTCGTGGATCTTGATGCCTCCGAGCACGCGCCCGAGGGCCGGCCTGAGGGCCGTTTTTCGGCCGGAGGTGATCGGACGCGAGCCGGTGGCTTATAATTAATCTATGATGGAAGAGGTTGAGATAACTGCAGGAAGAGGGGCCTTGCCCCTGAGGGTCGGCGAAGGCTTCATGCTCAGGAACCTCACGGTTTTCCCCATTTTCAGGGGGGAAAAAAGCAGCTCTGGGATGAGAACCCTTGAAGAGGCAGTCGCGGAGGGAGGGGCTGTCCTACGCGAGACCGGCCAGGTTCCCTGGGTTGACCTTGAGGTTGGCCGGGACGGCGGCCAACCCGTTTTCATCATGGATGGAGAGGGACTCATAGCAGGAAGGCAGAACAGGGTCGTTAACACCGCTGTCCTTGCGGAGGCTGGCATGACGCACAGGATCCCAGTGACATGCGTTGAGCAGGGCAGGTGGAGCGGGGAGGGATTTTTCAAGGCCGGATCATCAGCATACCCATCCCTGAGGGCCATACTCGCCGAGAGCGTTGGGGCGTCCCTGAGGCGCGGCCGCGGCTTTTCGGCTGACCAGTCCGCTGTCTGGTCATCCGTGCAGCAGAAGCTCTCCTCCCTCAGGGTCTCGTCAGCCACATCCTCCATGCACGACGCCTACTCGGCCGCGGAAAGGGCCATTTCCGCCTTCACCGAGGGTTTCAACCTTGAGGGCGCCTCCGGGTTCATAGCCTTCGTCGGCGAGGAGCTCCTGGGGCTTGATATATTGCCGGGGCCGGATGTGATGGCAAAGCTCAGAAAGAAGGTGGCGGAATCCTACGCCCTGGACGCTATGGCCAGGATGAACAGGGCGTCCAGATTCCTATCCGTGGACGAAGCAACCGATACCCTTAGGCGCATAAACAGGCTGAAGTGGCAGGAGTTCCCGGCTGTGAGCCTCGGCAGGGAGCTGAGGGCGAGCGACGATGAGCTTGTGGGAAGGGCACTCCTCAATGATGGCGAGCTGGTGAGCCTCTCGGCCTTCCCCCGTGTGGCGGTGTTCTAACCATGAAAACCCTGATAGACGGCGTAAAAACCAAGCCCCTTCGCGTTATCCCGGACGAGCGAGGCTGGCTCACCGAGATACTCCGTTCCGATGACCCTGACTTCAAGGCATTCGGCCAAGTCTACCTCACAGCAGTATATCCGGGGGTGATAAAGGCCTGGCACTTTCACAAGGAGCAGACCGATTACATTGCCTGCATAGCCGGGATGATGCGCCTCGGGCTTTACGACCCGAGAGAGGGCTCTCCGACGAGGGGCCTATCCCAGGAGATATTCGTTGGGGTCCTGAATCCCCTCATGGTCATAGTTCCGCCTGGGGTGATGCACGGTTTCCAGTGCCTAGGGAGCGAGCCGGCCCTCGTGATAAATGTGCCGGATAAGCCTTATAACTACGATAATCCCGACGAGTTCAGGGTCCCTATTGATGACCCCTCGGTCCCCTACATATGGGAGATAAGGAACCGATAGTCATAGACCCTTTTTCGTTCAAAAGGCCAATCAGCTGGCCTGATGTTTTCGGTAGAGAGGCTCCGCTTGAGCTGGAGATAGGGTTCGGAAGGGGGGATTTCCTCCTTCAGAGGTCCCGCGAGAGGCCGGACATCAACATAATCGGGTTTGAGGTCTCCTCACTCTCGGTCATGAAGGCCTGGAGAAGGCTAGCACGAGAAAGCGTTTCAAATGTGAGGATAGCCAAGGCGGAATCCGCATCCGCTCTTTTCTACTTCGTGCCCGAAAGGAGCCTCTCCCGGACATGGATACTCTTTCCGGAGCCTTGGCCAAAGGCCAGGCACGAGAAAAGGAGACTGCTCTCACGGGATTTCTTTAGAATCCTGGCCTCCAGGACAGCTGACGGGGGCGAGCTCCTCCTCGCTACAGATTGGCCTCAATACAGGGACTGGATAATCTCAGAGGCTTCCGCATCCGGAGCCTTCTCCATTGAGTCCAGGGCCTGGCCCGTTCCGGCAACAAAGTATCACGAGAAGTGGCGTGGCGAGGGCAGGGAGATCTATTCCCTATTATTCATAAAAAGCCATCACCCGGATGCCTCCGGGCTTTTCCCAGAGGAGGTTGAAATGAGCCAGATAAAGATTGAGGGCTGTCCTGACCTGGCCAGCGCGGTTGCTGGCTTCTCGCCCGTAGAGGAGAGGTGGGGCCGGGGCCTCCTCAGGATAATGAAGGCTTACCTTTCCCAGGACGCCGGCGAGGCGCTGTTCCTTTGCCTCACATCCGAGGAAGGCTTCATCCAAAAGTTCCACCTCTCCGCGAAAAGGGTCGGGGATATCGTCCTGGTTAAGCCGCAGGACCACGCGCACCTCATCATAACCCACGGGGTAAAGAGGTGCGTTGAGGCCCTTGCTAATATGCTAAATCCCGGATCCTAATTTACTCCAGCTTCTCCCCGCAGGATGGGCAGAACTTTGAGCCAGGAGGGACATCGGCCCCGCACTTGGGGCACTTTGAAGGCTCGCCCAGCTTTGCCCCGCAGGATGGGCAGAACTTGGCGCCGGGAGGAACATCGGCCCCGCAGGCAGGGCATTTTGAAGGCTCCGGCATCTTCGTGCCGCAGGATGGGCAGAACTTGGCGCCAGGAGGGACATCGGCCCCGCAGGTGGGGCATTTCACGGGCGAGGGAGCCGAAGGCTGGGTTGGGGCAGGCCCTCCCTTTCCTCCGCCCCTCATGGTTTCCGCTATTACGCCCGCCATTCCCATTCCCATGCCTATACCCGCGCCCATTCCGAGTCCAGCTCCGGCCGAGCCGCCCTCTCCGCCCTCGCCGCCCTTAGCGGCCTCTTCAAGCGCACGAGCGGCCTTGAATTTCGTGTAGCTGTCCAGGTCTCCTATGGCGGCCATGGAGGTTCTCTCGTCTATGGCCTTCTGGACCTCCTCTGGCGGGGTTATGGCGTTTATATACATGTTGACCATGTAGAGGCCGATGGCCTCAAAGTCCTTCATCACCCGCTCCTTGAGCTCAAGGCCTATCTCGTCGTAGACAGCAGGAAGGTCAAGGATGCTCTTCATCCTTTCGCCGAGCAGGTCGGCGAGCCGCGCTATGATCACATCCCGGAGGAAGTCCTTTATCTCATCGGAATGGAAGAGGCCCTTGGTTGCTACTATCTGGTTCACGAAGAGCCGAGGGTCCTGGACTCGCATGGTGTATGTCCCGAAAGCGCGCAGGCGCACCATCCCGAACTCCTTGTCCCGGTAGACGATGGGTTCCTTGGTCCCGAACTTCATGTCCGTGAAGGTGCGCATGTTCACGAAGTAGACCTCGGCCCTGAAGGGGCTTTTGCCATCAAACGCGAGGCCCAGCAGGTTTATGAGTATGGGGATGTTGGCGGTCTCTATGGTGTAGCGGCCTGCGGTGAACATGTCGGCCACCTTCCCATCCCTGAAGAAGACCGCGACCTGGTTCTCCCTCACCACCAACTGGGAGCCCAGACGAATGTCCCCCGATCCCTCCTGGGGCACCCTCGCCACTATCTCATCGCCAGTGGGGGATACCCATTCTATGAGATCAAGTATACGCATCTTAAGCCTCCTTTATCTCGGTATCACATAGGTCCCGGCGATCCTGTCGTGCCAGGCCCTTCTCTGGTTGTCAAAAGCGGCAAGGATGAACCCCAGGTCAAAGATCGCGCACGAAACCGCCTTGCCAACGATCTCCCTCAGGAAAGCCTTGCCGATTCCGGGTGGGTTCCCTTCCTTTTCAACGACCCTTATGCCCATTATCCGTTTGCCAAGGGTCTGGCCTGTTTTGCCTGTTGGCACTATCACATAAAGGATGTATGCTATGATTATCCCGGCCGCGGCGAGAACCCCGCCTATGAGGGCGCCGAGGGAGGCCAGGTTCCGGTCAACGAGGCCAAATATGAGCGCTGGAAGGCCCCAGAGGACCAGAACAACCGCCAGCTCTATGGCGCCGAGGATCAGCCCGTCCAGGATGCCCCAGGCCACGAATCTCCTCCACCACCCCGCGAATTGACCCCTGGACCAGCCGAACGGAAAGCCCTCCTCGGCCGTGGATGCGAACTGGCCGTGGAGCGGTGGCTTGGCCGGCGCGGGGGTCCCGGATGCGAACCTCGTCTCCTCAACCTTCTCTTCCATGCTGAAGCCGCATTGAGGGCAGAACCTCGCTCCCTCAGCGACCTCGGCCCCGCAGTTAGGACATGTTTTTGCCAAAGCAAACCTCCTAGTTGCTTACAATGATAAGGCAAAACATCCTCCCCGCGCAACTTGCGCGCGCTCGCGCGCGGCCCTTAAAATTAACCGCGCAAAGAGCATAAGGAGGTTCTTACAGATGAAAAGGTTTCTGGGAACATGCATGCTGATCGGGATGGCGGCCGCCCTTCTTGCCGGATGCGGCAAAAAGAAGGTTGACTACACCAAGGCCAAGATAGAGGACATATACAAGCCATACGAGATAAAGAGCGGCATCGTCAAATACAAATACGGCGGGGACCTGGAGGGCATCCAGGAGCTCTACTTTGACGACTACGGCTGGAAGCAGGTTATATACTACGAGAAGACTCCGGCGCACGGCACCAGGACAACCATGAAGGGCCTGGACATCATAATGCCCGATTACATCATCTCCATCAACATGAACAAGATGGAGGGCTCAAAGCGCCCGAATGTGATGTTCCTGACCCTCAGGCAGATATGGGACATGACCCCAGCGAACGAGCGCAAAACCCTCGGCCCGAAGATAGAGAAGTTCTCAAAGCAGATGAACCTCGGCCTGGCTTACAGGGATTATCTCGTGAACATGACCGAGGAATCCGGAGTGCGCAAGACCGTGGCTGGCAAGAAGTGCGAGGTCTACAAGCTCATGAACGGGGATATGAGGCTTTTCGTGTGGAAGAACATGGTCCTCGGGACAGAGTTCCTCTCCCCCTCAGGCCAGACCATCACAATGGAGGCCGTGGAGGTCAAGGACAACGCGCCCATACCACCCGAGAAATACAATGTCCCTGCAGGCGCCACCATCAAGGAATACACGATGGACTCGCTTTATGTGAGAAACGAGCGTATCTTCATAACCCAACTGCTCTCCCACTACCTGGGCTTGGCTGAGTTCTAGAAATTTTTAGGAGGGATTCTGAAGCGCGGGCGCAAGGACGCCCGCTTTTTATATAGAGTTGCCCCGGAACCTCTCGGGGCATTAAACTATATTCAAACACAAGGAGATGGAGATGTTCATAACAACAGCCATACTTTTATCCGTGAGCTCAAGTCCGGACTCGGTTGTCGTTTATCCTTCGGGGGCTTACATCCACAGGACGGCAACGGTGAGCCTCTCGGGGGACACGGTCATAAGGTTTGATGACCTTCCTGGAGGGCTGGACGAGGCCTCTGTGAGGATAGAAAGCCCAGCAGGAGTGAGGATAAGCGAGGTAAAGGTAGTGCAGGGATACTTGAAAGAACCCTCGCCGAGGATAAAGGCCCTTGAGGACACCGTGAGGCTTTACCAGGATAGGATAAAGGCCGCCAACGACGAGAAGGATGTCCTCTCGGCAAAGGAGAAGTATCTCGCGTCCATAGAGGTCGGAGGCCCCCAGATAGCCTCTCACGAGCTCATATCGGCCAAGGTTGATGCCAAGAGCTGGCAGGCGGGCCTGGATTTCCTCGGCTCTGAGCTGGCAAAGGTGAGAGCAAGACAAAGGGAAATAGACAGGCTCATCCCCGCGCTCAACGACACCCTCTCGGCATATCAGCAGAAGCTTTACGCCGAACAGGAGCTCGTGAAGACGCGCAAAAGCATAGAGGTATCCGTGAGACCGACGAAGGCAGGGACCTACAGGTTCGGCATAAGCTATATCGTGCCCCAGGGGGCCGGATGGACGCCGAGCTACGAGCTGCGCGCCCTGCCGGAGAACGAGAAGGTTGAGATAGCCTTCAACGCCCTTATCTGGCAGAAGACCGGCGAGGACTGGAAGAGCGTTAAGGCCGTTCTCTCAACAACGAGGCCAAGCCTTAGGCAGGCCCCCCCGCTTGAGCCTTGGTATGTTGACATATACGAGCCTTATTACGGATACGGAGGCTTTGAGAAGGTCATGGCCCCGACCATGACCGAAGCACCCAAGGGGGCTTACGCGGAGGAGGGAGAGGAGGAGGTCCAGGCCCCTCTGCCTCCGGTTGAGACAGGGGTATCCTTGCTTTATCCCATCAGGGAGAGGATCGCCCTCGGGACCGGCGAGGAGCCGAGGAAGATACTCGTGACATCAGACGAGTTCCCGGCTAGCTTTGAATACTACGCCTACCCGCGCCTAGATCCCACGGCTTACCTTACCGGAAGCTTTGAGAACGCCTCTGACTTCCACTACCTTCCGGGCGAGTGCCTGCTTTATGTGGGCGATGAATACACCGGAAAGACATACCTTCCTGACTTCGCCCCCGGCCAGGCAGACACCGTCACCTTCGGGGCTGACGAGAGGATAAAGATAGCCCGCGAACCCCTCAAGGAGCTCAAGAGCAAGGCCGGCATCTTTGGAAACAAGAAAAAGATTGAGCTCGGATACAAGCTGACGGTTGAGAACTACCTCAAAAAGGGAATAACCCTCATCCTCTACGAGGCCGTTCCGCTCCCGAAGACAAAGGACATAGTGGTCTCAGGGGTCAAGGTTGAGCCAAAGCCGGACGGCGAGGACAAGGACAAGAAGCTATACTCCTGGACGCTCAGGATGAAGGCGCTGGACAAGTGGGAGGCCCGGATAAGCTTCTCGGTTGAGTGGCCAAAGGACAAGCAGATTCAGGGGCTTTACTAGCTGAAATTCCCCTCGGAGGCCGTCAGTAGACAGCCTTCACTGGTATAGCGGGCAGTAGGCTCGTTATCGTGTCCTTTCCAACTACCATCCAGACATTTACGGAAAGGGTGTCCTGCTCAGTTATGCGAAGCTCGCGTTTGACCAGGTATTCTGTCCACCTCTCCTGATCCCTCCTGAGGAGGTTCTCGGAAGTGAATTCCCCAACCTCCCTCTCCCCGGCCTTGATGAGGACCCTTATAACATCGGCCTCGCCGTAGACCTTCAGGAGGAATCGCCCAGGATAAATGGGCTGGCCCAGCGAATCCTTTTCAACTAAGCCCGGCATCTTGTTGACCCAAGCCGCTCCTTCAATGGCCGGGGTGAGCTTCGGCCCCACAGGGCCCTTGTCTTCCTGAGGCTGGGTCTTTGTCCCTCCGCACCCCGAAAGGGCCAGGACAACAGCAACTTTCAGCAGATCCCTCATTTCTTCTCCTCTTTCTCGGCCTGCGCGGCCTGGATAACCCTCCTAGCTATGTCAGGAGGCACCTCGTCGTAGTGAGAAAACTCCATGTCAAACCAGCCTCTCCCCTTGGTCTTTGCCCTCAGCGAGGCTGTGAAATCAAGCAATTCCGCCATCGGGACCATCGCCTTTATCACCTGCCATCGGCCATGCGGCTCCATCCCTTGGATCCTGCCCCTCCTGGCGTTTATCTCGGATATGACATCCCCCATGGATTCGTCCGGAACCCAGGCCGTGAGGTTCATTATCGGCTCCAGGAGATAAGGGTTTGCGTTTGCCTCTGCCTCCTTGAAGGCGAGGGAGCCGGCTATCTCAAAGGCCATGTTTGAGGAGTCAACCTCGTGGTATTTCCCATCGTATAGGGTAACCTTGACATCCACAACGGGGTAACCGGCCAGAACGCCTGAGGCCATGGCCTTCTTTATGCCTCCCTCAACAGCCGGAATGAACTCCTTGGGGATTGCGCCGCCGAAGATCTCGTTGACGAACTCGTAGTTCCCGCCCCTTGGGAGAGGCTCAATCCTTATGTAGCATATACCATACTGGCCGTGGCCGCCGGTTTGCTTGACATACCTACCCATCGCCTCTGCTTTCGTCCTTATGGCCTCACGGTATGGTATCTTGGGCTTCTCCTTATCCACCTGAACCTTGAACTTCTCAGCCATCTTTGAGATGATCACATCTATGTGGATGTCGCCGTAGCCGTAAAGGAGATGCTGTTTAAGCTCGGGATCATACCTGTAGACGAACGAGGGGTCCTCCGCGTTCAGCCTTGAGAGCGCCTCTGAGAGCTTTTCCTCGTCCCCCCTCCCCTTGGGCTTAATGGCGACGAAGTGCAGGGCCTTCGGCAATTCAATCCAGGGCAGGGTAACGGGGTTCGTCTTGGTCGTGAGGGTGTGGCCAGTGCTCGTTGACTTCAGCTTTACCAGGGCGATAACCTGGCCCGGGCAGGCCGATGGTATCTCCTTTCTCTCCGCGCCAACTATGCCGTAAACGGCGTTTATCTTTTCGGTCTCACCAACGTTCGCGTTAAGAAGCTCCGTGCCCGGCTTCAGGGTCCCGGAGAAAACCCTGGTGTAGTATATCTCGCCGAGGTGAGCTTCCGTTATGGTCTTGAAGACGAGAGCTATGGGATCGGCCGCGGGATCGGGCTTGACCTCATAGTCCCCCGCCTTGACCGGGGGCATATCGGCCAGGGAAAGTCCAAACCTCGCTACAAACTCACCGAGCTCCTTTATGCCTATGCCCTCCTTGGCCTCGGTGAAGAAAACGGGGGTCAGAGAGCCTGATGAAAGCGCCTGTTTGACCGCGCCGCGCAGTTCATCGGGGGTTATCTCCTCGTCCGACAGGTATTTCTCCATAAGCGCGTCGTCGGCCTCAACTATGCTCTCTATGAGCGCGGAGCGCGCATCCATTGCCTCGGGAGGGATGCTGGCCGGGTCTCCGAGCAGGTTTATGACCCCGGAGAAATCCGCCCCCTTTCCCACCGGAAAGACAACAGGCTGGCAGGAAACCCCAAAAGCCTCCTGCAGTTCCCTCAGGGCGGAAAGGGGATCGGTATCAGGGGACTTGCACTTCGTCACGACAAAAAGCCTGGCCGCGCCGGGCCTGGCCTTTTCCCAAAACCTCTCAAGCCCGAAGGTCCCGCCAGCAACATCCAGGACCAAGGCGATGTTGTCCGCGACCGCGAGGGCGCCGAGCACATCCGCCTGGAAATCAATGTAGCCAGGGGTGTCAATGAGCTGGATTAGCGCGTCCCCCCAGGGTATATCCGCTACAGAACTGCTTATGGTTATGCCCCTCTTCTTCTCCTCAGGGCTAAAGTCCAGGTTCCCTGTCTCCAGCCTGGTTGTTATGCCAGCGGAGTAGAGGAGCGCTTCTCCTAAAGTTGTTTTGCCTGATGCCGAGTTGCCCACGAGGGCCAGAAGTCTCAGTTGGCTGGTTTCAAAGCTGGACAAAACACTCACTCCTTCTTTTGGGACAAATTATAACGAGAGGACTCGGCTTGGCGCAACGGCAAAAGGCGCACTGCGCGCAAGATGGTTTATAATTTGGGTATGGCTACGAGACTTCACATCCTTGACGGCGCCAGGTCAATCGGCGGGACAAAGATGATCCTTGAGGAGGACGGAAGGGGCATAATCCTTGACTTCGGCCTGAATTACGGGAGGCTGGGGCTTTTCTTTGAGGATTTTCTTAAACCGAGATCCCAGAGGGGCATACTTGATTACATCCTCACAGGCCTTCTGCCCAGGTATCGCGACCTTTACAGGCCGGACCTTTTCATAGATCATCCCGACCTCGCTCAACTGCCGGAGCTCGGCATCAGCATTGAGGCCGCTTTGTTCTCCCACCCGCACTTTGATCACACAGGGCTCGCCTGGTTTCTCAGGGAGGATATACCGTTTTACGGGTCGCCAGAGTGCGCTTTAACCTCAAAGGCCTCGCAGGATGTGCGCTCAGAGCTGGACCGGGAGCTTGTCTACGCCAGGCCGCGCCTCGCAGGGGGATACCTGGTAAAGCACCCCGGCAATAAGTCAGAGGGCGAGAAGGTGGCGAGGTGGAGGCCCTGGAGGGTTTTCGCGGACAAGATATCCGAGGAGTTCAGGAGGTTCTGGTGCGATGACTTCTGGCTAAAGAAGGTGAAGTGCGAGACGCTTGAGCCTGAGCCTGTGGGATGGGACTTCACGGCAGGGCCCTTCCGGATAAAGGCTTGGCCTGTGGATCACTCCGCGCCCGGAGCGGTCGCTTTCGCTATTGAAACATCGGCAGGTTGGGTCATATACACCGGGGACCTGAGGTTCCACGGATACGCCCGCGGAAAGACCGAGCGCTTCGTTGAGGAGGCCTCTCGGCTTTACCCAATAAGGGCCCTCATCATAGAGGGGACGAGGGCGGAAGAATCCGAAAGCATAAGCGAGGAGGATGTTTACGGGAGGGCGCTGGAGGTGGTGAAGGCCGCGGAGGCAAAGGCAATAAACGCCGAGTTCCCCCTCAGGCATCCGGAGAGGCTTGCAACCTTTGCCCGCGTCTCCGTGGAATCAGGGCGTAGGCTCGTCCTCATGCCCAGCGACTTCTACACGGCTCACGCTATCGCAATAACAGAGCCTTGCCTGAGCTCGGCCCTGAAGGATGTCCTCCTTTATGTGGAGGAGAAGGGAAAGTCTAAGGGCTGGGAGAAGGGCCTCGCCGAAAGGTTCGGCAACAGAGCGGTAACCCACAAGGAGATAATGAGGAATCCCGGAGATTACCTGCTTTCGTTCCGCTACTGGTCAATGAACAAGCTCCTTGACATACCTGGGTTAGCCGGCGGCAAATACATCTACTCAACATCTGAGCCCCACTCCGAGGAACAGGAGTGGGACCTGGAGAGGCTGAAAAGGTGGCTTGATCTCCTCGGGATAACAATGGTCGGAGACCCCATGGCTAACCCAAAGGACCCCCTCCACGCATCAGGCCACGCCTCAGGGCCTGAGCTCCTTGAGGTGATCGGGGCGCTTGAGCCTAAGGAGGTCATCCCCATACATACGCAGAACTGGGGATTCTTCTCCGAGCGTGTCAAATGCTGTCGGGTGAGCGAGCCAGAACCCACAATTGATCTCTGATTGGCCTTATATGAGCGTGAGCCGTATAATTTCGCCTATGGATGACTTTGTCTCGCTGACAATGAGGCTTACTGAGATCCCTTCGGTGGCGCAGAACCGAGAGGACCTCCTGAGGGTTATAGAGTTGGCCGATGAGTTTTTGCCCGAAGGGCTTATTCGCTACCGCTACGAAAGGGAAACGAGGCCCTCGCTGGTCGCGAGCTTCGTTGAGGGAAAGCATCCGGAGACCCTTTTTCTCGCCCACCTTGATGTAGTTGACGCCAAACCCGAGCAGTTCAAACCCAGGCTTGAGGGGGACAGGCTCTACGCCAGGGGGGCGCTTGACATGAAGGGTCCGGCCGCGGTTCTCCTCAAGGTCTTCCGCGACCTCTGCCAAGAGGGCAAAAGGCCCTCCGCCGCGCTCATGCTCACCACCGACGAGGAAATAGGCTCAGCGAACGGCGTTGCCTATCTGGTCAGGGAGGAGGGCTGGTCAGCTGATTTTGTAATCATACCTGACGGAGGCCCCAACTTCACCCTGGTCACGAAGGGAAAGGGCGCGTTCCACATGAGGGCCGAGGCCTCAGGCCGCGCCGCCCACGGCTCCGCTCCCTGGGCCGGGGACAACGCTATAGACAAGCTGATAAGGTTTTACGATGACCTCAAAGGGTTCTTCTCCGTTCCTGAGCCCTGCGGGGACGAGGGCCACTGGCACGAGACCCTGAACCTCGGAGTAATACGAGGAGGAACAAAGGTCAACATCGTCCCTGCCAGCGCGGAGGCCTCTTTTGACATAAGGTTCACGGAGGCCTGGAGCGTAAGGAAGGTTGAGGAGGTCGTCGCGGAGCTGGCGAAAAAGCACGGCGTCAGCTTTGAGGTAGAATCAACCGGAGAGCCTTTCAACACCCCTGAGGACGAGCCTCACCTTAAGGCATTTGCCCGTTGTATGGAGGAGGTTCTCGGACGCCCGCCGGTCTACGGCCACGAGCACGGCGCCACGGACGGGAGGTTCTTCTCAGAAAGGGGTATACCGACGGTAATAACATACCCGGAGGGATGGGGGATCCACGGCGACGAGGAGTGGGTATCCGTTTCATCCCTCGCGAAGCTTTACCAAATCATAAGGAAATATCTGGAGGAAAGATGATAGGGGTGATAACGGGGAGCGGAATCCCCGGCGCGAGCGGCCCGCCTGAAGATACCCCGTTCGGCAAGACCTCAGGCCCTCTTGTGATGAGGGAGGTAGCCGGAAAGCCCGTTCTTTTCCTCGGAAGGCACGGCCCGGGCCACGCCTTGCCGGCGCACCGCATACCCCACAGGGCGAACATATGGGCGCTTTACGCCAAAGGAGCGAGCGCCATACTCTCAGTGGCCTCTGTGGGGGGTATAGACCAGAGCCTCACCCCAGGCGACTACCTTGTCCTGGACGATATCTTGGACTTCACCTGGCCTCCGAGCTTCTACGAAGGGCCCGGCGGCCCGAAGGTCCCCCAGGGCGATGATCTGCCCTCGGCCCTCATAAACAACGGCGTTGTGGTCCACGCTAACTTTACCGAGCCCTTCTGCCCAGCCCTCAGGAAAACCCTCCTCGCGGCGTTGAAGGACATGGGGCTTTCGGTTAGGGACGGCGGGACATACGCCCAGACCCGCGGCCCGAGGCTTGAGAGCGCGGCAGAAATAAAGGCGCTAGGCATCTTGGGCGCCCATGTGGTCGGAATGACAATGGGCTCGGAGGCTAGCCTCGCGAGGGAGCTCGGGGTGTGCTTCGTTGGGCTTGCTGTTGTGGCTAACATGGCGGCCGGGGTGAGGGGAGCGCAACCTGCGGGCTCAGAGATTACGGAGGCTATGGCGAGAATTGAGAAGGAGATAGCCATAGTGATTGAGGAATTCGTGGCAAGGGCCTCTCCGGAAGAGGCGGAAAGGTGCGCCTGCAGAGAGCACCCATACGCCGGTATAGCGAGCAAGGCTTGGAGGGAGAAGCTTGGCAAGGGTTAAGATCGCCATAACTGGCAACACCGGCTCGGGGAAAAGCACGGTAGCCGAGATCCTGAGGAGAAGGGGTATCCCCGTCGTGGACGCTGACAGGATAGCCCACGATGTCATATCAATGCCAGAGATACGTGATAGGATAAAGTCCGAGTTCGGATCGGGGTTCGTTACCTCGGATGGGCTCGTGGACAGAAAGCGTCTCGGCAGGGAGGTCTTCTCGGATCCGGCGAGGCTGAGGAGGCTGAACGCCATAATGAGGCCCAAGATAGCGTTCCTGGTGGGAAAGGCGATGGATGAGGCTCCGGGCGAATGGGTGGCGGTTGACGGGGCTCTCGTTTTTGAATACGGGCTTGAGGGGCTATTTGACCGGGTTGTGGTAGTAGTCTCCGATCCGGAGGAAATGGTCCGCCGGAGCGCGAGAAAAACAGGGTATTCTGAGGATGAGGTGAGGAGGATACTCTCGGCCCAGATCCCCCAGGAGGAAAAGGCCGGGAAGGCTTGGTTCGTTATAGAAAACAAGGGTTCGGTTGAGGACCTGGAAAGACAGGTTGACGCTCTTTTGGAGCGTTTGAGATCGGGGGAATGAAAGAGGAGCTATCCGCATTCCTGGATTTCCTCAGGGAAAACGGCCACAGGATAACCTCCACGAGGAGGGAGGTGGCGAAAAGGGTATTTTCACTGCACGAGCACTTTACGGCCGATGAGCTGCAGTTCCTCCTTCGCTCTAAAAACATATCCCGCGCTACGGTCTACAGAACCCTAACCCTCATGGTTGAGGCCGGCCTGGTTAAGGAGCACGCTTTCGGCACGCGGGGAAAGCTATACGAGCATGTAATAGGCCACCCGGGGCACTTTCACCTGATCTGCGATGTCTGCGGGGCAATAGAGGAGATAAAATGCCAAGAAGCCACAGAAGCCATCCTCAAGGCCGCGGAGGGATCAGGATACCGTATCCTGAGCACGGATGTGGTTGTCCACGGGATATGCAGTAAGTGCCAGGACAAAGGTTAACGCTTGCTCCCCGGCGCCACGGGCTTTTCCGCCGCGTTTGGGGCGCCCGCGAGATCCTGCCTTATAATTTGCCCGTGATAATTGATATCTTAGAGACAGTTTTCTTCAGCCTCTTAGCCGCGGCCTTCCTCTTTCTGGTCTATCTGAGCATGGCAAAGAAGTCCTGGGCCGCGAAGGACTACATGGGCATAGTGAGGGCCTTTTTCTTTCTCTGTTTCGTCTGGGTTTCCGGCGCGGTTGTGATGCACCTTCTGGAATTCAGGTTCAACCGTTACTTCTCCTCTGTTCTTGAGTCCTTCTGGTCCATAGCTACATATCTGCTCTCAGGCTTTGAGGACAGGGGCCCCAACACCGGTCCGGGGAGGACTGCGGCTGTCCTCATAATGATCGGGGGGGTTTCGGTTGTCGCATATCTAACGGGGGAACTGGCCGCTTTCCTTACGGCCAAAAGGATGAAAAGGAGGCATGTCTTGACAGAGGGAGAGTATCTTATAATAGGATGGAGCGCGAAGGGCGATAGGCTGGTAAAGGAGCTGAACGCTTATCACGCGGACTCGGGCAAACAGCCGCCCGAGATCATGGTCATCCACGACGGGCATGTGAACACGGAAACCTATCACCAGCAGGAGGACTACAAGCGCGTTACCTTTGTGGCGGGGGACGCCTTTGACAAGGGGTTCCTCCGCTCGGTCCGCGCTCACAAGGCCTCTCGGATAATCGTGCTCGCCGACGAACGGGATCCTGATTCCGACGGGAAAAACGCGCTCGTTACCCTTGGGATAAGGGCCTTGGCAAGGGAGGACGGGACCAACCCGTATATAATCGTTGAGGCCTTAAACCACAGGAAAGCCGGGCACATAAAGGACGCTGGCGCTGACGAGGTCATATGCTTTACCGATTATCAGATGGGGCTCCTGGCTCAGACATCCATAAGCCCGGGCATGTCCGATGTCTACCTTGACCTGCTTACAGTAGGCCACTCCGGCGAGGAGGACTGCGAGATATACATGGTTGAGGAGATGAGGCCCGATTCCTGGAAGAGGTTCTTTGAGGGAAAGACCTTCTCCGAGACCGCTAGGATGTTCCTTGAGCAGGACCCGCCGGCTGTCCTCATAGGCCTGAAGAGAAGAGGCCGCATCATGCTGAACCCAAGGCCCTCTGAGTTCGGAGCCTGGCAGGAGGGCGACGCGCCCATATTCGTCGCTTACGGGAGGCCGGATATTTAGCCATTTTTTAGGGAGGTTTATCTTGCTTCATTCTGCGCCCTGCCGGTATAATCAGAACCCCGCCCGGGTGGCGGAATGGCAGACGCACTGGATTTAAAATCCGGTGGCCGAAAGGCCGTGCGGGTTCAAATCCCGCCCCGGGCAATCCGGCCCCTCACGGAACATCCAGTATCAGGTTGTCAATTAGCCTGGTCTTGCCGACAAAAGCGGCTATGGCAAGCAAAACCTGCCCCCTGATCTCGGAAACGGGCTTAAGATTTATCGTGTCAACGGCCTGGATGTATTGAACCCTGACGAGGGAGGACTCCTCGGCTATGAAGCGCTTCATTTCCCTCACCAGTTCCGAGGGATCGCGGACCCCCCTCTGCTCCACGAGGTCCTTTGCCAGGAGCAAGGCCCTGTAGATTACCGGAGCCTCGGCCCTCTCTTCTGGGCTCAGATAGGCGTTCCTACTGCTCATGGCGAGGCCGTCGGGCTCGCGAACCGTCGGTGCCGGGACTATTTCAACCCGCATGTTCAGGTCAGAGACCATGCGCTTTATCACGAAGAACTGCTGGGCGTCCTTCATGCCGAAAACAGCGAGGTGGGGCAAGGTAGCGTTGAACAGCTTGGCAACAACGGTGGCGACCCCCCTGAAGTGGCCGGGCCTATATCTTCCGCAAAGCTCCTCGGTAAGCCCTTGAACCTCAATGTATGTGGAGTAGCCCTCCGGATACATCTCCTCCACTGAGGGAAGAAAAACCGCGTCAACGCCCTCGGCCTCGCACTTGGCGAGGTCACCTTCGGTATTCCTCGGATAGGTATTGTAGTCCTCGGATGGCCCGAACTGCGTTGGATTGACGAAAACCGATACCACAACCCTGTCTGACCTTGATTTGGCTATGCGAATGAGGGAGAGATGTCCTTCGTGGAGGGCGCCCATCGTTGGCACGAATCCTATGATGAGGCCGTTCTTCCGCCAGGAATCGGCAAGCCCCTGCATCTCCTTTACGGTAGCAATTACCCGCACGCTGATATTATATCCTCACCAGTTGACCCTGCTCAATCCCTCGCGTGTATAACCCATTCTTGCGTAAAATGCCTTGTCTATGAGGTAAGGCCCCATATTCGGCTTGAAACCTATCGGTTCCAGGATCAATCCTGGGCATCAAAAACAAAACTTTCCCAGCGCGGGCTTTCCGGCCCGCCGTCGGACTGGAAAGTCCGACCTGGGAAGAACTCGCCGGTTGATCCTGCTCAATCCTCGGGTTTATAATTACAGGGAATGGGAGGTTTTTATGGTTATTCTGCTATTATCAGCTGTAGACCTAACAACAGGAGCTGAGGCCGCGGCTCCGGAACCTGCGGAGCTGGCGAACCCCACAGGCTCAAAGGCGGTCAGCGTCCTATGGGACTACACCCACGGGGTCTTTTGCCCTGGTTATTGCTATGACCTCACCGACCGATATTCTGCTCTCGCGACCCTGCTCACAGCGAACGGCTATGCCCTGGACACAACGAGGGCCGGGGTGGACCGCATCAACCTGAGTCTCTATAAGATAGTAGTGGTAAACATCACTTGCGCGTGGAACAGCTCCTACACCGCGGCTGAGGCCGAAAGCCTCAGGGCTTTTGTGGACCGTGGAGGCTCCCTCCTCATAATATCCGAGAACACCGCTTGCCCGAACGGAAACCTTAGCCAGATAACTAGCCGGTTCAACTTCACGGTTGGGCTTGGGGACCCGCAGTCCTGCTATTCCTCGTTCACGACGAACCCCACCTATTCCTCCATATTCGCCGGCATATCCCCGGGCAACCTGTGCACCGACGCGCCGGGCGCTGTTAGCGCTTCCTCTCCATCCGAGGCGATAGGCTGGATGGGGAGCCAGGTGGGGGCCGCGGGGCGGTGCGAGAATGGGAAGGGAGGGGTTTTGCTCATATCCGACGCGAACCACTGGGATGTGAACAACCTCTATGATGGGACGCAGAACGACCTCTTTGCCCTTCAGGTCTTCGCCTGGCTGTCAAACCCGCCCTGCAAGCCGACCGAGACCGAAGAGGCTCCGGCCCCGGCGAAGAATCTCGCGGTCTCACCAAATCCAGCGGGGGAATTCCTCATGGTAACCCTTCCCAACGGAATCAACGAGGCCGCGCTGTATGACATATCCGGCTCGCCAGTGATGAGGATACGGGATGGGAATAACGACATAAGGCCTCTCAGGCCTGGGGTGTATTTTTTGAAGGCCGGCCAAAGGGTGAGGAGGGTTATAAAGCTCTAGGCCCTATTCTACTATTGCCGCTTTCAGGGTCCTCGTTTCGCTTTCCGCTTTGACCCTGAGAAACCAGACTCCCCGCCCTAGCTCAACGAAGACGCGGTGATGGCCTGGCGAAAGGACGCCCATTTCCTCCGAGAGTGCGAGCCTGCCGGTGGCATCGTAGACGCTTAAGGAAACTGGAGCCGCTTTCGGGAGGGCGATCTCAAGCCAAAGCCCTCCCCTAGAGGGGCTAACCGAAAAGGCCCCCAGCCGAGAACCAGCCTCCTGGGTCGCGGCGCCCCCTATCCTCCTGTATGAGCGGACAGCGTCAAGGTCAAACCCAGCGAGCGAATCCGTGTTCTGGGTTGCGGCCGAGACTACCCTGATGTAGCGGTAGACTCCGCCTGAGCCGGGTATCTCAAAGTCCTGCGAGCCCGTGCCAGTGCCGCAGGATACCCAATCGCCCCTCCAGTCATCAGAAACATAGACGGAATAGGATTCCGGGGAGGCATCGCCCTCGTAGACCCTGAAGTCAGGGTTCGTCTCATCGTCAACAATGGCAGAATCAAGGCCCATGTCAATGACTATCTCACCCTGGGACCCCAGGGATTGATAAACCCCGTCCGGAGCGCCAAGGGTGCGCCAGGTCCTTGACCTGATGTCCGGGTTCCAGTCGTTATCCTCGGTATATGTGATGTAAATGACCCTGAAGCCGTAGTTGTAATCGGGATCCGGCGCCAGATCCGCGTCAACCCTGACGGAGCCGGAGGGGGGAACGGTGACCCCGGAGACCTCCTTGGGCCTGTGGCCCTGCGCGCAGAACCTGAGGGTGTAGGTTCCCGGCGAAAGGAGTTTGTGGTAGTCGCCCAAAGCTGAATCCGTGAAAACTGATATCCTATCAGGGGTGAACTCAACCCGTGCCATGAGAGGGGCGCCGGTAAGCGAATCCCTGACCGTGCCCCAGGCTCCCCAGCCCGCTCTGCTTATGAGTCCGCGCAGGGCCTTCGTGCTTCTCGCGCATATGGAATCTATCTGATCAGAGCCGTTTGATGGCTGGCCAGTCTCTATGGTGATGAAGTAGCCGCCCACAAGCCCCTCTCCGGCGTCCTGAACAGAGCCGCAGACCTGATACCAATCGTAGCCGTTGGTGACAACCTGCATGTAGTCCGAGTCAGCGTATATCTCGCAGAGGGATCTTATGAGGCCGGAGTCGGGCGGGTCTATGGGCGAATAATCCCAGGGATAGTTGACATACCAGGCCGCTGAGTGATAAACCCACTCCATAGCGGGCTCGTTCGTGAGAGCGTGAGCGAAAAACACCTGGGATTCCTTCTCGCCGAAAGGAGAGGATGAGCCTCCCCACCCGTCCCAGTAGTAGCCGGCATCCCTGTTCAGGTCAACCCCGTGGGCGTTCTCCCGGTAGCCGTGGTAGTGTCCGTCAGGGTTCATCATTGGCACAATCCATATCTCTGCCGAATCAACGAGCCGGGTAATGACGGGATCAGAGCCGTAGTTCCTCAAAAGGTGAAGCCCAAAGTAAAGCGGGACCTCGCATCCTATGACCTCGTCCCCGTGTATGTTGCCCATCACGCGGACCTCAGGCTCCGGCTCCTCAGAAAGGGGGTTATCCGTTATCCGCCAGGCGAGGATGAGCCTCCCCTCAACCGAAAGCCCTATGGTGTCAAGCTTGCAGATGTTCGGGTGCGCGGCCGCGGAATCGGTCATGATGCTTATTACCTGCTCGTATGTGTGATAAACGCCTTTGTCAAAAAGCCCTTTCGTGTGGGCCGTTATATCCGGGATGATGACCTGGGGGGAAAGGCCGAGGGAAATAAGCCTGGAAAGCCCATCCTGGTTCACATAGGCCGTAACGGTGTCTGAGCTGAAGGACTCAACGGATATGCCGCCGAGGCGCTCAAGGCGCCCGGGATTCGTGCCGTAGAACGGGAATTTGACCACGATGGTGTTGAAACCGAGAAGGCCTGCAAAAACAAGAAAACCCATATACGCCTCCGGATAAATTATAAAGCCGCTGGCGAGGAAGGGGCAAGAGAAGGCGCGGGGGCCGACACCTTCCCAGGTCGGAGCTGGAGGCTTTAGGCCCCAAACCTCAGATCCCCTCCCCGCAAACCCCGCACATCCCGCATCCAGGGGAGCACGGAGGCGTGGCCAGGCCTTCGGTAGCCCTCCTCCACTCAGCGTCCAGGAAATCCGCAGAAACGCCCGCGCTCACCCGGAGAAACGGGGCCGAAAGCGGATACCCCGGATCATCCAGGTAAAGCGAGGATATGGCGCCCAGGCGTTTCATGGCAGAAAAGAGGCTCACTCCCTCCTGGGCCGCCAGGAGAAGGGCCGCTGAAACGAGCTCGTCCCCCCGCGAAAGAACTGCTTCCTCCCTGGACTTTCGGTAGCCGTGGACCTTGGAAAGCACATCCTTAGGAAACCTCAGACAGGAGACCTTTCGTTTGTAATCCTCCTCGGAGAGGAACGGCGCCCGGTAGAAGGGGGTGCCTGGTTTCGGCACAAATGGTGAGACCGAGACGCGAACCCTCCTCTTGAATATTCGCTTTACCTCCGCAACTTGGGAAGATATGGCCGCGACATCTTGGTCTGTCTCCCACGGAAGCCCGATCATGTAGTAAAGCTTTAGGGAACCGAAACCTGAGTTCCTTGCCCAGCCAGCAACATCAAGTATCCTATCGTTTCCGAAAGGCTTGTTGAGGCATCTTCTAAGGGAATCGGAGGCCACCTCAGGGGCAACGGTAAGGGTCTTTGCTCCACGCCTAGCAACAAGGCTCAGAAGCTCGGGCGAAAGGGCCGAGGCGTTCAAGGAGGTTGGGTTCAGGCAAAGGTGCTGAGGCGCTTTGGCCAGTATCTCTAAAATCTCGGGGTGCTCAGCCACGGCCGAGCCAACGAGCCCCACCTGGTCCGTGAGCCCAACCGGCAACTGAGCGAGAAGGTCAAGGACGATCTCGGCTGGCAGGAACCTGGGCGGCAGGGCCGAGAACCCCAGAAGGCAAAACCTGCAGCGGTTCGGGCAACCCCTTGAAACCTCAACGAGGAACTCGCCCCTGAAGAAAGAATCGCGCTCAATGAAGGCAGAGAAAGCGTCAGACCGGGTTATGTCAGCGAGACGAGCCCTTTCGGCCTCCTCCTTCTGGCCGGGGATCCAGGCCCAAGGGAACTCCCGAAGAAACGAGAGAAACCCGCCCCTATCCTCATATATTCCAGTTTCCAAAAATGGGATAATTGCCTCCGCCTCCCCGATCAGCACGGCGTCAAACGCATACCAAAGGGGGAAAGGGTTCGCGGAAGGCGCTATTCCCCCAGCGATCAGGAGGTGCAGGCCTCGCCTTCTTCTGTCTAGTTCTATTCCCTCGTCCCTGAGGAACCTGAGCGCCGGGAGGTAATCGGGCTCATAGGAGAAGGAGAAGAATATCAGCGGAAACTCGTATAGGGGCTTGCCGCTTCTTATCCCTCTGGGGGTATCAGTGAAGAAGATGTCGGTAAAAGAGAGCCTGTTTAGTCCGCGGAAGGCGGAGTGAAGCCCGAGGTTTTCCGCGCCTATCCTCCTCGGGCCCGGATATACGAGGGCTATCTCAGGCCGACCGGAGCCTAGGCTTTCGAGCCAAACTCTCGCCAATCATCCTCCTCATCAAGCTCCAGGGGAGGCCTCCTGAGATCCAGTCCGGAATAAAGTCCGGCATCCAAGACAGCGCGGTCCTTCTCCTTGTCGGTCCTTGATGTCCTGATGTGCCGAGTGCCTGTCCCAGTGTAGCGATAGCCATAGGTGAACCCCCTTTTCTCCTTTATGCCCGTTGCTATAACCGTGACCCGGATGCTCTCGGTCAGCTCCCTGTCCATCACCATGCCAACTATCATCTCAGGCGAACCCGCCTGGCCAGCGGCCTCCTGGCTTATGGTCTCAAGAATGGCCTCCATCTCCTCCATTCTGAGGCTGAAATCGGGGTTATCCGGGCACTGGATGTTCACGAGCACCTTGTCAGCGCCGGCTATGCTCTCTATGCCGTCCAAAAGCGGCGCGCTCAGGGCTGATTTTGCCGCGCTCACCGCCCTGTTTTCGCCCTTTGCCTCCCCTATTCCGATAAGCGAGAGCCCCCCGTTCTTCATCACGGTCCTGATATCCGCGAAGTCCACATTAACATAGCCGGGGTTGCGTATGATGTCAACGACCGACCTCGCGGCGTGATAGAGGACATCGTCAGCCTGAGCGAAGGCTTGCGGCATGGGCAGTTCTCTAGTGGTCTCCGCGAGCTTGGTATTGCTTATTACGAGAAGGACATTGGCGTGCTCCCTGAGCTCCCGGAGGCCGGCCTCGGCTTTTTCGTGTTTGGCCTGACCCTCAAACTTGAAGGGCTTCGTCACAATTGCAACCACAAGGAGGCCGAGCTCCTTTGCCAGCCTGGCCACAACAGGACTAGCGCCGGTCCCCGTGCCCCCGCCCATTCCAGCGGCTATGAAGACCATATCGTAGCCCTCCAGGGCCTTTTTTATCTCCTCCTGGGATTCCTCGGCCGCCATCCTTCCCACCTCCGGGTCAGCGCCGGCCCCGAGGCCGCGGGTCACGGTCTCTCCGAGCGGTATCTTGATATCAGCGAGGCAGGTCTCCAGGGCCTGCCTGTCCGTGTTGGCCGCGGCTATGGCCGCTCCCGTGAGCCCTTTCCTAACCATGTGGTTCACGGCATTACAGCCTGCCCCGCCAACCCCTATGACCAGTATCCTGGCCGGATCGGTCTTCTCGTCGTAATATACCTTCATGTTAAGCTCTCCTTTCTAAAACATATCCTTCAGGTTCTCCCAGAATTGCTTGAAAGTCAAGCGCGGTTTGGGCTTCAGAGCGCTCTGGCTCGCCATCTTCACCAGCCCAACCCCAACCGCGAAGCCAGGGGTTATTACATCCTGGGAAAAGGACTCAACGCCCCTGGGCTCGCCTATGGTCACGGGCAGGTTGAATATCTCCTCTGCCATCTCCCTCGCGCCGGGCAGGGCTGATGTGCCCCCCACCAGGAGGATTGGGGTTCCGGACCTCGCCACCCTGTAAAGCCCCGCGCGCTCAAGCTCCGCCCTTATGCGCGTGAAGAGCTCCCCAACCGCCTGCTCTATCACCATGGCGAGGCGTTTCCTGTCAACGGTGTATTCAACCCCCCTCTTGGAGTCGCGGACCGTTATAGCCTCGGCCTCATCAATGGTGTAATAGTTGCCGACAACCCCGTATTTCTCCTTAAGGTGAGCGGCTGTTGCGGGACTCATCAGGAACTCCCTGGCAACTAAATCGGTTATGTGGTCACCGCCCCACTCCATTACATCAACAATAAGGAGCATCTCGTCCTGCCAGACCGCCACGCCGGTTGTGGTCCTTCCTACATCAAGAAGTATGGCGCCCTCCTCAAAATCCTCCTCGTCCATCACCCCGTAGGAGCCAGCTATGGGCTGGAAGAAAAAGAGGGGATCACGGATCCCGGCGTTTGAGAGGCATGTTGTTATGTTCTCAAGGAAGACCCTGTCGGCGGTCACTATGTATGCCTCAAGCTCAAGCCTCACCCCTGCAAGCCCAACGGGGTTCTTTATGCCCCTCGTTGAATCAACCGCATACTGGTTCGGGTGGACATAGATTATCTCGTGATTGGCCGGCAGGGATATGGACTTGGCCTGTTCAAGGACGCGCTTAACATCATCCTGGGTTATGGGTTTTCCCTTCTTCACGGTGACGAGGCCAGATGAACCCTTTGAGTATATCTGCCTGCCGGTGATCCCGGCGGCCGGAATGAGGTTCTCAGGCTTGAGGTCCGCCATCCTGCAGGTTTCGGCCACCGCGGCCTTTATGGAGGCGATGGCCTTGTCCATGTTGACTATGACGCCCCCCCTTATCCCCCTTGAAGGAACCTGGGCGGCCCCGTTTATGAAGACCCTCCCCTCTCTCAGCTCCCCCGCGACACAACGGATAAAGCCTGACCCAAGGTCCAATCCCAAAATACCTTCTTGCGCTTTCATATCTCGCCTCCTGGCATAAACTCTATCTCGGTTTCCAAGGCTATGCCGTGAACCTCCTCAACCCTGGCCTTCACGAGCCGGATGAGCTCCTTTACATCCCTGGCAGTAGCCTGACCTACATTAACTATAAAGTTAGCGTGAACCGGGGACACCAGAGCGTCCCCAACCCGAAGCCCCTTGAGGCCAGCGGACTCAATGAGCGCTCCCGCGTGCCCACCGGGGGGGTTTTTGAATATGCATCCGGCGGAACGCTGGCCTATGGGCTGATGGCGCTTTCTTTTCTCGTTGTAGTAATACATAGCGTCCCTGAGCTTGGCCGGGTCGCTCCTTTCAAGCTTCAGGGCAACCCGCACGAGAACCCCGGCCTCAGGAAGGGCTGATCCCCTGTATGTCATGGCGAGATCATCCCGCCGGAGTCTAGCGAGACCGTTTTGGGTCACCACATCAGCCCAGGCAACAAGCTCGGCCATCTCCCTTCCGTAAGCGCCGGCGTTCTTGGCCACAGCCCCTCCCATGGCTCCGGGGATGCCGTAGAGCTCCTCTGTCCCGGCAAGCCCTACCTCGGCCGCGAAGAGGCAAACCCTGGACAAGCCCTCGCCTGCCCCGGCAACCAGAAGCCCCTCCTCAAGCGATATGCCCTTTATCCTCTTCGTGGATATAAGAAGCCCCGGAATCCCCTCGTCATCAACGAGAACATCCGTGCCGGCCGACAGGACGAATACCGGAACCCCCTCTGCCTTCGCGAACTCAAGGCACTCGGAAACCTCCTCGGCAGAGGCTGGCTCAGCGTAAAACCTTGCCGGGCCGCCTATTCCGAAACTGGTCATTGGCCCGAGGATCACATCCCGCATTATCTCAACCATGGCTCAGGAATTCCTCCCCTATCTTCCAGACATTTCCGGCGCCAAGGGTGATGAGGAGGTCGCCGGGGCGAAGGGCCTCACGGAGCACGGCGAGCGGGTCATCACCTTCCTCTATGAGGTGGACCTCCTTGTGCCCCGCCTCCTTCACCGCGTCGTATATGAGCCTTGAGGAGACGCCCTCTATTGGGCTTTCGCCAGCCGGGTATATGGGAAGGATGAAAAGGAGGTCCGATTCAAGGAAGGCCCCCCCGAACTCGGAGTGAAGGTGAAGGGTCCTCGTGAACCTGTGCGGCTGGAAGAGGACAACTATCCTTCCGTCCTTCCAGTAGTTGCGCGCGGCCGCGAGGGTCGCCTTTATCTCGGTTGGATGGTGGCCGTAGTCGTCAACAACCTGAACGCCGTTCCGCTCGCCCTTTATCTCAAACCTGCGCTCCACCCCGGAGAAGGAGCCGAGGGCCTCCGCTACCACATCGCGCGGGATCTCAAGCTCAAGCGCCACAGCGATTGTAGCGAGGGCGTTGGAGACATTGTGGGCCCCTGGGACCGAAAGGCTCACATCCATGATGTGCTCGCCATCCCAGTATACTGAAAACTCGGAACCGAGCCCCTTCAGGACTATATCCCTCCCAGAGACATCGGCCTGCCTTGTTGTGCCGTAGGTTATTATCCTGCGCTCAACCAAGGGCATAAGCCTTCTCACGGGATCCGAATCCAGGTTAAGGACAGCCGCGCCGTAGAAGGGAACGCGGGAGAGGAACTTGAGGAAGGCCTCTGATATATCCTCCATGCCAGAATAGGTGTCAAGGTGCTCCGGGTCAAGGTTGGTGACAACAGCTATTGTGGGAAAGAGCTCAAGGAAGCTCCTGTCCGATTCGTCCGCCTCCGCGACGAGGTATGGCCCCTGGCCTAGCCTGGCGCCGGTCCTCGTGCCCCTGAACCTTCCCCCTATGACGACCGTGGGGTCAAGGCCCGCTCTCGCAAGGACATGCGCCACCATGGACGATGTTGTGGATTTGCCGTGCATGCCGGATATGGCTATGGAGAACTTGACCCGCATCAGCTCAGCGAGCATCTGCGCGCGGGGTATGACGGGAATCCCCATCTCTTTCGCGGCCAGGAGCTCGGGGTTGTCCTCTCGTATGGCTGATGAAACTACAACGAGGTCAGCCCCGGCGGGGTTAGCGGGATCATGGCCGTAGAATATCCTCGCTCCGAGCTCCTCAAGGCGTTTTGTGGTTTCCTGCCTGGCTATGTCTGAGCCGGTGACGGTGAAACCGAGGTTTATGAGAACCTCGGCTATCCCGCTCATTCCGGATCCGCCTATTCCTATGAAGTGGACGCGCTCGTATTTCTTCCTCGGGAGGATCATAATCCCTCCAGGATGGTCCTCGCGGCCCTCAGGAACTTCCTGGATTCCGAAAGGAGCGCCTCGGCATCCGGCTTTCCAAAATCCCTCAGCCGGAACTCTGCCTCCGTGTGCGCGTCCCGAAGCATTATCAGGGAGGTTGAGAGTTCCCGCGGCACTAGTCCGGTTTTCACGAACCTCTCCATGAAGGCCTCCAGCAGGCGGCGAGGGTCATGCGGCTCCTCTCCGCCCATCACGAGGAGAGCCTTTACAGCGAGGCATGCGGAGTAGTAAGCTGATGACACCGCTATGTTGTATAGGCCCTTATCCGTTAGCGCCCCCGCGGCCAGCAGGTTCTTCTCCGACCTGGCGAGGAGCGTCCTCATGCGCCTGAGCTGGTAATCCGAGCGACCCCGCTCAGCCTTTTGCCTCACCCCTCCCAAGAGGGCTATCCGCCTTTTCCTCTCCTCGGCCTCCTTCTTCGGCATAGCCAGGGTAACCACATGCACCCCGGTCTCCTGGAGTATGGATGTCTCAAGCTCGGATAGGGCCCTTCTGGTCTCAGGATCCAGGCCGGCATCGCCCTCCAGCACTAGGACACCCAACAGCCCGCCGTCATCTCTTAACATCATCATGTCAACCAGGGAGTCCCCGAATAGCTGGGATACCCCTCCACGGTAAGCGTTGTAAGCCTCGTTCATTCAAGAACCTCCTTTATGCGTTTCTTTCAATATCTCTTCAAGAACCGCGGCCGCGGCCCGGGGCCTGTTGAAACCCCTGATGGCGCTGGCCATTGCGGAAAGCCTCCGCCTGTCTGAGAGGAGCTCCCGCAGGACACGGGGCAGGTCCTCAAGACTCTCCTCCCCGAGGACCAGAGCTCCGCCTGTCCTCGCCATGGCCTCGGCGTTCGCCCTCTGGTGGTCATCGGCCGCGCGAGGAAAAGGCACAAGAACCGCTGGCAGGCCGAAGAAGGCGAGCTCCTGGGAAACCCCTCCTCCAGCCCTCGCCACAGCGATGTCGGCGGCCGAATAAGCGGGAGAAACATCCGGAAGGTAATCCAAAAGGAGGAAATTCTCGCCCCTTTCGGGATAATCCTTCCTGAAGAGGGGATAATCCCTCCTGCCTGCCAATATGAGGAACTGGAGGTCCGGCATCGCGGGGGCTATCTCAAGGGCCTTCTGGGTGAGCGCCCTCGCGCCCTGCGAGCCGCCCATGACCAGGACCAAGGGCCTGCCGTCAAACCCGAATCCCGAGCGCGCCTGGTTTTTCGGGAGCTGGCGGAGGCCTTTCCTGAGCGGGTTTCCAGAGAGCACGCACCGCGCCGCCGGAAGATGCTCTGCGGTTTCCGGGAAGGTTATGAAGACCGCGGCCGCGCCGGGCGCGAAAGCCCTGACCGTGGCTCCGGGGATAACATTCTGCTCCATGAGCCAGTATCTCTTTCGTCTTATCCTTGCGGCGAGCAAAGCTGGAACGGATGCGTATGAGCCAAAGGCTACCAAAGGCCCCCGGCCAACCGCGCGCAGGCAAACGAGGGTTCCGGCGGCTATCCTGAAGGCTGATAAGAGCCTCCTTCCGAGGGATACCCCTGAGAGGGGGCCTGAGGGAACCCTTATGCCGGCTAAGCCTTCAAATACAACCCCCTCCTTAACCTGGCCGAGCAGGAAAATAACCCCTATGCCCCTTGAGCGGGCCTCCTCAGCGAGCGCTATGGCTGGATAAAGGTGGCCGCCTGTTCCGCCGGTGGCTATCAGGAGCTCCAAATCTCTGCCCTCCTTGAAAGGTTAAGAAGTATCCCTGCCATTCCGGAGTAAAGGACAAGCGAGCTCCCGCCGTAGCTGAGGAACGGGAGCGCGAGGCCAGTGGGCGGCAGGAGGCCTATGACAACGGATATGTGCGCCAGGCCGTAAAGCCCTATTACCCCGGATGCCCCGAACCCCACGAGTGCCGAGAAGCGGTCGCGCTTAAGGAGCCTGTTCGCTACCGCTATGCCCCTGAGAGCTATAAGCATAAGGAGAGCTAGAACGCTCAGAGAACCGACCAGCCCGAGCTCCTCCCCGACAACGGCGTATATGAAGTCAGTGTGGGGTTTCGGGAGGTAGAGGAACTTCTCCTTGCCCTTTCCGGGCCCAACGCCCACAAGACCCCCCTCCGCGAGCCCTATATTTGCTTGGGTTACCTGGTATGAGCCTCCTTTAACGAAGCTTTCAACGCGCTCCCTGGCGTGGGGAAACAGCCTCACGCTCGCCACGAAAGCCCCAGCCGCCAGTCCGCAAACGAGAAGCACATGTCCGATCTTCGCTCCGCCAATGAAAAGCATTGTGATGCCCACAAGGGCGAGGATCGCGGATGTGGAGACGGACGGCTCAAGCAGGACGAGAATGAAAAGCATGCCTACCGCTCCGAGGGCTGGGAGGAACCCCCTCGTGAAGGACCTTATATCGTGCTTTGCCATGAACCGCGCCAGAAAAACCACGAGCGCGAGCTTGGCGAGGTCAGAGGGCTGAAGGCTGAAGGGCCCGAACATGAACCATCTCCTAGCGCCGAAAGCGGTCTTTCCGAGGAAAAAGAGGGCAACCAGCAGGGCTACCGTGATCCAGAAAACCTTTCCGGCGTGCCGCTCCCAGAACTCCAAAGGCAGGGCATACATCAGGATTAGGACTACCACAGCGACCAGGAGGCGCAGGAGGTGCCTTAGGAAGAAGTAGAACTGGGGAAGGTCGTTGGCCTGCGCGAGGTATGAGGAGGAGGTGTAGACGATCAAAGCCCCGAGCGCCAGCAAAATGAAGACCGGGACGGCTATCCACAGGTCAATCCCGCGGGAGCGGCGCGCTGTCGTATCAGAGGCTCTGAACGGCATTCTGGAAATCCTCCCCTCTTTCCTTGTAGTTTCTATACATATCAAAGCTGGCGCAGGCAGGAGAAAGTAGGACCGAATCCCCCGGCCTCGCCAGCTTGAAGGCCAGCGCTACTGCCTCTTTCATATCGTTCGCGGTAAGAACATCAACGAGGTCAGAGAAGGTTTGACGAACCTTATCCCGGCAGGAGCCTATGGCTACTATTGCTCTAACCTTCTCCGCAACAGCCCCGCGCATCCCGGCGAAATCAACCCCCTTGTCAAGGCCCCCCATTATGAGAACCACATTCCCTTCAAATCCTGAGAGGGCGGCCAGGACAGCGTGGGGATTGGTCCCTTTTGAGTCATCGTAGAACCTTACGCCCCTCAGCTCCCGGACGAACTGAACGCGGTGGGGAAGCCCTTCAAAACCCGAGAGAACCTCCCTTATCCTCTCAAGAGAAACGCCGGCCAGGCTCCCGGAGAGCGCGGCCGCGAGGGCGTTCGCCACATTGTGAAGCCCAACAACCCTGAGATCCTGCCTGGAGATAAGCCTTTTGCCATGCAGGACAAGGTCGTTCCCGGAGAGGAAGGCGTCGGCCTCCTGCCTCAGGCTGAAGAAGTGAACCTTAGAGGGTGCGGCGCCGGAAAACGCCCTGACCAAAGGATCGTCCGCGTTGAGGACGAGGTGATCCTCCCGCGTCTGGTTAGCGAATATCCTGGCTTTGGAGGCGCGGTAGTCCTCAAGGTCCGGGTGCCAGTCAAGGTGATCAGCGTCAATATTGAGGATAACCGCCACCTCGGGCCTGAAGGCATCCGATTGCGCCAGCTGGAATGAGGAGCACTCAACAGCGAAAACCCCTCGCCCCGGCGCAAGGGAAGAAAGGGGAAGCCCCACATTTCCGGAGGCCCGGACCCCGAGCATCCTCGCCACCATCTCGGTCACGGTGCTCTTGCCGTTGGTTCCCGTTATCGCCACCACAAGCCCGGATATGTTCCTCCAGGCAAGCTCAAGCTCGCCCATCACGGGGATCCGGTTCTCCCTCGCGCGGCGGACGAGCCAGTTGGAGGGAGGAACCCCTGGGCTCAGGACAAGAAGATCAGAAGAGAGCGCCCTGAGGGTGTGGCCTCCGGCCTCGTACTCGCGGAGGCAGGCTAAAGCGCTCGGGGAAAGCATAGCCCTGTCCGTGAGGAAAACCTTGGCCCCGAGCCTTGAAAGAAGTCCAGCCGCGGCGAGGCCTGCTGTCCCGCCGCCGACAACTGTCGCCCTCAGGCACGGCCAGCTTTTCCAAAACCCGCTCATCTTATCTTCAAGGTTGAAAGGGCAAGGAGCGCGAAGAACACCGATATTATCCAGAACCTGACTACTACGGTGGTCTCCGGCCAGCCCTTGCGTTCATAGTGGTGGTGAATTGGAGCGCACAGGAAAACCCTTTTGCCGCGGGTCAGCTTGAAGTATCCAACCTGGATGAGGACAGAAAGCGCCTCAATCATGAAAAGCCCCGCGGCAACTATCATCACTATCTCGTGCTTGGTGAGCATGGCTATTATAGCCATGGCGGAGCCGAGGGCCTGGCTCCCCGTGTCGCCCATGAAGACCTTAGCCGGGTGAGCGTTGAACCAAAGGAACCCCAATAGGGCTCCGATGACCGAACTCGCCACAACGGCCAGCTCCCCCGCGCCCGGTATGTAAAGGATCGCCAGATAAGAAGAGAGCTTTATGTGGCCTGCGGCGTAGGCTATCGCGGCGAGAGCGCCAAAGACCGGGAGGGCGGAGCCGGCCGCAAGCCCATCAAGCCCGTCGGTGAGGTTGACGGCGTTCGTTGTCCAGACGAAAAGAAGGGTGGCGAAAATCACATAGAAGTAGCCTATGTTGAGGAGGAGGTTCTTGGCAAATGGCATTTGAACGATAAAGGCGCCCTCGGGGTAGGCCCAAGCGAGCCCGATAACAACGAGCGCGCTCAGGATGAACTGGAAGAGCAGTTTCTGCCACTTGCTCATCCCGCGCTTTTTCACGCCCCTGCGCTTTATTATGTCGTCAGCGAGGCCGACCAAGCCCATGTAGAAAACCGAAAAAAGGGCTATCCAGACAAGAGGAAGCGGCCTCGCCCAGAGCAACGATGACAGGATTATGCCCAAAAGCATTACTATTCCGCCCGATGAGGGGGTTCCCTCCTTTGAGAGGTGATTCTCAGGGACATCCTCCGATATGCGCTCGCGGAGGCTGAACCTCCTTATGAATATCGGCATAAGCAGAAGAACGAGGAGGCCGGAAAAAAGCGCTGACATGGCTGAGCGAAATGTTATGTAGTGGAACAGGTTGAAGGGGGTGAAGTATGGGGTCAGGGGATAAAGAAGCTCATAGAGCATCTCTCAGGACCTCCAGTATCTTTTCAAGCCCAACGAGCCTTGAGGCCTTGAGGACGAGGATATCGCCGGGCTCAAGTTTATCTGCAAGGTATCGGGCCGCCTCCTCAGGCCCGGGGAACCAAAGCCCGCCCGAAGAGCGCGCCGTTTCCTTGCTGTGTTCGCCTACGCAGAGAATTGCCTTGAAGCCCCTTGCTCCGGCGAGGCCCCCGAGCTCCCTGTGAAACACGGGCGAATCAGGGCCGAGCTCAAGCATGTCGCCAAGAACGAGGACCGTCCTCTCAGGGTGCGGGAGCGATGCCACGAGCGCCTCAGCGGAGTCAGGGTTTGAGTTGTAGGCGTCGTTTATAACCTCTATCTCTCCGAGCCTCTCCCTGCGCATCCTCATTCCCTGAGGGGTATAGGAGGCAAGGGCGGCTCTCGCTGGTTCGGGCTCAACCCCGAGCTCAAAGGCTATTGCGAGGGCGCAGGCCGCGTCGTGGGCGTAGCCCGGGTTAGGAACGGGGACGCGGAAACCCTCACCCCTGAAGGAGAAGGAAACTCCGTCCTCTCCGAGCTCAACGCTCTCGGCTGAGAAACGGATCACGCGGACATCCGGCCTCACAGCCGATAGGACAACATCCTCGTGGGCAAGGCGCTCCGGAAGGAAGGCGAGGCCTCTCCTCTCAAGGGCTGATAGGAGCGATGACTTCTCCAGGGCAACGCCGCGGGTATCCCCGAATGCCTCAAGGTGGCTCCTGCCTATGGTTGTTATAGCCGCTATGTGAGGCCTCGCGAGCCCGGCGAGGGACCTTATCTCTCCGGGGTGATTCGTCCCTATCTCAAGAACGAGAAAATCCTGCTGGTCAGCGGCCAGAATGGAGAGCGGAACGCCTATGTGGTTGTTGAAGCTCTTTGGGCTTGCGGACACGGAGAACCTCGTCCCGAGGAGCAAAGCGAGCATATCCTTCGTCGCTGTTTTGCCGGCCGAACCGGTGATGGCTATAACGCGGGAGGGTATGCGGTTCCTGTGGAAGAAAGCGAGCCTCCCGAGCGCGGGAAGGGTCTCTTCAACCACGATAACCGGGCGCTCTTTGCCTTTGAAATAAATGGGAACAACCGCCCCGGCCGCGCCTCTGGCAAAGGCATCCGGGACGAATTCGGTCCCGTCCCTCGCCTCTCTCAGCGCGAAGAAAAGGTCCCCCCTCGCCAAGGTCCTCGTATCAACAGAAACGCCCGTTGCCAGGGCATCGGGTCCCCGGAGCTCGCCCATGAGGGCTTTCTCTATCTCACTCAGCATGTATCTCATTCAAGGCCTCCTCCGCAACGGCCTTATCCGAAAATGGAACGCGTTTGCCCTTTATCTCCATGTAATCCTCGTGCCCCTTTCCCGCGATGAGAAGAACATCTCCGGGCGCGAGGCGGCTTATCGCCCTCCTTATAGCCTCACGCCTATCAAGTATGACCTCAGGGGCGGTCTCCATTCCGGAAAGTATCTCCCGGATTATGTCCGCCGGCTCCTCATCCCTAGGGTTATCCGTGGTCAGGATAACTGAGTCGGCCTCCTGTTCCGCCACCCTTCCCATCAGAGGCCTCTTGCCCTTGTCCCTGTTCCCGCCGCAACCGAAAACCAGGTAAAGCTTTCCCCTCGTGAGGAGCCGAGCGGCCTTTAGGGCGCGCGAGAGCGCCTCCGGGGTGTGGGCGTAATCAACTATCACGAGAAAATCCCTCGTCTCGCCAACCTTCTCAAACCGCCCCGGAGGACCCTTTGATGACCTCAAGGCGGAGGCAACCTCCGAAAGCCCGAAACCGAGTCCGAGAAGCGCGGCCGCCGCGGCTCCGGCGTTTGAAGCGTTGTGGAGGCCGACGAGGGGAATGTGGGTCCTGGCGCTTTCACCGCCGTAGAAAAGCTCAAGGGCTAAGCCTCCGGAGTCCGATGCCAGAACCCTCAGCCTGAGATCGCCCCTGCCGTTAATGCTGAAAAGGATTACCCTCGCGGGGGTCTCGGCGGAGAACCTGGAGGCCCAGGGGTCATCCGCGTTGATAGCCGCTACGGCTGAGGGGGGTAGCATCCTGAAGAACTCAAGCTTTGCCTCGGCGTATGCCTCAGGGGTCCCGTGGTAGTCAAGGTGATCGCGGCCGAGGTTTGTGAAAACGCCCGCGGAGAAAGCGAGACCGAGTATCCTCTTCTCGGCGACACCGTGGGATGAGACCTCCATCACCCCGAACCTAGCGCCCTCCTCAATCGCCCTGGCGAGGAGCCTCTGGATGTCGGGGGATTCAGGGGTTGTCCTCTCGGCCGGCCGGGTTGACCTTGGGGTTGAATACTGGACCGTTGTGATAAGGGCTGAGGGGTGGCCCATTGCCCGGAGGGCAGAGAAGGTGATGAAGGCGGTGGTAGTCTTTCCGGCTGTCCCGGTTATGCCAATGAGCCTCATCCTGCCGGATGGGTGGCCGAAGAACCTGTCAGCGATGAGGGCCATTGCCTCACGGGTATCGTGAGCCAGGATTTGGGGGAGGGAAGAAGCGTAAGGCCTCGCAACAAGCAGGGCCGCGGCGCCTGCCCGCTCGGCCTCCGGGATAAACTCGTGCCCGTCCACGGCCCTGCCCAAGAGCGCGCAGTAAAGCGCGCCGGGGATTACCTTCCTAGAATCGTATGTTATGTCAGTTATCTCTGGATTGCCGGCCCCGATAACCTTGAAACCTTCCGCAATCTCCAAAAGCCTCATCTTACCCCCGTGGCGAGCAAGCCGTATTCACGGTTTATTATGAAAAGGGCTATCTTCCTGAAACAGGGCGCCGCGACATCGCCGCCGTAGTGCGCGGTCTTCGGTTCATCAACAACGACATATATGAGGTATCTGGGGGAGTATGCTGGGAAGAACCCTGCGAACGAGGCTATGACCCTGCTCTGGCTGTATCCGCCCGAGACGGTGTCCGGCTTCTGAGCGGTTCCCGTCTTTCCGGCAACGCTAAATCCTTCTATCCTAGCTTTCCTGCCGGTCCCCTCCTCCACCACGCCCACCATGATCTGCGTTATGCTGTCAGCTATCTCAGGCGAGAGAACCCTCCTGACCCTTATCCTCTCCGGGAACTCTCGGACCCGCTCGCCCATCACCATCCTCTTTATCAGCCTCGGAGCCAGGAGCTCTCCGCGGTTCGCAATTGCGCAGAAGGCCATAGCCATTCCTATGCCAGTGACCATCACGCCCTGGCCCATCCCGGCGTTGGCCGTTCTTATCTTGCTCCAGCGGGATGGAGGCTCGGGGTTCCGCGACCACTCGCCAGGAAGGCATATGCCCGTAGGCGAAAAAAGCCCGAACCGCCTCAGGACCTCGTATATGTTTCGGGGACCGATCTGAAGCCCGAGGTATGCCATGCTCCTGTTGGAGGAGTGGACTATGGCGTCCCGCCAGGTAAGCCCGCCGGGGAATGTCTCAACATCCCCGATGAGATACCCGCCGACCTGGAGCTTCTCTGGGCCTATGGGGACGGAATCCGATAGGTTAACCAGGCCGAGCTCCAGCGCCTTCGCCATGATTAATGGCTTGAGGGTTGAGCCGGGCTCGTATGGGTCAGTGAGCGCGTATACCCTCTCCGAAGGGGGATACTGGGTGAGCGCGAGAACCTCGCCGCTCTGCGGATCAACAACTACGACGAACCCCTTGATGGCTCCGGTTTCTTCAACCGTTTCCTTTATGGCGGAGTAAGCGAAATCCTCAAGGTCAGAGTCCAGGGTAAGGTAGACATCCCATCCTGGCTCCGGGAGCCTTCTCTCTGCCCCGGGAATGGCTATGCGAGCGCCGTCTGCCGTTCTGAGAAAAACCTCGTAGCCGGACCTTCCCGCGAGATACCTCTCAAGGAGCATCTCAGCGCCAGAAAGCCCGGTGCCGTCGTATCCAACCTTGCCGATCACCCCCTTTGTGGCATCTCCGAGGGGATAGAAACGCGGGCTACCTGGCCTCATGAATATCCCCCCTACCCCGGAGAGCCTCTTGGCGTCCTCAGGAGAGATTCCCCTCGCGAGAAGGACGGCCTTCCTGTCGCCCATCCGGACCGGAGAAACCCCGAGGCTCGCCAGAACCCCACGGGGATCGGACACGGGTCCTGACTGATAAATGTTAAAGCCCAGGCTGTTGCCGGCCAAAAGCGCCCCGCGCCTGTCGTATATTATGCCCCTCTCTCCGGGGAGCTCAACCCGGGTCAGGAACTGTTTGGCCCCCAGCTCCTTGTATCTACTCGCGCCTAGCCACTGGAGCCACACCAAGCGCAACGCTATCCCGGCGGCCCAGAGAAGGAGCAACAAGACCAGAGCCCTTGTCCTTGTCAATTGCCATAACCTCCGGATAACTCATCCCTATGCTTCTTGCCCTCTGTTCTATAACGAGAAGGCTCTCCTCCTTGGCCAGGCGAGACCTGGCGAGGTTGTAGTTTCGCCTGGCCTCAGCGAGGCGAGACTTGGTTTCCGCCAGGGCCCGAGCCTCCGAATAAACCGTGCTGTTAGCCCAGGCCAAAGGAAACAGAAGGACAAAAAGAAGAAAGAAAGCCAAAAGAGGCCTTTTCATCAATATCTCCTTTTTTCGCCAAGACGCGAAGCTTCGCCGAGCGAGAGCGGGGGTTCCTCATTCTCTCCTCAGGCGATGGGGTGATGGGCCTGCCGGTAATCGGCTCAACCCCCTGAAGCCTTCCCGCGAACTTCACGAGCCTGTCCTCTATTGAGTGGTAGGATATGACGGCGAGCCTCCCTCCGACGCAGAGGGAGGAAAGCCCGTAGACGATGCCATCCATTAGAGCTCCTGTCTCGTCGTTCACGAAGATCCGCAAGGCCTGGAAAACCCTGTGAAGGGCCTTTCCCCTGCGGCCAGGGGGCAGGACTCTCTCAACGCAGGAGACGAGGTCTCCGACGGTTTCAAGGGGCCTTGAGGATACGATTCTCCTCGCTACAGCCGCGGCGGATGGCTCCTCGCCGTATTTTCTGAAGAGCTCCGCCAGTTGTTCTCCGGGCAAGGAGTTTAGGATATCCCTCGCCGGCAGGCCCTCGCTCGGGTCGTAGCGCATGTCCAGAGGCTCATCCAAACGCTTGAATGAGAACCCGAGGCCTGATCCCTCAAGGAGGAAGGAGGAAAGCCCGAGGTCAAGGAAAAGGGCCTTGGGTTCTGGAAACATGCCGGAAATAAGGATCTCCTTTATTTTTCTGAAATCAGCGCGCATAACCCTAACCCCAGCGCTCGCGAGCCGGGGTCCTGCCTCCCGGAGGGTTAAGGGATTCTTCTCAAGGCCGAGAACGAGGCCGCCGGGCATCACGGCTTCCAGGAACCTGAGGGCGTGGCCCCCGAATCCTAGGGTCCCGTCCACGACAAAATCCCCGGGGCTGAGCTCCAGGAGGGAGACAACCTCTTCCACCATAACAGGCTGGTGCATCAGAGCCTCAGCCCCTCCGGCAGTTTCACATCCTTGGACCATTCCTGATACCTCTCCGGCGACCATATCTCAAAGCCCCTCGGCAGTTTCACGAAAAGCGCCTTATCCTTTATTCCAGCGTGCTCAGCGAGGTGGCCGGGTATCACAACCCTTCCGGCGGAATCCACCTCAACGGATTCGGCGAACCCCTGGATTAGCCTTGCCGCGGCCCTGCCGGGCCCTGGGCGGGAATCAAGGTCCCTGAGCTGCTCCTCCACCTTCTCCCACTCCGGCTCCGGATAGACCACAATGCAAGGCTCGCCAAGGTGGGTCATTATCAACCTCCGAGATGGCCTCGCCATGGCCCTTCTTACCACCCTCGCGATGTGTTCCCTCACCCCCCACGGAATAACCACCCGGCCCTTGGGGTCCACGGCCGCAAGGGCGTTGTTCCTGTTCTTAGGCGCCTTAGCCACTTTATGCCACCTTATGCCAGGCTCAAAGTATATAGGATTGTCAAGCCCCATTCATAATAACAATTTCTCCTGTAAAAATGCGGGTTTCAAGCAATATCAAGCTAAGTCCTTTATTATCAGGGACTTAGCGACTAACTTCTTGATAATAAAGGACTTATGAGAACGGGTTTGGCCAAAATGAGGCCAAAGTCCGGGGTTGAGCTATGGGGAACCCTCTTCCGGGCCAGGATGAGCAAAGCCCGCATCCCTCATAAAGAGCGCTAGGGCGCCGGCCCTGCACCTAGCGAGGGCCCTCTCGTGGGAGCCGGTCTTGGCGTATATCAGGGTGTAGGCCTTCTGAAGGTACGCCCTGCGCTCATCCGGCGGTAAGGATGCGAAAGCCTCAGCGGCCTCTTTCACCTTATCCTCCTCGTATCCTTTAACCTTTTCCTGCTTTACATAGCCCTCCGGATACCGGAGATTGCCCCTCTTCAGCACAGATTTTAATATGGCTATGGGGCAACGAGGGCTCGTTCTGCTCAGGGCGTAGGTGTATTCAAGCACATGTATGGCCTCGTCAACCCTTTCCTGGCCGTATAGCTGGTAGAGCTCAAGAAGCTCTGGTTCCGGTATGGCGAACCTCCTTTCGGAGATGAGCCTCTCGCCTGGCGCGAGGCGCCTGAAGGGGCCTCTGATTCCCCTCGCCACATAGCCCTTGGAGACGAGGGACTTGATTGCCCTTCTGACCGTTCTCACGGAGTATCCTGTAGCCCTCGCTATCTCCTCATTGGAAACCGATCCCATGTTAACTATGGCAACGAGAACTGCCCCATCCCGCCTTCCCAGGGCCTCGGTTATCCTTCGCTGGGTCTCCCACTTCACACCCTAAATAGTGCTCAGGGCGGCCGTGTTGGCACCCTCTTTACCAGTAAGAAGCTTCTAGATATATAAATATAGAGCTTCTTACTGGTAAAGAGGCGGACAAAAGGCGCGCGCTTTGAATTGAACCGGGCCCAAGGCCCATAATATCAGCATGAAGGAAAAAGGGACACGGGTTCGTTTCGCGCCTAGCCCGACCGGATACCTGCACCTGGGAGGCGCGAGGACTGCCCTATACAACTGGCTCTTTGCCAGAAAGACCAAGGGCGTCTTTATCCTCAGAATTGAGGATACCGATAGGGCCCGGCTCGTGCCGGACTCGGTTGAGGACATCACCGAAAGCCTGGCCTGGCTGGGCATACCTCCGGACGAGGGCCCTTATTACCAATCCGCCAGAAGGGAGATATACATCCAAAGGGCCTGGGAGCTCGTGGAGCGCGGCGCGGCGTATCCCTGCTTTTGTAGCCCTGATCGCCTTGAACGCGTCAGGCAGGAGCGCAAAAGGGCAGGGCTCAAGCTTGGCTACGATAGGGCGTGCAGGAACCTTTCGCCTGAGGAGGTGAGCGCGAGGATGCGAGAGCGCGCTCCTTATGTGATAAGGCTAAAAGTTCCCCTCTCGGGCGAAACGAGCTTTCATGACCTCCTCAGGGGCAAGATAACTTACGCCAATAAGGAGCTTGAGGATATCGTGCTGCTCAAGTCCGACGGCTGGCCAACCTATCACCTGGCTAATGTGGTTGATGACCACGACATGGGAATAACCCACATAATGCGCGCTGACGAATGGCTCCCTTCGGTCCCTTATCACATAATCATGTATGAGGCGTTCGGCTGGGAACCCCCCGTCTTCGTCCACCTTCCGGTTATCCTATCGCCTGACGGCAAGGGAAAGATGTCCAAGAGGGCTGGCGCTTTCGCCATAAGGGATGTGAGGGCAGAGGGCTACCTGCCGGAGGCGGTCGTCAATTACCTAGCCCTGCTGGGCTGGTCTCCGGGGGATGACAGGGAGATAATGTCCCTGGAGGAGATGGCGGAGGCATTCAGCCTTGAAAGGCTGTCGGTAAGGGGGGCGATCTTCAGCTACGACAAGCTCCTTTGGATGAACGGGGAATACATGCGCAGGGCCGATAACGAGAGGCTTTTCCAGCTTGCCCTGCCATTCTTCAAGGAGCGCGGCTACACGGACACCGGTATCATACGGAAGGTGATCCCCCTTTTTAAGGATAGGGCAAAGACGCTCAAGGAGCTTGTGGAGATATCGGGGTATTTCTTCGCTGATCCGGACTCATACGATGAGGAGGGGGCAAAAAAGCACTTTGAGGCCCCGGAGGCCCCGATCCTTCTCCGCGAGCTCGCGGAAAGGCTTTCTCTTCTTGAGGAATGGGAGGCCCAGGCAATAGAGAGCGCGCTCAGGGGGTTCGCCGGGGAGAGAGGGGTTCCCGCGGCGAGGATAATCCACCCCGCCAGGCTAGCGCTCTCAGGCATGACCTTTGGGCCGGGCCTCTTTGAGATGATGGCCGCTCTGGGAAAGGAGACATGCCTCGCCAGGCTGAGAAGGGCCGCGGATTGGATAGAAAACAGAAGGGAGGGCCGGCCATGACGAGGTTTGAGCGCTCCGCGGGAGTTATAGTCTTCAGGATACAGGACGGCAAACCCCTATATCTGCTCCTCAAGCACCCTTCTTATTGGGGGTTCCCGAAGGGCCACCTTGAGGACGGCGAAACCGAGGAGGACACAGCCCTGCGCGAGCTTTCGGAAGAAACGGGCCTCACCGATGTTGAGATTATCCCGGATTTCCGAGAGGTTATTGAATACTGGTTCAAGAAAGGAGGCGACTCCATCCACAAGAAGGTGGTGTTTTTCCTTGCCAGGACGGAAAATCCCTCCCTCAAGCTCTCCTCGGAGCACGAGGACGCGGGCTGGTTTGATTTTGAGGAAGCTAGCCGAAGGGCCCGCTACCGCAACCAGCGCGGAGTCCTGGAAAAGGCGCACGAAAGGGTGATGAGGATGCTCAGGGAGACTATCTAGTTATCCTATCCAATACCGCCTTCGCTACGCAAAGCGCCCGCTGGGCCTTGTTGGACCCGGCTCTCCAGGAGAGCGAGAGCCTTCTCAGCCTGCTCGGCCTACGCCTTCCCCTGAGGATGTCCTCATCTCGGGCAAAAATGAGCCCCGAAACGCACGCCTCAAGCCCCATCGCACGGGCAAGCCTGAGGAGCCTTTCTGGGTCAACGAGGCCCATAAGCCTCTCCCCGTCAATCTTCCAGATGAGCCTGGGGCCGAATGTGAAAGAGGCCAGGGCCGCGTGGGCGGCCGTAATAATAAGGTCATCCTCCGGGGAGAGAAACCCGTCGCGGGAGCGTGCCCAGAGCTTCTCCGGGGGAACGAAGAGCTCCGGGGCTACTGGATAGATGTGGATGTCCAGGTTTATCCTTCCCTTGTGGAGAACGATGCCCTTTCGTGTGGATATGACCTTGGAGAACCCACGCCCGGAAAGGAGTTTCACGAAAACCTGGATGCGCTCCGGCCTGACGAGGATGTCCAGGTCAAGGAGGGGCCTCTCCTGTGGCAGGTATAGCCCGCGCGCTATGAGTGATATGCCCTTCAGCGGCAGGAAAGGGGGGGCATTTTCGCGCAGGAACGAGAAAAGCGCGGCGTGCGCGAGGGTGTTCCCGGCCTGGAGGGCGTATTCGCTGAAAAGGGCGGCCCTGCCGTCCTCAGAGGTGATCCTCGGGTAGGCGATCCCGAGGACCCCGTGGCGAACGGCAAGCTCTCGGAAACCCTGCCAGTCTTGGACCTCAACGGGGCTTCCCCTGAGGAGCGAGAGGAGGGCTTCCCTGAGCTCACCGCGGGGCTGGTTCACGCTCCGCTATCTCCCTTATAACCCTGAGCCCCTCATCCCTCTCGGGGAAACTCAGGCTTATTATCCCTCGCTCGCTCAGCCTGGCCACGAGCGCGAGCCCGCGGCTCCCCGTGGCTTTGAGGTTGAAATTCTCCCTGAGGAGCTCAAGGGATGCCCCCCGGCCCCTGAGCTCCGAAAGGGCTGTCCGGGAGCCGGGCGCATAACTGATCGCTATTATCCTGAAGAGTTTTGTCGGGCCAGCAATGCTATCGGGCAGGAAGGACATCGGCAACGAGGGATGAACGAGAAGGTCATCAACGCCAACGGGCGCGCCGTCCTCCGCTATGAAGGGGTATCCCTCCTCGCACAGGGCTTTCGCCAGGGTGGTTTTCCCTGAGCCCCTTGGCCCCATCAGCAGAAGAGCCCCGCGCCGAGCCTCAACCGCCGAAGCGTGGAGCACGAGCGCGCTCGCGAGCTGGGGCGCCAGGAGCCTCCTCGTCCAGTAGGAAAGCACATTGATGAAATCAAGCTCAGAGGGGGGCTCGCGGAAAAAGCAGGCAAAGCCTTCTATCTCAAAAGGATCAGCCTGCTCCCTTATGCCAACGGTGAGGGCAATGTCAGGGGGGCCGCTCGTCCTGAACCTTGATATAAAGCCTCCGAAAAGGGACGAAAGCTCAGCCGGGTAGCTCCAGACAACCCTTTTGCCGAAGTGAAGGGTGATGAGCCTGCCGGAAACCTCGCTCATGACGGAAGGAGCAAGCCTTTCCCCACGAGCTCCGCTATAAAGGCCCTGGCATCCTCAAGGGCCTCCTCGTTCCCCACATCGTATCTTTCTGAAAGGATAGCCGCTATCTCCTCCTCCGGGAGCTCAGCGTTTTCCCACACCAGGGCCGCTGTCTCGTTGAGGACATAGGCCTCGTCCGCCTGAGGATCGTAGAGGATTAGGCCGTCCTCTATGCGCTGGGAAATGAGCCCGTCTTTCTTTCTCATTTCGTAAGGAGTATGTAAATCGTAAATATCGTCATGCCGGTGTTCAGAAGGCTCAAAAGAAAATTGAAGTTCTCCATGGTGCAGAGGCGGGAGGCCTTTGGCACGATGATAACCTGGCCCGGGTAAACCGGCTCGTCCGCTCGCTTGCCGGAAAGGATAGCGCCCAGGTCAACGCTCCTTGTTTCCCACCTGTCGCGAACCTTTGTCTTTACCAGGACCCCCGAAAGCCTCGCGTCCGGCCCCGGCCCCCCGGCGGCCTGAACAGCCTCCGACAGGGTCATCCCCTTCTTGAACTGAACAGCTCCCGGCGACTGAACCCTTCCTGTGACCATTACAGCGGGGGGTGGGAGGTTCTCTATGGAAACCAGAAGGATAGGGTCCTTGTAATACGGGGAGAGGTAGAGCCTGAGGGTGTCCTTGAACTCATCCAGGCTGAGCCCTCCGGCACGCAGTTTGCCGGTGAGCCTAAAGTAGACGAAACCGGAGTCATCAACGGCTCCGGTCTCAGCGAACCCTTGCTGGCCCATTATCTCAACCTTGATGATGTCCCCGGGCCTAAGGGTGTCCTGGGGGGCCGAAAGGAGCAGAAGCAGGCTCAGCACGGGAAAAGTTTAATGTCCGGCACGAGGCCCGCGCAACAAGAGAAAGCGGAAGATGCCCCTATCTTCTCACTACTGGCGCCTTTGCCGTCGCTATCCCCGCGGATGTTGAGAGCACGAGGTAGTATATCCCGTCCGGGAGGCCCTCCGTAGAAACCGTGGCCCTGTGGTAGCCAGCCGGCACCTCGTCCCCGAACGCCTCCTTTATGAGCTTTCCGGAGGGGTCGTAAAGGGCCAGGGAGGCGTAGCCCTCACGAGGAACGGAGAAGAGAACCTCAAACCTGCCCCTGTGCGGGACCGCAACCACCGAGAGTCCTGGTGTGGAACCGGTTCCCTCAGATATGTCCTCGTATAGGGGCTTTATGCAGGTCCACCTGTAGAACATATCTGCGTCTGTTATGGCGAAATCCATGTCAGACCAGACAACGCAAGCGCAGGTATCCTTCGCGGCCGCCGAGGGTAGGATTGACCAATACCTGGTGTTTGAGGAGGCGTTCACGGAGGGGAACAACCAGTTCTGGCCCCAGTCAACGGAGTATGTGTACATGATCTCGCCGTCAAACAGAGGGGTCGTCCTCAGCCACCAGAAGACATGGACATACTGGCCCGTAGGGTCGCAGGCTATGGACGGGGCCGCGGCCCAGCCTCCGTTAGGGTGTTGCCTCGCAGAATCAAGGGTAATGGCACTGCCGGAGCCGGAAGGGATCCAGGTCGCTCCGTAGTCGGTTGAGCGCTTGAAGCGTATGTAATAGGCGTCATCCCAGGCAACATATACATAGTTTCCGGCCGCGGCTATGCTCGGATACCCGTAGAAGGAGATGAGGCTCGTTGTGGTGAAGAGGGTTGTGGCGGATGACCAGTTCGCGCCGGAATTGGTTGAGCGGATGTATAGCTTGTCTATGGAGGTAAGGCCCCACTTGAGGAATACAACATGGACATAGCTTCCCGATGCGGCTATGTCCGGCCACATGAGGGGGTATATGTCCCCGGACTCGTATATCCGCGGTTGCTCCGCTTGCCAGGTTGCGCCGTTGTCCGTTGATCTCCTGAGGGTTATGTCCATCCAGGAGTCGTGATCAGAGTCATCAAGCCATATAACATAGACATTGTTCCCGGCCGCGGCCACCACTGGGCCATAAGCAACCGAGTCCAGGCCGTGGAGCATAACCGGCGATGACCAGTTAGCACCCGCGTTGGTGCTCCTCGCGTAGTATATCCAGTAGTGGTGCCTCTCAACCGTGTCGGTGTCCCCTCCCCCGAGGTTTATGTAGTATGTCCAGACCGAGTCTATGTCCCAAACTGCGTGGACATAGTTTCCGTTGGCGCAGAGCGATGTCTGGTTCGGGCCCATGCCTATCTCAAAGATCGTGTCCCCGTGGGGTGGGGGATCGGGAGGGTCGTTCACGGTCATCAGGGTTATGATGGAGCTCCATGTGGTCCCGAAATCAGTGGAGCGCCTGTAGACAACAGAGCCTCCTGAGTAGTAATCCGTCCGGTTGTTCTCCGCCCAGAGGACATGAACGGTGTTCCCGACAACGGCAGAGTTGTGCTGGGTTCCGTGGCAGGATATTGAGCAGTTATTTGGGGTATTGGATATGTTGGTCACCGGGCCCCAAGCCTGAGCGAGGAGGGCCGAGGCCAAAACCCCGACAGTAGGTCCTATCCTTTTCATAGCGCACCTCCTTTCATCGCGGGGCAAATTATAGGGCACGGGCCGAGAAAATGCAACAGGAGGAGGGGGGCCGGTATAATTTCCAGCTATGAGAACCATGCTGATGTTTCCGGGCCAGGCCTCGCAATATGTGGGCATGGGCAAGGCCCTTTACGAGGGAAACGAGAAGGCCCGCGCGACGGTGGACATGGCAGAAGAAATAACAGGCCTCCCGATAAAGAAGCTGTGCTTTGAAGGGCCGGAGGAGGTTCTAACCAGGACCGAAAACGCCCAGCCGTGCATAGTCGCCTGCTCGTTGGCCGCGCTATCGGCGTGGGAGGGCGAGTTTCACCTTGCGGCCGGCCACAGCCTCGGCGAGTATTCCGCGCTCGCCGCATCAGGAGCCATATCATACGAGGACGCGCTCAGGCTCGTTAAGAGAAGGGGGGAGCTCATGGCCCAGGCCGATCGGGCGAGGCCGGGGACAATGGCCGCCGTGATGGGGCTTGATGAGCGCGCGGTTCAGGACGCGCTTGACGAGGCCGGGGGCGTTGTCATAATAGCCAACATCAACTCGCCCGATCAGATAGTAATATCAGGCGAGACCGACGCTGTGGCGAGGGCGAGCGAGATCCTTTCCGCAAGGGGGGCAAAGAGGGTAATCCCCTTGAAGGTATCGGCGGCTTTCCACTCCCCGTTGATGAAACCCGCATCCGATGCCCTGGCGCCAGAGATAGAGAAAACCGAGTTCAGGAGGCCGAGGGTCCCGGTTATCCCTTGCGCTACCGCCAAAGCAACGGACGATCCGGCCGAGCTCAAAAAAGCGCTCCTCGTTCAGCTGCTGAGCCCCGTGAGGTGGACCGATATGCTCTTGGAGGCCCGGTCCCGCGGCGCGGAAAGGTTCCTTGAGATGGGGCCGGGCAAGGTCCTGCAGGGCCTCGCTAAGAGAACGGTTCCGGACGCGGTTATTGAGGGGTTCGGATCTTAAAACCGCTTAAAACCCGACCTGGGAAAGAAATTTCCCGGGTCGGACTTTCTATAATCTGAAAAAACCCGCGCTGAGATTCGCGCCGGATCCGGTCAAAAAGCCTCTTGCACTATCCTTATTCCGGATGAGGTGCCTATGATGTCAGCGCCGGCGAGCATCATCCTCTGGAGGTCCTCAAGCTTCCTTATTCCCCCTGAGGCCTTCACCCCGCAGTCCGTTCCCTCAACCGCGAAGTGGAGCAGGGCAACATCGTAAAGGGTGGCGCCGCCGGCGAGGAAACCCGTTGAGGTCTTGACGAACGAGACTCCGGCAGAGGCAAGGGTCTTTGCCGAACCCTCCTTTTCATCATCGGAGAGCAATCCGCACTCAAGGATGGCCTTGAGCGGAACCCCGAACGAAAGGAGGGCCTTCGCCTCCCGCTCAAGGGCCCGGAAATCCTTCCGTTTGGCGAGGGATATGTCAATAACATAGTCTATCTCGGAAACCCCCGCGCGGACGAGGAGCTCGGCCTCCCTCATCTTAACATCAAGGGGATGAAAGCCCATCGGGAAGCCCACAACTGAGACCAGGGGCATCTTCTCGTTTCCGATTGCCTCCCGCGCAACCCCGACCGCGTTCGGGCCGACAACTACGGCCCTGAAGGGATACTTGAGGCTCTCCTCAACGAACCTCACGACATTCTCCGGCACTGCCTCCGGGTGAAGCAGTGTGTTATCAATGACCTTCGCAACCTCATCCGGTTCCATTGGCTCAAGGGGGGCTTTCCTCGCCTCCTCGGCCCAGGCCTGGGCTTTTATGTTCATGAAGAAATTATAATCCGGGTCCTGTTCAAAATGCACTTGCCCGCGCGGGAGAAGAACATTTGGACTTTCGGGATTGGAAGGAGGGTATTGGCTCCACCGGACAGGCTACCGCGGGATTTTTGCCGGCGCTGATGTTATTAGGCTCTTCGGCGCGAAGCCGTTTGAGGACCTGGTCTGGACATTTTCCGGAGGCCTACTCTTCAGGGCAGTGGGGTAGCCACCCCTCAAGCCTCAAAAGCCACCTTTTCCTATCCAGGCCGCCGGCGTAACCCACGAGCGAGCCGTCAGAACCCACAACCCTGTGGCACGGGACAACAACAGGCCAAGGGTTGGAGCGCATCATTGAGCCTATGCCGCGCGGATGAACCCCTGTGGACAGGCCGAGTTCTCGGTATGTTATGACCGATCCGGGGCCCACGCGCCTTCTGAGGTAATCGTATACAAGAAGTGCCTTTTCGGAGAGAGGCCGACAGGGCCGCGGCAGTTCAAACCAGGAAAAATTCCACCTTCCTGATCTGAAATATTCCTCAAGCTCCTCGCAGAACCTCCTAGCATTGCCGGAAAGCCGCTCCGGCTCTTCCTCGGGAAGGGCAGGAACCTCCCAACCGAAAGCGCTGACCTCGCCTCCTACAACGATTATGCCGAATCCGCCAACAGGGGTCCGGATCGTTATCAGGCTTTTTCTCATCTCCCAATAATCTCAAGGAGCTCACCCACTGATGCCACGGGGTTTATCTCCATGTTCCTGATCTCCGGGGAATCGCCCTTCGGCACAAACGCCGTCCTGAAACCAGACCTTTTTGCCTCCAGAAGGCGCTGTCTCAGGCCCCTCACGGGCCTCACTTCTCCAACAAGCCCTATCTCGCCGACAAAGACAGAGGCCCTATCAATGCTGAAGCCGTTGTTCGCCGAGGATATAGCCGCGGCCAAAGCGAGGTCGGCGCCGGGGTCATAGATTCTGAGCCCTCCAGCAACATTCACGTAGACATCCTGATTGCGTATGCGGACCCCTGCCCTTTTTTCCAGGACAGCGAGGAGCATGGCGAACCTGCTGTAGTCGTAGCCGGTTGCCCTCCTTGTGGGAATTGGGAACGGGTTAAACGAAACCAGGGCCTGCAGTTCCACCATAAGGGGCCTTGCGCCCTCCATCACGGGCGCGGCCGCCACCCCCGGAACGGGGGGCGCGGAAAGGTCAACCAGGCTCATGGAGGATACGGGGATAAGCCCTTTTTCGGTCATCTCAAAGAGCCCGGTCTCGTCCGTGGGGCCGAAGCGGTTCTTTGGGCTTCTGAGGACGCGGAGGGTGTGGCCTTTTTCCCCCTCAAGGTATAGGACAACATCAACCATGTGCTCAAGGGTGCGAGGGCCAGCGATTATCCCCTCCTTCGTGACATGCCCGACCAGAAAAACCGTAATGCCCTTCTCCTTTGCCAGCCTTAGGAAAACCCCGCCGGTCTCCCTTACCTGGGAAACCGAGCCGGGCGACGAGGAGAGCGCCTCCATGAAGACAGTCTGGACGGAATCAACGAAAAGGACCTGGGGCCCGAAATCCTCAGCGGCCCGGATTATCTCCTCAACGACTACCTCGCCGGAGACATTTATGGAATCAAGGCCGAGCCCGAGCCGCCTCGCCCTCATGGCGAGCTGCCTCGGGGACTCCTCCGCGGAAACATAGAGGGTTTTTACGGCCCTTTTGCCCAGGGAGCCGGCAACCTCAATGAGGAGGGTTGATTTTCCGACGCCGGGGTCGCCGCCCAGGAGGATGAGCGAACCCTTGACTATGCCGCCACCGAGGACCCTGTCCAGATCCTGGATTCCGCTCTCAAACCTCTCCTCTCCCTCAGGAGGCAGGTCCGAGAGCCTCTCAACCCTCGCGGGCTTCCTTGAACCGGATCCGGATTTGGGTTTCTCGGCAAACTCCTCAACCATGGTGTTCCACTCGCCGCAAGAGGGGCACCTCCCCATCCACTTTAGCGAGACATAGCCGCAGGCCTGGCAGACGAAATGGGTCTTCTGTCTCAAGCTCAGATGATAATCCAACCGAATAGTTTATAACCACTATCCGGGAAACCGAGCCGCGCCCCCTCTTAAACATGAGAATAGAGGCGCCGGAGGAAATATCTGACGCTCAGGCAAAGCCTCCGAGGCTCCCGAAAGGAAAAAGCCCTGGTTTTGCAACCGCACGAACTGCGGACTTATAATCTTCACTCGGAGGCTGAAATGACCGAAATCAAAAAGACTGCCTTGAACGCGCTCCACCACGAGCTGGGCGCGAGAATGGTTCCTTTCGCTGGATACGAGATGCCCATCCAGTATGAGGGCATCGTCCCTGAGCACCTCTGGGTTCGCAAATCCGCCGGGCTTTTTGATGTGTCACACATGGGCGAGATAGATGTGAAAGGGCCTGGCGCTCTTGAAATGCTCATGCGCATAACAACGAATAACCCTTCCAAGCTCTCGCTTGGCCAGGTTCAGTATTCCGCTTTCGGCACCGAGCAGGGGGGCGCGGTTGATGACCTCTTGGTATACAGGATGGCGGAGGATCACTTCTTCCTGGTTGTGAACGCGGCCAACGATGACAAGGACTGGGCCTGGGTATCTGAGCACGCTAAGGACTACGATGTTGAGATAGCCCACCTCAGCCAAGCATACACCGAGATAGCGTTCCAGGGCCCGCTGGCGCAGGCAGTCCTGCAGGAGCTTACGGGGTTTGACCTTGAGAAAATAAAGTATTATTGGTTCGCGCACATTGATCTCATGGGCAAAAAGGACATTCTAGTCTCAAGGACAGGCTACACTGGCGAGGACGGGTTTGAGATATACACGACGGACCCGCAGTTCGGGGTTGACCTGGCCAAGAGGCTACTTTCTGACAAGAGGGTAAAGCCTATAGGCCTCGGCGCCAGGGACACCCTCCGAATGGAGATGGGCTACTGCCTCTACGGCAACGACATAGACGACAATCAGAACCTGCTTGAGGCTGGCCTCGGCTGGATAATTGACTTTGAGAAGCCGGACTTCATAGGCAAGAAAGCGCTTTTGGAATCCAAAGAGCGCGGCCTTCGTTATAGGAGGGCCGGCTTCGTGATGAAGGAACCCGGCGGCCTCCCGAGGCACGGGCAAAAGGTTTTCATAGGTGGAAAGGAGGCAGGCTGGGTTTCGTCGGGGACCCTCGCGCCATCCCTAGGAAAGGGCGCCGGCATGGCTTATCTGCCGAGGGAAATCAAGATCGGAGAGGAGTTTGAGATTGAGGTGAGGCCCGGAAAGCTCCTGAAGGCGGAAAGGGTTAACCTGCCGATGGTAAAAGGAAGCGTGAGGAAGTAGCTAATCCAGCTTAACCGTCCTCTCAAGCTCAATATTGTGGGATAAGGTCCCCAAAGGGGTATCAAAGTGGACTGTTCCCGTCATCCTGATCCTTGAGCTCTTGTTCGTTATGGCGGTCATCACAACATCCACCATCTTCGGCAGGGTTGAGTATTTGACCGTGAGCCTGGTTGTTATCGTGCCCTCGCCGTGCTTCGGTATGGTTTGCTTCTCCGAGACAACCCCCTGCGCCACCTCTACGCCCTCCATAAACAGCGTGTAATCAAGCCTGTCAAGGACAGCGTCCACATCGTTCGGGTTCTGAACCCTGAGCTTTACCTCCAGCTCAAAGCCTGAGAAGTCCGCGTTCACGAGCCTTGCGGCATATAGGGAAAAATCGCAGTTAGCGAGGGCCTTGCGCTGGGCTATCCAGGTGCACGACAAAAGGGAAACGAAAGCTAAAATCAGTTTTCTCATGGAGAAATTATGGGGCAGGCTGGGCCCGGGGATCAAGCGCCGGGATGGGTAGATTTTGGGCAATGGGTAACCATGGAGATCCACGAAACCGCTCCATCCCTCTTGGTTCTGGACGAGATACAGTATCTCCGGGATTGGGATCAGTGACTAAAGGTATTCGTTGACAGCAAGCACGGAGCGGGGGTTCTGGCAACCGGTTCCTCATCCGAGGTCTCCGAAGAGTGCTGGGCCATAGAATCCGGAGTCTTCAAGGAGCTCTTCCGGGAGTATGGGCAGAAAGGCGGTTTCCCGGGCGTAATAGACCTTGATCCTTGGAGGGCGCAGGAGGAGCTCGGGGACATCTTGGACAAGGCCCTTTTCAAGGATGTCGCCGCGCTTATGGGCAAGAGGTAACCCCTGGTATATTACCTTGCAAAATACCCCGGCTCAATCTTGGTCGCGGAGAGGGTTTCCTCGGCACTTGGGATACAGCGAATAATTTCGGGATATTCTACTGGAGGTCAGGGGATTACGAGGTTGATTTCGTCCTCACAAAGGCCATGAAACCAGAAATAGCGGTTGAGATCAAGACCGGAGGCAAGAAACTCAAAGGCGCCGCAAGGTTTTACGAGAAATACAGGGTGCCGGTGAGGGTTATGAGCCTTACCAAGCCGGAGAATCTGCCCGTGGGGGCCTACTGGTTTCCCATTGAGTTGGATCTATACAGGGCCACCGTTGTTGTAAGGGAAAGGATGGAGGAGCTCGCTAAGGCCGGCGAGTGAGCTTTAGGAACCTCCTCTTCCCGACCCTGAGAACCCCTGGCTCGGATACGATCTGCCCCACAGAGAGCCTCGCCTCGCCGAACCTTACCCCTCCGCCATCCAGAAGCCGCCTCGCCTCGGACCTGCTGGGCGCCAGGTTCGCCCTGACAAGGAGCTCTACGATCTCAATCCCGCCCTCAGGAAGGCTGAACTCCGGCATCTCATCCGGAAGCCCCCCTTCCCTGAAAACCCTGTTGAACTCCTCTTCTGCCCTCTGGGCCTCGGCCCTGCCGTGGAAAACAGCAACGATTTCCCTGGCGAGCCGGGCCTTGGCCTCGCGGGGGTCATCCCTTATCAGCCTCTCTATCTCTGGCGTAAGGTCAAGCAAAAGCGAGTAATAATGAGGCATGATCTCATCGGGTATGGACATCAGCTTCCCGAACATCTCCCTCGGGGGCTCGGTTATCCCTATGTAGTTATCCGCTGATTTTGACATCTTCTTTAGCCCATCGGTCCCGACGAGAAGGGGCATGGTTAGGATTACCTGAGGTTCGGCGCCGAAGTGCTCCTGGACCGCCCTGCCAACGAGGAAGTTGAACTTCTGGTCAGTGCCTCCAGCCTCTATATCAGCATTTACGGCGAAGGAATCGTAGCCCTGATAAAGTGGATAAAGGAACTCGTGAATATAAATGGGAACGCCGGCCTTGAAGCGCTTCTCGTAGTCATCCCTCTCAAGCATCCTCGCTACGGTGTAGCACGAGGCGAGCTCCACAACATCCGCGGCGGTCAGCGAGGACAGCCACTCGGAGTTTCCGCGGACCTCGGTCCTCTCAGGGTCAAGGACCTTGTAGACCTGCTGGAAGTATGTCCTGGCGTTCTCATCAACCTGCTCCTTTGAGAGCCGGGGCCTCGTTTCGGATTGACCTGAGGGGTCTCCTATCATGGCGGTAAAATCGCCCACTATAAAGATAATGTGCGCGCCGGCATCCTGGAGCTCCCTGAGCTTCCTGAGGACAACATAGTGGCCGAGGTGGAGGTCAGGCCTCGTGGGGTCGCAACCCAGCTTCACCCTGAGCGGCTTTCCGGAAAGGTGGCGCTTCGCTTTTCGGATAAGGTCTTCCTCAGGGAGGACCTCGTGGGTCCGCGCCTTTATGAGCCCAAGCAGTTCTTCCAGGGTCATGGCGAAAATTATAATGGTTCATGGGGGCATGGGACAGGCACGAGCCCTGGCCCTACTTGATCGCCCGCGGGATTTTCCGTATAATATAACCACTAGATAATGGTGAAAAGGAGGCTATGATGAACTTGCTGTGCTTAGCCCTTACGGGCATGAGTTGGTCAACGGGAGTAAATGTCCCGGAAGGCGTGGCCTACCCAGCCGGCGGCCACTACCTCTACAACGGCGTTGTCTACAGCGTCCTGGCATCTGGTTGCACATCAGCTAGCTACACATTCACATACCAGCACATATGGTTTGACCCCGTGAACCTCAACTACATCTCCAAGCAGGATCACCCTCTCAGCGCCTACAAGATATCCGGCATTGCCGCTCCTTACTCCGGGACCAACTGCTTCTTTACCTTCGGTGGCGAGTGGACCGACGGCTCCTCGTTCACCCTATATACGGACGCATACAGGTATAACCCCGTGGGCAACAGCTGGCAGGGGCTCGCCAGCGTGCCCATAACCGATGGGATCGGAGGACTCGCTCTCGGATACTGGAGGGACACAATATACCTTATAGGCGGGCATGTTTCAGACGGCATGACATACCACAACGCCTCCAACGGGCTCTACAAGTATTCAATCACCGGCAACACCTACACAACTGGAACAAATGTGCCATACAACATCTCCGAGGCCGCCTACGCCACAGTCAGGAACTCTTCGGGGGACTCCTCCGTTTTCATCTTCGGCGGGTGCAGGGATTACGATGACACCTGGGGAACCCCGAGCAACTTCACCACGAACACATACGAATACCGCTTCTCAACCGGATCCTGGACCTCAAGGGCGAGCCTACCCGGCCCAGCGAGGGCAGGGGCTGTGGCCGCGGTCCTAAGGGGAAAGGTATATGTGATAGGAGGCTACACCGGGAGCGCCGATGTCAACAGGGTTGACATCTACAACCCCTCAAGCAACTCCTGGTCAACAGGCCCCTCGCTACCCTCCGCGCACGATGGCGGCGCGGCCTCGGCTCCGGATCTGCCCTTCAATTACTCGCCAACCCTCCTTTTCCCGAGGGACGGGGACACGATATGCAAGGACAGCACATACGGGTTTGATTGGGATGTGGTTGGCCCAATAAAGATAGTCTACAACGGCGAGGGCACCGCTACAGGGGTAACGAACTACACATATCTCCTGAGGACCGACATCACAAACAACATCCTGAGATACAGCCAGGACCCAAATTTCGGCACATACAACCAGGTGACAAGCTCCTCAACCAACTACAACCTCACCCTGAATCAGACGGGCTGGTGGTATTGGACGGTGAGGTCAATTGACGAGCTGGGCGACACATCGGCCTGGTCAGACACCTTCTCGGTCTATGTCAGGAACTGCGGGCTAGGCGGGGCCGAGAGCGGACCGGATGGGGCTATTGAGGTGATGGCCAGGGGCCTGGGGCTCGGAGCGGTGGAGCTTAGGGTGCTCTCGGCAGAATCAAAGCCCCTTTCGCTTGAGCTTTACAACCCAGCGGGCGTGCTCGTTGAAAGAAGGACGGTTTATCTCAAGAGAGGGATGAACGCCCTTTCGGTCCCGGTCTCGGCCGGAGGAACCTATGTGATACTCCTAAGGGATAAGGATGCGGTGATAATCAAAAGGGCCACGGTAGTAAGGTAAATTTAAGCCTAGACCTGTCCGGATTTCCGGGCACCTTATGCCCACCAGAAAGTGAGGGTATTGTTCCTCCATATGTTCTCAAGCAACCCTTGCCCGGAGCCGTTGACGGATCCCTCGGCATCAGAAGGGTGGAATAAGGCCCAGACCCAGCTTTAGAATTTATCGCTAGAGGAATGCTGGTCGCGCTTCTTGAGGTTGATATACTCCTTCCGGGCTCCTCCAGCCTCAAGGAGAAGCGTGTTGTCCTGAACCGCCTTAAGGACAAGATCTCCAGGCAGTTCAAGGTCTCCATAGCCGAGGTCGGGGACTATAAGGACAGCTGGGCCGCGAGCTCGCTCGCCGTGGTAGCGGTCTCGGATGACGGCGCGTTACTTTCCTCTTTAATGAACAAGGTTCTCAATTTCATGGAGAGGGAGAGGGGGGTTGAGGTAGCGAGGTATTCAACGAGATTCATAGGATGATAGAGAGAGAAGTAACAATAGTAAATACCCTGGGCATTCACGCCAGGCCAGCGACCCTTGTGGCCCAAGTGGCACAGCGCTTCCAGTCTGACATTACAGTGGAGAAAGATGGGCTTGAGGTGAACGCCAAGAGCGTTATGGGGGTAATGATGCTTGTTGCGGCAAAAGGTTCAAAGATAACGATAAGGGCATCGGGCCCGGACGAATCCGAGGCTGTGGAAGCGCTCGTGAAATTAGTGGAGGACGGATTTGGAGAGGAATAGAAAGCTTTATGGCACCCCAGTATCCAAGGGCGTGGCCATAGGCAAGGCTTTTATATCCCATATTGTCCACAATCCCCAGGTTGAGACGCTTTCCGGAGAGAACGCCTTTGCCCGCGTTGCGGCTGTTCTTGATGAGGTCGCTGGCGAGATGAGGGAATCCTCAAGGCTCCTGCCCCTGGAAATAAAGAGGATGACCGAGGCCCAGGCCGCCCTCCTGGAGGACTCCGGGTTCCGAGAATCCATAAAAAGGGGGATTGAATCGGGGCTTCCGGCCGACGAAAGCGTTGAGAGGGCCGTGGAGCTCGTAGCCTCCAGGCTTGAGTCCTCTTCCTCCGAATACATGAGGGAGAGAGCGGGCGAGATGAGGAGCCTCGCCAAGGAGATAGTGAGGTTTCTTTCCGGCACGAGGCCCATACCCCCGGACGCGATCCTAATCTGCGATGACATAACGGTTCCTGAGGCCCTCAGGGCAATAAGGGCTGGCGTCAGGGGCGTTGTAATGGAGCGCGGGGCCATAACATCCCACGGAGCAATAATCCTGAGAGACTACAAAATCCCTGCCCTCATAGAGGTTTTTGAGGCAACGAATGTTATAGAAGAAGGAGCCACCGTAGCCATTGACGGCTCAGGCGGTATGTTGGTTGTTGAACCGGACGAGGAAACCCTCGCCAGCTTTCGCGAGAAGATGGAGGACGAGAAAAGGGAGCAGGAGGAGCTTGAAAAGCTCATCGGTATTGAGACGCGAACCCTCAACGGGCACAGGGTTGAGGTAATGATGAACCTTGACCTCCCGGAGGAGATAGGCCTTGTTGAGAAGGTGAAGCGTTGCGGTGTTGGGCTTTTCAGGACAGAATACCTTTTCCTGACCGGCCGCAGGGATGAGGAGAGCCAGTTCAAGATATACAGGGAGCTGGCCAGGGCCGTTTACCCCTACACCTTCACCGTAAGAACATTTGACCTCGGCGGGGACAAGGTGGTTGGCGTCCAGGAGGCTAACCCCTTCCTCGGAATGAGGGGGTTGAGGTTCCTGATGGCGAGGCCTGACCTCTTTAAAGCGCAACTGCGCGCCGCCGTTAGGGCGAACGAGCTCGGAAACCTGCGCGTTATGTTCCCAATGGTCTCTTCCCTGGCCGAGTTTGAGGGAGCAAAATCCCTTTTCATGGAGGTTGTCGGAGAGCTCTCGCCCGAGCATGTGCCAGCCCTCGGAATCATGGTTGAGGTCCCTTCGGTCGTGATGATGGCGGACGAGTTCGCTAGGGAGGTTGATTTCATGTCCATAGGCACGAATGACCTCACCCAGTATACCCTCGCGGTTGACCGGCAGAACTTCAGGGTCTCCCACCTTTATCAGCAGCTTGATCCCGCTGTTCTGCGAGGGGTGCGTAGGGTCATAGAGGCCGGGAACGCCGCCGGAATCCCGGTGGCCGTGTGCGGGGAGCTCGCATCCGACATGGTTGGCGCGCTCGTCCTCATTGCCCTTGGGGTGCGAGAGCTCTCTGTCTCTCCCCCGAACTACCTGAGGACCAAGAAGCTCATCCTAAACCTCCGGATTGAGGATGTGGATATGATAAGGGAAAACATACTTTCAGCGAGGACATCCGAGGATGTAAGGCGCATGGCACATTGGCTCATAAGGCAGAAGGAGATCCCAGCGTGAAAAAGCCCCTCCCCGAGGAGAGCCCGGCCTCGGCCCGGGTTTGGGACGAGGTTGAGGTGACGAGCGCCATATTCCGGGCCTACTCAAGGAAGTTTCTGGACAGCCTCAGGCTTGATGTGGCTGTGGTTGGCGCAGGTCCGAGCGGCATGGTTGCCTCTTATTACCTTGCGGGAGAAGGCTTCAAGGTAGCTGTTTTTGAGCGCAAGCTCGCCCCTGGTGGCGGCATGTGGGGCGGCGGGATGATGTTCAACGAGATAGTCGTGCAGGAGGACGCGCTGGCCATCCTTGAGGAATTCGGCATAAGATACGAGGAGGTTGAGAAGGGGCTATATACAGCCGACTCAGTCCACGCCATGGCCATGCTTTTGGCTGGGGCGACCTCCCGCGGCGTCCGTGTCTTCAACTGCATCTCGGTTGAGGATGTTATGGTAAGACACGAGAGGGTAACGGGCATTGTAATCCAGTGGACGCCAGTTAGCGCGGCTAGCATGCACGTTGATCCTCTCACAATAGAAGCGAGGGCAGTGATTGACGGGACCGGCCACCCAGCTGAGGTAGTGAGGATAGTTCAGGACAAGCTCAAGGCGAGGCTGAACACCCCGACAGGCAGGATAATGGAGGAGAGGCCGATGTGGGCGGAGAGGGCAGAGGAGGAGGTGGTAAGGAACACGAGGGAGGTCTACCCCGGACTTTGGGTCATGGGGATGGCCGCCAACGCGGTCTACGGCTCAGCTCGCATGGGCCCCATATTCGGGGGCATGCTCCTTTCTGGCAAGCGGGCCGCGGAGGAGGTGGGGAAATTCCTGAGAGGATGCGAGACCTGAAAGCGAGCCTTCCGGGGATTTGGTTTGCGGGGATCATCGTTGCTCCAGTCTTTTCCGCCGAGCCTGATATTCCCTCTCTCCTTGAGAAGGATCCGAGGGCCGCTGTTGCGGCCCTCAAGCCCTTAGCAGGCCAAAACGAGCTCGCGCGGCCCTGGGTTCAATACACCCTCCTGAAGGCATACCTGAAGCTGGACATGCCTGATAGCGCTGAGGCGCTCTTGCCATCGCTTGAGTCAGCCCAGATGCGCTACGCGCTGGAGAGGCTCTTTTCCTATTACCTTGAGAAAGGAAACCCCGGCCGGGTGATTGAGCTGGCCGATAGATACCCGAAGATTGTCGGAGGAAGGCCCGGTCTGCTCTGGCAGAGGGCAGAGGCGGAGGCCGCGCTCGGCAGGACATCCCGGCGCCAAAGAACCCTCACGGAGATCGTTGAGGCATTCCCCTCCTCCGTTTACGCTGAGAGGGCGCTTTCTGCCGGAGATTTCTCTCAGGACGATAGGGCAATCGTCCTCTACAACAGGGGAAAATACAAGGATGTCATCTCCATCTTCAAGAAATCTAGGCCCCGCTCCGGCCTCGCTTATTACGCCTATTTCATGAGCCTCTACAGGACCAAGGATTATTCCGCCGCGACTGCCCTTTACGAAAAGGAAGGCGCGAGGAATCTCGGCGCGGAGTATTCCAACGACATCCACTATTACGCTTGCGTTTCCTACGACAGGCTTGGGAGGCCAGAGGATGCCCTCTCAGCCATCCTCCGAATGGATGATTGGGACCCAGCGAGGGGAATAGCCGAGGCCTCATTCATAATACTTGAGGCGCTGAGGGATGAGGCCTGGAAGGCTACTCGCTACGAGGAGCTGAAGAGCGCGTTCGGAAACACGAGGAAAGCGGATGCCCTGCTCAGGCTAGCCCTTCTGGCCTTTGCCCTGGGAAGGCCTGAGGATGCCGAGAATTTCCTGAAAAAGGCCCTTGATTCCAGCCCACCCCTCGGAACAGAGGGCGCCTGCTACTACTGGCTTTGGCGCGCGACGGGCGATGGGCTTTGGAAAGCGAGGCTCCTTTCGGTTGACCCAATAAGCTGGTATGGCTTGATGGCCAGGCCTTGGATACCCGTGGATTCGCTTGATCCGTGCGAGTGGGCCGGCATAACCTCGGATACAGAGGCCGCCGAGGCCGTCGGGATAATGGTCAGGCTGGGGCTTCTGGATCAGGCATACGATCTCCTCAAGGATAAACCGGGCGCTTGGTGGCCCGGGGGGAAAGCCCTTTCCGATGCGGGGGATTTCCTGGGCGCGAGCAGGCTTTTTACTGAGATATACCGAAAGGCCCCAAGGAGGGACACCCTGCCCGCTGAGCTACTCTCGGCCATGTATCCTCTGTTCTACAGGGAGGAGATAATCCGAGCCTCTGACTCGGCCGGCATTGAGCCTGCCCTCCTTTTCGGGGTCGTTAGGGAGGAGAGCCGTTTCAGGCCTGATGCTGTCTCTCCGGCGGGAGCGAAGGGCCTTGCTCAGCTCATGAGCTACACGGCCCGGAGGCTAGCGGATTCGCTCGGCATCAAATACGACATATTTGATGTTCAGGATAACCTTTACCTCGGAGCGGTTCACCTGCAGGAGCGCCTGAACGATTTCGGCCAGGATTACCTCGCTGTTGCCGCATACAACGCTGGGCCCCAGCCAGTGAGGCGCTGGCTGAGCTTCATGTCCGGCTGGCCCCCTGACCTCTTTTGCGAGTTCATCACCTACCCTCAAACCAGGGACTATACCAAGAATGTGATGAAAAGCTACTGGATTTACCGCTCTTTGCTCAAAAACCTCTAGGTGTCCAGCCTCGTCCTCGCGTCCGTGTCTATCTGCGCCCTCTGAAGGGTTCCCGAATAATCTATGTAGACGGTCTTTATCTCGGTGAAGATATCGTATGCGGTCCAGCCTCCCTCCCTGTGGCCGTTCCCGGTCTGCTTTACCCCTCCGAACGGCATGTGGCATTCCGCGCCTATGGTGGGAGCGTTGATGTAGGTTATGCCCGCCTCCAGCTCCTCTATGGCGCGCATGGCCTCCCTGAGCTCACGGGTGTATATGGACGAAGAAAGCCCGTATCTCACGCCGTTCGCCACAGCTATCGCCTCCTCAAGGCTCTTTACCTTTATGACCGAGAGGACAGGCCCGAATATCTCCTCCTGCTCTATGCGCATTCCGGGCTTGACCCCCTCAAATATGGTCGGAGCGTGGAACCAACCCTTCGCCAGCTCGCCATCCGTGAGCCTGTAGCCCCCGTAGACCAGGGAAGCGCCCTCGCTCTTTCCTATCTCAACATAGGATTGGATGGTCTTCAGCTGGCTTTCGTTGACCAGGGGCCCCATCTGGGTCTCGTCCTTGGTCGGGTCGCCTATGCGCAGGGTCTTTACCCTCTTTATCAGCCTGTCCATCATCTCATCGTAGACATCCTCGTGTATTATCAGCCTGCTCGTTGCTGTGCACCTCTGGCCCTGCGTCCCGAAGGCGCCCCAAAGCACCCCGTCAACCGCTAGGTCAAGGTCAGCGGAGGGCATGACGATCTGCGGGTTCTTTCCGCCCAGCTCAAGCGAGACCCTCTTCAGGTGCTTGCCAGCTATCTCAGCTATTCTGGAGCCCACCTCCACCGATCCCGTGAAGGATACCACCCCTATGTCCGGGTGGGTCAGGATGGCTTCCCCGACCTCTCCGCCTCCGCCCGTCACGAGGTTCAGGACGCCGGGGGGAAGCCCGGCCTCCTCAAATATCCTGACGAACTCAGCCGCGCACCCCGGGGTGTCCGTTGCCGGCTTGAAAACCACGCAGTTTCCCGAAAGGAGCGCGGGGAATATCTTCCAGGATGGGATGGCCATCGGGAAATTCCAAGGGGTTATGACGCCCGCTATGCCTATCGGCCTCCGGAAGGTCAGCGCCAACTTGTCCGGGAGCTCAGAGGGAGCGTTCCTTGAGAAAAGCCTTCTCCCCTCGCCAAAAGCGTAATAGCCCGTGTCAATCGCCTCCTGCGTATCACCTCTTGCCTCGGTTATGACCTTTCCCATCTCCCTTGCCATGAGGAGGGATATCTCCTCCTTCTTTTTCACCAGGAGCTCGGTTGCCCTGAGCATTATCTCCCCCCTCTTCGGGGCCGGGAGCTTTGACCACTTCGGAAAGGCCTTCTTGGCGGCCTCAACTGCCTTCGCCACATCCTTCGCGCTTGACTTCGGGAAGGTCCCTATAACCTCATCCCAGTCCGATGGGTTCCTGTTCTCAAAGACCCGGCCGGTCTCCGAAGGAACCCACTTTCCGTCTATGTAGTTAAGATATTCCTTAGACATTTTTGCCTCCGTAGGGTTGTGATTATAAAACAGGCTCTCGGCCCCGCGCCAGCGCCGCATGCTTAAAGTATCCGTCAATGGTTCCGGGCAAAGATTGCCTGAGAACATATGGAGGAGCAACACCCTCACTTTCTGGTGGGCCATAAGGTGCCCGCCAATCCGGACGGGTCTGATGCCGAGGGAGAATTTTTCACCCCTCCCTTATTTCCTCCAACCTGAAGAATTCAAGAATGTCGCCCTCCCTGAACTTCTCAAACCCCGAAAGCCGGACGCCGCACTCCTCCCCTTCCCTAACCTCCTTCACATCGTCCTGGAACCGTTTCAGGGAGGCGACCGTCCCCTCCCATATCCTCTCGCCATCCCGGAGCACCCTCACCCTGGCGTCGCGGGCCGCGGAGCCCTTCTCCACTACGCAACCGGCAACAAAGCCTCCGGATACCCTGAAGGTCTTGAGGACCCTGGCGCTCCCAAGCGGCACCTCAACGACCTGAGGCTCCACCATGCCCTTAACGAGCGCGGAGAGGTCCTCCAGAAGCTCGTATATTACATTGTAGACCTTTATCGGAATCTTGGTCTCCTTTGATTTTGCCCTCGCGGCCGCGTCCACTGATGTGCAGAAGGCCACAACCATGCCTCCTACGGTTTCCGCCAAGGCGACATCAGCCTCCGTGACTACCCCTACCCCTCCGTAGACAACCTCAACCTCCACATCCTCCATGGAGATGAGGGGCAATGTTCCCGTGATGGCCTCAAGGGAGCCCTGGGCGTCTGCCTTGACCACAAGGTATAGCTTAGATTTCCCGCCCTCGGCTTTTTCCTTCATCTTCTGGACGAGGAGGCTCATCTCTCCCTTGACCATCGCGTTGCGCTTTGCGACGGCGCGCGTCTCCGCGATTGATCTCGCCTCTTTTTCATCCTGGACAACCGTGAGTATATCCCCAGCTTTTGGCACCTCGGAAAGCCCCTGTAGCACAACAGGTTCAGATGGCCCCGCTTTTTTCACCCTCTTGCCCCACTCGTTGTAAAGGGCCCTTACCTTGCCGTGGACCGTTCCAACAACAACCGCATCCCCTACTTGGAGGGTTCCCTTCTGAACGAGGACGGTCGCCACGGGGCCGAGGCCCCTCTCCAGCTTTGCTTCAAGGATAACCCCCTCAGCCGGCCCTTGGCTTGTGGTCCTGAGCCTCATCTCCTCTGCCTTGACCAGAATACTATCCAGAAGAACATCAATGCCTTCGCCCGTCTTGGCGGAAACCGGAACCATTATAGTATTTCCTCCCCAGTCCTCCGGTATCAGGTTCTCCCTGCTGAGCTCGCGCTTTACGCGGTCGGGATCAGCGTTCGGGAGGTCCATCTTGGTTATCGCAACTATAACCGGACACCCAGCCAACCTGGCGTGTGCCAGGGCCTCCTTGGTCTGCTCCTGAACCCCCTCGTTTGCGGCTACAACGAGAACAACTATATCAGCGCCCTGCGCCCCCCTTGCCCTTATGGTGGTGAATGCGGCGTGGCCCGGAGTATCTATGAATGTTATCCTGTAGCCATTGTGCTCAACGGTGTAGGCGCCTATATGCTGGGTTATGCCTCCGGCTTCTTTTTGAGCGACATTGGTCTTCCGGATGTAGTCAAGGAGGGTGGTTTTGCCGTGATCAACATGGCCCAGCACCGCCACCACGGGCGGTTTCGGTTCGGTCATCTCAAGCTCTGTAACCGAGCGTTCAGGGGAAGCCTTTGGCTCAACGAACTCAACCTTTATGCCGAACTCAGCCGCAACAGCCTCAACGGTCTCAGGGTCAAGGGTCTGGTTGACCGTGGCGAGAACGCCCATTGACATCAGTTTGAGGATAACCTCGCCGGAGGGCTGTCCCATCATGGCAGATAGCTCACCAACCGAGACGGCTCCGGGCAGAACAAGCACGGGCGGCCCCTCGGTTGCTGTTCTGGCCCTCTCTATCCTCTCGGCCTCTTTCTGCTTCTTTCGTGCCCTCCTTTTTTCGCCCGAGTAGCGCCCCTTCTGGAAGCTGTGCTTGGGCTTGGGTTTCTCCTCAACGGGTTTCTTTGGGAGATGGCCACCCAGGATCTTTTTCTTGCGCTCCAGATCCGTGGCGAGGGCCGCGCGCTCGGTCCTCAGTCGCTCCTTCAGGGCCTCCTCCATCTCCTTGTTGACCTTACCCTGAGGGGACTTCACATTGTAGCCGAGGTCAACGAGCATTGATATAACCGCGGAGGCCGAAAGCCCCATCTCGGCCGCTACTTCCTTTACCTTTTTGGGACCTTTCTTCTTGCTCACTTATTCTCTCCTTCAAGGGCTTCCTCTATGACCTCCAGTATCTTGAGCGAGCTCTTCTCGTCCAGGCCCACAACCGAGTGAAGGAGCGCGAGGGTTGGGGTGGAAACAAACGATGTAAGGCCGCGGTTTCGCAGGAGGGAGAGCACATTCCTGGGGAGCTTCTTTTCTAGGTCTATGAGGGTTACCACGCCCGGGACGGGCTTGTAGTCTCCCCTTACTATGATATCAACCCTTTTGCCAACAAGGCTTGAGGCGAGTTTCACATTCGCGCCCTCCTCACCCTTGGCGGCCTCAACATCATCGTCGTTCACAACTGCCACGATCCTATCGCCATCCGGATAGACGGTTATGGGAACAACCGGGGAAAGCACGTTAAAAGCGAGGCGAAGCGGATCGGGCTCCCACTTTATCACATCTATCTTCTCCCCGCCTATGGCCTTTGTTATCTTGGATATGCGCGTTCCTTTGTGGCCAACGCACGCGCCCACCGGGTCAACCATCGGGTCCTTTGACCTCACCGCTACCTTGGCGCGCTTGCCGGGTATCCTCGCGACGGCCTTTATCTCTATCATACCCTCCATTATCTCGCTTATCTCCTGCTCAAGGAAACGCCTGAGGAAATCGTTGTGGGCGCGAGAAAGGATTATCTGGCCGCGCTGGCCCTCCTCGGTTCCACCAACGGAAAGTATGAGGGCCTTCATGCTCGTTCCCTGCCTGTAGCGCTCGCCAGGTATCTGCTCGCTCGGTGGAATAATACCCTCGGCGCGCACAACCGCTCCCAGCTTCGGCCTCAGGGTTACGAAAACGCCCTGTTTCGGATCAACCTTCTGGATGTCAACTATCTCCAACTCCCCGACCCTTGACTGAAATTCCTTGAAAACATTGTATTTCACCGCCTCCCTAACCCTCTGGGTGAAGATGTTTTTTATGCGGTAGACCGTGCTCCTGTCCAATGACTCAAAGGGAACGGGTATGCGGACAACCCCTCCGGGGATGGCGCTATCCGAGTATTTGCGGGCCTCCTCCAGGGATATGAAGCAAGGCTCTACGGGTTCTTCGGATTCATCGTGAGCGAGCCTGAATTCCATGAGCGCCGCGGCAACATCCTCCACGACCTTCTTCTCCACACCTATATCTATCTGTCCCCTTTTCAGGTCTATATCAACCACGATATTGCATCCGGGGTAGGTCCTGGAAAGGGCCTTGGTTATGGAGTCCTTGAGAACAGCCACAACCAGATCTCTGGATAGCTTGCGCTTCGTGTGTATTTCCGAAACAAAGTCTAGCAAAGGCAGTTTCATTTCACAACCCCCCAAGAATCTCGCCGTGCGGCAAGGTTTTTTCGCGACCCCTGTAGAAAGCGTTCACTTTTCGTCCTCCGCTAGGGATAACCTGGTGATCTCAGCGAGGGTGATGACCTCTCCGTCAAGGCTTATCTCCTCGGCCGATGAGGAGATGAGCCTGCCGACCCTGACGCGACCGTCCCTGGTGACTGCCTTAACCCTTTTGCCAACGGCCCAAGCCCTCTCGCGCGGTGTCCTGAGGACCCTGTCCAACCCAGGAGAAGAAACCTCAACCGCGAGGGGATTCCGATCGTCCAGGGCCTTTGAGAATCGCCTGGAAAGGGCCGCGCACTCCTCAACGGTAACGCCTCCGTCTCCGTCAACGACTATCCTTATGAACCCGGGGCCCTGCTCAAAGTCAACCATTACCAGGCCCATTTCCTCGGCCATCCTCTCAGCCAGATTCTCCAGCTCCTTCAAGGTATCCTCTCCAAAAGGCTCTTTATGCCGCTTAAAGCCTTTTCAAAATCAAAATCAAACCTCTCCCCCGTCCGCCTCACCTGGACCTCAATCTTTCCCTCCTTCATCTTTCTCTCGCCCACAACAACAACAAGCGGGAAGCCGATGAGCTCAGCGTCGTGGAACTTGAAACCGGGCGTCTCCTCCCTATCATCCAGGATAACATCCACTCCATCCTGGATTAGCATATTATAAAGCTTCTCCGCTTCTCCGATAAACTTCTCTCCGGCTATGTTCAATACCGCGACCTCAAAAGGAGCTATGGCCCTCGGCCAAATGAGGCCGCGCTCGTCGGAGAGCGCCTCGGCAACCGCCGTAATTATCCTGCCGAGGCCTATCCCGTAGGAACCCATTATAACGGGCTTCAGGGAACCGTCAGCATCGGCGAACCTCACACCCATGGACTCAGAATACCTGGTTCCGAGCTTGAAGATGTGGCCTATTTCCAACGCCCTTTTCAGGCGAAGGGTCCCGCCGCACGAGCAGGCATCGCCATCCTTAACCGCCCTGAGATCAGCGAACCTGTCAACCCTAAAATCCTTCTCCGGGGTGATTCCAACAATGTGGTAGTCGTTCTCGTTTGCGCCAACCACGCCCATCTCAACGGTCCTCACGCTCTCATCAGCTACGATGCCCCCAACCTTTCCTTTTATATCAAGCGGGCCGACGAAACCGATGTCGGCACCGAATATGTCCCTGACCTCCTCCGGAAGGGCGAGCAGGGGGTTCCCTCCGAGCTCCTTTGTGAGCTTTGGAACAGAGAGCTCCTGATCCCCCCTTATCAGCACCACATATGGGGTATCGCCGACATAATACACCAGGGTCTTTATTATCAGGCTTGTCTCCACCCCGAGGAATCCCGCCACCTCATCGGCTGTTCGGACGCCGGGGGTGTGAACCTTCTCGGTTTTCCTGTAGGGGCTTTTGGGCTTGAGGGGCACAGGCTTCCCCTCGGCCACATCAATGTTGGCGGCATAATTGCATGAGTCGCAGAGGGCTACGGTATCCTCGCCGGATTCCGCCAGAACCATGAACTCCTCGGAACCCGTCCCGCCCATTACACCGGAGGAGGCGATCACCTCCAGGAATGGCAAACCGCAACGGGTAAATATGGCCCTGTAGGCCTGCCTGTGGAGCTCGTAGGCTCGGTCAAGCCCCTCCCATGTAGCGTCAAGCGTGTAGCTGTCCTTCATCAGGAACTCCCTGACCCTGAGGAGGCCTCCACGAGGCCTCGGCTCATCACGGAACTTATTCTGCACCTGATACCATATCTGGGGAAGGTCTTTGTAGGACTTGATGTGTTTGCGGGCGATCTCGGATATCACCTCCTCGTGGGTGGGGGCCAGGGCGTAATCGCGGCCCTTTCTGTCCTTCAACCTGAACATGTCGTCCCCGAAAGCGGACCAGCGCCCGGATTCCTCCCAGAGCGACGCCGGGTTTAGCGAGGGCATGAATATCTCCTGGCCGCCTATCCTATCCATTTCTTCCTGGATTATCCTGTAGACCTTTCTCACCACGCGCCAGCCCAGGGGCAAGAAAGCGTATACCCCTGAGGCTATCTGCTGAATGAAGCCTGCCCGGAGGAGGAGCTGATGGCTTTTGGTCTCAGCCTCGGCGGGGGTTTCCTTCAGCGTGTAAATAAGGGCCTTATTCCACCTCATTTAGGCCGAAATTTTAAACCGCACGGCAGTAGAGGTTCAAAGACTTTCGCTCGGGCGGAGAGGGGCATTAAAATTTCCGCGTGCGCGTTGCTGTATTCGGTTCGGCCGCTGGGTTGGCAGAGGCGGTCTTCAGGCTGATAACGGGCCGGGAGCCGGGCCAATCCCCAAGGGATTATGTTTCTGCTGTGGCCACAGCTGATTTCCCGGACCAAAGGCTACGCGCCCTCGCAGAGGTAATAAAACCGGAGAAGACAACCCCAGACCGTCCGGAATTCCACATGTTCTTGGGCATGGGGCCCATGTGGTCAGACAGAAAAGCTGGCGAGATCTTCAACACGATGGCCGCTTACTCCGGCTTCGTTATCGTAGCGAGGGACGAGCGCGACCTTGATGACCTCTATTCCAGGATAATCCTCTCCGACGCCGAGGCCGTTGACCGAATCCTGCCCAACCTGAGAAAAAGCGTTGCCGCAGGCCACGATGACCCGAAGAAGCTCCTCATCCTTGAGGGCTTCGCGGAAGCGCTCAGCAGGGGCAGGCCCCTTTTCTCCCTCGGGCTCGGGAGCGCTGAGCTAGCCCGAGTCAGCGAATACGGCTTTCTGAGCCTGAAACCCGCTGTTGTAGCCATATCGGCCGAACCCCTCGCTCCTCTTGAGATTGATTGGGTATCTGCCGATTTTACCCTGATCCTTGAGATGGCCTCGCTGGCCCCTGAGGAGCGTGATGAGATGGCGCGCGAGCTTGGGATCCGGGATCCTGTTCCGGAGATATTCTCAAAGCTATACAGGGCAATGGGCCTAATCCACTTTTTTACCCCCGGCCCCAAGGAGGTGAGGGGTTGGAGCCTGAGGAAGGGGGCGAAGGCCCCTGAGGCTGCAGGCCGCATTCACTCCGATATGGAAAAGGGATTCATCCGAGCGACCGTGGCCCGGTGGGATGAGGTTGTTTCAGCCGGAGGGTGGGAGAACGCAAAGAGAGAAGGCGTTGCCAGAAAGGAGGGCAAGGACTACACTGTCCAGGACGGGGATGTTTTGGAGGTCCTATTCTCAAGATAGGTGGAAGAGGAAAGCCGGCAGATGTTATAATTTTGGGGTGAAAGGCCGAAGGGCTTTGCGGTATGGGTTTATCCTTATTTTGCCATTTTTGCTTGGCATACCTGGGCTCCTGGCGATCCTGGACAATCCTAAAATGGCTTATTTCTGGGCTGATACCAAGGACTACATGGCCGCGGCGTCGGATATCCTCAGGTTCGGGCTCTCGGTCATCTCATCCCCTCCCCTTCACCCTGACCTTCCTGACCATGTGATATGGTTTGACAGGCCACCTCTGTATCCTCTGCTTCTCGTGGTTCTGGGCTTCCTACCCGGCTCCTTTGAGGTATGGCATTTCCTCACGATGTGCCTTTTCAAGGGCCTTGCAGGATTTGTTATCTACCGCTTCCTGAAAGCGCGAATCGGCCAGGGCTGGCTCGGCTTGCTGATAATCTACTCATACATGATAGTATTCCCAATATACATTGTCTCAGACATAACCTTCTTTCTTACGGTCGCGCTTTTCGCGGTAGCGGGGCTGATGCTTCTGGAGGATCCGGGGTGGAAGACCGCCCTATCCGCGGCCGGCGCGGGCATACTAATGGCTTTTACCAAGCCCACAGGCGCTTTTGCTGGGCTAATTCTCCTGGCAGTTGGGCTTCTGGGCAAGAAAACCAGGGCATACTCCGCGCTCGCCCTAGCCATAATGGGTTCGGCAGTCCTTCTCTGGTGCTGGAGGAACAAGGCGGTCTACGGGCGATTCGCCTTCTCGCAGATACCCGATGTCAACACGGCGTTCTATCTCGGTCCAGCCCTCGCGGCCCAAGAGACCGGTCAGGAAAAGCCCTGGAGGTTCGGGTGGGGATACTTCGGCCTTTACCAGCAGGCCAGGGATGCCTACAGGGAGCGGGTGAAGGCGATGGGCATTGAGGGAAACGACAGAGCAAAGGCCGCTCTCATAGCCGAGATGGCCGAGAAGGCGAGGCGGAAAATAATGGACGACCCGTTCGGATACGCCATCTGTCATCTGAAATATACCTCCAGGTTCCTTTTGCCGCGAGGGTTTTTCCAGAGCTCTTTGCAGGATTTCACGGACACCCTCGCTAAACTCTTGATCCTTATACTAGCGTGCATGGGCCTTGGACTGTGGTGGAAGCGAGGAAGGCTGGGCGCGGTTTTCCTCGCGCTGGGAGGGCTTTGGTTCCTGATGACGCCCGGGCCCATTATGGACGAGAGGGTTGTCATGCCTTTCTATGTCTTTGCGGGGATCCTGGCCCAAGGAGGCTGGGTCCTCTGGAGGAGGCGAAAGGAGGGGTCTGAGCGGTAGGAGCCTCGCGGTTGCGGCCTGTGCCGGCCCGGAATTATAATATCCAAAATGAAGGATATTAAGCCTCTTTCGCTGGAGCGCGCGGGAACGCTTTTTACGGCGCTCTCGGACCCTGTGAGGCTTAGGGTTCTTATACTCCTGGCCGCGCAGGAGCTCTTCGTGTGCGAGCTCACGAGCCTGATCGGGATACCCCAACCCACCCTCTCAAACCACCTGAGAGTCCTCAGGGACGCGGACCTCGTCATCCAGGAGCCAAGAGGAAGGTGGAGGCTCTACAGGCTGGGGGATATACCCGGGGCCTTGAGGAGATTGCTGGCAGAGCTCCTTGAGGACGAGACCGTGAGGGCGGACATGGAGAACTTGCAGAAATACCTGAAGGGCGGCCGGGTTCTCTGCGGCGAGAGGGCCACGGCTGGAAATACTGAACAGCGAGTCGGTTGAAAATATGCTTTTCCGGCGCAAAATAGCCTCCTCGCTGGCAAGCTTGACCGTTTCCTCGGCGGGCCCTGCCCATCATGTGGCAAGGGGACTTGATCCGAGCCAGAAGGTTGTATTATAATATTCGGAAATAAGAATTTATCCGGAGGAAAAACATGGCTTGGCTAAAAGGATATCCGAGGGACAAGGTTGAGTGGTATCCCACCGTGGACCTGGAAAAGTGCGTCCAGTGCGGGATGTGCATGAACTGCGGGAAGAATGTGTTTGACTGGACAGAGGAAGGCCCGGCTGTGGCGAGGCCCTACGAGTGCGTTGTCGGTTGCACGACTTGCGCTAATTTATGCCAGGGCAACGCAATAACCTTCCCGCCGGTTAAGGAGCTCAGAAAGCTCTACGCGCGCGAGAAGATATGGGACAAGGTCAAGGAAGCGTTGGAGGCGGAAGGCAAGCTCGTGACCGCGAAGAAAAAGGAGGCACATGGAGGGACTTCTTAACATTGATCTGACGAGCGTTTCCTTTCTGGTAGCCTGCGGAATCTCTTTTATGGGAGGGCTTTTGTCTTTCCTCTCGCCATGCCACCTCGCGCTTGTTCCGGTGTATATCTCCTTCATAACCGGACTCTCTGTTGAGGAACTGCAGGCCGGTTCCCTAGGAAGGTCCACCGGAAGGGTTCTGGCCGCGACATTGCTTTTTGTTCTGGGTTTCTCAACCATATATGTTGGCGTAGGGGGTGTTTCCGGGGCCTTTGCCTCCTTTTTTGGCGACCTTTTTACCACCCACCTCCACATCCTTGAAAAGATCGCTGGCGTTGTGATAATTCTGCTCGGCATATACCTCCTCGGTTTCAACAGGTTGGGTTTTTTGCAGAGGGATCTCAGACTGAAGGTGTCCAAACCCGCCAATCTGATTGGTTCCTACATTTTTGGCCTCGCCATAGCTTTCGGGTGGACGCCCTGCATCGGTCCGATAATACTGGGGATACTCCTCATAGCCGCCACCCAGGGCGCCATGAAGGGAATGCTTCTCCTCGGCCTTTATTCGCTTGGGCTTGCGGTTCCATTTGTCATATCATCCCTGGCCCTGAACGCTTTCCTGTTCCTCTTCAAAAAGGCCAAGGGGTTCTTTCGGGCAATAGAGATAGCCTCCGGAGCCCTATTGATAATCGCGGGCATCCTCGTGTTCTTCGGAATGCTCACAGAGGCTATCTCCAGGGTGAAGGTGGGAGGGTAGCCATGGGAAAGGGAAACCAAACGGAGGTTTAACCATGAGTAGTCCTTTGACAATTGTCCTCATCAGGGATCTGAAACGGGCCGGGCAACTGCTCATTATGTTTATCGTGGCCTACTTTCTATCCCTGGAGGCCCCGGAGGTTGCGTGGTTCCCAAATAACATGAGGACTTCAAGTGTGCTTGAATCCGCCTACGCTTCGGACTTCACCCTCAAGGATACGGACGGGAAAGATGTTAAGCTATCGGATCTGGCCAGCCGCGGCCCGGTGCTTCTTGTATTTTGGACAGCCTGTTGTAACAAAGGCCCTGATGCCCTTGCTTATGCATCAGAGATCTACAAAGAGAAAAAGGACAAGGGCCTTGGTGTTCTCGCCGTGAACCTTGATGGAACTGGGAGGCACGGGTTCATAAGGGAGCTGGTCGCGACCTACAAATGGGAGTTTCCGGTTTTGCTTGATCCCACAAGAAGTGTAGCCACGCAGTATCGCGTGCTAGCTGTGCCATCATTCATCATAGTCAACAAGGACATGGAGCTGACCTACTATGGGCTGGGATTCAACGATGATCAGAAAAAAGCGGTGAGGAGCGAGTTGGACAAGCTCCTTAAATAGGAGGACAATCATGAAACAATCCCTGCTTGAAAAAGAAACACCAGAGATCTGGAAGGACTACCTTTCCCTCGCGGAGCGCGTCTCATCCGACGGCGCACTGAGCGCCAAGATCAAGGAGCTCATGATGGTCGCTCTTTCAATAGCCCTCAGGTGCGAGCCCTGTCTGAGGGTTCACCTCAAGCGCGCGCTGAAGCTCGGCGCGACGAGGGCTGAGATAGCGGAGACCCTCGCGGCGACCCTGCTTATGAACGGGGGGCCCGCTGATGTCTGGTCAAGGGAGATCATATCGGAGGTTCTCGGGGAATGAGGATAGCCATACCGAGCAAAACCGGTTCCGATGTGGCTTACTTTCCTATGCACGCGCCGAAACTGATTGTCTATACATACGAGGATAACGGAAACCGCACCGGAACGAGCGTGATTGACCTGCCTAAGGAGCCTGAGGCGAAGCTGAAAATCATTCGGGACTCCTGCGAGGTCTTTCTATCCAGGGACGGCAACCGTGATTTTCTCACCGAGATATGGGCCGAGGGGATATGGGTTTTCATCGTGAACGACAGGAACCCTGAGGCCGCGGCCTGGAGCTTCCTGAACGGGAAGGCGAGACCTTTCTCCGGCGGCCCCTGCACCTGCGGGAGATGAGCCTTGTTTGAGAAAAAAGACCTGAAGTGGGCCTTTTGGATGGCCGCGGCGTTCCTCGCCGCCTACTTTATCCCGTGGGAGCACGATTCGGTAACGAACGCGCTCGGAGAGGCCTTCCTACTCCTCCAGGACTACGCGAGGAACCATGTCCTACTCTGCCTCGTCCCTGCTTTTTTCATAGCCGGAGCCATATCTGTTTTCGTGAGCAAGGAAGCGGTCCTCCGCTATTTCGGCCCGAGGGCAAACAAGTTCCTCTCCTACAGCGTGGCGTCGGTATCCGGTTCGGTTCTCGCTGTCTGCTCCTGCACCGTCCTGCCCCTTTTCGCTGGAATCTACACCTGTGGCGCTGGAATAGGGCCCGCCACGGCATTTCTCTACTCAGGGCCTGCCATAAATGTCCTAGCTATAATCCTCACCGCGAAGGTCCTCGGGCTTGAGATGGGCCTCGCCAGGGCAATAGGCGCTGTGGGCTTTTCGGTAATCGTTGGGCTCCTGATGCACCTTATATTCCTGAAGGAGGAAAGGCGAAAGGCCGCTGATGAAAGCGAAAATCCGGTTTTAGCGCCAACGAGGCCCCTCTGGAAGAACGCCCTCCTCCTTGCGGCTATGGTGGGGTTCCTCGTCCTGGTCAACATGGGGTTTCTCGGCTGGTGGAGGTTCGCCTGGGGCGGAGGTTTTCTCCTTTTGACAGTGGGCCTTTCAATCGCTTGGATGGACAAGGAAGAGGCCTTTGAGTGGTTCGGCGAAACCTGGTTTTACGCCAAGCTCATACTTCCGCTTCTGCTCGGGGGTGTTCTGGTATCTGGTTTTCTCCTCGGCAGGCCGGGCCACCCCGCGCTCGTGCCTGAAAGCTGGGTTATCGCCCTTGTTGGCGGGAACAGCATCCGGGCTAACCTATTCGCCTCATTGGCCGGCGCGTTCATGTATTTCGCAACCCTAACGGAGGTGCCGATTCTCCAGGGCCTCATGGGCTCAGGAATGGGAAAGGGCCCAGCGCTTTCCATGCTCCTGGCTGGGCCAGCGGTCTCTTTGCCATCAATGCTGGTTCTCCTCAGG
>Ga0123519_10000331_pt1 | contig 82967 bp, 83 predicted proteins | sample YelNatPaOPRAMG02_FD_87396 | JGI IMG/M metagenome (GOLD analysis project Ga0123519, IMG submission 87396) | Hot spring microbial communities from Yellowstone National Park - Yellowstone National Park OP-RAMG-02 (version 2) | ecosystem: Environmental > Aquatic > Thermal springs > Hot (42-90C) ...
CCACCACTGGTTGCCGCTGCAACACCTGCTGCAACTGCGGCCGCCCCTACTGCGGCTGCTGCAATTGTGCCTGCACCAACTCCTGCTGCAACGCCGGCACCTGCTGCTGCACCGGTTGCTGCTGCTGCACCGGTTCCAGCTGCCGCTCCAGCGCCTGCTGCCCCGGCACCTGCACCTGCTGCCCCTGTTCCTGCTGCACCGGCACCTGCACCTCCAGCGCCTCCTGCTCCAGCACCTGCTGCCCCAGCGCCAGATTCTGCCTGTGCAAATAACATTGAAGGAATTATAAGACTAATAAAAAATAATACACCTATACCTATACTTAAAATCCTTTTCATAAAAACCTCCATTGTATTTTATTCCCCTCTTCCAGACGATTTAAACATATATGATTTATCATTGTCAAGAAATTTTTTAGAATTCCTTCCCAAAAAATCAAAAAGATTATTGTGATGCATTATATCCTGGGCAACATCCCTTGTCCAGGGTGAAATCGAATAATTATAAACTGTTTTTGAATCAGACCCTGTAAACAATCTTAGAGGTAAAGTAATGGATATACCCTTATCGTGATAACCCCTATTATAGGGATCTTTAAAAACACTTCTTGTATTAGTCCAGCTATACCAGGCGGATATGGAAATACCACTTTTTATAAATTTAGTAATGGTAAGTCTTGCACCTTTATCCCCTGCAAGAAACCTCCCTGTGTTTAAATCAAAGTAAAGCTCTTTTTCCGGTATGTTTAACCTTGTATTCAAAAATATGGTTTTATAAGACTGTGTATAATCCTCACTTAATTTAAAAGGGTTGTCTATGTCTCTCTTTTTTACAATACTTCCGCTTAAACCAAGATAAATTCTTCCGTCAAAAAAGGGTTTTGCAACCTCACCATCAAAACCTGCATACTGGATCTCCAGCAATCCCCCTGCCAGTCTTGTATAGATGTCTTGTTCAGTTTTAAAAATTTGATTGAGCATAAGGCTGCCCAATGTGACATTTTTCTGCAGATATTTCCATGAATCAGACCTCACAGGTATAGAAAGGGGCTCAACAGATGATTTTATATTATTTATGGGATAACCCTCAATGCTACCTGTAATCTCTCCGCCATGCCACGGGAAATAGCTCATCCATGCACTGGCACCAAATCTATACCTAAAAAAACCTGATGGGTCATTTAAAAGCTGTTGAAAAGAAGGCTTTATACCGAAATCAATTGTCTTTTTATGTGTTAATCTAATATCAGGTATCCAGTTTATATCCGTTTTTATCTTTGAAAGCCTTAAAAATTCAAAAGGTTTAAGCCTTTCGGCAAACAAATCATCTATATCTGTTTTTGTTGTAGTGTATTTCAAAATAGGTACATTATTGCTTGTAAGTATGATATCTATCTTCTCTGCGTGTTCTGGTAATATATCTTTTAAGATATTAAGTATTACCCCTATTGCCCTTGCAGTATAAAAATATTTATCGTTCTCAGCTGTTATTATAATATCATTTCCTTCAATGCTTACACCTATATTTTTAAAACCCGATGCATAAAGCGCATTTTCAAGCCTTGTAGAGAGGGGATTTTCCTTATCCTTTGGTTTTTCTCTATATGGTTTGTCAAAGATAGGCAACATCGTTTTATTTAAATCAAAGGTAAAAGAAACATTCAGTCCTATCTGTTCACCCCTCTGATAACTCATAATAATATTCGTCCATTTATAAGGAGACCATCTAAAACCGTAGTTAAAATTGGAAGGAACGCCCTTTTTAAAATGTTTTGCCTGTGCAAAATCGTGGGTCTGTTTCTCATATCTTATGGGGCTATACTCTGCCATCAACGCATATTTTTCCGAAAGATGAAATTGAATGCCACCAAAGAACTGACTGTCTTTTAGCCACTGTTTTGGGTCATCGAGTATATCTATCTTAAATGTCTCATCAGATGGGGGTAATGCCCTCTTTCCAAATCTTCCATTTCCAAAACCAATGGTAAAGTCAAAGGGAAAAATCTGTTTACTCAGCACAAAGTACTGGGATGGATAAAGCCTTGTACCCTGAGGGTCATTTATGGCAAAGGCAACGGCAGGCATATATTTTCCTTCACGAATAAACTGGTATTTAAAATCCATGGCCTTGTCTTTATATTCACCGTATGATGCACTTAATGCCTTAACGCCCTTAATCTGGGTGACCCTGCCTTCTATCTCGAGACCTTTTAATGGACTTAAAACAAGGTAATACCAGATGTAAGGATACGCTATACCTACACCTGTTCTGAAATTATTTTCATTCAGAACCCTTGCAGTAGGTATTTCAATAAGTCCTGTTGTTCCCCAGTTTGCTGAATTAACAAACGGTTCATCTGCAGCATAAACATCATTGACAGGCTCTATTTTTATCAGGGAGATATCACATAGAACAAGAACCTGCGTGATTAAAAATAAAAGGATAAAAAAATTTTTCGTTTTATATATAGCAGAATCTTTTTGCACAATCCCCTGTCGCCAATAAAAGAATTTTAAAATCCACAGTCAGTTAAACATTATAAAGATGTTTATTAAGAGTTTATTGATTTTATACTTATTTTTCCCTTTATTTCCATAAAAAATGTTTAGTGGCAATTGCCTTTTTGTAAAATTAAGGAAAGTTGCTTATTGAAATGGTTACAGAAATTTTTTATCCGTATCTGTATTGAATGCCAAATTCACCCTTTGGATAAATCCAGTCTATGGCACCTTCAATACAGGCAATCCTGCATGTGCCGCATTCAAGACACCCAGCATATTCAACGGTTATCTCATCGTTTTGTTCGTTGTAAGAATAGAGGTGTCCAGGACACACAAAGAGACAATATTTGATTTTACATCTTGTTCTGCATATTTCATGGTATATCTTTATATGGCTTTCCTTATCAGTTTTAAACGCATCTATGGCAAGCTTTTCTTCGATTTTCATAATCTCCTCAGATATTTTTTATACTATATAGTTCTTTCAACCTTTTAAAGCTGAGCATTCCCGATGATTTTAGCTCTTTCCACAGAGTAGAACCAATCTTTTCTTTAGGCCCTTCACCAAACCACATGACCTTTTCAACAAACAATGGAAAATATTTTGGATAAAAATTAAAAAATGCATCGTTGTCGAGAAATTCTGGCATGTCTTTACAATTATACATATCTTTTAAAACAAAAGAGTTTCTCAGTCTTTCTTCATATAAACAAAGGGTTTTAGCAGAAAAATCACCTTTTTCAAATGCATGTAAAATCGTCTCTGCTGCAAAATTGCCCGAGGCAATGGCAAATTCCATACCCCTTACTGTAACACCCATATTTAATGCAAAACCTGCTGCATCTCCTGTAACGAGTATACCGTCAGCATAAAGCCTTGAAATATTGTTGTACCCTCCCTCCGGTATCACATGGGCAGAATATTCAACGATGCTACCCCCTTCTAAAAGTCTTTTTATCTCGTATCTTTCTTTAAATGCATCTATTAATGAATGGGCTTCAACTGTGGCAGCCCTTTCCATTATTGCCTTTATGCCAATTACAACACCAAGGGAGATTGTTTCTTTATTGGTATAAAGAAAACCTCCCCCAAACATACCTTTTGTTACATCACCTATAAAGAGATGGGCACACCCTTCACCTTTTTCAACATTGAACCGATCGTTAATCTTCTCTTCTGTAAGCTCAATCACCTCTTTTATACCCACTGCATAATTTTTAGGCTTCATCATCGGTTTAAGACCTGCCCTTTCACCTATAAAAGAAAGCACACCATCTGCTGCTACAACAACGCTGGCAGGAATCTCTTCTTCCCCTGATTTTATACCGCATACCCTGTTTTCTTCCCACAGAAGGTCATCAACCCTGTATTTAGGAATGACAAATACACCCTTTTCTATGAGTTTCTCTGACAGCCATCTATCAAATGTTGATCTTAAAACAGAGTAACTGTGACCTGTTTTTCTGAATTTTTCGCCTGTAAAGTCTATATTTAATGAATTTTCCTCTCCAAATAAACTCCATCTTTCTCTTACGATCTTTCTTTCAAAGGGTGCATCTGAAAACATATCACCAATCATAGGCTTAATCGGCTCAAGATATAGTCTTCCACCGGTCACATTTTTACTGCCAGGGAAATCCCCTCTTTCAAGAACTATAACCTGCAGACCTTTATCTGCAAGCTTATAAGCACAGGCAAGTCCTGAAAGACCTCCGCCCACTATTACCACATCAATCTTTTCCACTTTATCCCTCTTTTTTCGCAGCAGTTAATTCTTCCTTCAAGGCTGGCAAAACATTAAAAAGGTCGTCTACTATCCCGTAATCTGCATATTGAAATATAAGGGCATTTGGGTCTTTGTTTATGGCAACCACCACCTTTGATGTATCCATGCCCATAGTGTGGTGTAATGCCCCTGAAACACCGCATCCAATGTATAGCTTTGGCGAGACCGTCTTTCCACTTTTGCCAATCTGATCTTCGTAGTCACGCCATTTACTGTCAACAACGGCACGGGAAGCACCAACCCTTGCGCCAATTATATCTGCAATCTCTTCAAGTATCTTAAAGTTTTCAGAACCTTTCATACCCCTACCACCGCAAATTATAAAATCTGCCTCCTGCAAATCTACCTTTTTAGATTGGCCTCTTGTGATATTTATTAAATGCATCCGTTTATCCGGTACTACATCGATTTTTTCCACTATTACCTCACCTGCCTTGTTTCCCTTTTCTGCGGAAAAAGAATTGGGCCTGAATGTAATTATCACCCTATCTGTATTTTTTGGAGAAACCCATGAAATTATCTTTCCTCCATATATCGGCTTTTTTACCTTTAATTGACTATCCATAATCTCAATACCCGTTGCATCTGATATAAAGGCAGCGCCAGTCCTGGCAACAAATCTTGGAAATAGGTCTTTTCCCGTTATTGTAGATGCGCCTATTATAAGAAAGGGCGTATATTTTTTAGCAATAAACTCTAATGCATCAGTATATGTATCCCATCTATAATCTTTATATGTCTCTCCATCTATAATAATAACTTTTTCTGCATAGGATTTTATCTCCTCAGCAAGGTTAATAACATTTTCACCTATGATAACAGCCAGCAGATTAGATGATAGTTTATCTGTCAGTTCCCTTCCTTTTGTTAAAAGTTCAAAATTTGTCTTCCTTATATTCCCTTCCTTACACTCAATAAATACACATACATCCTTGCCCATATGTAATCTCCTTATCTATAAAACTTTTGCCTCTTCCTTTAGTAGTTTTACCAGTTTCCTTGCCTTCTCCTGCGCTGTTTCACCGTCTATTATCTTAACAGGTGGCCTTGCCTTCGGTGTTTCATAAAATAATACGTCTATCTTTGAGGCACCACTATTTAACTCTTCTTTTTTAAGGCCCAAAGTCAATGGATCCACAACAGGTATATTTGCCTTCATAGCCTTCATAACCCCTGTAATTAAAGGCACCCTCGGTTCATTTATGCCTTTCTGTGTGGTAAAAAGGGCAGGTAATTCTACCTCAAAGGTCTGTCTTGCTCCCTCTGCGTCCCTTTCCACTATCATGTGCTTTTCGTCTTTTACATCGAGTTTCATTATGGCGCTTATATGGGGTATATTTAAAAATTCTGCCACCATAGGACCTATTGCTCCGTTTTCATCGTCTATTGCCTGTCTTCCACATAATATGATGTCAAAACCTTCTTTTTTTGCATAACCTGCAAGAATCTTTGCCGTAATCAAAGGGTCTTCTGTATCCACATCTGTATTATCTATTAGATATGCCTGGTCAGCACCCATGGCTATGGCAGTGCGCAGTGCCTCTATTGCCTTTTTTCCTCCACAGGTGCAAACAATAACCTTAGAGTCCTTTAATTTTGTCTTTAACCTTATGGCCTCTTCTACAGCAAACTCATCGAAAAAATTGAGATTGTACTTATTTTCAATCTCCAGCGATTTATTGTCGCTTTTTATCAATATCCTTGCCTCTGTGTCAGCAACCTGTTTTATAAAAACGAGTATGTTCAAAATATTACCTCCTGAATTTACAAAATTTAAATTTAAAAGCGGGCATTAATTTAAACATAAACTGACAGATATTTGAAGTAAAAATATTTATAGCTTCCCTATAATGCTTCTGCCTATAAAATCTTTTAAGACCTCGTGGGTTCCACCTCCATATAAAAGAAACCTTGCATCCCTGAAATAACGCTGAGGTGTATATTCATGGGCAAAGGCATTTGCCCCGTAAATCCTGGTTACCTCATCCACAACCTTCAGACATACCTCTGTGGCAAACATCTTTGTTTCTGCTGCCAGTGTCCTTACATCCATATTATTTTCCATCATCCAGGCACCATAATATATCATAAGCCTTGCTGCATTCATAAGCGTATCCATGTCTGCAAATTTTTCCCTGATGAGTTGATAATTGCCTATGGGCTGACCGAATGCTACCCTTTTCCTTGCAAATTCAAGACCTTCATTGTAGGCACCCTTTGCAATACCCAGTGCCATGGCAGCGGTCATTAATCTTACCTCATCAAGTATCTCGCCCACATAGATAACGCCTTTGCCGAGTTCATCACCTAAAAAATTTTCATCAGGCACCCAAACATTATCGAATACAAGCTCCCCTGTTACTGTGCCCCTGCAACCAAGCTTATTCAAAACCTGACCGCTTGAAAAACCTGGAGTTCCTTTCTCTACGAGGAAGAAATTAAGGGCCTTTAAACCTTTTGATGGATCTGTTGTGGCTAAAACAGTGCAGAAATCACAGATAGGGCCATTTGTTATCCACATCTTTGTTCCGTTTATCCTCCAGCCATTTCCATCTTTTACTGCCGTTGTCCTTGTTGCCCCTAAATCAGAACCAGACTGATCTTCAGTAAAACAGATGGTGGCAATCTTTTCACCCCTCATGGCAGGATAAAGGCACCTTTCCTTTATTGAATCGCTTCCAAATCTATAAATAAAATATGTTCCCATGAGTATATTCATTATTACACTCTGGGCAAATCCCACAGAGCCCCTTGCTATCTCTTCATAAAAGATCATGCACATGATTTTATCGGCATTCATGCCGCCTATCTCTTCAGGATATCTAAGCCCTAAATATCCGAGGGCTGTAAATTCTTTCCACAAATTCCACGGGAATTCATCCTTTTCGTCTATTTCCTGAGCTTTTGGAACTATCATCCTGTCAACTGTATCAACGATAACCTTTTTGAAAAATTCTTGCTGTTCCGTTAAGGTAAAATCCATAAAATACCCCCTTTTTGGAAGAATAAGTATCGATTTTTGTATACAATATTTTACCTATAGATTTTTGTCAAGTAAAAATTCTGCTTAATATTCAACTTTCTACAAAACACTTCAATTTTGTAGCCCTTATGGGATGCCTTAATTTTCTCAAGGCCTTTGCCTCGATCTGTCTTATCCTTTCCCTTGTGACATCGAAAATTTGACCTACTTCTTCCAGTGTATGGTCGTATTTTTCACCGATACCGAATCTTTTTCTGATAACTTTTTCTTCTCTCGGGGTAAGCGTTGATAAAACCGAATTTAACTGATTTACAAGGTCATCATAAATGGCAACATCCTGGGGGGTTGGTGATGCCTTATCCTCTACAAAATCTGCAAGATGGGTATCCTCATCGTCTCCAATAGGCGTTTCCAGTGATATGGGTTCTTTTGTTATCCTTAACGCCTTTCTTACCTTGTCTGCACTTAACCCTACCCTGTCGGCAATCTCATCTGGAAAGGGTTCCCTGCCTAATTCCTGGACAAGCTCTCTTGATGCCCTTACGATTTTGTTTATTGTCTCAATCATGTGAACGGGGATTCTTATTGTCCTTGATTGATCTGCCAGTGCCCTTGTAATAGACTGTCTTATCCACCATGTGGCATAGGTGCTGAATTTATAACCCCTTTTATATTCGAATCTATCCACTGCCTTCATAAGCCCAATATTTCCTTCCTGGATCAAATCAAGAAGGGATAACCCCCTGTTTGTATATTTCTTTGCAAGGCTTACTACTAACCTTAAATTTGACTTAACGAGCTCATTTTTTGCAGCAAGGCACCTTTTCTCTGCATCTTCAATCTTTTTAAGGTATGCCTTTAAGACCTCATAAGATATGCCTGATTCACTCTCTATTTTTTGAATTCTCTTATAAAGCATTGAAAGGTGTTTATCATTTTCTCTATTGTGCTTTCTTTTGTATTTTGCAATTTCTGCCTCTGTCTTTTCGATCTTCTCCACATATCTTTTCATGCGCCAGACGATCTTATCTATTACCTTTCTCGTCAAGTTCAAATCAGTTATGAGCCTTTTAATCTCTTTCCAATCCTCGCATGAATGGTTCTTTTTGTTATATATAGTTCTTATGGATTCGAGATTTTTGATAAGTCTTTCTTTTTGATATTCTGCCTCTGCGTCCGTGCAGTCTTCCTCGTCCAGATCAAGGGTGATATCTTTAGCCGCTATTCTATTTGCCTTTAAGGCAGTAAGGATGTTAAGAAGTTCTTTTACAGTGCCAGGAAAAGAAAGGATAATCTCCTTTACCTCTTCCTTTGCCTCTTCCATCCTCAGCGCTATTTCCTTTTCCCCTTCCTTTGTTAAAAGGGATAGATTGCTCATCTCCTTTATGTAGTGTCTAACAGGATTTCCTATATCGCCATTGTGGAAGCCTTCAATGTCTTCAGTAAATAGCTCATCGAGCCCATCCTGCTCTTCTATTACATCGCTATTTTCATCCACATCGAAAATATCTATTTCATCAAATATGTTTTCACTGCTACGGCTATCTACCAGAATAGTAGAAAGTTCGTTTTGTTCCTTGTTTTCCTCAAAAACAAAAAAATCTTTTACTTTTTCAGGCATGGTTACCTCACTTATTTTTAATTTTTTAATAGTGATAGGACCTGCCTTTTTTCATTGAGCAGTCCCATAATAACCAAATCATCACCCCTTTTTTCTGCCTCCAGCAATTGCTGGGTTATCTTGTTGAGTTCTTCTTTTATAAATTTTTTTTCCATGTGCTTTATATAATCCATTAAAATTCTTTCCAGTTCTTCCTCACCGCAATCAAATGTCATTAAGGCGCATTCGCAGGCTATGGACTTAAGATGCTCCTCTTCCATTGTTGCAATAAATGCATTCACCTCAAATCCCAGATTCTTTTCATAGAACTCTATAATCCTTTCTATTATGCCCTTTGTGTTATTATTTTTTATAAATCTTATCACCGCCTTTTCTTTAAATAATTCTATCAGGTTCGGGTTGTTAATGAGTATACCGATAACCTTTTTGCCTATAATATCCTTAAATTGTTCCTGTGGATTTAATGGTTTTAACTCTTTTCTCTTTGTGCCATCCCAGAAGATATGCTCCTCCACTTTTGTAAGTTCGGAGATATGTTTTATATATAGGTTCTTTGTTACATTATCTTTTATCTTTTCCACATGGGGTAATACGTTTTTTATAAAGGACAGTCTGCCTTCAAGGGTTCCTATACCATGTCTTTTTATATGGAAATCGAGATAATAATCGAGTATGGGTTTTTTCTCATCCAGTACTTTAACAAGTGCTTCTTTTCCCTTTTCTCTTATAAAACTATCCGGGTCATACCCTTTTGGTAATGCTACCATCTTTGCGTTTATCTCTAATTCTGTAAATAATTCAATGAGCCTTAAAGAGCTTTTCAGCCCTGCCTCATCACCATCGAGCATAAGGGTTATGTTTTCCGTATAATTCTTTAACTTACCCAACTGTTCTTTTGTTACGGCAGTACCCAGTGTTGCCACAGTATTCTTTATTCCCTTTGCATAAAGGGAAATAAAATCAAAATATCCCTCAACTATATATACCTCATCTGCCTCCTGAATATATTTTCTCGTCTTATCAATACCAAAAAGGGATGTCCTTTTTGAAAAAACAGTTGATTCCGGTGAATTTATATATTTAGGCACATTGGGATTGTTTTCAATGGCCCTTGCACCGAACCCTATGACCCTTTTATTTATATCGCATATGGGTATCACAATCCTTCCCCTGAAAATATCATATATTTCCTTTTCGCTGGTTTTAATTATACCCGTAGACATAAGAATATCTTTAGGAATATTCGTTTCCCTCAAAAATTTTTCTAAATTTATTTTTCTGTCGCTGTAACCTATCCTGAACTCGTCTATTATCTGTTCTGTTATACCCCTTTTCAAAAGATAATCCATGGCGTGGGGTGAATTTTTAAGATTATTTTTAAAATAGTCTGCTAATTTTCCCATTGCATCAAGGATAGTTATACGCCTTGAATCCTTATAGGATGTAATCTTTATGCCGTATTGTCTTGCCAGTGTTTCCACTGCCTCTTTAAAGCTTAAATTTTCGTATTTCATTATAAAATTGATTACATTACCGCCTTCATGGCACCCAAAACAGTAAAAAATCTGTTTTTCTGTGCTTATAGTAAAAGAAGGGGTCTTTTCCTGATGGAAAGGACAGAGCCCAACAAAATTTTTTCCTGCCCTGCGTAATTTTACGTATTTTGATACAACATCAAGTATGTCAACCCTGTTTAGTATTTCATCAAGGGTGTTTCTCATACAAGCTCCAGAATCGTTACCCCTGTATTTCTCTCATCCCGTTTTATACCTTTTACAAAATCTGTTTTGCTGAAGTGTTCTTGTATGGCATTCATAAGCCTTCCCGTTCCTATTCCGTGGAGCACTCTAACCCTTGGTATACCTTGAATCAATGCCCTGTCCATAAATTTATCAAGAGTTTTTAGTGCCTCATCGACCCTCATACCCATAATGTTTATCTGGGGCACCTCTATCCTTTCATAATCTACCTGCACTTCTTTTCTTTTCTCTTCTTTAACATCTTCTTTTTCTTTTATAGAAAGTTTCGATACAAGCTCTGTCTTTATCCTTGTCCTTAAATTACCGGTTATGATTTCTACTGTATTGTCTTTTTCATCAATATCCACAACGCGCCCTCTGATACCTAAACTCTTTACCTTAACATAATCGCCTTTTTTTATATCCTCTTTTTTTGTTTCAGTCTCCTTTAGCAAGGTCTTTTTAATTATCTCTATTCTCTTTTTTGCAGCCTCAATAGAGGCCTTATCCCTTTTTGAAATCTCCTTCATTGCGTTGGTGATCTCAACCTCGATCTCTTCAATCTTTTGGCGCACCCTTTCCTCAAGATTTTTCAAGTATTCTTCCCTTTTCTCTTTAAGGATCATTATTTTTTTCTGAAGGTCTTCCCTTATCTTTCTTGCAGCATTTAATTCCCTTTCAGCCTCTTGATTTTTTTGCCTGAGGGAGCTTATAAGCTCATTTAGCATAAACTCCTGTGAATCAAGATACTCGTAACTTTTCTCAATAATCCGTGAAGGAACGGATATCTTCTTTGCCACATTTATTGCATTGCTATATCCTGCCAATCCATAGTTCAATTTATATCTCGGGGTCATCGTTTCATAGTCAAAATCTGTAGCTACATTGATGGCAAAGGGCTTTGTATAACCGTAGGATTTTAAAAGATTCAGATGGGTTGTTACAATAACCTTTGAGCCCTTTTCTACAAATGCATCTATTATTGCCATAGAAATGGCTGATGCCTCCTGAGGCTCTGTGTTTCCACCTATTTCGTCTATAAGGATAAGTTCATTACCCTTGGCCTTATTATAGAGCTCTGTGATAGTCATCATATGGGCGGTAAAACTACTTAATTCCATGGATATATCCTGCTCATCACCTATTATGGCAAATATACCTGAAAATAAAGGCACCCTTGGCTTACCCTTTGCAGGGATAAAAAGCCCTGAGATGGCCATGGCTGATAGAAGACCTATGGTCTTTAATGCTGCGGTCTTTCCACCTGCATTGGGTCCGCTTATAATCATTGCCTTTTTGTCACTTTTTAATATTATATTTATGGGGACAGTCTTTTCTTTTTTTGTTAGATAAATAAAGGGGTTTACAGCGTCTTTTATATCTAATTCACCGTCTTGTGTAATCTCCGGTCTCACACAGTTAAACTGAATGCTAAAAAGGGCGATACTGGTGTATAAGTCGAGCTCTTTTATTACCTCAAGGTTTTCTTCCATATCAGTTGTGTATTTTGCAATAAATGCTGTTAAGTCTTTTAATATCCTCTTTTCTTCCTCCTTTTCCTCGTTTTCCAGTATATTTATAGTATTGTTTAGTTCCACACATTCCATAGGTTCAACAAAAGATGTCTTTAACGTATGAGAATAATCGTGGACAATACCTTTTAACACCTGATTAAAATTAGGTTTTAAGGGGAGCACATATCTATTATTTCTAAGAGCTATATAGGTATCCTGAACAATTGGCCTTACCTGCTCCCTTTCCATAATCCTCTCAAGGAGTTTTCTTATTCTTTCCCTGTAAATGTAAAGCTCTGTCCTGATCCTTGATAGTTCATAGGTCGCTGTATCTTCTATAAAACATTCAGGGTTTATTGTTTTTACTATTTTTTGATGCACCTGTTTTACTGGTTTTATTCTTTCTATTATTTGTAATATGAAATCTTGTTTGTTATGGGCCTTTTTAAGAAAATTCAGGGTCTCCTGACAAGACCTTAAAAAGTCTGCAATCTGGACTATTTCTTTTAATTCAAGGACTGCATCCTTTATGGTCAGCCTTTTTATGATCTCTGTGATTTCGCCGCTGTTATAAAGTGGAGGTACACCGTCCCACTTTATAATCTCTATTAATGCCTCTATTTTATCCTGTCTTTTTTTTATTTCTTCGATGGAGTTTAATGGTTTTAAACCTTCTAAAGATTGGCTAATATACGGCGTTACGGAAAAATTTCTAAGATGGTCAATTAAATTTTTAAAATCTAAATATGAAAGTGTCTTATCGATCATACAGGGCTTTTTGACTATCTATCCCGATGATAGTCTTTTAAGCACCAATTCGCTTAACACCTTACCGTCTATCCTCCCCGGAAATTTCCCTAACAGAAATTTTATTACCTTACCCATATCCTTTTTACCAGTAACATTAAGACTTGCTATTGCCTCATCAATTTCTTTTATCAGCTCAGCTTCTGAAAGGGATTCAGGTAAAAGCTCTTTTAAAATCTCTATCTCTTTTTCCTCTTTTTCAACAAGGTCATACCTATTACCTTTTTTGAAGCCTTCTATGGATTCAAGTCGCTGTTTAATGGATGACCTTACTAATGAAAAAAACTCTTCTTCTGTAATCTCCCTTATCTTCTCTACCTCTTTATTTTTGATTGCAGCAAGGAGCATCCTGTAGGTAGAAACTTTTATAGTATCTTTGCCTTTTATAGCCTCCTTTAGCCCTTGCTCTATTCTAAATTTAAATTCCATATTAATATAAACCTTTATCCATTGATCTCTTCATTTTCTTAAGTGCCCTTTTTTTAGCTGCGAGGATCTTCTTCTTTCTCTTTACGCTTGGCTTTTCATAGTGCTCTCTCTTTTTTATCTCAGAAAGAATCCCTGTTTTCTCGCACTGCTTCTTAAACCTTCTAAGGGCACTTTCGAATGATTCTCCTTCCCTTACTATAACTGCTGGCATCCATTTTTCCCTCCCTCCGTATTAAAAATTTTTATATAAAAACCTCTATTTTCATAGTTGACCAACTATTAAAACCTAAACTAATGGTCAAAGTCAACAAATTTCCCAATAGTTTTTGAACACTTTCTTAAATTTTTTACAATTAACCGTTTACATAAGGGATTTTTATTATTTGTATACACACTAAATGATTTTAGCCTTTAATATGGCCATGTCAATAAAAAATTACATTTTTTAATCAGGAGCGGTTGAATAACAGTTCACAGGGCATTATATTATTAATATGACTGAGCAAGAAAAACTACTCATAGATAAATATGCAAAACAGGCCTTTCATGGGACTTTATTCAGACAGCATTACCCTGTGTGCAAATGCGGTAAGGTTTTCGATGAAAAAGAACTCTACAACGCACCGGGTGTTTTTTTGAGAAAAGTGGATGTGTTCGGAAAAACCTTTACCATGATTGAGCCTATTTGCCCTGTTTGTAAGGAAAGGATACCGGGTACATACAGCATACTTAATTAACATATTTACCCTGTAAAGCCTTTTCTTATAAACATCACGGCGATGCTTGCAATAATAAGGGCAAATACCTTTGAAAGGGCCTCAATAAATTTTTTCCCTAAAAACTTCAATATAAATTCAGAAAATTTTAAAATTATCCAGCAGATTATAAGGTTTATGATAAGGGAAATCATAAACATATAAAATCCGTAATTATTTCTTATAATGATGGATGTGGTAAGCACTGCAGGTCCTGCAAGTAAAGGTACACCAAGTGGCACCACACCGAACATATCATCTTCTATGACAGGTTCGGTACGGCCTGTTACAATATCCTTTACTGCTATGATAAAAAGCACAACCCCTCCGGCAATAAAAAAGTCCTTAATCGATATACCGAGATAGTTAAGTATTCTATTACCTACAATTACAAATACTAATGTGGTTATAAAGGAGGTAAAGATTGAATCCCTGAGCTGTTTTTTTCTTTTACCTCCATCGAGGCTTGCCGTAAATTTTATATATATGGGCAGTATTCCAATGGCATCGAATGCTACAAACAGTGGTATAAAGGATAGAAGAAAGTTATAGACCATACATTAATTTTAAATCATCAAAGGTTTTTTTCAAGGTTATGGCAATTAAATTTTAAATTTTTTAAATCTTTTTGTTTTTTTTAAGATTGTGATATAATGCGTACGCTTTATGGTTAAATGCTATAGATACACAATCTCTATCATTATTGCCTCATTTATATTAATATTCGGATGTTCTAAAACAAAAGATGAAGGCCCCACTGCAAAGGATTACTACAATAAGGCCTTTCATTTTATAGATGCTGGTTTCCCCCAGGAGGCAATAAATCTCTATACCCTTGCCATTGAGAAAGACCCTGAATTTCTTGATGCCTATTATAACAGAGGTGTTGTGCATTTTACATTAAGGGAATACAGACAGGCATTAAATGATTTTAATATTGTAATAGAAAAAAGACCGGACATGGCAATTGCCTATGCCAGTAGAGGTTCAACCCTTGAAAAATTAGGTGATCATTATAATGCATTAAAGGATTACAAAAAGGCTGCTCAACTTGGAGATAAAGATACCCAGGCATATTTAAGGTCAATAAATATAAAATGGGATTAGGATTATATTTTTTTCTGATCCTGCCTTCTTTTTTTAATCCACTGGTTTATAAGATAGCCGGCAAAAAAAACTCCCATGGCAAGCCATATAATTTCATAAATGAGCATAAAATCAAAATTCATTTTCTTTTCTCCTGATAGATATAGGAGGGGCGTTTTTATACGCCCCTCCTATAGATTATTTTTTTGCTGGAAATAGTTTATCGATAAGCTCTTTTGAAGGCGGTTTTGTTATGGCGCTTACAACAAAATATAGGATACCACAGCCTATAACAAGCCACCATTCAAATGTTCCCATACCTATTTCTTTTTTGAATAGAACCTTGTAACCACCGTATATACTCATGCCTGTTCCATAGAGTATTGTTATAAGTGCACCCCATTTAGTTGCCCGTTTCCAGTAATAAGAAACAGCGGTAACAAAGAAGAATATGGCACCTAAACCCATGGCAGCAAGGCCCATAAAAATGGATAGAAGCGGTGGAGGGTTAACAAGTGTCCAGTAAAATGGTAAGAACAAGAAAAGGGCTATTAAGAAATAGCCAAGATAAAGCATAGATTTGTCAGATACGTTTGGCCACCAAGTTTTTACAATATCCCTTGTTATATTTGCACTCATGATAAATACCATGCCTGCAAGGGTTGATAAGGCTGCTGCAAAAAGACCCATAACATATAGGGTCATAAGAGCTGGACCGCCTACTGCATGGGCAAGGGCCGGTGCTGCAAGGTCAGCTCCCCATGGTTTTATCTTTAAAAGGTTTGGTCCATATATCATCCTTGCTACAAGGCCGTTGCTACTGCAGTCGAGCATTATGGGAATGCCTGCAATGAGGTAAACAATTATAATCAGTGTCCAGTATCCCTTCTTCGTCAGTCTTCCCATTCCTAAAAATCGGCTCACATTATGGGGAAAGCCTATTGCCATGGTAAAGAATATGACAGGCGTGGCAAGGATACCTGTAAGGCTTGCAAATAACTCAGTAGGTCCTACCTTTGGAAGCTCAGGCCTCATAAGCTTTATAAGGGCTGGCCCTACCTTTGGCTCCATGTATAGCTTTGATGAAATTTCATAAAATCCACCTGCCCAGATAATCGCCCAGATACCCAGGAGTGCACCTACAAAACCAAGAAATGCCCCCTGGAATGCCATAGACCACTGAGTTCCCACATATCCGCCGAGCACCATATAAAGCCATGCAATGAATACGGATAAAAGAAGACACCACAGCGGTGGTAAACCTGTTACTGCGTACCATACACCTCCTGCGGCCTTTAATTGACCCACAGAATACATGAAAAGGAAGTAGAGCATACAAATGGCTACCACAGTCTGGAGCATCTTGCTCTCAAATCTCCTTCCAATTGTCTCAGGAAGGGTGGCTGCACCGAGTTTTGCAGAAAACTCCCTTGTCTTTATCGCTGCAAGCCAGCAGCATGGAATAAGCCCTAAAAGGCTCCAGATCCCTGCAAACCACATGCCAGAGAACCCAACAGAATACACAACACCTGTTGAGCCACAAAAAGCCCATCCTGAAAGATAAGATGCAGCAAGGGCACAGCCTGTTACTGCAGGGCCTATGTCTCTTTTACCCACGAGATACTCATCAAAAGAACCCTTTGTTACCCTTCTTTTGCTGGCAAGTCCGAGGAGAATTGAAACAAGTAAAAGTAATCCCACGCCAATGACAGACATCACCACTATTGTAGTAGTGGGTTTTGGCATATCAAGATATTGTATCGGATTCATTCTTTCCACCCCCTTGTAATAAGCCATGTTCCAATGAATGTCATGAGAAACAGCCCGATGATCAATGCCCACCAGACATACCACGGTGCCATCAAAACAGATGGATCTGGCAATTGCACTGGTGGTGGAGCAATAGGTTGAGTTGGTTGCATAAATAACCCTCCTTTTTTATTTTTTTATAAAAAAGTTTTTTAAATTAAACTTCAAATCACCTCCCTTCTAATGAGATTTTTATGAAACAAAAGCATTATGATACCCTTAAGCATTTTTTGTATACAAATCTTTTAATTATTTGTTTAATTGAAGCCCCCTTTCCCCTTTTATAACCCTTTTTTTCTTATAAGGATACTTTTAAATTCAAAAAAGTCAACAAAAAATTGATATTAATCACATTTTTTTGTACACAATTCAAAGGATATGCTTGAAATTATAAGGTAATACAAAAAAATATCCTGATAGAATTAATGTTTGAATAATCTCTGACCTGTAAAAACCATGGTCACATTCGATTCATTGCATGCCTCTATTACCTCATAGTCCCGCTCTGAGCCCCCTGGCTGGATTATTGCCGTTACACCTTCTTTTATAGCAGCATCTACACCGTCTCTGAATGGAAAAAATCCGTCAGACACCACAACAGAACCTGTAAGACCTGCCTTTTGCCTGATTGTGTATTCTTCAATTGTCTTTAATTCCTCAATATTTCTAAGTCCTTTTTCAGCCTCAAGTTTGTACTCTGCATATGAAACACCATATTTTTTAAAGACCTCAAGGTCTTTAAATTTTTTATATGCCTTGAATATGGCAATCTCCACAACGCCTACCCTATCTTGCTCTCCAGTACCGATAGCAACGGTTGCCTCATCCTTTACAAAAAGGACAGAGTTTGAACTCACACCTGCCTCCACATACCAGCCAAAGAGCATATCCTCATATTCTCTTTCTGTGGGTAATCTTTTTATCTTATAAGTATTACCTTTATAAATGGTTTCTGCTGGTTTTAAATCTTCCCTTGATTTTATCCTGAAAGGTTGGGATTCCTGAATGATTAGACCTCCGTCTATAAGGGATTTAAAATCGATATGTCTTGCAAATTTTAGTTTATGCAATGTCTCAATATTTTTTATCTTGAGCATTCTCAAGTTTTTCCATTTTTTTAATATATCAACTGCCTTTCCTTCAAACTCCGGTGCACAAACCACTTCAAAATAATAAGGCACCATTTCTTTTGCCGTTTCTTCATCAAGGGTTTTTGTAAATACAACACATCCGCCAAAGGCAGCAATGCGGTCACAGGAGAATGCCTTTATAAATGCCTCTGCACCTGTTGAACCGTATGCAACACCGGATGGATTATTATGTTTCATAATGGCACAGGCAGGTCTTTTATCCAGGTATTTCAAAATATTTAATGCATTATCCACGTCCGTTAAGTTTATCTTTCCCGGATGTTTTCCTACCTGTATCATATCATCTTCTGTAATGGCGCTTGTAAGCTTTATGTCAGTATCAAAAAAATGCACATCACCTAAGACGATATTACCGTTTATAAGTTCATACATGGCAGCAGGCTGATCAGGGTTTTCTCCATATCTCAAACCCCTTTCCACATTGCAGCCTTCATCACTATCATATATATTCCATGTCTTTTTTTTATATATAAGCACCTGTCCATCAAAATCTATTTTTATAACATTCGGAAAATTATCCTTTACAATCTTCTTGTACATCTTTTTTATGTCTTCCATGTGACCTCCATAAAAACCAATGTTTATTTAAATTTTTTATCTCCTCTGAAAACCATCGTAATCAGTTAAATTTTTTCATAAAATTAAAATAATCACTGCCCGATATCCTATTCAGATTAACCATTCGGTAATTTTTTCACATACTGTTTCTATATCAAGACCTTCGTATTTATAAGCCTCTTCTGAATCACCTGAGACGCCGTAGTTTTTTACTCCGAAGGATTCAAATCTACCTTTATAGTGCTTTTTTATAAGATATAATGCCAGAAAAGGTGCTACACCTGTCTTTATATTATGGTCTTCATAAGTTATAATTGCAGGCAGGTTTATTACCTTTTCCATAACATCTTCGTCTATTTCTTCTACACAGGCCATATTCACAATCATAAGGGTTTTCCCTTTTTTTAATAATCTTTCCCTCACCTGAATTGCCTTTTGTACCATTGCGCCGTAAGTGATAATGGCACCGTCATCTCCATCCCTTATTATATCCATCTTTCCGTATTCAAATTCATACGATTCATCATAAAAGATACTGCCGTTTTCTTTTAAAATTATATCCCAGCGAGACCTCCCTGTTCCCAAAATAAAATTTCCTTTTGTTTTTGCAATAAATCTTGTTACCCTGTCTACCTGATTTGGGTCGCAGGGGATGATAGTTTTGAAATTATAGAGATTTTTTGCCAGGCCTATGTAATTTATGCATTGATGTGTCTTTCCGTCCTGGCCCACATCAAGACCTAAATGGGTCAATATTAGTTTTAAATTTGTGTTATTTATATCGTTTAATCTCTGCTGGTTAAAGGTTTCTTCAATACCGAATACACCAAAATCTGCAAAAAAACATAATATACCTGTTGTTGACGCAGCACCTGCAATGGTGGCAGTGTTGTGCTCTTGAATGCCGCCCTGAAAGAAATGCTCAGGATAAGCCTTTGCAAAATCATTTGTCTTTACAGAGCCTGCCAGGTCACAGTCAAACACACAAATATGTTTTCCCTTCCTTATATTTAGATCTGCTATGTCTTTAAGGGCGTTTCCAAAGGCAGTTCTGTTATCTATTTTATCATCCACTGTATATATCCTTGGTTTTCCTGTATCAATCTGGTTAGCCTCTTCATAGGACTTTGTGGGTATAAAACTCCACATCTTCTTTCTAATTTCCCTGTAGTAATCAAGGCTGTCTTCTATGGAAAGTATTGAAACTGCTTCTTTATATTCATTTATGTTTAAAGGACTGCCGTGGTATTTTTCCTTATGCTCCATAAAGCCAATGCCAAAACCCATTATGGTTTTTGCAAGTATACAAGTAGGATTATTTGTCTGCCTTGCCTTTTTTAAGGCTAAATATATCTCGTTATAATTATGACCGTTTATCTCTATTACATCCCATCCGTCAGATAGATAATTCTCTGCAATGTTTTGTGGCATTACATTATAAATGTTACCGCTTATCTGAAGATTATTATAGTCTATAATAACGGTAATGTTGTTGAGCCCGTATTTTTTTGCAAATCTTCTTGCCTCACTGATCTGGCCTTTCTGCTGTTCCCCATCACCCATAGCAACATAGATATGGTTATCAATCTTTTTTATCTTTGATGCAATTGCAAAGCCACAACCTGCAGATAGCCCTTGACCGAGATTACCTGTAGACCAGTCTATAAACGGAATACCCTTTACAACATGACCTTCAAAGGGGCTACCGCCTTTTCTGAAGAATGCGATTACCTCATGGATGGGAAGATATCCTAATCTTGCGAGGGCTGAATAAACACCAGGGGACGTATGACCATGACTTATAATAATTCTGTCCCTATCACTGCTTTTTAATTCAGCAAAAGAAAAGAGTATAAGGTATATATCAAGGGACGATATAGACCCTCCAGGATGACCCGATCCAGCAAGTGTTGTCATTGTTATAATGTCGCCTTTTGCAAGCCTTGAAAGTTCTTGAAATTTTTTTATTTCATCCTCTGTGAGACTATCTTTCTCGAATGCCATCCCTTCCTCCTTTGAAATAATCGCAATCTTCTTGCAATAAACATGTTTCACATTCAGGTCTTCTTGCCTTACATATGTATCTGCCGTGTAAGGTTAAAAGCAACGATAGATCAGTATAGTCTTTTTCATCTGCTTTTTTTCGCAAATCCATTTCAATCTTTTCAGGGTCTTTTTGTTTTGTAAGTCCTATCCTGTTTGAAAGCCTGATAACGTGGGTATCCACAATAATGGCAGGTCTTTTGAATGCAACACCTACGATAAGGTTTGCCGATTTTCTTCCAATACCTTTAATCGTCGCAAATGTATCTATATCATCAGGGATATTGCCGCCAAATCTTTCTTTTATCTCTTTTACGACATTTTTTATAGCCCTTGCCTTATTTCTATAAAATCCCGTTGGTTTTATGTCCTCTTCCAGTTCCTCAACGGAAACGTTTAGATAATCATCTATGGTTTTATATTTTTTAAAAAGTTCCTTTGTTACTTTGTTTACCCTTTCATCTGTGCACTGGGCTGAAAGTATGGTGCTTATGGTAAGTTCCAGGGGGTTAGAATAGTTAAGTTCAATCCTTGCATTACCATGCATTTTTTTAAATTTTTCCAGAATGGAACCTATGTCCTTTTCCAAATCATATCCCCTTTAATCTTTTTAGATGAAACAAGGTATCCTTTATATCATTTAATGTTTTTGCATTCAATATATCTTTGGTTTCAAGCCAGCCTTTCCTTGCAATGCCCACACCATAGCAAATATCATAAAATCCATCCGATGAATGGGCATCGGGATTTACAGATATTAATACCCCTTTTTCCCTGGCGTATTTCAGATACCTCCAGTCTAAATCAAGTCTATATGGATTTGCATTTAACTCAATAATAACGTGGTGTGTTGCACAGGCATCAATTATCATCTTTATATCTACTGAATAACCATCTCTTGAAAGAAGAAGCCTTCCTGTGGGATGGCCCAGCATTGTAGTATATGGGTTTTCAATGGCCTTTATGATTCTTTTTTCCATTTCATCCTTTTTCATATTAAAACTCGAATGAATTGAGGCTATGACAAAATCAAAACCTTTAAGAATCTCCTCATTATAATCAAGGCTACCGTCTGGTAAGATGTCGCTTTCAATACCCTTAAATATGTAAAAGTCATGGGTATTTTTATTAAGGGTATCTATTATCTCCCATTGTCTTAAAATATCATCATTTTTTAATCCTCGAGCATAATATGCACTTTTACTGTGGTCTGAGATACCAATATAAGACATGCCCATCTCTTTTGCCTTAATGCTCAGTTTTTCTATTGTGTCAATGCCGTCGCTGAAGTCTGAGTGGATATGAAAAATGCCTTTTATATCTGACAATTTTATAAGTTGAGGTATCTTTTTTTCCATTGCAGCCTCTATTTCACCCATATCTTCTCTTAATTCAGGGGGGATGAACTCCAATCCCAGAACCTCATAGATTGCTTCTTCAGAGCTACACTTTATAATGTTTTCTCCTTCAAAAAGGCCGTATTCATTTAGCTTTAAACCCTTTGCCTTTGCTATGGACCTCAAGCGCACGTTGTGTTCTTTGCTTCCAGTAAAATACATAACAGCATAAGGGAAAGAGGTCTTTTCTACAATCCTTAAATCTGCTTCGATCCCTGTCTTCAGCCTGCACGATGTCTTTGTATCCCCTGTTAAAAGCACCTCTTCTATCTCTGGCAAGGTTATAAAGAATTTAGTTATAGATTCGTGCTCACTGGTGGCCACAAGGATATCTATATCCCTTACTACTTCTTTTTTCCTTCTTATGCTACCGCAGACCTCGATGTTTTCTTCTGATATAATCTTTAATAATTTCTCTTTTATTCCCTGTGCCTGGGGATATGCATCCCCTAACAGGTATTCCCCTTTATGTCTCTTTAAAAATTCGATACCCTTTAATATCTTTTCCTGTGTCTTTTCACCAAAATTTGGAAGCGTTATAAGTCTATTTTCCCTGCAGGCATATTCAAGCTCACCTAAATTGGTGATACCCAGTGTATCGTATAATATCTTAATCTTTTTTGGGCCAAGGTTAGGCACCTCCAGTAGTTCGAGTAATGAAGGGGGAATCTCTTTTTTAAGACTCTCAAGGTATTCGATAGAACCTGTTCTCACATATTCTTCGATCTTTGATGCTATGGCATCACCTATACCTTTTATCTTTTTCAGTTCCCTGTTTTTTATTATAGTATCCAAATCTTCAATGCCTGATATGACCCTTGCCGCATTGTAATATGCCTTTGATTTAAAAGGATTTTCTCCCTTTATCTCAAGAAGTGCTCCTATTTCATTGAGTATATCTGATATGACTTTTACCTGCATCAACCTATTATTTACGATGATAAAAAAAATGTCAACAGGGTAATATAAAGTATTTGGTTTTGCTTTTGATAGTTATGTTGTGTTATATCTTTTTTATGCATGGACTTAAAGATTTTATAAATATCCTGGAAAAAGAAAACGAATTAATAAGACTAAAAAAACCTGTTTCAAAAGATTTAGAGATAACGGAGATCACAAACAGGGTTTGTAAGGCACCACCGGATAAAAATAAGGCCATTCTATTTGAAAATGTAGAGGGCTATGACATTCCTGTTGTAACAAACATTTTTGGCAGTGAGAAGAGAATCAGTCTTTGCTTTGGAGTAAAAAATTTAGAAGAACTTAATAATAAGATAACAGGGCTTCTAAAATTAGATTTTAAAGGCGGTATGTTTGAGCTTTTAAAAAAGGGGGGAGAATTATTCAATCTCTTTAAATCCTTTTCCTCTGGAAAAATTGTAGATAGACCTGTCTGCCAGCAGGTAGTATATAAAAACAATTTCTCCCTTGATGCGATACCTGTACCCCACATATGGCCAAAAGACGGTGGCCGTTATATTACACTGCCTCAGGTAATCACCTGCAATCCTGAAACAGGAAAAAGAAATGTGGGCATGTACAGACTGCAGGTAATTGACGATAAAACCCTTATTGTCCACTGGCAAAGACATAAACATGGAAAAGAGCACGAAGATAAGGCAAGGGCATTAAATATAAGGTATATTCCCTCTGCTATAGTTATAGGCGGTGATCCACTTTGCATCTGGGCCGCATCGGCACCGTTACCACCGGAAATGGACGAATATGGATTGGTTTCTTTTTTTAGAGGCAAGTCTTTAGAGATGGCAAAATGTATAACACAGCCTATTACTGTTCCTGCCCATGCAGACATAGTTATAGAGGGCTATATTGATATAGAGGATTTGAGGATGGAAGGGCCCTTTGGTGATCATACAGGTTATTATACACCACAGGCATTGTTTCCAGCATTCCATACAACAGCTATAACCATGAAGAAGGATCCAGTTTATCCTGCAACGATAACGGGCATACCACCCATGGAAGATTTCTGGATGGGCAAGGCAGTGGAAAGATTGGCCCTCCCCTTTTTGAAAATGATGCTTCCTGAAATACAGGATATAAACATGCCCTCCTTCGGAGTATTTCATAATCTATTAATCGTTTCCATTAAAAAAAGGTTTCCCGGTCATGCAAGAAAGGTAATAAATGCCCTGTGGGGTATGGGACTTATATCTTTAACAAAGGCTATTGTTGTTGTAGACCATGATATAGATGTCCAGGATCTATACAGGGTTGGCTGGTATGTGCTGGGTAATGTGGACTGGTTAAGAGATACAGTAATCATGGAAGGTCCTGTGGATCAGTTAGACCATGCCACTGATAAAGATTCCTTTGGTGGTAAGATGGGGATCGATGCGACAAGGAAGTTTAAGGAAGAAGGCTATGACAAACAATGGCCTGAAATTGTAAAGATGGATGAAGAAGTAATAAAAAAGGTAGATGAAGATTGGGAAGCAGCAGGTATCTTTTGAGCAACCTTAAGTCCGTGTTTTTATTCCTGGAGATGATAAAATTTGAGCACACAATCTTTGCCCTTCCCTTTGCATACATAGGTGTATTCCTTGGAGCAAATGGTTTTCCAGATGTTAAAAAGTTTTTCCTCATCACCATTGCCTTTACTGCTGCAAGAACTTATGCCATGACCTTAAACAGGATTATTGATTTAAAATATGACAGTAAGAACCCGAGAACAAGGCAGAGGCATCTTGTTAAGGGTATCGTAAGAAAAAGGATAGCTCTTTACGGTGTATTTATCTCCTTTATTGTCTTTGTTGTAACTGCCTATGCCCTTGGCCCCTTACCTTTTATCCTTACCCCTGTTGCCCTTTTCTTTCTCTCCTTTTATCACATTACTAAAAGATTTACATTTTTTTCCCATTTCTTCTTAGGCATAGCAGACGGGCTTGCACCAGCAGGTGCCTGGGTGGCTATCCGTGGATCTTTTTTTACACTGTCAGACCATCCGGCATGGGTGTTGATTTTTATTGTCACCTTCTGGATTGCAGGCTTTGATATACTTTATCAGTGTCAGGATATTGAATTTGACCGAAAAGAAGGCCTGCATACTATACCATCAAGATTTGGCACAGAGATTGCGTTTAAAATAGCACGATTATGCCATATTATTATGATGATAGGTCTTGTTTATCTTGGTTTTTTTCTCGATTTCCATGTCTTTTATATAGTCTCTGTTGTAATCTCTGTCATATTACTTATTAAAGAACACAGTGTTATTTCTCCCCATGACCTATCAAAACTCGATATGGCCTTTTTCAATATGAATGGCTATATAAGCATCATAATATTCTTCGGGATTATGCTTTCCATATTTATAAAAAGGGGGTACTTGTGAAAAAGATTTTAGTTTTCTTTCTATTGCTTTTTTGTTTTCCTCCATTTGCCTTTGGGCAGCCAAAAAACACCATCAAGGTGGGTATCCTTCCCATACTCGATTCCTTGCCCATATATGTGGCTTTAGATAAGGGGTATTTTAAGGATAAGGGCATTGATGTAGAGATAATACCCTGTGCCTCTGCTGCAGAAAGGGACCAGCTTATGGCAGCAGGTGCACTGGATATTATAATAAACGATCTTATAGCCCTTGCCCTTTTCAATAAAGATAGGATAAATCTTGTGGCCATCAGGTATGCCATGTTGCCCCAAAAAGACCATCCCCAGTTTTATATACTTTCTTCAAAAAGAAGCGGGATTAATCACCCTAAAGGACTTAAAAATGTCCCCGTAGGGATTTCAGAGGCAACAATCATACATTACGTAACAGAGAGATTGCTTGAAGGAAGCGGCCTGAAAAAAGAAGAGATAAGGTTTATACCCATACAGAGAATACCTGATAGATTATCTGCATTAGAAAGAGGTGAGGTAGATGCTGCCACGCTTCCTGACCCTTTAGCCATTCTTGCCATGAAAAAAGGTGCAGTTCTGGTACTCGATGATAGCAAAGAAAAAAGCTACAGTGGTAGCATTTATTCTGTAAGAAAGGAATTCCTGGAGAAAAATCTTAAAACCACAAGGGCATTTCTATTATCTATCAATAAAGCCATAGAAGATATAAATAAAGACAAAGGCAAATGGGCAAACCTTATCGTGGAAAAGAAACTTGTCCCCCCTGTTCTTTTAAATTCTTTTAAGATTCCAACATACCCTTCATTTGATGTGCCTGATAACAAAAAATGGGAAGACATAATGCTGTGGTTGAGGGACAGGTCTTTAATAAGGACCAGTATCTCCTATAACGATTCTATAAAGGACATTTTAAGATTAAGATGATTTATATTGACGGGATCACATTTTTTTACAGAGAGGAGCGACCTATCTTCGAAGATTTTTCAATGATAGTTCAAAAGGGTGAGGCCTGGTCCATAATAGGTCCTTCAGGGTGTGGAAAAACAACCCTTCTATATCTTATAACAGGGCTTTTAAAACCTGTAAAAGGCACTATCGAAATTGAGGGGACAAAGGTAGATAGGCCAAGGAAAAATACAGCCCTCATACTTCAGGACTACGGTCTTCTGCCCTGGAGAACAGTCAGGGAGAATATTGAGCTGGGATTAAGGATAAGGGGGATTAAAGAAGACCATGGAGTAAATATGTGGCTTGAGAGGCTCAATATAAAAGATGTGTCGGAAAGGTATCCCCATCAGCTATCCGGTGGTCAGAGACAGAGGACTGCCATAGCAAGGGCACTTGTTTTAAAGCCAGATATCCTCTTAATGGATGAGCCTTTTTCATCTCTCGATGCACCAACGCGGGAGAATCTTCAAAATCTCATAATAGACCTCCAGAAAGAACAAAGTTTAACGGTTATACTTGTGACCCATACCATAGAAGAGGCTGCCTTTATGGGTAGAAAGATACTCCATCTGAATTATCCTCCCAATAAAAATCCTGTCATTATAGAAAACCCTGAAATACCTCTGGATAGAACGGATGTGAAATTCATAGCCACGTGTTCAAGGATAAGAGAGACAATAGGAAATGGTTTATGGGCACAGGCCGTTTAAATACAATTATCGCCTTTTTTGTTATTATCCTTATCTGGCATCTGCTATCCATGCTTATAAATCAACCCATACTTCCGAAACCCATATCTGTGCTTAAAATATTTATATCTTCCTTTCCGGCAGATTTGGGAAGACACTTTTTTGCAAGCTTAAAAAGGGTTGTGATAAGTATTATGCTCGCTGTAGTAATCTCGGCACCACTGGGCATACTTATTGGTCAGATAGGATTTTTAAACCGTATTTTTTCACCTTTTATATATCTACTTTATCCTGTTCCCAAGGTAGTGTTTGTCCCTGTTATAATACTTTTGTTCGGTATAGGGGACGGCGCAAAAATGCTTATGATTTTTATCATCCTATTTTTTCAGATACTTGTTTTATCAAGGGACGCAGCGACTCATTTGAGACCTGAACTTATCCTGTCTGTAAAGAGCCTGGGGGCAAAAAAAAGAAAGATGTTCTTATACGTTTTTCTCCCTGCTACACTGCCTGCCATATTTACAGGGGTAAGGCAATCTATAGGCACAGCTATTGCGGTTTTGTATGTGGCAGAACTTTTTGCAACAAAATACGGACTTGGTTACTATATATATCTTACAGGTAGTACCCTTTTTGACTATCCTGCCATGTATGCAGGGATATTTGCCATGGGAATACTCGGTTTTGGCCTGTATTTCCTTACAGACTTTCTTGAAAAAAAGGTATGCAGATGGAGATTCGTGTAAGATAGTGATGGTATTTTAATCATCAATAATTTCCTTCATTATAGAGATTATATTTTTTTCTGTAAAGGGTTTATCGAGAAAAAGGTTTGCTCCAAGGGATTTCACCTTCTCCCTTTGGTCCTCACTCATATATCCACTGGATATTATGACAGGTATGGATAGACCCATCTTTCTAATCTCTTTTAAAACTTCGTCACCTTTCATGCCAGGCATAATTATATCAAGGACTATGCAATCGAATAGTTTATTTTTTAAGTGATGTAATGCCTCGTCACCTCTATTACAGTATAAAACGTCTATTCCCATCTTGTTCAGCACAATAGAAAACATCTCACCAATAAATTCCTCGTCATCTACCACAAGGACCTTTTTCCTCTGTTTTAATTTTTCTCCGTCCAAGGTTACCAGTTGAGGAGTCCCCTTTTTCTCTTTCAGGACATCTCTATTAATGGGTATATAGATAGAAAATTTTGTGCCCTTACCTATCTCACTTTCCACCTCTATAAAACCATTGTATTTTTTTACTGTTCTTTCTACCCTGTAAAGACCCAAACCCATATTTCTGCCCGATTTTTTTGTGGTGGAATAAGGTGCAAATAGTTTCTCCTTTAACTTATCATCCATGCCTTTACCTGTATCCTCTACAGAGATAAGGATATATTCTAAATCTCCAATTGTTACATTCTTTGTGGATACTTTTATTGTCCCTTTTCCCTCCATTGCCTCTTTTGCATTCATAAAGAGGTTTAAAAATATATGCTGGAATTCCGATTCATCACCCTCGATGATACAATGTGTTGCCTCCATATTTCTTTCTACTGTGATATTTTTTAAGGTCTCACATAAAAGTATTAAACTATCCTCAATAACAGCACGGACATCGAATTTATGGGAAGGCCTTTCCTGTTTCCTTGCAAAATTTAAAAGCTGTTTTGTCAGGCTTGATGCCCGTTCTGCTGACCTTTCAATAACCTCTACATATTTTAAAAGCCTTTCATCGTTATGTATAAAATTTTTCAGCAGTGAACTGTATCCGAGAATACCTGTAAGCATATTATTGAAATCATGGGCAATACCTGCAGAGAGCATACCTAAGGTCTCCATCTTTTCCTTAAAAAGGTTTTCTTCCTCTGACAATTTAAATTCTGTATTGTCTTTCAATATAATGCCTTTGAAAATGGCCTTTCCCTCAGGATTATATATTGGATATTGGTCCACCTCGAATATGATCTTTTTATCACCCTTTTTAAAGGGTAAATCTCCTCTTACAGCAGAATCTTTTTCAGAGGATTCTAACCTCATTTCCGGGAATAACTCGTATATATGGATCCCTGAATAAGGATAAATATCTCTGGGAAGCATTTTTTTTGCTCTTTCATTCATCCAGATAACCTTTCCTGAGTTTTCTATCACGATAAAAGGATATGGAAGGTTATTAATCATTGAAAAACTGTCTTGTAGAAAATGGGATGTTTTTTCCATTGCATCGTATCTTTTATGGATAATGCCGAGTCTATGGCAACATCTGCATAATAGGTCTATATATTTTATTGGTATGTCTTCTATTGAATCCTTTTTCTTTCCCAGCACTATAAAACCTTCGATATTAAAATTACTCACCATGGGGTAAATATAGATAATCTGATAACCGCATACATTATTATGGAGGGAAGGAAACAGTGAATTGTTGTTTAACCTTTCAATATCCGTTAAATATATTTTATTCGTATCCTGATAAATGCTATAAAAACCTTCCTGTATTTTACCATCCTTTATCAATATTATAAGGCATGTATCAAATTCGGTTTCTTCAATAAAGATTCTGGGTATTTCACCAAGGGGATGTTTACTTTCGTCCAATATATAAAAAAACCTCGAAAGTGTGGAGTAAAGGTTTAGAAATTTTTCCTGTGTCAATAGCTGGGATTTTACAATATCATGCATTATCTGACTATCATCTATCATTTATACCCCCCTAATGTTCAAGTATTGACAGCAGGTTATCTGTCTCTGTAAGTAAATTTTCTTTATCCTTGTTTAATATATAGCTTTCAGGAGATATACCCCCATCTCTGTAATAAAAAAATCTATCCGCTTCCTGGATGAACTTTAAGATATAATAAGATGCATCGTCTGTAATTTCGCAACTGTGATGGTGTTTTATGACGTGTAAAAAGATTTCAGGTAGTTTCCATTTTAATCCCAATATATAACCTGTTTCCTGATGGTCTATACCGAACTTATCTTTTTCCATATCAGCCAAGGATTCTCTTTTTAATTCAGCCTCTTCTATAAGCTTTCCATACCATTCGATATTCATAAAAAAAACAATCTTACCTATATCGTGTAGAAGGGATATTGTAAATACCTCTTCTGGCTCTTCAATACCCATCTTCTGTGAAAGTAAACGCGTTGATAATGCAACAAAGATAGAGTGGTTTAACATATAATGGAGATTGCTTTTCTTAAAATTTAAAAAATCTGAAAAGATATTAAGATAATAAAGACAGAACAAGATGCTCTTTAATTCCCTGACCCCTAAATTCATCACTGCCTTTTCAACGGTATTCACAGGCATTCCTATCCTGAAAAAAGCCGAGTTTGCAATGTTTAAGATTTTGGAAGAAACACCTAAATCGTTTTTTATTAAACCGGCAATCTGGCTTATACTGGTATTTTCCTCTTTTAACATTTCAAGGGCTTTTAATATAATATTAGAATTTGAGGGAATAATCTTAAGCTGAGATGCTGAATGAATCAGAACCTCTTTCAAATTGGCATTGGGCATATTTTTTATGTATATATTGTTTCAAAAAAAGTAAAGAAAATTTTTCAGTTTTAAAAAATTATTTTATTAAAATTTTATTCCTATTCAAAATATGCAAAAAAATATGAATAGAAACAAAATCTATTGCACAAAAAATGCAGTATGTGTTATAAAAAACAAAAGCGGGCCGTTAGCTCAGTCCGGTAGAGCAGTTGACTCTTAATCAATTGGCCGGAGGTTCGAATCCTCCACGGCCCATAATAATTTTAATAAATTACAAACATTTTTATTTTCTATCACTGGAATTTAAAAATGTTAAAAACCTATCCATCCTAATTAAATTTTCTGATCTATTAGAACAACAAAAGTCTTTAATCTTTCCATTAAATAATGATTAAATTTTAATTTACTGTGAATTTTTTGTGGCCGAGAAGCTTGGCCATTTTACATATATCCACACCTTTATGCAATAGCCTTATTGCAGAAGGTATGTCTGAGATCATAAAATCGTAGGTTTTCTATCCATTTTTTCGGCATTTTTCAACATCTTATAATATCTCTTACTTTTATAAAGTAAAAAAGTTTTTCTTTTAAAATAGACCAAATAAAAAACTTATCCTTGTAAAGATGGAGGTAAAAAGAAGGATGCCTACAATAATCAAAAGGATGCCCAATATCTTTGGTGTGTATCTTGCGACAAAGTGATATCTTTTAATAAAATCAAAAATTCTTTCAAAGATAAACGAACATATAATAAAAGGTATTGCCATCCCCATAGAATACAAACTTAAAAGATAAATCCCCTGCCATATTTTATCTGTGGACCATGCAAGCATAAGAATAGAAGAAAGGGCAGGTCCCACACAGGGTGTCCAGCCAAGGGAAAATGTGATACCTATAAAAAATGAACCAATTATACCTGCAGGTTTTCTGTTTAGCTGGAATATCTTCTGCCTTTCCAAAAAAGGTATCTTTATTACATCGAGATAGTATAAACCGAGAATTACCAATATTATACCACCTGATTTAACAAAATAATCTTTATAATAAGAAAAAAGCCTTCCAATTAAAGAAGACGCAAGTCCCAATGATATAAAAACAAGAGAAAAACCCAAAATAAACAATAAGGAATTAGCCAGTAAGATTTTTCTGTATTTCTTTGTCTGGGATTGAATATAATTATCGTATGTTATGCCACTGATAAAAATAAGATAGGAAGGGACAAGGGGAAGGACACAGGGGCTGAAAAAAGAAAGTAAACCAGCAGTGAATGCAATAAGACCGCCAATATCCATTTTTTACCTATACAAAAACTTAATTAGCTATAATATTTATTTTATGGAGCGGTGTCAATGAAATATGCATCTATTGATATAGGAACAAATACGGTGCTTATGCTTATAGCAAGTGGAAATGACATAAAAACCTTCAAGGAAATCATGGATGTTTCCACCATAACAAGACTCGGTGAAGGGCTGAAAAACACAGGTTATCTTCACATGCCCGCTATGGACAGAACTTTTATTGTCCTTGAAAGATATTTAAATATCATAAAAAAACACGGGGTTGATGAAATTCTATGCATTGGCACAAGTGCCCTAAGGGAGGCAAAAAACAGTGATGTGTTTTTGAAAAGGGTAGAAAAATACCTCGGTTTAAAAATTAAAATTATCTCGGAAAAAGAAGAGGCATATTATACTTATCTATCCGTTTTATACGATAAAAAAATAAACTGTGACGATTGCATAATAGTGGACATAGGTGGTGGTAGCACCGAAATCATAAGGGCAAATAAAGCAGATTTTATTGACTTTGTATCAATTCCCATAGGTGCCGTTAAGCTCACAGAGATCTTTATAAAACACGACCCACCCTTACATACAGAGATTATTAACATGAGAAGATATATAAAAGAAAATTTAAATATAGTGTTCAAAGGTGATCGCTGCACCTTTATAGGCACAGGTGGAACAATTACAAATGTGGCAAGTATAAAAAAAAGTCTTATAACATATAAAAAGGGACATATCCACGGTATGGTCATTACACATAGAGATATTGATAGCGCCATCGAATTTATAATGCCGCTAAATGCCCTTGAAAGAAAAAATATACCGGGCCTTGAGATAGAAAGGGAAGACATTATTCTTCAAGGCATTATACTTTTGAAAGAGATAATGGAATATTTTTCCTTTAATGAAATGATAGTGAGCGCCAATGGGGTCCGCTTTGGTGTTCTTTTTGAAAGATTAAAAGTCTAATTCCTTTAGTTCCCCTTTAAACTTCTCTTTAAATTTTTTCAATACCTTGTTTTCAATCTGCCTTACCCTTTCCCTGGATATATTAAATTTTTCTCCAATATCCTGGAGCGTAAGGGGCTCTTCGGCCATTATTCTGTTTTCAAATATATAGAGTTCTTTTTCATTAAGGGTTGTCTTAAAAAGATTTATTTTTTCCGCAAGAATGAGCTGTTTCTCTTTTTCTGCAACAATCTCCTCTACATTTTCGCTGGATTTAATGGTATCCATTATTGTGTCGTCACCTTCATCGTATAACTTTGACTCTAAAGAAACATCGGTATAAGAAAGCCTTTTCTCCATACTTTCAATATCCCCTTCCTTTACATCAAGGGTGCTTGCCAGAAGTTGAGGTGCAGGAAATATACCGAGCGCCTCGAGTTTTTGTTTTTCTTTATTAAGACGATAGAACAATTTTCTCTGACTCTGCGTTGTACCTACCTTTACAAGACTCCATGTGTCCATTATATATTTTAATATATAAGCCCTTATCCAGAAGGATGCGTATGTGGAAAACTTTGTGCCTTTATATGGATTGTATTTTTTTACTGCATGCATAAGTCCCACATTACCTTCCTGAATAAGATCCAGTATATTCAGGTAAGTATTATAATATTCAAGGGCAATCTTGACGACGAGTTTAAGATTGGAAATAACAAGTTTTTGTGCCGCCTCTTTATCTTTATGTTTATAAACCTTTTCTGCTAATTTAAACTCCTCTTCCCTGGATAGTACAGGATGCATTGAAATCTCGGCAAGATACTTTTTTAATGGATCAAAAGGTAAAGGAAGACCTTTTTCTTCTAATTCGGCTATCCTTACAGCTCCATTTAATTCAAAAGCCTCATCTTCTAAACTCAAATTACTGACCTTTCTTTTATTAATTCTGCCACAATGCTTATGGCAATCTCCTGTGGTGTTTCAGCATTTATATCAAGACCAATAGGTGCATGCACCCTGTTTATCAATTCTTCGCTAAAGCCCATTTGTTTAAGGTTCTCCAGGATAATTTTAACCTTTCTTTTACTCCCTATCATACCCACGTATTTAAAATTATGTTTTAAAACCTCTTGAAGCACAAATGCATCATACTGATGGCCCCTTGTTACTATAACTATAAATTCGTTCCCTGTAAAGCTAAGCCTTTCAAAAGCAGATTCAAAATTTTCAACCATTATCTCGTCTGCATCAGGGAATCTTTCACTGTTTGCAAATTCTGGTCTATCATCGATAACAACAGTATAGAAATCAACAAGCTTTGCAACAATTGATAGATATTGGGATACATGTCCTCCACCGAAAATGTATAGAGGTGAATATTTTACGAGGGGTTCAACGACTGTGGTTTCATTTATTAAAAAAGGATTCCTCTCATTGATATACTTACTTATAAATTTTGATTCTTCTTCTGAAAGGGGTTCTCCTATAACTGTATTGTCATAGCCAACAAATGTCTTGGATAACCTGTTGTCTTTAAATCTTGTTATTACAAAAGCCTTTTTTCTCTTTTCCAGATAGTCCCTTATTGCACTGTATAATTCTTTATATCTGTTTTCAACGGGCTCAAGGAGAATATCCACATTCCCTCCGCATAACATACCATCCTGTGCAACCTCTGTAGCATTCATTCGTATATGCAAAACTTTTGTTGTCCCCGAGTTCATGAGTCTTAAGGCCTCTTCAAAGGCATCGTTTTCTAATCTGCCGCCACCCACTGTTCCATAAATTCTTTTATCTTCACCTATGAACATCTTTGCCCCTGTATCCCTTGGTGCTGAGCCAATTCTTCTTATTACCGTAACAATCATACCCGTTTTACCTTCGTTTAAATAATCTTCCAGCACCTTATAAATATCCATAAAACACCCTCTCATTGTAAAAAATGCATAATTGCCTCAAGGACACCACCTCCGATGGCCCTTGCCTTTTCAGATATGGTAAAACAGTATTCCCTTTTACCCCTCGGGTCTATATCCCCTATCTTTTCATTTTCCGTTACATAAATTTCTCTTATCTGACCCCTTAGTACGCCGTCAATATCTGCAATCACAGGAGTATCGTCAATATACATTACAACATCTCCTTTTTTAACTTCATCTCCTAAAGACTTTACATGCTTTACTACACCGGCCTTACAAGACCTCAATACCCTCTCTTTTGTCAACCCCATCACAGGTCCAGGTATACCCGTATGGGGTTCTGCAGAACCTTCATATATTACCCTGCCTAAATCATGACCCCTATTACTCTCAACCACTGCATGGCAATCCACAGGTGCATTAAACCCAGGACCAACACCTACTACAATGGGCGCCTCGTCTTTTTTTGTCCCTAAGTTTCTCTTTGCCATAATGGCATCTATTACTATATAAGGCCTTAATAACGTAACAACGCTCCATTTGGGATCTATAATAACACCTATTCTTTCCTTATCCCATATACCCTTTATTTCTTTTAAATCACTAATAAGCTCTGCCGTAACTCCCTCTACAGTCCAGACTTTTTCATAAACCGCTTCTGAAAATGCCACAAACCTTCTTACACTTATGGGTTTTTCTATCTCTGTCATAAGAATTTTTTTAAAATTAGACATATAAAGCCTGTGAGCAATACCTGTTGCCATCTCTCCGGCACCCTTGATAACAATCTTTAAATCTCTATTTTTCATATTCATAATATACCCTTATATACCCTTTCCGAAAAAACAGTATGGATAATGACAAACTTTGCATTGTAAACACAATCCACCGTAAGATAGTTTTATTATATCCCTTTTGTGCATCCTCTCTCCTGCCATGAGCCTTGTTAGAACGATATCAAACACGGTATATCTGTTATAATAAATACACGCAGGGGCCCCGAGTATATATCTTCCTTTGAGTCGGGCAACAAGAAACATTGCCCCCGGAAATACAGGGGTACCGTAAAATAAAACCTCTGCGCCCGTTGCCTCAATACCTTCTTTTGTTACATCGTCTGGGTCTACTGACAGACCGCCCGTTGTCAATACCATCTCTGCCCCTTTATCAAACAAATCAAGGATTGCAGCTTTTATCTTGCCTATATTATCAGGCACTATATTTTTGCCTATTACATCGTGACCGTAATTTTTTAGCTTTTCCTCAACCATATTAGAAGCATCTTTAACCCTGCCACTTGAAACCTCACTGCCTGTAATAACAAGGCCTATCTTAAAATATTTAAAGGGTTTTATAGATATAATACCCTTTTCAGCAACCTTTTCTACCTTCTTTAGCTCTTTTTCACTGATATATAATGGTATTATCCTTGTGGCTGCCACTATATCACCTTTTTTTACAGGGTACCTGTTGGGGATCACACTTAATAGCACATTTTTTATGTTATTTATTTCTATAAGATGCTTTAAGTTTACATAAAAAAGGCCTTCCCCTTTACTTTTAATGCTCACCTTTCCTTCCTTTGGCGGCATCAGTTCCATATTTTCATCTTTTATGGATTCTGCAATCCTGATAGCAGCCTCTTCTTCATGGATACCTTTTATTTCTTTTTCAAAAACATATATATGTCCCTTTCCCAGGTCAAGGAGCTTCTCAATATCCTCTTTTTCAATAACCTTACCTCTTTTAAAGGCTACATCCTTTTTTTTGCCAGGTATGATCTCTGTGATGTCGTGGGCCAAGACCCTGCCCACTGCATCTTCAACCTTAATCTTTTTCAATGTCATAGCCCCTTTCCTTTAAATTTTCTATATCTTCCTGTGTGTCTAATCCCAAATGAATACCTTCGTAAGCATCTATAAATACCACATTTTCTATATATTTATCTATAATTTCTCTCAACCCTACATCACCTTTTATTTTCTCCATATCCTTTATATATGTTTCTGGTTTTATAAGCACAGGATGTCCTTTTTGCTTATTATATACAGGTACTATAATGTCTTTATCATTAGTTTGAAAGATATACACCATGTCCTCAATCAATGACTTATCCACAAAGGGCCTGTCTCCAAGTTGAAAAAATGCACCTTTATAATCTTTTATGTATGCAATAGCAGCCTTTACTGATGCAGACATGCCCTGTAAATATAGAGGATTTTCTAAAATCTCAATGGGATATTTTTTTAATAACTTTATAATTCTTTCTTTTTCAAAACCAACAACAACAAATATTTTATCGATCAAGGGAGATAAAAAAGGTTCGATTGACCTTTCTATTACTGTTTTTTTATCAATTTTAACAAGAAGTTTATTAAACCCCAATCTTCTTGAAGAACCGGAAGCCAAAATAACGGCACAGAGATGGGTCATAGACTTTTAAGCTTATCTTCAAAGGTTGATTCAAAATATTTAGCATATATCTTTTCCACTGTTTCGGCCAATTCATTTTTGAATCCTTCATAAATCTCCATAAAAGCCTTTCCTTCCTCTGTTAATTTAGAACCACCCCCTGATTCTCCTCCAATCTTTCTCACGAGAAATACCATACCAAGCCTTGATTCTGCCCTTTGAATAATATCAAAGGCCTTGCGGTAAGACATACCCATTTCCTGTGCTGCCCTATGTAAAGAACCAGTCTTCTCAACGAGTTTTAAAAGCCTGTAAGGCCCCTCTCCAAAGGCCTTTCCATTACTATCAATCCATACCTTATAAATAACCTTCAAGATTATTCCTCTGGCTAATTGTAAAAAAAAGTATTTCATCATGTCAAGTTTGCCTTTAAAAAAATTAAATTCCTCTCAAACAATTCTATTTACAATCTCTATAAAAATTGATTATTATCTATTCATAGACCAATGAACTTAAGGGGTGAGCATGTTTTTTGTAGCGAATTTTGAAGACATCAAAAAAGGAAAAATAACGGATGTATATTTTGTTAACACAATGGAAATTCTGAAAAAAAAGGGTATTGATAAACGGGTAAAGGCAGAGTTTATAGTAAAAAGGTTGCCAGAGGGGATTCCATGGGCTGTATTTACAGGTTTAGAAGAAGTGGGGAATATCATTGAAGGATTAAACATAAAAGTCAGGGCAATGAGAGAAGGAACCATCATAAAGCCCTATCAACCTGTAATGGAAATAGAAGGGAACTATACAGAATTTGGCATTCTTGAAACTACAATATTAGGACTTATATGTCAGTCTTCAGGAGTTGCCACAAAGGCAGCAAGGTGTAAAAAGGCAGCAGGGAAGAGAGGTGTAATGAGCTTTGGTGCCAGAAGGATCCATCCTGCCATTGCACCAATGGTGGAAAGAAGTGCCTTTATAGGAGGTTGTGACGGTGTATCCGTTGTCTATGATGCAGAGTTACTGGGAGAAGAACCAGCAGGTACCATGCCCCACGCCCTCATACTCCTTTTTGGTGATACGGTGGAGGCAACAAAGGCATTTGATGAGATAATAGATAAAAAGATAAGAAGGGTATCTCTCATAGATACTTTCAATGATGAGAAGATAGAAGCGGTCAGGGTTGCTGAGGCATTAAAAGATAGACTATATGCCATAAGGCTTGATACACCTTCTACAAGAAGGGGTGATTTCTTAAAAATCATTGAAGAGGTAAGATGGGAACTTGATTTAAGGGGTTTCAACAATGTAAAAATATTTGTCAGCGGAGGCATTGATGAATATAAGATTCTCGAATTGAACAAATTTGTAGATGCATACGGTGTTGGGACAACAATAACAAATGCAAGGGTAATAGACTTTGCAATGGATATTATAGAGATAGAAGGAAAACCTGTTGCAAAAAGGGGCAAAATGTCTGGATCAAAGAGGGTATTAAGGTGTGAAAACTGCTTTGCCAATATGATAGCCCCTCTTAATAAAGAGATAGACCTTAAGTGCGATTGTGGTGGCCAGTTTATTGATATATTGATCCCCTGGTATGATAATGGAACCTTCCTTTATAAGAACCCTACCCCACAGGAAATGAGAAAATACGTACTGGAACAGCTTGAACATTTTGAACTTTAGTATGAAAGTATTGATTAAACTATATTTAATTTCAGCTGTTTTCATATCTATTATCGCTGTTTTAATCCTTTTTAATTTCTCAGAAAACTCTTTTGCAGAAAAATGGATTCTATTCTACAATTCTCAAGATGAAGAAAAATACTATTTTGATCAAGAAAGTATTGAAAAACCAGATAAAAATACTGTCAGGGTATGGCATAAAAAGGTAATGGTTGTAAAAGATAAAGAAGAGGACGTTGAAAAGGTTCACGTTGAGATAGATTGTAAAAAAAATACCTATAAAATATTAAGGGATGATTCAAAAGAATTAAAACCTGTGCCTGCAGCTATTATCAGATCTGCAAAATTGCAGGCACTCTTTGATAATGTATGTTACAAAAAATAGACAAAAATCACAGTCCTGTGTTCTTTTTTTTCGTTGTTTTTCTATATGTCATTATAAATGTTTCCTTGAAAATACATAATCATCTGGAGCTTTTTATAAGGTAGAAAAACAAAAGTATCCCGAGACATGTAAGGATAATACCAATAGAAAAAGATAAAGGCATGTATTTGAAAATAACAATATGATTGCCTTTATGCACACGGACTGCCCTGAAGGCAATATTGGCCTTTAAAATTTTTGTCTCTTTTCCGTCAATATATGCCCTCCAGCCAGGATAAAAGGTATCTGTAATATATAAATAAGAATCCTTTTCGCTTTCACATTTAAGTTCAATCTTATCTGGTTTATAAGTTAGAAGGGTGACACTGCCATGATATTTTTTATCTTTTTCTGATAAAGTATTATTTGATGCAACCTGTGCCTCCCATTCAGGTTCAAGTATTATCAGATGAGAACGCAGGTCAATATTTTTATCCTCCATTATCTTTATAGCAACATCTATGTTTTTAACAAATATGGCATTATTGTAAAGAATGAACCTGCCCGGTGAATCTCTGTACCTGTAAAGCCTTATCGTTTCTTCAGCTATATCTTTTTCATCCTTTGTTACCCTTTTCATACTTACCTTCAGGCTATCTAAAAACTCAAAACCGACCCCTTTTATCTCTTTGATGGATATAACATAACCTACACCGGATATGTCAAAATACCTCCTTGCCTCTTCGACTGTCTCTGTTGAATAGAGCATACTTGTAAATATTTCATAATCTGCTAAGCGTAGTACCTCCATACCGCTTTCTGTATAAAGGCCTGCCATTGCAGCATAGGCAGGCATCAATGCCTTCTTGTCCTCTGGATATAGTTTAAATGTGTCCTTTGTTAAAGGCGTTACTATATATCTTTCTGTTTTTATGTTTTTAATTTTCTCCTCAAAAGGGTGTTTTTTTATATAATTATGCCAGTCTTCAAGTTGATAATATCCGTAATTAGCTAAAAACAAATCAGCGGTCATAATAGTTATAAGGAAAAAAAAGGCAGTTTTTTTGTATTTAATGCGTAAGCACACAAGGAGCATGACGCAGAAAAAGAAGGAAAAAAGGAAAAATCTTTTTATATTGTGGATATTGAAGTCTATATCATTAAAGGCATCGGGTTTTATATTGTATCTCTCAAAAAAACCTCTCACATCATTGTTGAAAAGGTTTACATAACCCCAGGCAAGGGCAAAAATAAAACCAATATAAAATATGGTCTTCACAATCCTCTGTGTTTTTAAGTCCATATCTTTAATGCCCTGCTTTAATCTATCGAATCCAAGTCCACTTGTTACGGCAATTACAAAAAAGAACACATAAAGAAATTTTACCGGGTATCTAATGCTTTTAAAAGGCGGGACATGAAATAATATTTTATAAATTGGTGTGTTGCCCCCTAATGCAAATGTAAATGAAATGACAATGAGGGTAATAAATAGCCATTTTTTTCTATCTTTTGAAATAAGATAAAATATGGACAGCATAAAAGGAGCTATACCAAGATAAACGGTCTTTAACCATGACTGGTTAGCCCAGTATTTGGCATCGCTTTGAAAATAGCCGTAAGGATTGGGAAGGAAAAATTGGATAAAATCCCTCCATGCAAAAGACCATGTTGTTGCCTCCCCGTATGAAAGTCCAGTCTTTCTAATACTGTGGTATGATAATTCATAAAAAGGAATAAGCTGAATGGCACATAAGAGCACAAAAGTAAACAAAACTAAAAAAAGGGCAAAAAACTTTTTAATTATACCTGCTGAATTGACAGCAGGCTGTAAAGGATAAAAAATGGCGATTAAAAAAAGCACAAGAAGTGTCATCACCACAATCTCAGGGGCACCGGCAAAAAATTCCATGGAAAGGCATAGGGACGTATATGCAGTATATTTTAATTTAAAAGATTCAAGGTATTTTAAAAAAAACATGAGTATCAAGGGAAACCACGATACAGAAAACAGATGGGGCAAAAGATTATGAACAGATAAAAGATACCCTGATAACATAAACACAACCCCGCCTACAAAACAACCTGTATTTGAGGCCTTAAGGTGCCTTAAAAATATAAAAACAGTAACCCCGGCAAAGACAAAATGCAATATTATCAACCAGTTCCAGACTACATTAAATGGAAGAAAAAGATATAATACATGGGGTGGGTAAAATATACCTGGCTGAAGTGTTGCAAGTAGAGGTATCCCTGAGTAGTTAAAGGGATTCCATAATGGTAATTGTAAGGATTTTACAAATGATACCCATAAATATTTAGGCGGGATAAAAAAAGAAGACAAATCCCTTTCAATAAAAATGAATCTGGAAGAAAGGGCTTTATGGAAATAGGCAAGGGCAATTAAAAAAAGTATTGAGATATAAAAAGGCATCTAAATGTATAAAAAAAGGGGATGTAAGATCCCCCTATTCTATTAAGATTTTAAAAATCTAAATAGTCTACCAGCTCTTTGTAAACTGCCCTGGTGATGTTGTGTCGGTTGGAGGAGTGTATGTTATTGTGTAGGTATGGCTTCCTATTGTCATTGAAACGCTATTAGTATTAGGTGTACCCATTGTAACACCTGATATGACAGCGCTACCTACAACATCTCCAAACGTATATGGTGTCCCTGAAAGAACCTTCCTGGCAAACAGGATATTTTCTGCACCCATTAATGCCGCAAGGACACCAGATGCTGTTGCCTTCTCTGCCTCTGTCTTCATATCCATATATTTTGGGATAGCAACAGCAGCAAGGATGCCAAGTATTACAATAATGATAATCAACTCAATCAATGTAAAACCTTTTGCGTTCCTTAATGACCTCATCATAAAGACCTCCTCGTTAAAATATATTTTGTTCTAATTAACTTATAGGAATTTATATACCACAAAATATTTCATATTAAACATTTATTATCATTTAATATAAAATAATACCACAAGAAAATAAAATCAATTTATCTACAATTATTGTTTTTGTTCTACAAAAAATGTAGCTACTGTCTGCACAATCAATACATGTATGACTTCAAAAAATTATGGATATAGAAAACAGAAAAAGATACATATTTAAGGAATGAAACTTGCTTATATTAAAAAAAATTATTAAATATAAACAATATAAATTAATATTTATAGAATTTTTAGGGGGATAATATGATAAATAAAAAAGGTTTTACACTAATTGAACTTATAATAGTCATTGTTATTTTGGGCATTCTTGCTGCCATGGCAATCCCAAAATATTTAGATTACAAAAAGGCAGCAGAAAAGGCTGTTGCAGATGGCCTTGTTGGTGTCATGAGGTCTGCCCTTACCATATATTATTCAAACTGGATAGCAAAAAATAAAGGGACTTTAAAAGACTTTAGGGATAACATTTCTATCCCTAACTTTGTAAAGTTATATAATGATACTATGGGGTTTACAGGTAACGAGACCCTGATTATAGATAAAAGTATTGTTGAGAGATTTGCAGATAAGAGGAATTCCATTAGAGACTATGCAACAGATGGCTCGGGCAGAGTCCTGAGTTTTCCATTTAAAGGTGGAGGGACTTTAAATATATACTATGATAGAGAGGCACCAGCAATAAATGCCCAATACAATGGTTTTAATTAAATCTGTAAAAGACCAGTGGAGTAAATATATATTCATCAATGCCAAAGTATTTAAAAAGCCTGTTCAAGAAATAATACATTAAAAATTTATGATTTTCGTCAATTTGGTTTATAGCACCTTCTTCAGCATGGGCCAATACAGGAAAATAATTGACGTCAAAGACCATCTCTACATTAAAAATATCCCTTTTTACATCTTTATTTTTTAGTTTTAAATAAAAGATCTTGGGGAGTTTTAGTAAGACACTCCTATCCTCAAATTTAATAAATGTAATGTTTCCATAAATTCCATATGCCTGTCTTTTCTTGGGGCCCATAATTGCAATATGTCTATTCCTGTATGGATTTTCACCTAACCCTTTATATAGGTCAATGATTCTCTCCCCCTTATTAAAAGGCACATTATAGATACTCATAAAATCTGTATCATACTTCAATTGGCTTTTATTTAAAGACCTCGGTAAAGGGGCATCCTTATAGTAAAAGTAATGAACTGCTGTGTTGACATCTAAAAATTTATGAAAAGGCTTGATATATATATTATATCTATCATAAACAGTGTAAGATATAAAAAGCGCATTGATTATAAATAAAAGAAAGAAAACCCCTTTTTTAAATGTCTTTCTTGCAATTATTAGATAAATAAAGGTATATACACTAAGAATTGTAATCCCATTTTTTAATGTATATATGGCAATCCCAAAAGAAGAATCAATAAAACACTCCATCGAAATGATACCAAAGGCAATCCAAAAAAATACCCTCCACCTTTTTTTTATAAATGATATTAATGTATTGGGGTTTTTTGTTTTTATCAGAGTGGCAATGATACCCAATCCTACAAGAAAATCATATGAAAAAGGACCACCATCGGAAAGGCATTTAATCACAGAATTAAAAGATAATACCGATAAGATGGATACCCCAATCCTGAATCTATCTTCCCAATCGTTGACAATGGCATTTATTATAGGAAAACTAAGAAACAAAACAGATAATACAACAAACAGGGTCATGTAAGCAAAAAAGTTTGGGATAACATCCACAAAAACCCTGCCGTCATCCATGCCCCTTAATAGATGTCCCATGCCCAGGATGTTTCCAATCTTATATATGAACAATTTTGTTGTATGGATGTGAGGAAAATAGTTAACAGAATTATATACACCTTTAAAATGATAATGGTATCCAGCAATGGAAAGATTAAATTTTTTTATATAGTAAAGGTAGGGAATTAATGATGTAAAAAAATTTAAAAACATTAAAAAAACAAAAGCCTTTATTGTCCTTGCATGATGTATTTTATGCCAGCCTTGTTTTTTCTCTGTTATGAACAGGTAGATAAATACCAATGTTGTATATATTAAAAAAAAGTAGACCTTACCACCTGAGACACCGTGGACAAATATGTTTAAGATAAAATGGGAATAAAAACGAAAAATAAATGAACTAATATATATAATCAAAAAAGAACAGGTACCTATACTGATAATTAGATATCTCAATCTTTATTCCCTTTGTTTTTCAAAAGTTTTAATAAAATAACAATGGACTTGTACTGCATACCCTTTGTCTTTTTTAATGCGTCTTTTATCATACTCTTTTCAAGCTCTGATATGGCTTCATCAAGGGTCTTGTTAGAATAGGGCTGCACATAAAGCCTATAATCACCTTTCTCTCACAGGTGTTCTTTTTCCCCTTTAATCCTTGATTTTAAAAGCTCGCTCAAATCAGTAATGGTATTCAATGGATTTCTAACCTCATGGCCTACCATTACCTAACGCATGGGTCCTTATGGCTATTAAGGAGGACAGTATACTTGATAAAAATACAAGTAATGGTATAATTATATTAAGGCTATACCTCAAATTTTCAGGATTTTTTATAAACTTCATCAACCCCCGCCCCTTAATGCACTCATCATGTTCCACCAGGGCATAAAAATAGCAAGGGCCATAAATAAAACCATAATGGAAAGAACTGCTGTTAATATGGGTTCTATCCATGTAGAAAGCCTGCTTACAGAATATGTAATCTCTTTGTCATAGTGATTTGTAACCTCTTTGAGCATCTCCTCTAAAGCACCTGTGGCCTCCCCTGTGGATACAAGGTGTATGACAAGGGGAGGAAATATCCCTGTCTCCTTTAAAGGTTTTGATATACCCTTACCTTTTTCTATCTTCAGGCCTACCTCATCTATCTTGCCTGCTATGTATGCATTACCTATAGTCTTAGAGACTATCTCCAGGGCCTTTATCACTGGAACCCCAGCCCTTATCATATTCTCAAACATATTGGCAAACCTGCTCATATAGATTTTATGGAGTATCGGGCCTAAAAGGGGTAGCCTCAATTTAAATCTATCCCACTGGAACCTGCCGTTTTCAGTCCTTTTATAAAACACAAAACCGATTATCAATACAATGACCACTGCCATTATATATATACCATACTGCTGGACTATATCGTTTATAAGTATCATTATCCTTGTAGGTAAAGGTAAATCAATCTTTGCACTTTTAAAAAGGGGGACAAATTTTGGGACAACAAATGTTACAAGGACGAAAAAGGCAGCTACAAGGCTAACTATTACCATCACAGGGTATCTAAGGGCAGATTTTAACATCTCCTTTGTCTTCAACTGAAACTCAAGCATTTCTATAAGACTTTCAAGGACATCTTCAAGGATACCTCCAATTTCTCCAGCTCTAATCATGCTGATATATACCTCAGGAAATACATCAATATGTTTTTCCATAGCTTCAGAAAAACTTTTTCCTTTTTCAATATCAATATAAATATTTCTAATTATATTTTTAAGCCTCTCCTTTGTGGTCTGTTCTTCTAAGGCCTTAAGACCTGATATTAACGGAATGCCAGCCTTGATTATTGTCTGGAGCTGCCTTGTAAAAAATATGAGGTCATCGTATGTGATTTTCTGGTAATTACCTAAAAGGTTTTTAAATGATGTTCCCAGGGATATCTCTTTTATCTCTGAAACAGAAACAGGATATAATCCAAGAGAATCAAGCTGCATATACACTGCACCCATGTTGTCTGCATCCATGGTCCCGGTTATTAATGTGCCTTTTTCATCCCTTGCCTTATATGAATAAATTGCCATAATGGTCTATCTTTTTAAGATAAAAATCACAGTTCCTAAGGGATTGTATAAAACATATTAATCTTCCTGAATAAAACCCAAAGCCTCTTCAAGGCTTGTGATACCAATCCTTGCTTTTGTTATAGCATCATCCTTTACTGTCTTCATTCCTTTCTCTATAGCCTTGCTTTTAATTTCTTCACTTGATGCCTTTTTTACAACAAGCTCTCTTATATCATCATCAACAATTAATACTTCAAATATTCCTACCCTGCCTTTATATCCTGTATTTCTACATGCAGGGCAACCTCTGCCTCTGTAAAAGGCAACAGGCTCTTTAATGCCGATATTTTCTAAAATTGCATAAGAAGGATAATATGGCTCCTTACATTCTTCACAAATTTTTCTGAGCAATCTCTGTGCAATAACACAGGTCACAGAAGATGCCACAAGAAAAGGTTCTATACCCATCTCAACGAACCTTGTTAAAGCCCCTGCAGCGTCATTTGTGTGAAAGGTAGATAAAACAATGTGGCCTGTTAAGGCTGCATGGGTAGCTATGGATGCCGTCTCTTTATCCCTTATCTCGCCTACCATTATTATATCAGGGTCCTGCCTCAATATGGCCCTGAGTCCAGAATCAAATGTAAGGCCTGCCTTTGGATTGATCTGACTCTGTGTTATACCTTCAATGGTATATTCTACAGGATCTTCAAGGGTAACAATATTCTTTTCAGGTGTATTAATTGCATTTAGAATTGCGTAAAGGGTCGTTGACTTTCCGCTTCCTGTTGGACCTGTGGATAGAATAAAACCATAAGGTCTTTTTAGTACACTTAAAATTTTCTCCTTCTCTGTATCTAATAGACCAAGCTTGTCTATTCCATAAAGGGCAGTATTTTTATCCAGAAGCCTCATAACCACTTTTTCTCCATAAATGGTTGGAAACGTGGAGACCCTCACGCTTACATCTTTCATTGCCTCCTTTACATCAAATCTTCCGTCCTGTGGAATTCTCGATTTTGCAATATCCATACCTGAAAGTATCTTTATCCTTGAAACTATTGTATTAAACATCTTTTTCTGAGGCGATGGAACCTCTTTTAATTTTCCATCTATTCTCATTCTGATTCTAATATCTTTTTCAAGGGGTTCTATATGGATATCGCTTGCATTATCCTCAATTGCTTGAGAAATAATGCTATTTACGAGCTTAATTACAGGTTCATCCTCCACTGCCTCGGTAGGCATTATGGTTTCCTCTATCAGCCCTTCTTCCTCCATAGCCTCTATGTCTTTTATTTTCTCTAAGGTCTCATGCATAATGGAACTTAAACCGAAATACCTCTCAATAGCTCTTTTTATTTCATTTTCTGTTGTAATGCACGGTTCTATCTCAAGCTTAATAACCTTTGAGATCTCATCTATAGCGGTTATATCAAGGGGATCAGCCATGGCAAGCTTTAAAACATTAAACCTTCTTTCCACAGGAATCACTAAATAGTTCTTGCATAAATCTTCTGGTATGAGCCCTATTACTTCATGGGGTATATCTATTTTATCGAGTCTTACTATGGGAATTCCAAGCTGACTGCTTAATGTTTGTATCATTTCATGTTCAGTAATAAATCCCATTTTAACAAGGATTTTACCGAGCTTCTCCCCGTATTTTTTCTGCTCTGTTAATGCCCTCTGAAGCTCTGCCTCTGTGATCTTTTTTGCACTAACGAGTATCTCTCCCAATTTTTTTCTTTCTTTAATCGCCATCCAATCACTCCCGGCTTTATTTTTTTAAATATTCATATTTTTAGTTGTAAAAATACCCTCCCTTAGTTGAAATAAGCCTTTTTATGCCTTTTTATTAAGCCTTTAAATACTGCTTCACTAAGGATTTTTTGTAATATTTCTATCTTCAAGGATTTTCAACCTTTCAAGAACTTTGTCTCTCTCTTCTGACTTACTGGATAAACGTAGATAATATCTATAATAAAGAGTAGCTTCGTTTATATTGCCCATCTCATCCATTATAATGGCATAACTCAGATAAATATTTGGATTTTCATAGCCTTTTTTAATAATTGATTCAAGGAGGCTTGCCGCCTCTTTTAATCTTTTTTCTGAACGTAACAGACCTGAAAAATTTATATATGATTCGACGCCTTCTCTATCAATCTCTATGGCCTTTTTGAAATATTCTTCAGCGAGTTTTTTATCACCCTCTTTTAATAAGGCAATTGCCATATTATTGTATGCCTTTGAATAATTAGGCAATTTATCGAGTATCTTTCTGTAATATAAAATGGCCTCTTTTGTATTGCCCTGGTTCATGGCAATAACACCGAGATTATTTAATACCTCAATACAATCAGGTTTTTCTTCGAGTATTTTTAAGTATATATCTCTTGCTGTATCTAAATTACCTTTATTTGTCTCTAAAACTGCTCTATTAAACATTTTTATAATCCTATCCTCGTTACTCTTTTTAACCATTATGTCTACATTTTCGCTATCTTTAGATGCCATGGTGTTATCTACTTTTTTTGTTTCATTTATCTCTTTATCTTTTTTTGAAAAAACATTCTTTCTAATTTCACCTGCCAATTTTATCCTTTCTTCCTTTCCTGCCGTTAGAGTATTAATCAATTCGCCTTTTTTAGGTTTTTTTTGCATCTCCTTTGAAATGTCTTTAAAGTCAATCAGGGGTTTCTCCATCTTTGCAGCTACCATTTTTGTGTAGTCAGAACCCGTTTTTTTAGGAACTGGTAATAAAAATATTATGAGACCAAGGCATAGACCGATTCCGAGTATAAAATAAAAGGCTTTTCTCGGTTTTCCAAAGTTTATAAAATTTTTACCTTGCTCTTTGACATAGATTGCCTTCCTTTCCTGCTGTGCCTTTCTTAATGCGTCTAAAATGAGGCTCATATTGACTCCTTACCGTATACTATTTTAGGTGTCAAAAAAATTACCAGTTCTGTCTTCTTTATATCCCTGTCTTGTTTTTTAAAAAGCTTTCCTATCAAAGGTATATCAGAAATATCCTTCACCCCTGTATCCTTTATAATAGATTTATTCTGTATTAATCCTGCAATGATTATTGTTTCCCCCTCTTTAACCTTTACAATGGTATCCACCTCTCTCACGGCAAGGATAGGAACATAAGCTGATCCTCCAGTGGTGCCTGCAGGTAATGGCATCTCAACCTGTCCAACCTTATCTGTTAAAACAGGATGGATATTCATAAGTATATTACCATTACTGTCAATCTGCGGTGTCACATCGAGTATGAGTCCCACGGTTACAAACTTTGTTGTAAACCCCGATGTAGTTGCTGATGTGGTGGATGTAGATGAATAATCAAAATATACATCGTCCTGTGCTACTTTTATTACTGCCCTTTGATTATTAAGGGTTGAAATCTTTGGAGTGGATATAAAATTTAACTTGTATGTAGTCTTTAATAGATCAATAAATGCATCGAATTTGCCCTTTGATACCCCAAAACGGAAATAACTTGCTGGAGGGGTCTGAAACTTTGCAGGGTCAAATGTGTCATATACCTTTGGTATATTAAAATATCTTGTCTGAGGTGAGACAAGTGCCTGTTCAATATTAATACTATAATTACTGCCGAACCATTTCATATTTAATGCAGACCAGTTTATACCCTCGCTTGTCTCTTCTGTAAGCGTCACCTCAACAATCTTTGCCTCTATCATTACCTGCCTCTGAACCGTGCCTTCTATTGCCTCAAGAAATGTAGCCACATCCTTTATATTTTTCATATAATCCATTATCATAACAATAGATGCGTGTTTATTTATCGTATATTTTCCATCCGGTGACAGAAGCATCTTGAGATTATCTTCAAGGGTTTTCCATAAATCAGCCTCGGATATTGTCTGGAGATTAATGATCGCCGATGTTGCCCCTGCCTGCTGAGCGCCCCCGGTTGTTGTAGATGCCTGACCCGTTGATGAACCAGAAACAGTGCTTTTTCCTAATTTTGAAAGGGTAATATAATTTAAAGGGAAAAACCTTGTCTCAATCTTGGGTTTCGATACATATACAGTATTATTTTCAATTTTAAAAGTTAGGTTCAGTGGTTCAAGGATATACTCCAGTGCCTTTTGCAGTGTAACATCTTTTAAATCAACTGTGCATACACCTTTTACATTCGGCTCAATTATCATATTATAACCGGTCTGTTTTGCAATAGCCCTTAAGACATCTTTTATGTCTGCCTCCCTTAAAGAAAAAGTAAAAATTTCCTTTTCTTTTTCAGAATCAGTCGTTTTTGCCTTTTCTAATTGAGGCACCAAAGGAAATGATACATCAGGTGGTGATAGTATCTTTTTAGAAGAGGTATCTGCAACCTTATCTGTGGTTGCACAGGAAATACACACAATGAAGAACACCATTGCTATGAAATTTTTTTTCATCTTTTTCCCCCGGTGAAGATGGTTTAAAATCCATTTACTTTGATAAATCTGAAATGGATAATACTTTTTTATTACCTTTGCGGGCAATAATTACAGTGTCCTTCCCTATATCCAGCACCCTTTCGTTTCCTATGAAATCATCTTTTTTAACTATATCCGTGCCTATGATAGCATATCTGCCGTCTTTGCCCTCTATTATCCCCAGTAATTTTAAGGGTTCATGGGCTATCTCTTCATCATTGTTAGATATTTTAGGTGACATAAAAGGGTCATTTTTCCAGAATGCATCCACATGGTCTACTTTTTTAGGCACATCTTTTGGCCTGTCCTTTTCAACTATTTCAGTTTGAACCCTAATGCCTTCTGTTTCAGATGACTTAATCTTTACAGGAGGTGTTTTTTTAGGTCCAGCAAAAAAGAATAGATATATAATTACAACAATTGCACCTATGAGAGTAATCAAAACTGGTTTACTTACTTTCAAACCTCGGCGACCTCCTCCATGATTTAAATTCAATCACGAACCTGCCTGTAAGAATTGGATATTCTTTTTCATTATATGAAAGTTCAGCCTTTTTAATCGCCCTGTATGCCCTATACTCTGTTAACCTTTCCAGAAAAGTCGATATATCCATAAATCTTCCCTTTATAGTTACATCAAAGGAAGGGGTCAAAAGTATAGATTTTGACAAGTTATCGATTGAAGAAAAGGTGCTGTTGAAATTTATTATAGCCACGCCATATTTGTTAGAGGCTTTAATAATACTTTTAATATAATCAGGAAAACTCTCTATTACAGGTATATCGGATATATATTCTTTCAGCAAACCCGCTGTTTTATCCCTTTGATTTTTTTGCTGTGATAAAACATTTATTTTTGCATCAAGGGAAGCCTGTTCATTTTTTAACAACCTCAACTCCTTTTCTTTACTTTTTATCATCGATGATAACGGCATAAAAACAAATAAAATCCATATTAAAATGAAAAAAACGGGGATGCTGTACCAAATATAGATACGTTTAAATTTCATGGATGGCGCACCTGCCTTTTAATTCAAACTCCATAACACCTCTTCCCTTTAACATCTTCAGGTCTTTACCTACAATATCCACCGTATAAATAAAACCCGACTCTTCAAGTTTTATGACAAATTCTAAGAGTTCTGGTTCCAGCAGGTTCTTCTCTCCAAATATATAGCCTTTTATTCTTATAATGTAAGTTTCATTGTCTGTAGTTTTTGTTTCCTGTTTTTGCTGTAACTCATGGGTCTTCTCAGGTATTTTTGTCTGTCCTGTCTTTTGAGTAATAATTGTTTTTTCAGGTAATTCTAAATAAACTTCTTTTAAAGAGACATTTTTTGGCAATTTTGATGAAAGATATTTAAGAAGCGATAGATAGGTCAAATCTTTCTTTTTTACTTCTGAGAATAATTGTACAAATTCATCGTCTTTGGATAAAGAAATCGACCCTGAAAGCTGGGCAAGTTTCTGTTTATTATTAGATACAAACATTTTCTCCATGTATATACTGGATTCGAGTTTTTTTATTTTACTGACCATATTTATAGTTATTATGATAAGAACTGATAAAAGCCCTACGGTTCCTATTCTTAGCCACTTCTTTTGAGTCTCTTCTTTCCCCTTTGATTTTATCTCATAGGGCAAAAGGTTAAAAAGTTGGTTTTTCTTCAGACATAGAAGATATGCAGGAAGAAAAGTATCTTCAATCTCTTCCAAAACAGGAAGATTAATCACTTCTTCTGTAAAAAAACCTTTTAATCTTTCAATAAGATTAGGTATTTTTGAACCTCCCCCTGTTAAATAAATATGCCTTATCTTCTTATCCACATATTTCTGTGAAAATACGCTAAATGTTCTTTGAATCTCTCCTGTAAGTCTTTCCAGCGTTACAGAAAGAATAGGTTCAGAATCTACTGCAAAGCCTTTTTCTCTTTTATAATGTTCAGCCTCATCATAGCTGAGATTAATTCCACTCATTAAAGCATCGGTAAAACTCTCAGACGCGGTTAATATTTCTCTAAAAAACATGTTCTTACCGTTTTCTATTATATATATGCCAGTTACCCTGCCTCCTATATCCACCACAACGGATAATTCAGGATTTATATCCTTTATATAAGGGGCATAAACGAATGAAGAATCAGTTAGAAGTGTAATCTTTTTAAAGCCTTTTTCCCTAAAAAGGGAAACTATTTTATTTGCATAATCTTTTTCAATGCCGGTAAAAAATATATCCCTCTTTTTAATGCCCCTTTCTTCCACATCACCGATAATATCAAATTCATAATACGTATCTTCAACGGGTATAGATATGACCTTTGCAGCAGACCACACAACAGCCTCTTTTATCTCTTCCTTTGGCATTACTGGTACTGTAAATGATTTTTTGAATATTTCCTGAGATGTAAGTCCTACTACAATTTCATTGTTTGTACCCTCTTTTGCTGCTATGGTACCAATAATCTCATTGAGATCGTCAAAAGTGCCCTTATAATCAAAATAATCTTTTGAGATAATATTCATGCTTTTAGATTTTCTCTGGACACGGACATATTTTATCGTTACTGTACCAATATCTATGCCAATAATATCCATTATAATTTATTATCTAACCGTCTCTTTTTCTTTTCTATAAGCTTTAATTTCAAAAAACCTGCCTTTGTAATATGGATATTTCTATTTTTACCCGGTTCTCTTTCAACATAGCCCTTTTTTATCAAAGGCTCTATAAAAATGGTAGCACTATTAGATTTTAAATGCATTTGTCTTGCAATTTCTCTCTGGGTAGGATAATACCTGTGTTCAGTAAAATAGCTAAAAAGATAGATTAGGCATTCTTCCTGCTTATCAGTGAGCGGTGGAAGGGGTATTAAGTCTTCCTCGTTTTGTATAAATGTTATATCGTCCAATTGCATAATTGCCTATTATATTGCATCTATATTTGAACTATATGCATTAATGTGTTCTAATTAGCATTTTGATTTATATCTGTCAAGAATATTATGGGATGGGATAAATCTTTTGAAAACTTTATCCTCATTTACGTTATTAATTCGATATTAATTAAGCGCTATTTTTTATCAAGATACTCTACAATGCCAAATATATATCAGGATACTTAAAGGAAAAACCACTTTCAAGGAGTCGCTTTGGTATGACCCTCTGGCCCTTAAGGATCACTGAACCAAATTCTCCGAGGAATAGCCTTATTAAAAAACCAGGGGCTGGCATAAAAGAGGGACGATTAAGAACGCTGCCTATGGCTTTTGCAAGGTCTTTGATTCTTATGGGATTGGGTGAACAAACATTAACTGGACCTGTAATATCTGTATGTTTTAAAAGAAATACAAAAGCCTCTGCCAAATCTTTTATATGGACCCATGAAAACCACTGTCTGCCACTACCTATTGGGCCTCCTATAAATTTTTTGAATAGGGGTATCATCTGACTTAAGGCACCACCTTTATCTCCAGGGACTATACCAAATCTTGTAATTACCACACGGACACCCTTTTCCTGGGCTTTTTTAGCCTCTGCCTCCCAGTCTGCAGCAACCCTTGCTAAAAAATCATTCCCGGCAGGGGATTCCTCTGTCAATTCTTCATCCTATCTCTTATAGCCTTTTTGTATTCCTCTGACCATTTACTGAATATTGATGCACCGACAAGATTTATTACGCCATCGTGGTCACCAACTGTATCCTGCCATTGTCCTTTTGTTGTAGGGTCACCTTCAAGATAGGATAAACCTGCCAAGGGTTTCTGCGGTGATTTTATAGAACGTGTAAGAATTGTTACCTCATGGCCCTCTTTTATAAGTCTATTCGTTAATTCCCTTCCCACAAAACCTGTGCCACCGGTAATTAAAATCTTCATTTTGCCCCCCCTGTTTTTAGAGTGTTTACCTTTAGAGACATGATATACGATCAATATAAAAAAACAAGTATGCATTATCCGGTGAGGATTTACAAAAATTAATTAATTATGAATGTCATTGTTGTTGTTTTTAAATCTCTGTAGTTTGTATCAAAATCATAAAAAAAATTAACTATATATGTCCCCATAATCGAGGCAGAATTAAAATTTAAAATCTCAGTAATTGCTCCAGGTGGTATGGCAAGATTTAGATTAAATGCATATGGTATCTTAGCAGGTGTTAATGAGCCGGAAGGGCATCCAGTACCTCCAGAGGTGGGGATACAAATACCTCTATTATAACCAGAACCATCTGCATTTGGATTTGTAAAATCATTATAAGGTATGTTATTTATAAAATCGTATACTTTAGATCCCCCAAAGTATATGGTCTGGATGCGATTTCTACTGCCTTGAGTCGGATTAAGGGTAAGGGTAATGTATTTTATGTATATTGTTCGGTCATATAGGTTAGTAAGAGGGATATTTACACTGTAGCTATATGAGGACGGACTATAATTTGGATCTATTGTCTTTGTTAATATAAAGCCTGTGCCCTGACTATAACCAGGAAATCGATTAACCCTTACCTCTCTTGTAGCATTTCCTGAGGTACCAACGGACTTTAAGGTGTAGTTTGTGCCGCCTATATACTGTATCGTAAAACTTCCATTTCCAAAATTAACAGTAACAGGTGAACCAAGAGATTCTTGCACAGATTGTCCAATTTGATATTTGTCATTTGCATACCTTATTGCAAATTCAATACCTCCATTGGCAAGGGCAAGGGCCTGATATGACTGAACATGGACAGGATATGATTTTTGCTTTGCACCTATAAAAGAGACTATCCCTGTGGCTAAAAAACCAAAGACTGTGATAATAATAATTAATACAACAAGGGATAGTCCTTTATCAGTAAATTTTATCTTCATAACAGCCTCCAAAGCTCCTCCCTGTAAAGGTGCATGCCCCTGTATCAGAATAGTTTTTTGGACAGACCCTTACAGAATATGACTGGGTCTCACCTTTAGTAATGCTTAAAGAAATGGTTACTTCTGTATCAAGAGTTAGGGGTGTACCGCTTGGCGATACAATAAAGGAAGAGACATTTCTTGCAATTATATTATGGGTTGTATTTGTTGTAAAGCCGCTATCTTCTGCAGAATCCCTGTATAGATCTGTGCCGCTCAGATAAAACTTAATATGTTTATTACTGTCCTGTGCTGTAGAGTTTGCCCTTTCAAACTGTAATACATTGTTGTTTACTTTCACTTCTTTTGCATCCCTTAGTTCCCTTGATATCCTCTCCAATGCATATACTGCCTCCTGATGCACGGTTCTTTTTGATTCCATCATTGTATATGTTCTCGTTAAGTATGAAAAAAACGAAAAAGAAAACACACCTATTACACTGAGGATGACTATGGTAATAATAATCTCAATTAATGTAAAACCTTTTTCCTTCATACTAACTACCTGGTCTTTTTGTAACAATGGTATGGACAACAAATTCGTATCCTTGGGGCTCTCTAACATAGACTATGATTTTGAGGTAATTGGTTGTAGATGGAGAATCAGTTATCACAGGTGGGTTGCCACTATAAGTTATATAACCTACAGTCCACCTCCATTGATAACCACTATATCCAGGGACATCTGCGTATGATGTATTTGTAGGCGGTGGATAGATTGTAAGAATTGTATCAAAGTTATTCTTTGTAATCTCCTCAATTTTCTGTTCTGCAATAAATCTCGCCGTTGTTATGGATTCTGGGGTGGTAACACTCTTTAAGGCAACAGTAAAGGCTAAATAAGCCAAAGGAACGAAAAGCCCGGCAATTACGATAAAAATAATAAGCTCAATGAGGGTAAAACCTTCTTTGCATTTAAGGTTAAGCATCTTTTTATGCAAGTATTTCATAGTCCTTCAGCCTTTCCAGTTATTGCCCAGACCTTTATCTGTTTATTGCCTATTATTAATGTTTGGCCTCCTCCAGTAGTAGGCTCTCCAAGGGAATTAAAGGTGAATGTTATGGTATTTTCAGCTGTTAAACCACCTGGTATCTTTTTTATCTCACCTGCCACATTATATGAATCAGATCCAGCTGTAAAGGATATGCTTTTCTGTGCTGACTGTGACATTGCAAGGATCTGGACATACTGTATATCGGCGATGACCTGATCTACTGCCACAGTAGCAGATGCATCGGATGTTATTGAACCAAACCTATAAAGGATTGCTACTGCAAGAATACCCAGAACCACAATCACTATTATAAGTTCAATGATAGAAAACCCTTTTTTGTACATCTATTTACTAAAAATGTTATATTTCAAAATCGTAAAAACTGCCTTAACCCCATCCTTCCAGGTAATCTTCTTTCCCTCCTTGTAGCTCCTACCATAGTAAGAAATGGGCACCTCATAAACCCTTAACCCCTTTTTGGCAATCTTTGCTGTAATCTCAGGCTCAAAACCAAATCTATTGGATTTTATCTCTATATCTTCAATGGCATCCCTTTTAAAAACTTTATATCCTGTTTCCATATCTGTCAGATTCAAATCTGTAAACATATTGGATAAAAGGGTTATGAATCTATTACCCACATAATGCCAGAAATATAGGACCCTGTGGGGACCACCTAAAAACCTTGAGCCATATACTACATCTGCCTTGCCTTCCAAAATAGGTTCGAGTAATACAGGATAATCCTTTGGGTCATATTCTAAGTCTGCATCCTGGATAATTAATATATCTCCTTGTGCATGTTTTATCCCGGTTCTTATGGCAGCACCCTTACCCATGTTCTTTTCATGGAATACAACCTTCAACTGACTATTTCCATCTTTTTTTGCATTTTGGTTTATCTCTTCCAGATAATCCCTTGTGCCGTCGGTGGAGCCGTCATCGACTATAATTATCTCCTTATCATATGGGGTGGCAACGACCCTTTTTATAACCTCTGAAATGGTTTTTATCTCGTTAAAAGCAGGGATTATGATGGATAAAAACATTGAAAAATTTTATAGGAAAATTTTGTTTTTGGCAAAATAAATATTGCATAAACAACATTTAATTTTGTAATTTTAAAAATAATGGAAATACCTTATCTCGAATATTTCGGGCTAAAAGAAAAGCCTTTTGGCTTAACCCCTGATGCAAATTTCTACTTTGAATCCCAGACCCACAGAGAGGCCCTTGAACATTTAAGATTCTTTTTAATGCAGAAAGAGGGTCTTGCCTGTATCTATGGTGATGTTGGATTGGGAAAAACGATACTTTCCCGGTTATTTATCGACAGTCTTGACAAAAATATATACAATACAGCCCTTATTTTAAATCCTATAATGGATGATAAGGAATTCCTTCAGGAAATCCTTACAGAATTAGGTGTTCCATACGACAATAACCTTTCAAAAAAAGATATGTTCTCCAGACTTGAAGATTTTCTTTTGGAAGAATATAAAAAAGGCAAGGAAACTATCATTGTCATTGATGAAGCACAGCTTATCAGTGACGAAACCTTTGAGTTTATAAGAATACTATCAAATCTTGAAACTGATAAGGAAAAGATTCTGCACATCATTCTTTTTGGCCAACAAGAACTCATAGAGAGGCTAAAACAGCCCTATATGAGATACCTTTCCCAGAGAATCTCTATTATATATAAACTGAAACCCCTGAATCTCAATGAGATTAATCATTATATTACACACAGACTTTTAAAGGCAGGTTCAAAGGGATTTGTCCAGTTTGAAGATAATGCAATTGGTTTAATATACAATGCCTCAAGGGGTTATCCCAGAACCATAAACATCATATGTGACAGGTGTCTTATTGCCCTGTATTCAAAAACAGGCAGGTCAGTTAACGATAAAATAGTAAAATCTGTGCTCGAAGATGAAAGCCTTGGCACATTTATTGAAAAAAAAGAAAAATTTTTTATCAGTAAAAGAGGTATTTATGTGCTTGTTGTTGTTTTTTTATCATTATTGATACTATTGATTATCCTTTCCTTTTTTAATATCATACCAGTAATGGATATTTTTAAAAATATCTTTAAAATAAAAGGGGGTTAATATCATGAAAAGAATACTTTTAGCAGATAGAGATGAAGGTTTAAGGGATGCATTCAGGGTTGTATTTCCTATGGATGAATACGAATTCTTTTATACATCTGATGGGGCAAATATCGAAAGGATTGCCCTTGAATATAAACCAGATATATATATAATAAACGTGGACCTTGATAAAAAGGATGGCGTTGAAGTTTATGAGGACTTGCAAGAGCGTGAACTTCTCAAAAAAGCTCACTTTTTCTTTTTAAAAGACATAAATAAAAAGATAGACCTTTCAGGATATACAGACATCAGGGGCATAATTGAAAAACCTATAAATTTCTTTAAAGTTCATCAGATGATTGCAGAACTTGAAGATCTGGGCGAAAAGGCAAAGGAAACGGAGCCTGCCCCAGATGAATTAAAGACATCAAAGAGCACGGAAGAGACAAGCATGATAATGAAAGAGATATTAAAAGAACCTAAGGTGCAGTTTAAATTTGAAGACGATAAAGAAACAATGGCTTTTGAAGAGGAGTTAAAAAAGGCAATCAATGAATGCATAGAAGACTTAAAGGAGAATTTGATTGAAAAGTTAACGCCTGTTCTAAGTGGTTATATGAAAAATTATTCAAAACAGATTTTAACTGATGTGGCGGAGAAGGTGATAAGAGAAGAACTGGAGACTTTACTTGCTTCTATTAGAAAATCCAAGTAGGATAACCTAAACATACCACATTTCCATCTCGAAGTCTTTTGATGGAACAGTAATGGACAGGTATCCCCTTGAAGGTATTCTATCCACCCTCATTTCCCTTATCTTTAATGTAAGCCATAAAAAAATTTTATCTTTAGCATTTACACCTAATGAGGCCACCTCAAGTGCTGCCTCAAGTATATCTCCATAGGCAATGGTTACGGGTATATCTGCATTAACAAGATTGTCTTTTATAGAATAACTAATATTAAATGTTCTATCACAGGCTGTAATCTGGATGTCAAAGGTAATATCCTTTTCATTATTCAGATATATCTTATCAAGGTCTGCCCTTAAATAAAAAAATCTTTCGTCAAAACCAAAGTAAAAGCCCTTTATCAAGTTTATGGATTCATGTATAGCTACTCCATGGGATTTATTTTCTAAATAGCCTGAGCCCATCCATTCAAAATAATTTGTTCTCTTTCCGTCTATTATTGGTTTAATAAAATTAACAGGTTCTTTTTGAGGTTTTACCTCTCTTTCTTCTATTATAACTGGGATAGAAAGTTTTGCGGGCGGTTCTTTTTCTAAAAACCTGTAAACATTTGAAAGGTTTTCTCTAAAAAGGAGATCGAATATCTCATCATTTTCGGACGCATGGTCATCTCCGTACCACCAGTTCCAGTCACTACCTTCAGCAATGTATATGGATTCCCATGCATTTTTATTCTTTTTCTCCGGGTCTTCTCTTTCAAGCACTTCCCTCGTCTCAGTAAGGAGTGACCAGGCAGTATTATCTTCTATATGACCTATCCAGATATAAAAATTATGGTTAATCCAGGAGCCTGCAAAACAGTTAAAAATGTGACCGAAATTATCAGCCTCTTTTAAATACTCTGAAATCGTTACAGGTCTGATTCTTTCTTCTTTTTCAATCATATCGTATAGAAATTTAAAAAAATCCCAGCCATCATTGGTGTAATTTTCCCAGGCATTTTCGCCGTCCATAGTTATATTTAAAATAGGCCTTCTGATTTTGTTTTTTACCTGACCTCTAATTAAAAGTATTCTCTTTATCAGGTCCTCTGCAGCATCCTTTGGGTGCATCCTTGAATAGTGAAAAGAGATTAGGTCTGATAGCATTTTTTCTCTAAATATCATATGTATTTTTTTACCATCTGATTCGAAAATATATGGCTTGCATAAATATTCATAAGAGCTTAAAGCACTATCCCCAATTTTTCTTTCTTCAATGTTCAGGCTTTTAAAAAGTATATCCTCATCTGTGACAACCCAGTTTATGTTATTTTTCATATAAATCTTCAGGGCGTCATTGCTTACAGAGCCTTCGGGAGGCCACATGCCCTCAGGTAAAAATCCAAAAATATCATGAAAGTATGCGAGAGCCTTTTCAATCTGGGCGATGGCATCTTCAGGATAGGAAAAGGGTTTTTCAGGTAAGTTTAAATCAGGTAAGGCAACCCTTGCAATTCTATTATCGATAAGTAAAGGGATGATGGGATGATAAAAAGGCGATGTGGAGAGTTCTATTTTATCTTTCTCTGCCAGTTCTTTATAGATTGGTATAATACCTTTTAAGATTTCATGCTGGATTTTTATTAGCCTCTCCTTGTCTTCTTCTGTAAAAAATCTGCCCTTTGCTTTTAATCTCTGTAACTCTTCATACATACTAAAAAATAAAGGATCAATCCAGGAGAGAAAAAAAAGTATTTGAATGTCTCTGAAGTCCTGAACGCTAAAATAGCGCTGAATATACCCTATATGTTCCTTTGAATAATAAAAACCCCTTTTTCTTAAAAGCTCATAAAATCTCGGAAAGGGTTTTATCATGTTCTCCCAGTTTGCATTGAAAAAATTCATTAAAATAAAGTATTTATCATCACTGGTCAACTCTTCTGCAGGTTTTTTTAAAATTTTCAGGTATATGTCATCCACCTCACCTGCTTCATAATCCCTTAATTGCAAAAGAAGCGAAGGCACGAGATTGAAATTCTGTTTTATTTTTTCATAATCCTTAATCATATAAGGCATATCAAAATAATCCTTTGTACCGTGGAGTAAAACCCATGGCAATAGATATTCGCCAGTCCAGAGATTTTTGTAAAAAGGCTGATGCATATGCCAGAGGAATGATATATATATTGTCTCCATATTTCTCTATAATAAGACAGTTTTCTGGTTTGATATATCTTTTGGGTAATTAATCATTCTATTGTTATAAACCTGAAATCTGTTTTCTCTCCCAATTCTATGATCCCCGCGGTCTTACTATCCCTGAATGACCCGGGATTAAAAAATATTACACTATTTATCTCTTTTTTTGCAAGCACATGGGAATGACCAAAAATTATTATATCTACTTTTTCATCAAACTCCCTCATCACCCGCTCCTCTATACCATAAGGCGAACCCGAACCATGTATAATTCCAATCCTTTTATTGTTTATTACCTCAATTCTTTTATGGGGGAGGAGGTCTTTTAAATCAAAGTCGTCCATATTACCCCTTACGGCCAGTAGATTCCAGTTTTTTAAATAATCGTAGACCGTAACTGCTGTTATATCCCCTGCATGGATGAGCATGTCTATGCCCCTAAACTTGTTTTTCAAAAGTTCTTTCAGTGCATTATTTACCGTGTTGAGATGTGTATCTGAAATAACACCTATCTTTATCATGACTTAGGATAATTTATAAAAAAACACTATTTATGTCAATCATAACAATGGGGATCGTCGCTGTCGTAAAACCTCATAGGCAGATACGGCAAAACATGTAGCCACATTCAGGGAAGAAAATTTTTCAGCAGTAGGTATCCTTACTATTTTATCACATGTTTCCCTTACAAGCCGCCTTGTGCCCTCTTCACTTCCAAAAACAAGACAGATATGGATGGTTAAATCTATTTCTGATAGTGTTGTTTCTGCCCTTTCATCAAGGCAGAAACAAAAAATTCCCATATCCTTTAAGGCCTCTAAATACCTTGCAAGGTTCGTGACTCTTATTATCTTTATATGCTCTATGGCACCTTTTGAGACCCTCATAACAGAATCGGTGATACCGCAGGATCTATCTTTTGGTATTATAATCCCGTCAATACCGAAACATACGCCGCTTCTTATAATATTTCCGAGGTTCTGTGGATCGAATATTCCATCAAATGCACATAAAAAAATCTTTCTTTTCAATGTTTTTAAATAATTTAAAAAGGCATCAGGGTCAAAAAAGGCATACTCGTCCCTTTCAGCACACATATGTGCCCTTGCATTTTTAAATCTTTTAAAAAATGCCTCTTTCGGTATAATCCTGACAGATATGCCCTTTTCTTTTGCCTTTTTAATAAACCTTTCGTACTGGTTTTTAAAACCTTCCTCTATCCACAGCCTTTTTACCTTTTCAGGGTTATTTTCAATGGCATTGATTATATCAGTCCTGTCTGTGAGATAAGGCATCTAAGATATCCTTATATATGCCTTCCAGTAAAATGAAAGGTTGGTGGTTCTCAAGAAGGGTTCTTCCAAGCACAATATAGGATGCACCTTTTTCTATTGCATCCTTTGGGGTAATAGTTCTTTTCTGGTCATCCTTTTTATCTCCTATGCGCACACCAGGTGTTACTATAACAAAATCCTTACCGCAGATCTCCCTTATCATTTCTATGTCTTCTCCGCCGGCTACAACTCCATCGAGACCTGCATCTTTTGCAAGAAGGGCAAGATTCTTTGTCAATTCTTTAACAGTGACGTTTATGCCCATGGTCTTTAACTCACCGTCGTCAATGCTTGTAAGCACAGTAACACCGATGATTTTAGGTCTTGGAATCTGTAGCTTTTTTGTAATATTGGCAAGGGCCAATCTTGATTCCTTCATCATGGTTAATCCACCTGAAGCGTGGACATTTAGCATATCAACCCCGAGTTTTGCCGCCTCAATTACTGCCTTGGATACTGTATTTGGAATGTCATGATATTTTAAATCAAGAAAGACCTTGGAATTTTTCATATTTATAAAATCTATAATTTTAGGACCACAATGGGTGAATAATTGCTTTCCCACCTTAAACATTCCCACATAATCCCTAAACTCCATGACGAGCCTTCTGGCATCTTCAAAATGTTCCACATCAAGGGCAAGGATTATATTTTCTTTTGGATCCATTACACCTCCCTGGGAAGGAATTATGTATAAGGCGTTAATTAATCTATTATAAATATTTTTATTTTATTCAAGGAGAAAATTAAAAAAATATGGCGGAGAGATAGGGATTTGAACCCTAGGTCCCGCTTTAGACGGGACACTCGCTTAGCAGGCGAGCACCTTCGGCCATACTCGGTCATCTCTCCCTTTGACAAAGTATACTTTTTTGAAATATAAAAATCAATCCTTTATTATTGAGGAAAAGATATGAAACCATTAATAGATGAAATAAAAAAGAGAATAAAAGACAAAGATGAGATAACAAAAAGATATATCCTTTTAAGACATGCCTTACTTAAAACCATAAGGGAATTCTTTTACAGAAATGGATATATAGAAGTGGAAACACCCAGCCTGAATACTACATGCGCACCTGACCCATATATAGATCCTTTGAAAGTCTATGTTAATGAAAAGGGGCCTTTTTATCTCCATACTTCACCGGAAATGGGTATGAAAAAGCTCCTTAAATTTGGATTTAAAAGGATATTTCAGATCTGCAAGGTATTCAGAGTTGAGCATATTGATACAACTCACAGCATTGAATTTACCATGCTTGAATGGTACAGGGAGGGCACATACAGGGAATTAATGGATGAGGTTATGGAACTTTTAGAATTTATTTCAAAAAAGCTCAATTTAAACGAAAAAAGATTTTCAAAAAACCAAATAAAGATCTACGACCTTGAAAAACTATTCATTGAAAGAACAGGAATCAATCCATTTAAGCTTACAAGGCCAGATTTTATAAAACAGGCAGAAAAGATTATATGCATAGATAAAAAAGATACGTGGAACGATATATTCTTTAAGATCTTTATCCAGGAGATAGAGCCTGGTATTAAAGAAAATAGACCGTATTTTATTATCGATTGGCCTTCCACCATTTCAAGCATGGCAAAACAAAAAGAAAAAAACAAGGTAGAACGTTTTGAGATGTATATTAACGGCCTGGAAATAGCCAACGGTTATACAGAACTTATGGATTCGAAAAGCATGAAAGAGCGCTTTAAAAAAGAGAACCTTAAAAGAAAAAGCCTTAAAAAAGATGTTTTTCTTTACGATAATGAATTTTTAAAGGCCATTGATACAGTAAAGGCCGATTTTGCAGGGGTCTCTATTGGTATTGACAGGCTTTTAATGGCTCTTACTGGAAAAAATAGGGTAGACGATGTGTTGCCTTATAGATTAAAGGTTTAGACTGCATTATAAATAAATGTTGAGGATGATTATAATTACAAAACAATTAAGTTTTCTGCAGTCTGTAAAAAATACCTTTACAATAGGAGTATTTTTTTGTTAATTTTCAATCTTGAATGAAAAAATTGGCCTTCCAATTCATATTATTTTTATTTTTTCTGATTTTCTTCAATCCCGCAGGTGCCCAAAATATAGATAAAATTATAAAGATCGAAATTATAGGAAACGATAGGATTGATAAGGCATATATAATGAATCAGATAAAAACAAAAGAAAACGAACCCTATGACCTGGAAAAACTCAGAGAAGATTTAAAAAATATTTTTAAAACAGGTTTTTTTAGCGATGTTCAGATAGATGTAAAAGATACAGATAAAGGAAAGGTTGTAACTTTTGTTGTTATAGAAAGACAGACAATCGAGGCTATATATATAACAGGTAATGAAAAAATCAAGACAAACGATATAAAGGAAAAACTGAAGATAAAAACAAATACTGTTTTAAATACAGAAAAGATAAAGGAAACTGTTGAAGAGATTAAAAAATTATATGCAAGTAAAGGTTACTATGGAGCAAAAGTAACCTATGAGATATTAGAAGAAAAGGAATATAATGTAAGTGTAAAATTTTTAATAGAGGAGCCACAGAAGGCATATATAAGAAAAATTGTTATAAAAGGTAACAAAAATATAAAGGCAAAAGAAATTAAAAAAGCCATGAGAACTGCGGAAAAGGGTATATTTTCATGGTTTACAGGTTCAGGTATTCTCGATGAAGAAACCCTCGATGAGGACAGAAAAAATATTGAGGCTTTATATCACGATAAAGGTTACGTAAGGGTAAAGATAGGCACACCTGATATAGAAATTTCAAAGGATGGAAAGAACATAACGATTACTTTGACCATTGATGAAGGAAACCTCTATATAATTAATAATATTGATTTTACAGGTGATGTGGAATTTAAAAAGGATGAACTTTATGGAATGCTAAAAAGCAAGAAAGGCAACATCTTTCGTTCCTCCCTCTATCAGCAGGACATACTAACCCTTACTGATTTATATCAGGATAAAGGTTATGCATTCTGCGAAATAACACCCCTTACATCCATAGATGATGAAAATCAGAAGATAAATATAGATTTCGAAATCAAAAAAAATCAAGAGGTCTTTATTAACAGGATAAATATCATAGGGAATACAAAAACCATTGACAAGGTTATAAGGAGAGAGCTTACCTTTGCTGAGGGTGATAGGTTTTCTTCAACGCATATAAAAAAGAGCAAAAGGAACCTGAAAAACACCACCTATTTTAAAGACACAGATTTAAAGATAATGAAAACAGACGAACCGGATAAAATCAATATCGATTTAACCGTGGAAGAAAGACCAACAGGAACATTAAGTATAGGAGTTGGCTACAGTACCTCTGAAAAAGTAATAGTCACCGGAAATATATCACAGGAGAATTTTTTTGGAACAGGTAGAAAGGTCTATTTAATGGCAGGCCTGGGGAGCATAACTCAGGAATTCAAGCTCACATACGTAGAGCCCAAGATATTCGATATAGATCTCGATGCAAGTACAAATATTTTTAACTACAAAAGGATTATGGATTCATATGACTATAAAAAGACAGGCGGTGGTTTTGGATTCTCGAGAAATATAATGGAGGATGTAAAAGCAGGTTTTAGCTACCGCTATGAAAGAACACAGGTAACAAATATTGAAGATACTGCAAGCAACTATGTTAAGGAACAAGCAGGGACAAAATTGACAAGCGCCCCTACCATATCAATTACAAAAAATACAATAGATGATATAATGAATCCATATAAAGGTGTTTATGCAGTAGCCTTATTAGAGATAGCAGGCGGTCCCTTCGGAGGTGACAATTATTTTATAAAAACCATTGCAACATACAGTAGATATATACCTACAGGTTTCTGGGATAGTACCTGTTTTATAAAGGGCTCAGCAGGAACAATAAGGCCTTATGGTGGAAGGAAATTACCTATATACGAAAAATTTTTTGTAGGCGGCCTTGATTCTGTAAGGGGATTTAAATTCGGTAATGCAGGTCCATTAGATAGTGAAGGCGAACCAATAGGGGCAAAAAATCAGTTATTTTTCAACTTCGAGTGGATCTTCCCCATATATAAACCGGCAGGGTTAAAGGGAGTTGTATTTTATGATGCAGGGGCAGGGTTTGACGATTCTGAAGGATTTATGCTAAAAGGTATAAGATCTGGTGCCGGTTTTGGGATTAGATGGTTTTCACCCCTTGGTCCTATAAGAATCGAATTAGGTTTTAATCTGTTTCCGAAAAAAGGTGAAAGTAAAAACGTGTTTGATTTTACAATTGGAACACAATATTAAGTTTACAAAAACAGGAGGTAGTATGAAAAAAAGATTATTTGCATTTTTTGTCGCTTTGTTCATCATGTTTATACCATGTATTGTAATGGCTCAACAGGTAAGTATCGCTTATGTGGATATAGGCAGGGTTATTATGGAATCAGATAAAGGAAAGCAGGCAAAAAAGACCATGGATGAAGAGATAACGAAGATAAGAAAAGAACTATCGAGCAAGCAAGAAGAACTGCAAAAATTAAAAGATTCCATTGATAAACAGGGGGCAGCATTAAAACCTGAGGCAAGGGAAGAGAAACAGAAACTATACAATAAAAAATTAAAAGACTATCAAAATTTGGAAAATGAATATCAAGGCGATATGCAGCAGAAGATTGCAGAATTCGAACAAAATCTCGTTAAAGATATAATGGAAGTGATTAAAAAAATAGGGGAAAAGGAGAAATATACAATTATTTTGCAGCGGCATCCTGCAATCATACTTTATGCAACGCCAGGCATTGATATAACAGATAAGGTTATAGAGGCATATAACAAACAGGCTAAGGAAACCACAAAAAAGTGATAAGCCTTAAAGAGATTGCCCTTTTAATAAACGGAAGATTAATAGGTTCTGAAGATATCCTGATTTTCGGGATATCAGGTATAGAAAGTGCAAAAAAAGGGGATATAACATTTTTAATGGATAAAAGCTATGAGAAATACCTTGAAAGATGCGAGGCATCGGGAATTATTGTAGGAAAAGATGTTGCTTTAGAAAAGTTAAGGAAAAAAAATTTTATAGTCGTTGAAAACCCTGGTAATGCGTATATAAAAATTGCCGAACTCTTTAAAAAACAAAAAATATATGAGCCAGGTATAAGCTCCTTTGCATTTGTATCAGAAAGTAGCGAAATTTCAAAAGAGGCAAGCATATTGCCCTTTGCTTTTATTGGAAAAGGTGTCAAGATTGGCAGGGGCACAATTATCCATCCCTTTGTCTACTTAGGAGATAATGTATCAATAGGAGAAGATACAATCATTTATCCTGGTGTCACAGTATATGATAATGTATCCATTGGTAACAGGGTTATTATCCATGCAGGCACAATCATAGGCAGCGATGGATTTGGTTATATGTGGGATGGGACATGTCATAAAAAAATACCCCAGTTAGGCACTGTTGTTATAGAAGATGAAGTAGAAATAGGCGCTAATGTGACTATAGACAGGGCATCTCTTAATAAAACAGTAATAAAAAAAGGCACAAAGATAGATAATCTCGTGCAGATTGCCCATAATGTAACGATAGGTGAAAATTCCATAATAGTTGCCCAGGTTGGTATTGCAGGAAGTTCTAAGATAGGCAAAAACGTAATCCTTGCAGGACAGGTAGGCGTTAAAGACCATGTGGTAATAGGCGATAATGTCCGCGCAGGAGGCCAAACGGGTATTACAAAGGATGTAAAGTCAGGTTCCATTGTTTCCGGGACACCACATATGGCACATAAAGAATGGTTAAAACAGCAGGTGCTTTTAAGAAAATTACCAGAGTTATTTGAAAGGATAAAAATATTAGAGGAAAAATTATCTATAGGAGATGCAAAATGACCGTAGATATACAAGAAATAATAAGACTTTTGCCACATAGTTATCCTTTTCTCCTTGTAGACAAAATAATAGATTACGAACAAGGAAAAAGGATAGTGGGTATAAAAAACGTCACATATAATGAACCCTTTTTTCAAGGACATTTTCCAGGAAGGCCCATAATGCCAGGGGTATTAATTGTGGAAGCAATGGCACAGGCAGGTGGTGTCCTTGCGTTTAAATCATTTCCTGATTTAAAAGGCTCTGTATTCTTTATAGGCATTGATAATGCAAGGTTCAGAAAACCTGTTGTGCCCGGTGATCAATTGAGGCTAACCGTGGAGGTTGTAAGGCACAAGAAAGAATTGTGGGTGTTTAATGGAGAGGCCTACGTTGGAGACGAAATGGTGGCAGAGGCAAAGATTATGGCCATGTTGAAACAAGAATGAGAGGTCAAAGATGATACATCCCACAGCAATAATTCATAAAGGCGCAGAGATAGATGAGGATGTGGATGTAGGTCCATACTGTATAATCAACGATAAGGTAAAAATAGGTAAAGGCACAAAACTGTTAAGTCATGTGATTATTCAGGGTAATACCCAGATTGGTGAGAACTGCATTATAAGCCCATTTGCATCATTGGGCGGACCCCCGCAGGATATAAGCTATAAGGAAGAAGACACACTTTTAATCATTGGAAATAATAATATTATAAAGGAATATGTAACTATAAACAAGGGTACAGTCCACGGTGGCGGTGTCACAAAGTTAGGGAATAACAATTTTCTTATGGCCTATGTCCACATTGCCCATGATTGTAAGGTGGGAAATAATGTGATTATGGCAAACTGCGCTACACTGGCAGGTCATGTGGAGGTAGATGATTATGCAACCTTTGCCGGTCTATGTGCGGTTCATCAATTTTGTAGAATCGGAAAATATGCCTTTATTAGCGGTATAACAGGTGTGCCAAAGGATGTACCCCCTTTTATGATCGCCGCTGGTAGCAGGGCAAAGTTATATGGACTGAATGTAGTGGGTCTTGAAAGGCATAATTTTACAAAAGAAGAAATAGCTTCATTAAAAAAGGCGTACAGGATACTATTTAGATCATCCTTACCCCTTAGTACCTCCCTTAATATAATTCAGGAACAAATAGGTGGTCCGCACATCGAAGAACTTGCAAGGTTTATAAGCACATCCAAGAGGGGTATATGCCGATAAATTTATGCCTTGTTGGTTTAGGATATATGGGCAAAATTCATCTGGAAAAGCTCTTGCACATGGAAGGTGTAAAGGTATCAGCAGTAGTAGATATTGACAGGAAAATAGGCAAGGAGATCTCAAATACTTATAATCTCCCTTTTTTCAGTGATTATAAAGAGGTTCTTAAAGCTTTTTGCGATATTCAAGGGGCTGTTATTTCCTCTCCCACAGATACTCACCATGATGTAGCAACATACTTTATGGAAAAGGGTGTCCATATCTTTATAGAAAAACCCCTGGCAAAAAACACAAATGAGGCGGATTCTATTGTGAGACTTGCAAAAAAGAAAGGTCTCATATTACAGGTTGGTCACCTGGAAAGATTTAACCCTGCCTTTAAAAAGGCACTGGAATATATAAGTAAACCTGTAATGATTGAGGCAAGAAGAACAGGCCCTTTTACGGGTCGCTCAACGGATATCGATGTAATATTCGACCTTATGATACATGACATTGATTTAATGATTTATTTAAATAATGGTTTATTAGATTGTAAAGTAAGTGCATATGGTATGAGATTAATAAACGATAATTTTGATGTAGCAACGGCTACATTGAAATTCAAAAACGGTTTAAAGGGCCTATTATATGCAAACAGGGTCTCGGCAAGAAAAGAAAGATCCTTTACTGTTTTTGAAAATGACAGGATTGTATATATAGATTTATTAAATGGCACTGTTACTGTGGTGATAAAAAAACAGGATAAAAACTTAGAATTTAAAGAACATGATACGGAAAAGATAGATTCGGTAAAAGAAGAGCTAAAAGAGTTTACCAGTGCTGTTTTAAATCACACGCCACCGTCCATACAGGGCATAGATGGTCTCAATGCCATTAAATTAGCAGAATTGATAAAATTATCCGTTGAAAGATAGCATACAGAAAAAACAATCTAAAAATATTGTTATTTTAACAGGAGAACTTTCAGGAGAAATCCACGGTGCAAATCTCATAAAATGCATAAAAAAAATAGAAGATTTCAATATTAGCGGAATGGGAAGTAAAAAATTAAGACAGGAGGGTGTTGATCTAATCTTAGATTATCGAGAGATTTCGCTAATGGGTATAAGCGAATTGTTTAAAAAAGCTATACCTATAATATCTGCCTTGGCAAGGATAAAAAAACATATCAGGGAGACAAAACCTTTACTTATTATTCTTATTGATTTTCCCGGTTTTAATTTAAGGATTGCAAAATTTGCCAAAGGCCTGGGGATCCCTGTTGTTTATTTTATACCGCCTCAAGTATGGGCATGGCATAAATCAAGGATTAAAGCCATAAAAAAATTTATAGATCTCGTTATATGTATACTGCCTTTTGAAAAAACTTTTTATGAAGACAATGGGATAGATGCAAAATTTATAGGTCATCCCTTTTTAGAAACAGTAAGGCCAGCGTTAAAAAGGGATGAGTTTTTAAAAATATTAGGTATTGAAGGAGACGAAAAAATAATAACGATTATGCCAGGAAGCAGAGAAAATGAGGTAAAAAAACACATACCTGTTCTCATGGATACTATTCGAATTCTTAAAAAAAGACTTGGGAATTTCTATTCAGTATTACCCATAGCCGATAACATCAGTGAAAAACTCTTACATGATCCTATAAAAGAAGAGAAGATTATCCCTTTGAAAGGGTTAAATCACGATGCCCTTTATAACTGCGATGCAGCAGTAATTGCATCAGGTAGTGCAACCCTTGAGGCAGCTATATTAGGTGCACCTTCAGTTGTGATATATAAGATTTCTTCATTATCTTACTTTCTGGCAAGACTCCTTGTAGATGTAAAATTTATAAGCCTTCCAAACATAATTTTAGAAAAAGAGTTATACCCTGAGATTATCCAGCATCTCGATCCTGAAAAGATTGCAGAAAAGGTATTGGATATGTTAAATTCTGGTAGAGATGGCATAAAAAAAGATGTGGAATATTTAAAGGCAAGGCTGGGTAGCTATGGTGCATACGATCGTGCCGCAAAAGAAATATTGGATTTTTTAGAGAAAAGATATGGAACTTTATCTAAGGTTACTTAAATTTCTTAAGCCTTACTGGTTAAAACTTGCCCTTGCCATGTTATTTATGTCTCTTGTTGCTGCCACAAATGGCTTAACCGCCTTTATTGTAAAGCCGGTGCTCGATAAAATCTTTTTTGAAAAAAATTCAACCATGCTTTATCTCATTCCAGGTGGTATTATACTTTTATACCTTCTAAAGGGTTTATTCGACTATCTCCAGACATATCTTATGGGATATGTGGGTCAAAAGGTGGTAACAGACATAAGGGCCCTAGTATTTAATTCACTTCAGAGGCAATCCCTTTCTTTTTTTGATAAGACAACCACAGGTTCAAATATATCGAGGATAATAAACGACGTAAATCTCATACAAAGTGCTGTCTCCGATACATTTACAGCCATTTTAAAGGATGCTTTTACCATAATAGGATTGATATTCGTAGTATTTTATAGGGACTGGGTGCTTGCCACCATTGCCTTCTGTGTTCTTCCCTTTGCTGTGTATCCCATAGTGTCTTTTGGAAAAAAATTGAGGAAGATAAGCACAAATACACAAAAATCCATTGCAAGGCTTACAAGCTTCCTCCACGAAAACATAACGGGACAGAGGATTATAAAGGCTTATTGTATGGAAGAATATGAATCAAAAAGATTTGACCAGGAAAACGAAACCCTTTTTAAAACCATTCTAAAGCGTTACAAGGTAAGGGCACTTTCCTCTCCTATTATGGAGATCTTAGGCGGCATTGCCATTGCAGTGGTTATTTGGTATGGTGGTAAAGAGGTAATATCGGGCAATTCTACACCTGGAAATTTCTTTTCTTTTACCGCAGCCCTTCTTATGCTCTACGAACCCATAAAAAGGCTCAATAAAGAAAACCACAATATACAGCAAGGGTTAGCGGCAAGCGCAAGGGTGTTTGAAATCGTAGATAAAAAACCTGATGTAATAGAAAGAGCTGATGCCGTGCATATAGAAAAAGTTGAGGGAAATATAAACTTTAAAAATGTGTATTTTAAATACGAAGACAGGATGGTGTTAAAGGGTATTAATCTCTATATAAAGAAAAATGAGGTGCTTGCCATAGTAGGTGAAAGCGGTGTAGGAAAAACAACCCTTGTAAATCTTATACCCCGTTTTTATGATGTCACTGAAGGAACTATTGAAATTGATGGCCTTGACATAAGAGAGATATCATTGAAATCTTTGAGAAAAAACATTGCCCTCGTAACCCAGGATGTAATCCTATTTAACGATACAATAAAAAACAACATCACCTTTGGTTCAGATATTAATATGGACAGGGTAGTAAATGCCGCAAAGATGGCAAATGCCCACGATTTTATAATGAATCTTTCCAAGCAATACGATACAATTGTGGGTGAAAAAGGTTTAAGGCTCTCTGGTGGACAGAAACAGAGGATTGCCATAGCAAGGGCCTTTTATAAAGATGCGCCCATATTAATACTTGATGAGGCTACAAGTTCCCTTGATGCCCAGTCCGAGGTAGAGGTTCAAAATGCCCTTGAAAATCTTATGAGGGGAAGAACAACTATAATTGTTGCACACAGATTATCTACTGTAATGAATGCCCACAGGGTTATTGTCCTTGAAAAGGGAACAATTGCCCAGGAAGGAACCCACAATGAACTTATAAATACTGAAGGCCCTTACAAAAGACTTTATCAGCTCCAGTTCTTTAAAGAATCGGATAAGAAGATTATTAGGATGGGTAGGCGGGCAAAACATGCTTAAGGAGATAAAATATTTTTTTCTTTTAAATGTACTACCCCCAATTGTCTATCTGATAATAACATTTATAAAGACAACTTCTAAGATTGAGCACATAAACAGGGATAGACTTAATCCATACATTGAAAAAGATCAAAATTTTATTGTGTGCTTCTGGCATGGAAGGCTTCTTATGATGCCCTTTGCAAAATTGCGAAAAAGGGGGAAGGTGATGATAAGCAGGCACAGAGACGGTGAATTTATAGCAAGGGTAATAAAATACTTTGGTCTCAATGCCATAAGGGGCTCCTTTAGAAAAAAAAGCATCTCTTCTGTAAGGGAGATCATCTCTTCTCTTAAGGAAGGGTATGATGTGGCCATAACCCCTGATGGCCCAAAAGGTCCGAGGTTTAAGGTTAAAAAAGGGATTATTGAACTTGCCCGTATCACAAAGACACCCATTTTGCCTGTTACATACAGTGCCTGTAAAAAAAAACTTTTAATTCCTGGGACAGGTTTGTCCTGCCAATACCCTTCACGAGGATAGTATTTCTCTGGGGTGAACCCATTTATGTCCATCATTTAAAAGATGAAAAGGAAACAGAAAATATGAGGCTTTATCTTGAAAAGGTGCTCTTCGACCTCACAGAGGAGGCAGACAGGATTGCATGTGGAGAATAATATATAATTTACTCGCCCATATCTCTCTTCCTTTTTTTGTTTTTTTTTCAATATTTAAAAAGAAACTCAGAAAAAACTTCCATGAAAAATTATTAACCACTACAAAATCCAATCCTGTAAAGGATGCCATATGGATTCACGCTGCCTCAATCGGAGAGGCAGCCATAGCAGAGACACTTATAAGGTTCATGGAAGAACAAAAAAAATTAAATTTTCAATATCTTTTAACGACAAATACATATTATACAAAGGAGCTTCTTTTAAAAAGGGCTGGTAAAAATGTCCATGTGTTTTTTCTTCCTTTAGATCTACCATATATTATAAGACACTTTATTGACGGATCCACCTTCAGGGCACTTGTTCTTGTTGAAACAGAAATCTGGCCAAACCTTATCTGGACAGTTAGAGAAAATAATATACCGATAATAATCATAAACGGAAGGATATCGGATAAAACATTTCCAAATTATAAAAAATTTTCCTTTTTCTTAAAGCACGTGTTGTCAGAAATAAACACAATTATTACCCAATCGGAAGAGCATAAACGTAGATTTATTGCAATAGGTGCTGACCCTGAAAGGACAATTACAACGGGCAACATAAAGTATTACAGGGAAATACCCATTTCAGACCTATCAATAAAAGAGAATGTCTTGACCTTCGGTAGCATAAAGGAAAGGGAACTCGATGCTGTGTTTTATGTTATTAAAAAGCTTAAACATGATATGCCTGATATTAAAATTTTTATAGCACCAAGGGAACTGCATTTATCGTCTGAAATAGAAGATGAACTGAAAAAAGACTATAAAACAGTAAGATATTCTACGATAAAAAAGGAAAAAAGCCCTTTTATACTTAATGATATAGATATAATAGTGGTTGATACAGTGGGTGATCTCTTGGAAATATATCGAAAAAGCAAGATAGCCTTTGTAGGTGGAAGCCTTGCACCTTACGGTGGTCAGAATATCCTCGAACCCTTATTTTTTGAAACACCAGTGCTTTTCGGTCCCTATATGGAAAATTTTAAAGAAATTGCCGATTTAATAATAGAAAAAAAAGCAGGGATAATGGTCAGAGATAAAGAAGACTTATTCATGAACATAAAACACTTGCTTGATAATCCAAATAAAGCCATTGAAATAGGGAAAAAAGGTAAAGAAATTATAGAGATGCATAAGAGCTATATGGAAAAAACCGTTGATATAATAATGGATATTGTGAAAAGAAGGAAGGAGTAACATGGAAGAATTTGCAAAACTCGTAGAACTTATGGCAACACTCAGGGGTGAAAGGGGATGCAGGTGGGATAAAAAACAGACGATCCATTCATTTAAGACCTTTCTTGTTGAAGAGGTATATGAGTTAATCGATGCCATTGAAAAAGAGGATTACTATCAAATAAAGGAGGAATTGGGTGATCTTTTGTTCCACATTATTTTTATCTCACAGATATGTAAGGAAAAATCTGCTTTTGATATAAAAGATGTGCTGAATTTTACTTACAACAAGATGTTTAACAGACACCCCCATGTATTTCTTGAAAATAATCCTGATGCACCTATTGAAAAAAGATGGGAAGAGATAAAAAAGACAGAAAAGGAAGACTATTCACCGATAGATAATATACCAAAGATGTTGCCGGCACTGCTTAGGGCATATACATTGACAAAAAGGGCAGCAAAGGTGGGATTCGATTGGCCGTCCATAAAAGGTGTATATGCCAAACTCGATGAAGAATTGGAAGAACTTCGCAATGCAGAATCAAAAGGAGATGTCCAGGGGATAAGGGAGGAAATAGGGGATATTCTATTTACAATGGTAAATATTTCAAGGTTTCATGGTATTGACCCTGAAGATGCCTTAAGGTCAACTGTTGAAAAGTTCATAAGAAGATTCAGATATATAGAAAAACACATAGACCTTTCAAAATCGGACTTAACGGTTATGGATAAGTTGTGGGATGAGATTAAGTATATGGAAAAAGAGGGGGAATAACCCCCTCTTTTTTATTCTGCCTTTACTACATTTGCTGCCTGTGGACCCTTTGGACCTTTTGTAATCTCGAATTCAACCTTTTCACCTTGCTTTAAAGTCTTGAAACCATCCTGCTTTATTGCAGAAAAATGGACGAATACATCCTCTCCATTATCCTGTTCAATAAAACCATAACCTTTTGAATCGTTAAACCATTTAACCCTGCCTACTGCCATACTACTAAACTCCTTTCAAAAAATATTAAGCAAACTGCTTTAACGGTATACTATGCCTTTTTCCCATACATTGTCAAGCTAAATATACTATTTTTGGAAAATATTTATTTGAAACCAGATCAACTTAAGCTTATAATTACCCTCAAATGGGTAAGGTATATCTTGTAGGTGCAGGCCCCGGTGATACAAAGCTTATAACCGTAAAAGGCCTTGAATTGATTCAAAAGGCAGATGTGATCATCTACGATAATCTCATAAACAGAGATCTTTTAAATCATGCAAAGGAGGATGCGGAGATCATATATGCAGGTAAACAGGCATCAAGGCATGAACTCACACAAAAAGAGATAAACGAATTACTCCTTGAAAAATCAAAAGGTAAAAATGTGGTTGTAAGATTAAAAGGTGGAGACCCTTTTATATTTGGTAGAGGTGGTGAAGAAGCAATCTTTTTAGCAGAAAGAGGTATTGATTTTGAAATATGTCCTGGAGTCACTTCTGCCATATCTGTCCCTGCATATGCAGGCATTCCCCTCACACACAGACATTTTGCATCCACAGTAGCATTCATTACAGGTCATGAGGATGCCGGAAAGTCTACATCCTCCATAAACTGGGAAAGGATATCTACAGCAGCAGACACACTTGTTTTTCTAATGGGAATAAGAAACCTTAAACATATAACAGAAATGTTGATAAAAAATGGCAGGTCAGCTGAAACAGAGGCATGTATTATTACAAATGGCACATTACCCAAGCAAAAGGTTGTGATAGGAAGACTTAGAAATATTGCGGAAAAGGCAAAAGAACAAAGGATTGTACCACCGGGCATTCTCGTTGTAGGAAAAGTTGTGGGTTTAAGGGATACATTATCCTGGTTTGAAAAAAAGCCACTTTTTGCCAAAAAAATTGCTATTACAAGAGCAAGGCATCAATCAACAAAACTGGGCACTGCCCTTTCTGAAAAGGGTGCAGAGGTCATCTACATACCTGTTTTAGAAATACAGCCCATAAAACCTAACAAAAAGTTAGAAGAGGCGATTAAAGAACTAAAAAATTTTTACGGGATTATTTTTACAAGCACAAATGGTGTAAACATTTTTTTCGATTCTTTATTTGAAAATAAAAAGGACATAAGGGCATTGAACAATATAAAGGTTTTTGCAATTGGTGAGGCAACTGCAAATGCACTCTTTTCAAAAGGAATTTTGTGGGATTTTTTGCCTGATAGCTGGACATCGGAAGGTATAGTGGATATATTAAAAACCCTTGATTTAAAAAATAAACACATTCTTTTACCAAGGGCAGAGGATGCCCGTGATATTATTGTAGAATATATTAATAATCACGGTGGTATATGTCATGTTATACCAATGTACAGAACCGTTTTACCAAAAAAGCCAGAAGAGTTAAAAGAAAAGCCTGATGTAATAACATTTACAAGTTCTTCCACAGTAAAAAATTTCATTGCCCTTTATGGAAAGGCACTTCTTGAAAACACACTAACTGCCTCAATAGGCCCGGTTACCACAGAAACACTGAAATCATACGGTATAGTGGTTAACATAGAGGCTAAAAGGCATGACATATCAGGCCTTATAGATGCAATAGAGGCTTACTTTAAAACAGAAAATAAAACCTGACTATAAATGTCTTACACAAGATAAGGCTCCCACATTTTCATGGTTCTAAAGATATAATCAGAGGGTAATCCTTTTACAAGTTGATTATGCCCCGGTAAAAGCATATCTACTTCTAATTTTGAAAGTTTCAATAGTGAATTTTTTAACTCTTTTGCATCTGCACCAAAAAGATCAAACCTACCAATGGCATAATCTGCATAAACTACATCACCCGGGATAAGGACTTTTTTCTCTTTATTATACAGTGCAATACCACCTGATGAATGACCTGGTATATGGATTATCTCCCATTCCATATTACCCAATAAAAACTTTTCACCGCCCTCGAGTTTTTTATGGACTTTGAGCTTGAAGGCATCAGATGCAAGGCCATACTGCATCTGGCACATATCTTTAAACATTTCCATACCATAAACTGCCCTGTCATCACCTTTTTCTAATAATTCTGCCTCGTTGATATGAACCCATAATTCTGCATGGGGGATTTCATTTAAAATCTCTGAAATACAGCCTATATGGTCGAAATGGGTATGGGTCATTATAATCCTTTTTATGGCATTTAGCTCTATGCCGTCTTGCAATATAGCCTGTATTTTATACCTGCCCTTGCCTGCAAGTCCTACATCTATTATTGAAAGGTCCATTGAAGAAGGTTCTCCAATAACATATGTATGGGAATCTGGTATAAATTCATCCTGACCATGAACAAAATATATCCCATCAGTTATTTTAGCCATTTTTCTTCTCCCTTATTTTTTTTAAAACAAAGTATTTTACTTTTTACCTGTAAAGTGGTCAAGACAAATTATTTCAGAAAATATTACAACCATCCACATAGTTCGTGGTATATTATGAAAAAAAGGAAAAAAATGGAAGAAAAGACAGTTTTTAAGTCTATATTAGAGAATGCAGGTGATCCAAAGAGATTAGATGAGAACATATCCCTTTTCACCACACTTTCAAAGCATGAAAAGATAACATTGTTAAATGCCTTAGCACAATCAAATGAGGAAAAAACAGTAAGACTTATTAATCTGATATATGATCTGGAAGAAGATAAAGATATCCTCAAGCATATAAGAAAGGTTTTATATATATTAAAAACAAAAGGTATAAGGGTAGAAGAACCACCTAAAAAGGGGCCACCGGCTATAAATTTAAAAAAGAAAGATGCCAAAGAAGACAAAAAAGTAAGAAGCTATATAACGAATTTCGACTATTTCAATGAAATGTTTGTCCTAATAGCCATAGAATTTAAAAAGAAAAACTTTTTAGTTATAAACGGAGAAATAGCACTTCCAGAAGGTTTAAAAGAGCTTACCCTCAACCCCATAAGTGATGATGAATTCAATAATATCATTGAATCTATAAAATTTGAAAAAACAGATAAATTGGTCCTTGCAGAGGCACCTGTTAGTTTTTCCTATCACATTTTAAAAGAAGGTTCAAATATTTCAAAAAAATACCCTAAAGAGTTAAATGCATTAAAGAAGACACTAAAAGAACATTCATCAGCATTCAGGGAAGGATTTAATTTGTATGAACTTACCGTTCCCGAGGATATATATGCCTCTGACATAGATGAGATACTTTCTCATCAGTTTTTTGAATTTTTCCGATTTAGATGGGATGGTTTTGAAGAAGACAAAAAGAAATATATGGATCTTAAAAATCCCGCTATTTTCGTTCCCCAGTATATCATAGAAGAGAAGAAAACGGTGTTTATCGATTCTCTTGCCAGTAAAGAAAATATTAACATATTAATACCCCATTTAAAGACAGTTTTAGAAGCATATGCTTATATATTCTATGCCCATAAAAAATACGCCTTTTATAAGGGCCTGATCGATAGTTTGAAAAGAGATGAAGCATTGAGGAATGTAATCTTATACCTTATTAAAAATGAACTTGAATATGAAGAAGAAAAAAGTGCATTCAATGAAAATAACATGGTTATAAATCCCTTTGAATTTATGAAACCTTATGAATAGATATGATTTAAAGGACACCTTTTTTAAAAAGGCAAAGAAAGAAGGTTACAGGGCAAGAAGTATATACAAGCTAAAAGAGATACAGGAAAAATTCGGCATAATAAAAAGGGGCAATAGGGTTTTAGACCTGGGATGCTCACCAGGTAGCTTTCTCCAGTATATATCAGAAATAATAGGAGAAAAAGGTCTTGTAATAGGTATTGATGTTCTTCCTACCCAGTCTTTGAACAAAAAAAACATTATCACTATCCAGGCTGATATAAAAGATATCAATATACAGACGATCCTTGCATCATATTCCATTGATTCCTTTGATGTAATAACCTGCGATATTGCACCGAATCTTACTGGTATCAGGGAAACAGACGATAAAAATATAGAGGAGCTGTTTTTTGCAGTTAAGACTATAGTTGAAAATGCCCTGAAAAAAAACGGAAATTTCATTGTGAAATCTTTTTTTTCAGAGAGCTTTAAGCCTATACAGCAAGACTTAAAAACATTATTTAAAAAGGTCACTATATATAAACCCCAGGCGTCAAGGTTAGGTAGCTCTGAGGTATATCTTATATGCCTGGGTAAAATCCGAGGTCTATAACCATTTCCATATCGGATTTAGCATCCCTTCCCTGCGTAGTTAGATAATTACCAGTCATAAGAGAATTACAGCCTGCCAAAATCGCAAGGGGAAGGAGCTGTCTCAAATTCTTCTCCTTTCCACCGCATACCTTTATATCTTTATTGGGCATAATAAACCTGAATATAGATAGTGTAATAAGCACCTCCATAGGTGATAAAAGACTTTGATGCTCAAGGGGGGTACCTTTTATAGGATTCAGGATATTTACAGGAACAGAATCAACATCGAGTTCTTTTATGGTAAAGCCAAGCTCAATACGCTGTTCCATGGTCTCACCAAGTCCTATTATTCCGCCGCAGCAGGTGCTCAAGCCTGCCTCTTTTGCATTTTTAATGGTCTCTATGTCCTCATCATAATCATGGGTGGTGCAGATACTGGAAAAATAGCTTCGCGCTGTTTCAAGGTTATGGTGGTATCTAAATAATCCTGCCTTTTTTAATTTTTCTGCCCTTTTTTTATCAAGCATACCTATGGAACAGCATGGTTTTATACCGATCTGATTAATTTCCTTTACAGATTCTTCTATTATTTTCCATTCTTCATCACTATCTATTTCTGTACCGCTTGTTACTATACCGAACATATGGGCACCCTGTTTTTTTGCCTGAGCCGCCCTCTCCACTATGATCTCTTTTGGCAAAAGGGGGTATATCTCTGCATCAGTACTATAATGACTCGATTGTGCACAAAATTTACAGTCTTCAGGACATAAACCTGATTTTGCATTTATTATGGAACAAAAGGATACCTTTTTACCTTTATAGAACTGAGTAATCTCCGATGCATATGCAAAAAGTGTAAAAGGTCTTTCAAGCCCTATTTTATAAAGGGTTATAGCATCTTCTGGTTCTATATTTCTATCTTTTATCGCCTTTTCCTTTAATCTTTCAAGTTCATAATCCATTGCTCGCTCCGTTTTTAGAAAATTATATTATAAAGCCCTTCTTCATATTCTGAAACCCTTAATTATTAGAAGAAAATCCATAAATTGTCAACTAATATTATTTTGAAGTTAACATCTTTATATTTCAGTTATCTCAGCGCAGGTTATAGCATTAAACCATGATAAAAGTATAATCACTGTAAAGATTGCCAGTCGTCATGTTAATTTAGAGATATCCACTTTTTTTTAAAAGTTATAAAAGTATATGGGAAATTAAAAAAACCACTGACAGAAATAAAGATGAATGGTTAAACGAAGGTAAATTCAGAGAGGCGATGAAAAATCCTTAATATTCTATTCTTCAAGCAATTCCTTCAATCTTTGAGCATTTTTTACTGCCTTACCGAGATGGCAATTATTAAAATATATAAATGTGTAGGCTGCCCTTCTTGAAATATCTTTAATGGGCGTTATAAATGTTCTTAGCTCCTCATCTGTGTAGAAATAATCATACCTTGTTGTAGATGGGGCATTAAACCAGTTTTCATTCCTTCCATGAAAACGAAAATATCCTACATCTGAGGTAAGAAGAGGATAGAAGGGCATAAGACCTTTTAATTTTGGCTCATCAACAATGCAGAATCCTAATGACATATCTCTCAATAATTCTATATAGTTATCTTTAAGCCATCGGTGATTTCTAAATTCTATAACAACCTGATATTCGCCAAACTCAGTCTTTATATTTTTAATTAATTCAATATTTTCTTTTGTAGAATTAAAATTATAAGGAAATTGAAAAAGCACTGCCTTTAATTTTTCTTGAAGGGGCTTCAGGCCCTCTTTAAAGATGTTGCTTATTTTTTTGAACGAATCGTCCCTTTGATGGGTAAGGCCTTTATATGCCTTTACAACAAAGGTAAATTCTCTTGAAGTCCTTCTATAAAAAGATTCCATGGTTTTCTGGGAAGGCAAAGCGTAATACGTATAGTTTATTTCAAGGGTATTAAAACCAAAATTATTTTCATAATAAAAGAGCATTTCATAACTTTTTATGTTCTCTGGATATACCTCACCCTTCCAGTCTTCAAAGGAAAAACCACTGGTACCTATAAATACTTTTTCCAAAGATCACCACATGTGTTTAAATTTTTTCTCTTCTAAATTTATATCCTTATAATCACTGGTATTTATACCACAGGAAGCATCCCTAACTCCGTGATTGAAAATAATTAAGGCTCACCCTATACTATTTTCAACCAATAAAAGCATAGGGGGTGAGCCTATGAAGGAGATAAGGATATCCTTCACAATAAGTATACC
>Ga0123519_10000334_pt1 | contig 82517 bp, 74 predicted proteins | sample YelNatPaOPRAMG02_FD_87396 | JGI IMG/M metagenome (GOLD analysis project Ga0123519, IMG submission 87396) | Hot spring microbial communities from Yellowstone National Park - Yellowstone National Park OP-RAMG-02 (version 2) | ecosystem: Environmental > Aquatic > Thermal springs > Hot (42-90C) ...
CCTGTCAGAAGTAACCCAGGGGTTGATATAGTATCCGTAGGTGGTTTTTCTACCCATAGGGTCTTCCATCTCAATCAGGCGGTTTGAGGCATCATATTTATATTTTGTTATTTTCCCTTCTGGATCTGTCATTGTTTTTTTGTTGCCCGCAAAATCGTATGTATAGATTACTTCCACTGTTCCTCCATCTTTGTATCTTCTCTCTTTTGTCAGCTGGTCAAAGTCATCGTATTCAAACTCGGTTCTGTGGCTGAGTTGGTCAACAATCGCCTTCCTTCTTCCTCTTTCATCATATTCATATTTTATCTCTGTAGTCCTTGTTTCTTCCTGATACTTGACCTTTGTCTTCTTATCCCATGAATTCCATTCGTATTCTGTGATTTTGCCCTCAGGGTCAGTGATTTTTTTAAGCCGGCTCAAGGCATCATATTCGTACTTTGTCTCGATATTAAGTCCCCCGGGGTCCATAACTACTTTTTTCTGATTACCATAGTCATCATATTCATAGCTGATTTCGTGAAGATTTGCATCAATCATCCTCGTGCAATCTCCGGGATGATTTATATCTTCATATTTATATTCTGTGGTTTTCTCTCCAGTTTGATTATATCGCTCTATAACTTTCGTTAAATTTCCATTATGGTCATATTCATATTTTGTAATCCCTTCTTTTGCATCCGTAAGCAGAGTAAGATTATTAAATGTAGGTTCATATTCTCTTTTTGTAACATAACCCAGGGCATCAGTGGTCTGGATGCAATTACCCCTTCCATCATAAGCAAAATTTGTGGTATTCCATCTTTTATCCTTTATCCATATCCTGTTTAGATTTTCATCCCACTTGCATTCTGAAGTATAGCCAAGTGGGTCGGTGATGCGGATTTGAAAACCCTGACTGTCGTAATCATCTATGGTTGTATATTCTTCTCCCGGATTCCTCACTTGTGTTATTTTTGTTCTGGTACATGGCGATTCACTGCCTGGTTCACGATACAATGTATATTCCAATTTTACCAATGGATTCCCTGAATAATCCTGTATCTGCGTAACCCTGCCTAAGGGGTCGTATGCAAATTTTAATTTTGTGTTTCCTGATTGCGCGTGCGGGTCGTCAATGCTGGTAAGTGGGTATCCAAGGTCCCTTTTAGTCCCATCGTATTCATAAGTGGCTTTGTATAGAGGGTCATATGGGGGATTCGGCCAGCCACACGTAATACTTGTAAGCATATGGTCCTGCTGGGCTTCATATTGAGTGTAGGTAAAGTTATATCCTTTACTATACCCACCTGCTGAAAGTGTAATTTGAACAATAACGGGAACTTCCTCAGGAACTTCCTGTGCTGCGGGCTGAACCCAGCCGCTTGTATACTCTGGATGCTGCCCCCAGGTATCATAATAAATGTTACCTGTTGGAAATCCTGCTGTTGCAACAGGCTCGGGCCAAAGTAATTTGTGACCGGGACCCCGTTGCACGGGCATATAGGAGAAACTAAGGGTTCTACCACTTGGATCTACAACATTAGAAACATAGCCATACATATTGTAATTCAGAGTTGTGGTATAACCATTCTTATCCACTATTTTTTCTAATCCACCGTAAGAATTAGGTTGAGACGAGGTGCTGAAATAGTACTTAGTCCCGCTTTTATCTGTTATCTTATACTTATTCTCAGCATAGTCCCATTCAAGTTTAAGGTAAACTCCGGGGGGAGACTCAAATTTCCAATCCCCGCTTGGTTGTTTAATGGCCTTGAATCTTTTTACTCCACCGTACTCATCAAATAATCCCCTGTCTCCTGTGCCGTCTTCAAATTCAAAAAGCCGCATATTGTAGTTATGTGTCCATTTGCCACCGAGAGGACCAAAATATGAAGAGAGGCCATTATAGGTCCTAAAGAAGCGTATGTATGGACCCCTTCCCGGGATAGAGAAATCCTGGACTGTAAAAGAGAGATTTCCGCATGCAGTATTCACGCAATCCCTTAGAAGTCTCTGGGTTCCCCGCACAGGTCTTCCCCAATAGCCCCTTGGAGCAATATTATAACTCATTACCACTACGGTCTGAGTTCCAAGGCCAGGTACCGTAACTTCAACTTCATTGGTTCCTGGTTCACGAGGAATAAGAACACTGTGCGCATATCCCTCTGTATCTGTCAGGCAGGACTGGACAGCAAGGATGCAGTTGCCTTTTGTCAACTTAAAGTATACAAGCATCCCTTGTATCGGATAACCATCCATATGTGTCACTCTTGCAGTAATAGTAGAACTGTTGTTGACAAGTATATCTGAAGGAATTGCTTCTGGAGGGGGAAACCTCAAAGCATAGGAGACATAAGTTTTAATTGTGATTTTTCCTTCAAGATTATACTCCTCCACAATTGCAATTGCCTCAACTTCGTCATAGGTTTCATTTCCCCAGAAGTATCCTGAATAAAAGGTTGTACTTGCTCTTCCGCTGCTGTCTGTCATAACAGTTGCTGTTTCCAAATATCCATATACACGATACTGTGGCCAGGTAGAATCATATTCGGGACCCCTATCTGTAATTAGAAAATCTACGTTGGTATTGACAATCGGCTCGTTATTTCTGTCCCGTAAGAGGGCAGTAATCTGTGATGTTTCACCACCCCATATTACTGCTGAAGGAAAAGCAGACATTTGAATATGGGACCATGCTGCAACTGTAAAATTTGCAGGAGAAAGACCAGGAATATATACCTGTATGACATCTGTTCCTGGAGAAGTAAAAGACAGTATTGCAGTGGCTTCTCCTGCTGCATCTGTTAAGGCAGAGGCGGGATTTGAAATAGCGCTTCCGCTTAAAACATTAAAGAAAACCTGCATATTTTCAACAGGATACTGCTGCTGGTATTTAACAGAAACTCTTATTGTAGAAGTTTCTCCGACATACATAAAAGCAGGTGGTTCTTCAACAGAAAATGATACATCTGCTAAGGCATTTACCCCGACATCTATCGACGCCCATTCTGTCCATATATGAACGATATTTTCGCAAGAGGAAGAACCTGTTACAAGCACATTCGTGCACTGTCCATTTGAACCGGTATAAAGGGGAAAAGGCGGGAAAGTTGGATATGCCATATGAGCATCTTGTGGTTGAACCACTTGAAACCATACTTTTGCCTTTGGAACTACTTCAGCCTCATATGGAGAATTCCAGCGTATTACTGTCACTGTGATAGTAGACCGCTGGGTAGCTACTACAACAGTGGGATTTGCAGTAGCAATCATCTGATAATATGGATATTGTTGACAGATGGCAATTGAACTTGCAACTATTAACTGAATTGAAGCCACCAAAACAATAAAAAGGATAGAAGATACTTTCATTTATTTGCCCTGTACATTTAATCTGAAAATAAAAAAAGCGCCTTAGTCTTTTTTAATTAGACCTTCAGCGCCTTGAATTTGTTCCTTTGCAGGTCGGATGAATCCGACCACTACATTTAATACTTACTATACTCAAAACTATTATGATTTCTTTTCTTCCGGGCATCCTGCCCCTACCTATCCTGAAGAGATTGGTTAACGATATATTTTATCCTTACATTGATGTTTTGTCCTCCCACCTTGATATTTCCTACCTGCCAATATTATAGCACAAATCCTAATAAATGTCAAAAAAATTATGCGTATCTCAGAAATTCCAGATTCTCTTAAAATACCGCCCTCATTGTCATTTTCGGCAAAAAGTCTGAAAAGAGAAAAAGAAAAGTAAAGAAGAACTTGAAAAATGAACAGGTTATATGATATAATATTTAGAATACCGACGGGGACACTTCGCCAAGAACAAATTTTCACTTTTTCTCTTTTTCTTTTGATATAAGGCGAAGTATCCCCCCTTGTCCGATGTTAAATCGAACTCCGATATCCATCGGAGCTCAAATCCTCCCCAGAAAGGGATATCCAAAAAGGACTTTACTGTAAAAGACAATTCAATGGGTTTAATCAGAACTTTACCAGCACTGAAATTCTGTGGGTGAATCCTAAATCGCCGTAAGGAACAAAGGCATAATCCAGAGTATAGCCCTTAAAGGTGTATCCAGCTCCTATGGACAATCCTGAAAGCACATTATCCTGAGCAAAATCTGTCTTGTAGCCTGCCCTCAGAAATAAAGAATCGGTAAGCCTGTATTCAGCACCTATGTGATAATTTACCCTGTTTTCTACCGGAAAATTAAAGTCAAGTGCAATTATGAATCTGTTTTGCATAAGTTTATATGCCAGCCCAATCTTTCCATTGATAGGAAGGGAGTGGCTTGCAGAAACAGGAGTTTTACCCCTGTAGAATCGGATTGGCATTGAAACAACTCCGTTCTGGGCATTAATTCCCACAGATAACCACGGAGTAGCCCTGAAGAGGTAGCCCATATCTACAGCAAGGGCATTGCCTGCAACATCGTCAATACTGGAATTTATGAACTTCAGATTTACACCGAGGCTGTGGTTATATCCCATATCCCAGGCATAGGAAAAAGACAGGCAAAGGTCAGATGCAGAAAAATTGTTTCCTGTGCCAGCATAATTTCCGGATGCATCCTCTAAGGTCCTCACCATATCTCCGGAATGCAGAAAGATAAGGCTAAAACCAAATTTTTCATTTCCCGGACCAGGCAATTCCTGGACATAAGCAAGGTGCTCATAATTAACTCCCTGAAACCAGAAGTTGTGCATAAAAGAAACCTGGCGGGTTTTAATCTGCACAATGCCAGCAGGATTCCAGTACAGTGCTGCAGGTTCATCCGCTATGGCAACAAAGGCCTCTCCCATTGCAACTGCCCTTGCACCAGGGCCTATCTTTAAGAATTGTGCACCTGTTGTGCCAGGTCCAAGAGCATAGAGAGAACTGAGGGATGAAAGACCAAAACCAAAAGCAATTGCCACCGTTAAAAACCAAAAGTGGAAAAATCTTCTCCTGCCCATTATAACCCTGTTTTTAGTTTGCATATTATTCACCGGATATCACAGCAATTTTGCCTGTAGACCTCATAGTAGCCTGAGGGCTTGAAATAACATAGAAATAGATACCTGTTGCTACCTTTTCTCCATATTCGTTTCTTCCATCCCAGGTAGCACGATTTACTGTATCATTTTTCTGAATGGTTCTAACCAGTTCACCTGCAATATTATAAATTTTAATAGTTGCCTGACCAGGAAGGTTTATGAATTTTAAAGTTCCGTCTCTCGCCCTTGCAATTTCGAATGGGTTTGGATAAACCTTAACATCATTAAGACTTTGTGCAACTCCAAATGAAATAATACGGTAGAAACTGAATGAAGTTAAGTTTACGCAAACATTTTTTGCAGTCTTATTAACAGATTGAGTGCCTGTCAGAAGTATCCAGCCCTGAGTATTCTCATCCAGTCTGCAAATTCGCAATCCGTCTTCAAGAGAACCCGAGATAGCAGGGGGATATGGTATTGTAAGTATCACTGATTTTCCACTCAATGGATTCAGGGGCTTTTCATAATTGACTATTCCTGATGGTTCAACTGCAAAAGCACCTGCTTCTCTCACTGTCCCGTTTAACTCTGATACAAGTTTAAGACTCGGATCGGATGCTGTGCTGTTGTTTGCATTTGTAATTGCATCGCCTGAAGGAGTATCATCAATTACAAAAGCAAATGTGCTTCCAAAAGTACCCGCGGGAACAGTAATCGTGGTAGCACCTGTGCTTATAACAACAGGAAGTGTTGTATCATATGGAATTGCATTTGTTAAGAATTTAACCAGCTTAAAAGATTGTGTATAACCGGTATAGCCTGCACGGGAAATACTTATGGCAACAACTCCTGTGGCTGTATCCCTGTAGAGAAACTGACCTGTGCCATTGACAAGGGTTATAGATATATCTCCGTTTATCCATATGCTGCCATCTGAAGAAAACTGCCTTGAAGGTGAAGAGCCACTCAATGCAACAGTATCATTAAAAAGGATATCTGTATTGCCATAAATATCGCAGGCAATAACTTTTATTAATGAAGAGGTTTCTCCTGAGAGAATAACCTGTGCAGGAGTGGTAATTTTCAATGAATTGCCTGTGAGGGCAAAGGTATTGGAAGGAGTAGGCCCATCAATTATTGTATCAAACCGGGTTCTTGTAGCAACCACAACTGTATATGTTGTAGCGCAGACACTTGCATTTGTAATATTGCCCAGTGGAATGGTGCAGATTATTCCTGCTCCAACTGTTTCAGGATTTGCGATTGTATAAATAACAGTATTTCCTGCTACACCGAGTGTCCCGGTATTCAATCCAGCAACAGCACCGAGAGCAATTGCCCCCAGACCAAAACCCGGGTCAAATTTTATGCTAACCTTTTCTATAAGACCTGTGTTTGCTGTAGTAAATGAAATGGTGTGCGTGCATACACTGCAGACAACTGTGTTGCCGGGAAAATCCACAACAGCAACAAGGGTTTCACCCTCACCTACGGAAGAAAAAATCAATATTGCTGAAACTGCAATCAAAAAAGAAACAGAAATATATTTTTTCATAAATGCCTTACCTGGTGTAAAACCGGTTGAAATAATCCTGTATCTCTTTAGGGCTACGGGTTCTGTTTAATACAAGCATCAGAAGAATCCTTGCCTTGGGACCTGTTAAATCTCCACCGAAAATTATTCCCTTCTCGGCTAAGTCTTTCCCCGCAAATAACGCCACCTGCTCCGGGTCCACAAATCCGCTTGCGCATCTTGAAACAATTACAACAGGAACCTTCTTTTCTATCGCACTGTCAAGGGCACGAAGGTTGTCCTCGGTTAGGGTCCCTGCACCAAAGCCCTCAATCACCACACCATCTGCCCCACCCTCAATTGCAACCCTTAAAAATAAACCATCCATTCCAGCTGCCATCTTTATAAGATAAACCTTTTTTGCTATGTCATTAGTTTCTATAACAAACCTTTTTCCTTTTGGACGCAGATAGAGAACCTTACCGGATTGAACCTTGCCTACGGGCCCGTAGGGAGACTTAAAAGCATCTATATCTGACGCACTCACCTTCGTTGCTTCCCTTCCTGAAAGAATAGTTCCATTAAAAACAACCAGTACCCCCCTGCCCCAGGATTCTGCATCAATTGCCACCCTTGCAGCATCCAGAAGATTTGCCGCAGCATCTGCAGAAGGGTCAGAGCCCATCCTCTGTGCTCCTGTTATCACAACAGGTTTCTCACTATCTATGAGCAAATCCAGCATAAAAGCAGTTTCCTCGAGTGTTTCTGAACCATGCAGGATAATAACACCGGAAATCTCAGGGTCCTTCAGGATTTTCCAGGCTTCCATTGCAAGATTAAACATCATAACCGGGGTCATAAGGCTGGCATCAATATTTGAAAACTCTTCAATTTCTATGTCAGCTATTTCTTTAATCTCCGGGACTGACCGCACCAGGTCCTGAACACCATATGCTAATACCTTTCCTTTTTTTGCATAGCTATATCTCTGGAAGGCAATGCTCCCGGCACTGATCAACTTAATCTTTTTCTGTGTACCTGCGTATACCTGTAGAACTGGAATACAAATTGCAATCCAGATTGCAAACATATATCTGCTTAATTTTCCCATTCTTTTCCTCCTGCAATTACATCTCGCCCGACCCGCCTGGACCGGTTGAAACTGCAATGCGCCAGAATAATAAAAACCGCCATCAGAAATGGCGGCAATATCCTGTTAGAAGGCATAAAGAAAAAACAGCGACAAAATTTCATAGACCTATTTAGGTGGTGGGGGGCAGAAAACACCACATTCAGGATTGTAATAAAAAACTGCTGAGGTCTCTCCACCTTTGTTTGTATGTTTCAGAATCACACAGGTCTGGTCCAGTCCATCGCAGGTCTCATATGGCGGTGTGTAGGTCATAGGGAGACTGATTTCTTCCCCTGGACCCAGAGAGAGCTCGGTCCATGTTTTGCAGGAATCACCTGGCAGGGGCTCTCCCTTTGAATATGAAACAGTTCTGGGATATGGCCACCACCATCTGTCACAAACTCCACTTTCATAATACTGATGCTGGCAGGACACATCAAGTCTGTTGAAAGTTCTATTCCCTGTATTCTTGAGATGAATCTCGCAGGACATAGGAGCACCTATATAATATACAGGATATCCCTGAGCATCTCTGTAAAAGAAATTTGTATAGACCACCCAGACCTGAATCTGTTTCAATTCACCCAGATGTTTTCCGTACCCATCCTGTGCCATTGCTGCAGAACCAGCAAGCAAAAGTGCACACACCACTACACAAAATATCCCCTTTCTCATCCTTCTCCTCCATCTATTTAATTTTATATAGTATATCATATTTTTATGAAAAAGTCAAGAAAACGCATTAAATCACAGAAATTCCCCATCTTCTCTTAAGATAACGCCCTCATTGTCATTTTCGGCAAAAAGTCTAAAAAGAGAAAAAGAAAAGTAAAGAAGGACGTCCCTCCATTCTAAAATATCTTCAAGACCATTAACATAACAAGTTGATTTACAAATGCGATGGTGAAGACTCAAAATTTTTTTTCATTTTTTTCTTATACTTTGACTAAATATTTTTCAAAGTCTAAAACTTTATATTTTTTTCCTTTTTTAACAATCTTATAGCCTTCTTTTTCCAATAATTTTTTATGCGCTTCCTGACCGCCGGGGTATTTTTCATTTAAAAACCCTTCTGCTTTTAATGTTCGCCAGTAAGGATTATCGCTTTTCTGTCCTTCTTTTTTTATTTCCTCTGCCGCATTGGCTGCTGTCATAACAAAAATTCCGGTGGTGAGAGTACAGCAGGCATCAACTTTATATTTTTGGGCAAGTTTTTTACAGATTTCGCGAATGGTAATAAGTTTACCCTCGGGAACTTTTTTCATAATCTCTTCAACCTCTTTTGGGTTGGTCAAAACCACCTTATCCCCAGCTTTAGCCCCCATTTTCACCAAGGGCTTATAGCAGGGAAAACCTTTTTCTAATTTTAATATTTTCGGCAAATTTTTCTTATCAGCCATTTTTTCCAACCAGGTTTTCCCCACCTTCTCCCCCTGTTTATTATCCCAATTTTAATTAGAGTGTCGCGTGGCAATTTTAAATGAACTATAGGCTTACCACTCCTTTTGTCTTTTCCAAAATTGGTTCCATTTAATGAACTCCGTGAAAATCCATGAAAAATCAGGTTTGGGTGGCAAATTTCAAAAATCATTGATTTAACAGCGCTTATTTGGGTTGTCAATTCTGGTTTTCAAAACCAGTGCCATCAGCCACTCGGCCACCCCTCCACTTCGTTCCGAGCTGTCCAGGAGGGCTGCCTGGGTGCTCTGCCTGAACGAAAGCGTATCACTCTGTTCTTCCACCCGTCAACGACATAACATGTCGTTGACCCACTCGGCCACCTCTCCAACAGTTAAAAAATAAAACACCGATGGAAAAATTAAGATTTCCAGATTTTAGTCCGTGTAAATTTCACTTTATATTTTTTGAAAAACTTAAGCAGCTTTTCTTCTTTTTTGTAAGGTATTATAACACAGCCTGGTGAAATTTTCTCTCCGCCTAACTCTTTTAAAAGTCCCTTGTAGGTATATTTCCCTTTTGTTTGTTCATACAATTCCCGGTTAAATGCAGATTTTTGTTTTTGGCTGAGACCATTTAGATTGAATGAAAAAATAATATAGGGCCTCTGTTCCAGTAAAGATACTGCAGGAATTTCCAAAGGCTCTTTTGTATAAAGGACTTTCCCTTCCTGAAATACATTCTGCAACAGGCCTGTATCTGTCTTCTCCAATTCTTCTATGGTTCTTATAGTCGGCTGGATACTTTTGCTTATTTCTTGTTCTAATTGAACAATCTCTTTTTCTACCTGGTCAATAGTATCCTTTTTGCCAGTAATTATAAATAAATCTATGTCAGATTTTGGTCCAAAATCACCACGGGCAAAGCTCCCATAAAGCACAATTGTTCTAACATCGTTGATTTTTAACAGGGATTCTGTTATCTTCTTAGATATTGATTTCAGGTTCAATTTTTTCATTGAATCTTTCCTCAAAGAAAGCAATAACAATCTTTAAATTTTCCATCACTGTTTTTGCCCTATGACCATTTACTCCATCATATCCTAAATCGCCGTAGGCAAACCATACTTTTCTCATACTTTCGTTTACTTTTGATGGAAAATTTTTATTGCAATACTCATGACGTTCCTTATGCGTTCCGAAATGTTCATTTTTCCTGGCTGCTTCTGCCTCTACAAGTTGTTCAACCACTTTAGTTGCGAGGTCGCCTACTACTGTATGCTGTTTATTTTCATAAGCAGTTACTGTTGCTTGTAATTTTTCCTTTGCCAGTGCAAGATGTTTCTTAAAATTCCCCATATATATCCTTTTCGATATCATAACGAAAAGTACCTTAAATTAACCACTTTTTCGTTATTGTAACGAATTAATATTATAACATAATTTGTTCAAAAGTCAAATTTAGAAATTCCCCATCTTCTCTTAAGATAACGCCCTCATTGTCATTTTCGGCAAAAAGTCTAAAAAGAGAAAAAGAAAAGTGAAGAAGGACTTGAAAAATGAGTAAGTTATGTGATATAATATTTAGGTTCTTCTCCAGAAAGTGTCGTAAGATAGTGTAAATTATTATATTAAATAACACATGGTCTTTGAAAAATAGAAGGCACCTGTTGACTTCCAGCCTAATCTGGGTATAATATTCTTTGATTCAAAATCCCAGCAGGAAAGGAGGTCACAGATGCCAGAGAATATTATATCACAATGGCTGAATTTGTCAAGTGTAAAGTTCGTAAACGCAGTTATTAACAACGCTGCTACAGACATTTACCTCTCCAGGGATAAATCACAAGGTTTTATTTGTCCTGATTGTGGTCGGGCTTTCACTCGTGCATGGAGATGGAGAAGGACAAGGGTAAGAGATCTTCCTGTTTTTGAGTTTCAGCCCTACCTTCTCTTTACCAAATACCGCATTAAATGTCCACGCTGTGGGGTAAGGGTAGAGAATATAGATTTTCTGGGCTTTAATCCACATTGCACCTATTAATTAATGTGTTAACACTTTCTGGGGGAGAACCAACTTGAAAAAATAAGAGAATGAATGGGGCAGGGGGATTATTTTCTCATTTCCTATTTTCAATGAACTATTAGAGAAATTTTTCAAAAGTCATTTTTGCTGGGGAATTTCTGGATTGCGGAATTACAAGTATCCTAAAAGCATCCAGAAGTTCCTCCGATAAATCTGAGATTTATTTTTCCAGAATTGTTTCCTCAACCTTCATTCCAAAATGTCTTGCAGAACTCTCCACATAACCCAGCACCTCATCACCTGGTTTAAGCTTCACTATTGAAACTGGTTTACCGTTTGGTTTTGTGAGCCTGATAGTCTCTGCATTCTGCATCACAAGGGAAATCGGGATTCCTTCCGGGGATACTGATTCAACTAAAATCATTGGGCGGCGTTCTATCTTAACCCTTCCAAGGATTGCAATTTGTGTTTTCCCTTTGCTGTTTACAATCAGAACCTCATCGCCAGATTTCAGGTCTGAAAGGTATTTTGTCCTGCCTTCTGGAAGCCTTACATATGCATGCACCGCACCTGCATTTACCCTGAAGGGACGGCTTGCAACATACGGGTTCTCAACACTCTCAGAATGAACCAGGAACATACCCCTGGCAGTATTTCCAACAAGCATTCCTTCGCCTGTTTTCATATTTGTGCAGGAATCAATACATACCCTGTCTCCCATTCCCAGACGTTTCAGTCCTTTGATTTTTGCCCTGCACAGAACAAGTTCTTCTGCCCTTTCCTTAATCACCCTGGCGGTTCTTTTTATTTCATTCAAATCTCTGGTATCCAGCAATATACCATCCACTCCCTTCTCCAGGATTCCCATTGCAAGTTTAGCCTCTTCACTATTCTTTACTTCCGCTATCAAATTCCTGCGCTGTGCTATCAAATTCTCCAGGGGAATAACCTTCCAGTTGCCCGTGCGCACAATAAGAAATTTATCCCTCCCGAGCTTTGCAGCCCTTTCCTCATCGGATTTGTTGTTTATCACTATCTCAAGTACATCCCTTCCAGGTTTCAGGTCTCCATCTTTAGCAATTGTTGTGAGCAAACCCAATTCCTTAACTTTCTTTGTAAACCCTGCTGGAATTAAAACTGCGTCAGCCCCGCTCTCAAGGGCTGCAATTATCAGGTTCTTGTTATATGGAACAACTTTTACCCAGAATTTTTTCATTTTTTCAAACTCTTTATTTTATTCAAAATTTTTACATCCTGGCAGTCTATAAGGCGTGTATAATCTTCAAAAATATTTGCTTCGTTTTCAACAATTTTCTCCGGGGTGGTCAGGCCCGCAGTACCAAATCCAGCATCCTTCAGGGCAGTTAAAAGCCTTGTGGCATTCTCAACATTGGATTCAATCAGAATATCTATGTCTTTTGTGAGCCGGGGCGAACCATATATTAGACGGCCATACCTCCTGCAAGAAGATATTTAACCTTATGTTTTTTAAGGACCTGTATAGTTTTAAATGTAGTTGATTCATTCAGTCTATCCTGGTTTTTCTCCAGCAAACCAGATATTTCAGAAGGAGCTATTCCCTGTTCATACCTCTTTGCCAGGGGAAGCGAGAGCATCCTGCGAATTTTTTCTTCCATCGTTTCCCATTTCCATCCATATTTAACTTTTCTTTTCATATGTCTTCAACATTAAAGAGTATTATTTTAGAATTTTCAGAGCCTCTTCAACTGTAGCATTTTTGTGCACGATGGCTGAAATCGCCTTCACAATTGCCACAGGGTCTTTATGCTGGAAGGCATTTCTTCCTATAGAAACTCCTGCAGCCCCTCCCTTCATAGCCCCTTCCACCATTTCAAGAATTTCCCTGTCGGTCTCCATCTTTTCTCCGCCGGCTATGACCACCGGCACCGGACAGCCCCCGGTAACTTCTCTGAAACTTTCAGCACTTCCGGTGTAGTTTACCTTCACAATATCTGCCCCCAGTTCTGCACCGACCCTTGCAGCATGTTTTACAACAGCTGCGTCAAATTGATTTTTAATTTTTGGTCCCCGGGTATACATCATTGCAAGCAGGGGCATTCCCCATTCCAGACATTTCTTCGCGGTCAATCCCAGGTCTTTCAACATTTCGCTTTCATCTTCAGCACCCAGGTTCACATGGATGGATACTGCATCTGCTCCAAGCTGGATTGCTTCTTCAACAGTACAGACCAGCACTTTTAAATTTGGGTCAGGAGCAAGACTGGTACTTCCTGAAAGATGAATTATCAAACCCACATCCTTGCCCTTCCCTCGATGTCCGCCGCGCACAAGTCCTTTATGCAGAACAATTGCATTTGCTCCACCATTGACCACATTGTCAATTGTCTTCTTCATATCTTCAAGTCCCCTGATCGGTCCGACTGTAACTCCGTGGTCCATAGGAATAATGACTGTGCGCCCTGTATTGCGATTAATAATTCTCTCAATCCTTATTTCTTTTCCTATCATATCATTCCCCCCTATTTCTCCCTTTCCATAACAAGCTCAGCCCTTCTCACTTCAGAGGTGCGAATAATCATATCCATAAGCCTTGGATTTTCCAGAAGCATGGAGCGAAAATCTTCCTTGGAGAGCATAAAGAAATCTGCATCTTCCTCAACCACAACCGTTGCATTGCGTCTGCCTCCAATAAGGAGTGCCATCTCACCAAAATATTCTCCCGGACCCAGGTATTTAAGAAGACTCCTGCCCATTCCCTTCTTTATCCAGACACTAACTTTTCCCTTTGAAATGAAGTAGAATGAATCACCTGTTTCCCCTTCCCGGATTACCACTTCTCCCTTTTTAAATGAAACTTTTTTAAGACGAGAAATGAGTTTCTCCAGCTCAGAAATACTGAATTGTGCAAGAAAATTGACTCCCCTCAAAATAGCGTCTAAATTGGCAAGTTCCTTCTCCTCAATCTCCTTAACCAGTTTTTTCCTGGCCATATTTCACCTCTTTTAAAAGAAGGTTGCGGGGGTCCGATTTGAACGGACGACCTTTGGGTTATGAGCCCAACGAGCTACCAGACTGCTCCACCCCGCTACCCTCGTTTTATTACCTTCTTCAAATCCCCTGAATGCCTTAAAAGTGGGCGAGGAGGGATTTGAACCCTCAAGGTCTTGCGACCGACGGATTTTAAGTCCGTCGCGTATACCTTTCCGCCACTCGCCCTTTAACCTTGAAGGTTTCGTTCTTCCCCGCCTCCTTTTATTATATCAGAAAAAGAATACTATGTCAAGAAAATCAGGCAAAAATCAAATTTTTCTGATTTCTCTCAGAAGAGCCTGAACTGCATTTTCCACACTTATCTTTCTGATGGGTTTGCCATTTTTAAACAGAAGTGCATATTTTCCACTGAAGGCAATCCCGATATCTGCATCTCTTGCTTCCCCGGGACCATTGACCTCGCAGCCCATTATTGCCACCTTTAAACACGGTGCTGAATCAGTCGGATAAATACCACCGCTACATTTCCATAATTTTTCAAATTCGCGGACAATCTTGATTAAATTAACCCTGCACCGACCACAGGCAGGACAGGAGATTATTTCAATTCCGCCAGCCAGACCAAACGCCTTCAGTATCTCATACCCTGCCCTGACTTCTTCCACAGGGTCAGCTGTCAGGGAGACGCGCAGGGTATCTCCAATCCCCTCCATAAGAAGAACGCCTATCCCGATGGAAGATTTAACCAGTGCTGGAACCATAGGCCCTGTTGCTGTCAATCCGAGATGAAGAGGATAATCCACCTTTTTCGCTATAATCCTGTAGGATTCAACAGTGGACCGGATATCAGGTGTTTTAAGAGAAATAACAATGTCTTTAAATTTCAATTTTTCAAAGAGCCGAATATACTCCAGACCAGTATTTACCATTTTCTGTGATAAATGAAAAATGTTCTCATTTTTGTTTCCTGAAGACAAAAACAGTTTCCTTTCTATAGAACCGCTGTTCACACCTATGCGAATCGGTATTTTTTTCTGTTTTGCTACTTTTACCACTGCTTCAATCTCTTCCTGTCTTCTGATATTCCCCGGATTCAATCTTATTTTATCAGCGCCCTGTTCCATTGCAAGAATACCGAGGCGGTAATTGAAATGAATATCTGCAACGAGGGGAATTTTTATTTCTTTTTTAATTGCTGAAATTGCCTGTGCTGATTTTATATCAGGAACAGCAACCCGCACAATCTGACAGCCTGCCTCTTCCAATTTTTTTATCTGGTTTATTGTGCGCGCTACATCTGAAGTGTGAGTCTTCGTCATTGACTGAACCGACACAGGGCTATTTCCCCCGATTGCCACTTCTCCAACATAAATTTTCCTGGAGATTCTTCTCTTAATGTTCATTTTTATGCTACCTTATCCTGAGCATATCTTTGAATGTAGCAAATATCATCAGCCCTATAAGCAATACCAGACCTATCTGTTCTAAAATCTGCCTGCCCCTTTCAGGAATGGGTTTGTGTCTTATCGCCTCTATTACCAGGAGCAGTATAACGCCTCCGTCAAGAATGGGAATGGGAAAAAGATTGAGGATTGCCAGGTTAACACTTATAAAGCCAATAAAGTATAAAAGTGAACTCATTCCCTGCTGTGCCTGCATACCCAGCATCTGGAAAATACCTATCGGTCCTGCCACATCCAGTTTTGCCTTTCCAAACACAATAAGAAATAATCCCTTAAGAATCGCGCAGGTAAGAACTCCTGTCTGCACAAATCCTTCTTTAATGGACTCAAATATTGAAAATTTCTTTATAACCTCCTGCGGGCTTATTCCTATAATTTTAGTTTTTATCTCCTCATCCCATTTTGGAAGAATTTGAAATTCTATTTCTTTTCCCTGTCTCAGTACCCGGATTGTAATCGGACGGTTGCTTTCCCTGCGAACCCGCTCCTGAACCTCAATCCAGCTTCTTACCTTCTCTCCGTTGATTGTCTTAATCTCATCCCCTGCCATCAATCCGGCTTCCTGAGCCGGGTAGCCATCTGTAACCCTGCCTATAACTGTGGATTGAAAATCAAAAGTAGGAACGCCTATTATAAATACAACTGTAAAAAGTAAAGAGGCAAGAATAAAATTGAACAATGGTCCGAAAAAGTAAACTAACATTCTTTCACCAGGGGAGCGCGAGTTCAATTCCCATCTTTCACCTCTGCCAGGCTGGGAGTTCTCACCAGCTACCTTCACATATCCACCAAGGGGGAAAGCAGAAATAAGATATCTGGTCTCCCCTTTTGTAAAACCTAACAATTCAGGACCATATCCCAGGGAAAACTTTTCCACCTTCACGCCTATTTTCTTTGCCATTATGAAATGGCCCAGTTCATGAAAAAAAATAAGCAGTCCGAATCCAAGAATGGAAGCCACTATCGCAATAATCATTTTATTTTGAAAATTGCGTTACTATTTTTCGTGCTTCTTCCCTCGACCATCTATCTGCTTCTATCAGCCCTTTAAGTGTATCTTTAAACTTTGAACCCTGAACCTTAAATCTATCCATCACCTTTTTTATCACACCCGGAATATCCATAAATCCTATCTCACCTGCCAGGAATGCTCCAACTGCTACTTCATCACTTGCACTCAGGACCGCAGGCAGGCAACCACCATTTTTAATAGCAGCCCTGGCATATCTTAAACAGGGAAATGTCCTGAGATTTGGTTTAAAGAAATGCAGTTCCTTTATCCTGGATAGATCCATTGTAGAAAGAAATTTTTTTATCCTGTGCGGATAAAACAGGGCATACTGGATGGGAATACGCATATCCGGAATTGCAATCTGTGCCAGGCTTATACCATCTACAAAACTCACAATTGAATGAACCACTGCCTGGGGATGAATTAAAACCTCAATTTTCTCCTGCGGGATACAGAAAAAATTGCTTGTCTCAATTATCTCAAGACCCTTATTCATAAGGTTAGCTGAATCAACAGAAATTTTCCTGCCCATCCTCCAGACAGGATGTTTAATCGCATCACGAACTGTAATTTTCCTGAGGGATTCCGGGGGAAAATTATAAAAAGGACCTCCTGATGCAGTGAGGATAATTTTTTCAACTTCAGATATATCCCTTCCCTGCAGGCACTGAAATATTGCGCTCAACTCGCTGTCCAGGGGAATTATTATTGCTTTATTTTTCTTTACCTCTTCCATTACAATCTTGCCAAATCCTACAATAAGTTCTTTGTTTGCCAGGGCAATATCTTTTTTCTTTCTGATAGCCTCCAGAACTGGAAACAGGCTCTCTGTTCCGGTAAGGGCACCAATAACTAAGTTCACCTTCTCTGCTATGGCAATCTTTTTCAGCCCTTCAGTTCCAGCATAAACCTTAAGTTTGGCTCTCCGCAGTCTCCTGGTTAGTTCATCTGCCTTATCCGGATCAATCACCGCTACAGCCTCGGGTTCAAATTCTTCTATCTGACGCCTGAGCAAACCTATGTTATCCTTGCAGGAAAGTCCGTAGATGCGAAAATTCTGTGGAAATCTGCGGATAACATCAAGTGTGTTTCTGCCAACTGAACCCGTAGAACCAAGAATTGAAATTATCTTTTTCATATCACAAAAAATAATATATGGTTAAATAATAGTACATAAGAGGAGCCGTAAAGAGAAGGCTATCAAACCTGTCCAGAATTCCACCATGTCCCGGAATAAAATCCCCTGAGTCCTTAATCCCTACATCCCTCTTTAAAAGAGATTCGCAGAGGTCTCCTAACAGTGCAAAAATTCCTGTAAGAAAACCCAGCACAATGCTTGATTCCATAGAAAAATCAAAAATCCAGAACCTTGATACCAGGAATACTAAAATACTGAAACCAACTCCACCTATTGCTCCTTCTACAGACTTTACCGGACTTATCCCGGGAATCAACTTATGCCTGCCCCACTTTTTCCCTATGAAATAAGCTGCTGCATCACAACACCAGGTGCCAAAGAAAAGAAGATACACAAAACGAACGCCCCTCTCTCTTAATAAAAAAAGGTAGCTCAGGAAAAATGTCACATATAAAACACCGAATATGGTTATACCAATATTTACAGTTGCACTGTATCTTTCTTTTTTATGCGCAAATGCAGTTTTAAACATTTCTATAACAATGGAAAGAAGAAACAATATAACAATGACAAAATTGGGATTGAATATTTTACGGTAGATACTTATACACAGCAGAAAGCTAATCACTATACCGGTTTCATACTGGGGATTTGACCTTTTCCTCTGAAGGTCATAGAACTCAATTAACCCTAAAATTGCTGTACCTGTAACCACAAAAAGAAATGAAGCTCCTCCGAAATATACAGCAATAAAGAGGATTGGAATGAAAATTACAGTTGTAATCAGCCTCTCGGCTAACATAGAATTTCCCTTTGCCCTTCTTAATTATTGTATATTGCCAAACCTGCGCTGCCTTTTCTGGTAGTTAAGAATAGCCTCCAAAAAATGCCGTGGAGTGAAATCCGGCCAGTATACAGGAGTCACATATATCTCGGTGTAGGCTATCTGCCACAGCAGGAAATTGCTGATGCGCATATCGCCACCTGTGCGAATTAGCAAATCCAGAGGAGGAAGCCCATCTGTATAGAGAAATTTTTCAAATTTTGCTTCATTTATTTCCCCGGGATTTAATTCTCCAGCAATTACCTTTTTAACCATTTCTTTTAAGGCATCCACAATCTCTGCCCTGCCACCATAATTTATTGCAAGATTAAGTACCAATCCTGTGTTTTTCTCAAGAGCCCTTACTGCCCTGTCCAGACTATCTATAACATTTTCAGGCAGGTTAGACCTGCGTCCGATCCATCTCAATCTTACATTGTTCCTATCTAACTTCGGGACCTCTGCAATCAAATACTTTTTCAGCAATCCCATTATAAAATGCACTTCACTCTCAGGCCTTGACCAGTTCTCTGTAGAAAAAACGTAGAGTGTCAGCACTTCAACTTCAGGAATATTCTTTCCGGTAAATCTTACTATTTTCCTTACAACCTCCACGCCCCTGCGATGTCCTGCTATTCTTGGCAATCCCTTTTGTTGAGCCCATCTTCCATTTCCATCCATAATGATTGCAATATGCCGGGGTATCTTTTTTCTATTTAATTTTTCTAATAAATCCTGGACTTTTTCCATTTTTTAGAATTGCATTATCTCTTCTATCTTATTTTCTGCCATAGCATTTAAATCTGCTATACATTCATCTGTAATCTTCTGTATTTTTTCTCGCGCGATCCTTGCCTCATCCTCTGAAATCCTGCTTTCTCCCTCATATTTCTTAACATTCTCTAATATCTCCCTTCTTATATTCCTGATTGCAACCCTTCCTTCTTCAGCCTTTCTCCTGATAACCTTTGTAAGTTCTTCTCTCCTTTCCCTGCTTAAGGGAGGAACAGAAATACGAAGCACATTCCCATCTTTGACAGGTGTAAGTCCCAGGTCAGAAGTAAGTATTGCCTTCTCTATATCCTGCAGAATGGTTTTATCCCAGGGCTGGACTATTATCTGATGCGGGTCTGGAACAGTAATTGTGGCTACCTGATTCAGGGGAAGGGTTGTGTTGTAGCATGAAACTTTTATCTTTTCCAGCAAGGTCACAGAAGCCTTTCCTGTACGCAAACCTGCAAAATCCTTGCGTAAAATGTCTATAGCCATATTCATTTTTTCTTTTACAGTTTTATAAATATCTTCAAGCATTGCTACCTCCTGAGGTATTCAATGAATAATGGTACCAACCTGCCTGCCCTCAATAATTTTTTTAAGATTTCCTTTTTTATTAAGGTTAAAAACTATTATTGGTAATTTATTCTCCATGCATAAAGAAATTGCAGTGCTGTCCATCACCTTCAAATTCTTCTCCAGCACATCAATATACCTCAAAGATTTAAACATTTTGGCACGAGGGTTCTTAACAGGGTCATCTGAATAAACACCATCAACTTTTGTCGCCTTAAGCAAAACCTGCGCACCTATCTCCATTGCCCGAAGTGCTGCAGCAGTATCAGTTGTAAAATATGGATTGCCTGTGCCACCGGCAAATATAACTATTCTACCTTTTTCCATATGCCGGATTGCACGCCGTCGTATATATGGTTCTGCAATCCTCTCCATCTCAATTGCGGTCTGAACCCTTGTTGGCACACCAATCATTTCCAGGGCATTCTGAAGTGCAAGGGCATTTATTACTGTTCCCAGCATTCCCATATAATCACCTGTTGCCCTGTCTATTCCGCTTCTGGTCCCATCAAAACCGCGAAAGATATTCCCCCCGCCAATTACAATAGCAATTTCAACACCCTTCTGTTTAATATCCTTAACCTGCCTGGCAATGGACTGTGTAATAGCAGGATTTATTCCAAACCCGTGTATTCCTGAAAGGGATTCCCCACCCAGCTTCAGCAATATTCTTTTATATTTCATTATTCCCCCACTCTGTATCTTACAAACCTCCTCACTACAATATTTTCACCCAGTTTTCCTATTGCCTGCACAATAATGTCCTTCACCCGCAAATTCCCGTCCCTGATAAAGGGCTGGTCAAGCAAACAGTTTGCACAGCAGTATTCTTCCCTCTTATCCTCCGGAACCTCTTCAAGCACCTGAGGAGGTATATCTTCCCTGGATATATATAACGGGGAACAGGCTGCTATCTGCATTGCAATTTCTCTGGCAAGATTCTTAAAAATTTCGTTTCTTGCAACAAAATCTGTTTCACAATTCAGTTCTACCAGAACCCCGGTATTTCCATCGTGATGGATATAGGAAGCAACTGTCCCCTGAGTTGTAGCGCGGCCTTCTTTTTTCCTGGCAATGGCAAATCCCTTTTCCTTTAAAATGGAACTGGCCTTTTCAATATCGCCATTGCATTCAAGAAACACCTTTTTACAATCCAGGATTGGTGCCCCCGTCAACCTTCTCAATTCTTTTATTATTTCCGTTATTTCTGAGCTATTATTCATTTTTTTCTCCTTCTGTAATCTCCCCTGATTCATTATTTTCTTCTACAGGAATTTCTTCCCCGGAAACTTCCTCCATAAAATCAGCCTCCCGGGGAGGCTGATTTTCCTGCTCTTCCACTGTAGCAGTCCCTTCCACACCTTCCTCTTTCTTTACGAGACTCCTGCCCTCAATCACAGCCTCGGCTATCTGATTGATAAACAGGTTGAGCCCACGAATTGCATCATCGTTTCCAGGAATACAGTATGTGACAAGGTCAGGGTCACAATTTGTATCAACAATTCCCACAACAGGAATACCCAATTTGTTTGCCTCTTTAACTGCTATTGCTTCCTTTTTTATATCCACAACAAAAATGGCATCCGGAAGCTTTTCCATATCCCGGATTCCCTCAAGAATAGCATTCAACCTCTCCTTTTCTTTTTTAAGTTTTTTAACCTCTCCCTGGGGCAGAAGCTCAAACCTTCCATCCTTTTCCATTGCCTCCAGTTCTTTGAGCCTTTCCACATTCTTACGGATTGTCTGGAAGTTTGTAAGCATTCCACCCACCCACCTGTATTTAACATAAAAAGCCTGGCATCTTGTAGCCTCATTCTTTATGATCTCCTGCGCCTGTTTCTTCGTACCCACAAATAGTATAGTACCTCCTTTTGCAACGAGGTCCCTGACAAAATCATATGCCTCCTTGAACTTTTTCATTGTCTTTTGCAGGTCAATCACATGAATCCCGTTCCTCTGAGAAAAGATATAGGGCTTCATCTTCGGATGCCATTGGTCCGTCTGGTGCCCAAAATGCACCCCTGCCTCTAAAAGCTGCTTTATATTGATTGATAACATTCTTCCTCCCTCCTTCATTATGCAATTCTATAAGGCTTTTGTAAAAGGCTCGAGAAACTTAGAGATATAACTGCTCATTTCGTTCACAATATAAGAGATATTTTCTTCTTTCGGTTCAATCCAGTTTATACGCCTGTCTTTGCGAAACCAGGTCATCTGTCTCTTTGCGTATCTCCTTGTATTGCGTTTAATAAGTCTTACCATCTCTTCAAAAGGATACCTGCCATTTATGTAGCCTATCACCTCCTTGTATCCAAGCCCCTGCATTGATTTCAATTCCTGACCAAACCCTTTTTCCATCAATCCCCTTACCTCTTCAACAAGCCCCTGGCGAATCATTTTATCAACGCGAGCATTTATTCTCTGATACAAAATTCTTGCAGGATATCTTATTCCCAGCATTAAAATAGAATAAAGGGGCTTTTCAGTCAGTTTTTGAAAATAGGATATGGGCTTATGTGTCAGGGTGTAAACCTCAAGTGCCCGTATAATCCTTGTGCGGTCATTGGGATGAATCCTGCAGGCTGCTTCAGGGTCTACTTTTTTCAATTTCCTGTATAGAAACTCATTTCCAGATCTTTCTGCTTCCTCTGTCAGGTTTTTGCGAATCTCTCTATCAGCCCTTGGAGCGGGACAGAGTCCATCAATTACCGCGCGGATATATAAACCGGAACCGCCTACAAGCAATGGAATTTTGTTTCTTCTGTATATCTCACCAATAACATTTTCAGCCATCAGTCTGTAATCTGCAACGGTGAAATCCTGAGCAGGATCGACAACATCTATGAGATGATGTCTGTCTTTCTCAACAGGTTTACCTGTGCCAATATCCATAAATTTATAGACCTGCCTTGAATCAGCAGAAACAATTTCAAGTGGAAATCGCCCTATCAATTGAAGCGCTACTTCTGTTTTGCCTGAGGCAGTTGGACCCACAAGTACAATTAATGGTTCTCCCATCTAACAACTTCTGGTATTTATTTCATTGTAATTGCCTCGTTTGGACAGGCATCCGCACACTTACCACAGCCATCACAATCCTCCGGCCTTACCACCGTTGCTATATCATTCACAAGTTCCAGAACATTGTTAGGACACTCGTCTATACAAATACCACATCCCGTGCATGTTTCCTTGTCAATCTCGGGCCTCTTTTTTTCCTCTGCCATTCAATTCTCCTTTCCGGGGCAAAACCCCCAAAACTCTGATAAAAATCTTATAACAAGTTTATCTTATTATACCCCCGCCAATCACCACATCCCGGTCATAAAATACTGCTGACTGTCCACCTGTTATGGCGCGCTGGGGAAAATCAAACTTAGCCTTTACCTTTGTGCTGTTCAGGGGATATATAACTGCATCTGCAGGCTTGTGCCTGTATCTAATTTTAACCTTTGCCCTTATCGGTTTTTCCAGTTTTTCAACTGCAATCCAGTTGAGATTTTCAGCAATCAATTCATCTCTATATAGTGCACTGTCTGGCCCGGCAATAATTACATTGTTTTTAGCATCTATCTCAACCACATACAGTGGTTCCTTTGCCGGGATACCCAATCCACGGCGCTGGCCTATGGTATAAAATACAATTCCCTTATGCTCTCCTATTACTTTTCTATAAATATTTAAAATCGGCCCGGGCTTTATATCCTTGCCCATATGCAGCATTAAAAATTTGTGGTAATCATTCTCGGGTATAAAGCAAATCTCCTGGCTTTCATCCCTCTCTGCAGTGGGCAGTCCCTTTTTACAGGCAATCCTGCGAACTTCCTTCTTTGTAAACCTTCCCAGAGGAAATATTGCCCTGCTCAATTGCTCCTGGGTCAATGGATATAGAAAATAGGATTGATCTTTCTCTTCATCTATGCCTTTTTTAAGCAGCCATCTTCTCTTTCTACTGTTATATTCTACCCTGGCATAATGACCTGTGGCAATATAGCTGGCACCAATCTCCTTTGCCTTTTTAAAAAGGGCAGAAAATTTTATATGCCTGTTACATTCAATGCAGGGATTGGGAGTTCTACCATTTTTGTATTCATAAATAAAATTGTCAATAACTTTTCTTTTGAATATCTCCCGGAGATTTACAACATAATGCGGTATCCCCAGGATATTAGCCACGCGCCTGGCATTCTCAAATGCCTGAATAGAACAACAGCCTCCAAAACGCTCCAGTTCTCCGCCAGCTTTATTATCGGGCCATACCTGCATGGTTATACCCGTGAGCTCAAAGCCCTCCTCTTTCAGTAAGGTAGCAGCAACGCTTGAATCCACTCCTCCACTCATTGCCACCACTACTCTTTTTTTCTTTTTCATCCTTCAATAATTTCTTTTATTACAGGAATCATTTTTCTGGAGCGGGCAATCCACTTATTCAGAATCCATATTATTAAAAATGAAACACCGAGTGCAATCATACCTGTGATTATTGCCATATTCTGACTTCCACCAAACCACTCGGTGAGAACACCTCCAGCTAAAAGCGCAACAATGGGTAATATATAAACTATAAAGGCACCTGTCAGAATCCGCCCGGAGCCAATTTCAATTTTCACAATATCGCCGGGCTTTGCCCCTATTTTATTCACTGCTTCTATCTGCCTGGAGTCGCCAGTTGCCAGTCTGCAGAAATTTTCTGATGGACATCTGTGGCATATTTCCCTCTGTGCCACTTCAACCTTTGCCATTTCACCGTTGATTTCTATAATCCTTCCAGTCTCCTGCATAATTCCCCAAATAACCCAATATTATTTTCCCACTTTTCTAATCTTATTTTCTATCCAGTATTTGATTTCTTCAAATTTAAGTTTTTTAGAAGCAACTTTAATACAAAAAACAACAATTTCCTCATCATTATAATTCCATTCATACCCATTTTATCTCAAATAGAGAGTTGTGAGTATAGTAGCAAGGCGCTTGTTTCCATCCACAAAAGCATGATAATTTACAATCGCTTCAAATAAAACTGCTGCTTTTTCAATAACATCGGGATAAAATTCTCTGCCATTTGCTAATCCCGTGAAAGGTTTCTGAATCGCTGATTTAAGAAGGTTTAAATTAATGATACCGGGCATTCCTCCAAACTCAGCAATAATTTTTTCCTGGAGTTTTATAATGGAATCAATATCGCGAATATCTATCATTTATTTGCCAGTTCTTTCCAAGCTTTTTTGTGCTTTTCAATAACTGTTTTATACTCATCTGAATTATTTTTCAATGCCCTTTTTGCAGACCTGTTGATTCTTTCTATCTCATTTTTTATAAAAATTTTCTTTGTGCCTATTGCTCTGTCCATATTATAATTTACCTCCTTAGATTTCCTTTGGGTGTAGCAAGAAATTTATCAAATTCCAGATGCTTAAGTTATCATCTACCTGATATCCTTTGAGACGGCGCAGCGAAACCCGCGGCTGCCCCTCCAGCCGTCAGGCACGACCCAGTCCCGATTCGCAGAACGCAAGAATACGCCGCCATTGAGCCACGAGCCGCCACGGAGAACACGGCCAGAATACCAGCCAGAAGTTGGACCAATGGGATTCTTATAAGGAGTTTCTCTGTAAAAATCATTTTTGTGCCAATCAGCACACCATTCCCAGACATTGCCGTGCATATCATAAATTCCAAAAGCATTTGGAAGTTCTGTACCTACTGGATGGGTTTTTCCGCCTGAGTTCTCGCTATACCAGGCGTATTCACTCAATTCTGATTTGTCATCTCCAAAACAATACTTTGTTGTGCGATAAATCGCACCGCTACATCTGGGGGCTAAAGTGTTCCTCATTCTTTTGGTTTTAGTATTGAATCTGGAATGGTGTAGAAATCGGCGTATAAAAGTTGCTGCCTCATATTGCCTAACAGCTAAACAAACTACAGGAGTTGTCGCTGGCTTTCAGGAATATTCTCATCCAGAATATTCATTTGTTTACCGACTCTGCGACAAGCTCTCTGTTACGAGCTACCAGAGCCTCAATGGCTAAGCGGACGGCTTCTGCGATTGCTTCTTTTGTAATATTTCCCCGCCATTCTTCAATAATCGCCTCCCACGCCATTCCATTGGCTACTTGCTCCAACACATCAGAAACTAGAATCCGAGTTCCACGAAAGGTTGGTTGACCGTGACAGATATAAGGATTTGCTACAATATAACATCCCAAAGCTTTATTCGTCATAACTTTACCTCCTTTTTAGTTTGCACCAATTATTAATTTTTACTCCAAGTAAAAAGGCTTCCTCTAAGGCATCGGGATGCTTGAGAATAGCACTCTTGTCATCTATCTGGGTAAAAAAGAGTTCAGAAACATAAGAAACATCCAGGGTCTTAAAGAGCGCCTTTAGTGTCAGGGAGGCAGCAGGGAAAAAATCTGCCTTTCTGCCTCCACACACAGAGATAAACGCACCCCTGCGATTTGATATTTTTGAAATCGGTTGTTTCAGAATATACTTTTTCACCCACAGGCACTGACATCTGTCAATCATCGCCTTCAGGTTTGCAGTGACATTCCCGAAGAAAATGGGAGAGGCAATAATAATAACCTCTGCATTCTGCAGCCTGGGGTATATACTCTGCATATCGTCATCTACAACGCACTTTCCTGTTTTATCACATCCGCCGCATTCTCTGCACGGACTAATTTTTAAATCAGGAATGAAGATAAATTCAGTATCTGCTCCTGCCCCCTTTGCTCCCTCAAGTGCCTTCTGAAGAAGCAGAAATGTATTTCCATCTCGCCTGGGACTTCCTGCTATTCCAAGAACCCTCATATGCACATCTTCAGGATTGTAAAATAAGGTAGCCTGTCCCCTTTTTAAAATGGGCAGATTGTGCCGGGACAGCCACCTGCATATTCTGCATCTGCACTGATATGCTCTTCTCCTGCAACCGAACCTGAATACGCACCCAGATAAAGCACCTGCTTCTTTTTACTTCCATACCTGTACACAGTAATTCCCTTGCACTTCAGTTTGTATGCTGCAAGAAAGATATTTTTGACATCTTCAGGCCCTGCATCCTCTGGCAGGTTTATAGTTTTTGAAACAGCATTGTCCACATATTTCTGGAATGCAGCCTGCATTTTAAGGTGCCATTCCGGCTTTATGTCAAGTGCGGTGACAAAAAGTCTGCGAATATCCTGTGGAATTCCTTCAATCTCACGCACAGAACCTCTGCGCGCAATTTCACCCATCAATTCCCTGCTGTAGAAACCTCTTTTTCTGGCAATCTCTTCAAACAATGGATTTACCTCTAACAGCTTCATCCCCTCCATAATATTCCTGCCATAAGATATTGCAAAGAGAGGTTCAATTCCTGAAGAACATCCAGCAATTATGCTGATTGAACCTGTTGGTGCTATTGTAGTCAATGTTGCATTGCGCATCTTCCTGTAGCCTTTTTTCTTCCATATGCTGAAAGGAAAATTTGGAAAGGAACCGCGTTCTTCAGCCAGTTGCTGTGAACTCTTTCGCGCCTCATCCCTGATAAATTTGATTAATCTTGTGGCAAATGAAATTGCCTCTGCTGAATCATAGGGAATACCCATCTGAACAAGCATATCAGCAAAGCCCATTATTCCCAGTCCTATCTTACGGTTTGCCTTTGTGACCTTTTCAATCTGGGGAAGGGGAAATTTATTTGCATCAATAACATTGTCAAGAAAGTGCACGCCCAGATGAACCAGCCCTTTCAGTTTTTCCCAGTTTACCTTCCCATCCTCAACAACCTTTGTAAGGTTTATTGAACCAAGATTACAGGATTCGTATGGCAAAAGGGGTTGCTCACCACATGGATTGGTACTTTCTATTCTTCCTGCAAGTGGTGTGGGATTATACCTGTTGATTTCATCAATGAAAAGCAAGCCCGGGTCACCAGTTCTCCAGGCCATATTCACTATCAGGTCAAAAAGACTCCTGGCTGGCAAAACCCTTACAGTCCTTCCATTGCGGGGGTTTACAAGGTTATGGTTTTCACCTTTCTCAACTGCTGCCATAAATCTGTCTGTAGCTGCTACAGACAGATTAAAATTGTTAAAGGCATCTTCCTTCTCCTTGCAGGAAATAAAATCTATTACATCAGGATGGTCACAGGAAAGAACACCCATATTAGCACCCCGTCTTTTACCACCCTGTTTGACTACATCAGTAGCCACATCAAAAATTCGCATAAAAGAAACCGGCCCTGAGGCAACACCCTTTGTTGAACAGACAATATCGCCCCTGGGACGCAACCTGGAAAAGGAAAAACCCGTACCACCTCCTGATTGATGAATTATTGCCATCTCCTTTACTGCCTCGAATATTCCCTCAATAGAATCTTCTACTGGAATCACAAAACAGGCAGAGAGTTGTCCCAGGGAAGTGCCTGCATTCATCAGGGTAGGAGAATTGGGTATGAATTCTAAGCCTGCCATTGCAGTGTAGAATTCTTCCTCTAATTTGCTGATATTAGCTCCGCGAGCATAGGATTTTTCCACTTCTGCGATTGCCTTCGCAACCCTGTGAAACATCTGGGCTGGCGTTTCCAGAATACTTCCCCTCCTGTCCCGCAGAAGATACCTTCTCTTTAAAATCTGAATTGCATTTACAGAAAGCTTCAGGTCATCCGTAACCCCTATAAGTTGCTTTGCCTCCCTCAGTTCGCTGCGCCTGTATCTGTAAAGGATATAGGATTTAGCCACCTCAGGATATCCATTTTTAATGAGAACTTCCTCCACAATATCCTGTATATCTTCAACTGTGGGCACTTTATCCCGGCCAGCAGCTCGTTTTTGAAAACGGGTCTCCAGAATGGCTATCACTTCCTCAGCAAGACCCTTTGCAAGCACGGAATCACCCTTACCCTGGGAAGAAAATGCCCTGAAGATAGCAGATGCTATCTTTGCTGGTTCAAATCTTACCACAGACCCATCACGCTTGAAAATCTTTTCAATTTTCACTTCAATTCCTGCTAAAATACAAGTTCTACATCTGCTCCGGCTACACCCGGAATACCTTCAATGCGTTCCTTCACAGATTTCACCATATATCCCATTAAGGGACAATGTGGAGTGGTAAGAGTCATTTTTACCTTTACAAAATCTCCTTTTTCCTGCTTTAATATCTCTACATCTTTAATCAACTCCAGGTCCACCACGCTTATCCCGAGTTCAGGGTCTATAACATCTTTCAGTGCCTCAATAACATTTTCCTTTGTCAATGGCCCCTGCCCTGGCCTTATATGCATTTTAAACCAGGCAATCGTGCGAGCCAGACCATCCTCAATACTGATTCTGGGCTCCCATTTTAAAAATTGCTTTGCCTTTGATATATCAGGCTGTCTTCTGTGCGGGTCATCCTCAGGAAGGGGAAGATGGACAATCTCACTTTTACTTCCTGTAATTTTCAGAATGAGCTTTGCAAATTCAAGAATACTCATTTCGCCGGGATTGCCTAAATTCACAGGCGTATTCATATCACTCAGCAATAATCTATAAAGTCCCTCCAGCAGGTCATCAATATAGCAAAAACTTCTGGTCTGGCTCCCATCTCCATAAACTGTAAGTGGTTGCCCGTTTAAAGCCTGATAAATAAAATTTGGTACAACCCTTCCATCATTCAACCTCATCCGGCTGCCAAAGGTGTTAAAAATACGGGCAATCCTTACACTGATGCCATAAACCCTGTGATATGCCATTGTAATTGCCTCAGCAAATCTCTTTGCCTCATCATATACACTTCTGGGACCTGTTGAGTTTACATTTCCCCAGTAATCTTCCTTCTGTGGATGGACAAGGGGATTCCCGTAAACCTCAGAAGTGGAAGCAAGCATAAATATAGATTTCTTTGACCTTGCCAGCTCCAGGGCATTGTATGTACCCATAGAGCCAGCTTTTAAAGTTTGAATCGGAAATTTTAAATAGTCTGCAGGGCTTGCAGGAGAGGCAAAGTGTAATACATAATCAACCTCTCCATCAACGGTAATCTTTTCTGACACATCCTGTTCAATAAACATAAAGTCGGGATTGCCCTTCAGATGTGAAATATTTGAAGGGCTGCCTGTTATAAAATTGTCCACACAGATAACCTTCAGACCCTTTTTCAACAAAAAATCACACAGATGGGAACCAATAAAGCCTGCCCCTCCTGTTATTAAAACTCTCATTTTTTCTCCTTCAGAAAAACAGGATAATTCTGCTGCGCCCGGTCTCGGTCTCGGTTATTTAAGCCCTGGCAGGCTACCAATTATGAATGAAAAGGTTCTGATTTGAAAAAGCAGCCTGTCCCTTTTTATCTACCGATTCCTTTATAAACAAATCCAAGTTTCTTCATCTGCTCGGGGTCAAAAATATTTCTTCCATCAATAATTACAGGGGTCTTTAATAACTTCTTTATTTTTTTCAGGTCCAGATTCCTGAATTCTTTCCATTCCGTAAGAATCGCAAGACAATCACTGTCCCTGGCAGTATCATAAGCATTCTGGCAAAACTTTACTTCCTTCAATATTTTCTTTGCCTCATGCATTGCTGCAGGATCAAAAGCCTTTATCCTTGCACCTTCCTGCTGGAGAAGATGTATTATATCTATTGATGGTGCAAAACGCATATCATCTGTATCTGGTTTAAACGCAAGCCCCAGTATCCCGATAGTCTTACCCTTCAAAACCCAGAGTGCTTCTTTAATTTTCTTTACAACAAGTTTTTTCTGTTCTTCATTCACTTTCTGTACTGCCTTCAGAATTGCAAAATCACAGCCATGCTTTTCAGCAATGTGGATAAAGGCAGCTAAATCTTTTGGAAAACAGAAACCGCCATAACCTGCTCCTGCATTGAGAAAGGCACTCCCTATCCGTGAATCATATCCCATTCCCCTTGCAACCGATATCACATCCGCTCCTACCTTTTCACACAGGTTTGCCACAGAATTGATGAATGAAATTTTTGTTGCCAGGAAGGAATTTGAAGCATGCTTGATAATTTCAGCAGTCGGGAGATTTGTAATGAGCTTGGGACAATCTATCTTTTTATAGATTTCAAGCAGTATATTTTTTGCCCTTTCATTTTCCACACCTATTACAATACGATCCGGCTCAAGAAAATCCTTAACAGCACTCCCTTCTCTTAAAAATTCAGGATTCACTGCCACATCAAACTCAACCCTGCGTCTGTTATAGAGATTAACGGTGTGTTTAATCCATTGCCATGTATTCACCGGTACTGTACTTTTCTCCACAATTACACAATAACCACAGAGATTGCGGGATATCTCCCTTACCACCTTTTCCACGCTGGAGAGGTCTGCCTCCCCATCTTCTTTTGGCGGTGTTCCAACACATATAAAAATTACTTTTGAATTTCTCACCCCGGTTCCAAGATTTGAAGAAAACGATAACCTTCCTGCTTTTTTACTTTCTCTTATAAGCCTTTCCAGTCCTGGCTCATAAAATGGAAGTTTACCATTTTTCAAATCCTTAATCCTTTTTAGACTGTTGTCAATGCCAATCACCCTGTGGCCAAGATGGGCAAGACAGGCGCCTGTAACCAGACCCACATGTCCAACACCAACTACGCAAATGTCCATACCACTCCTTTTTGGTTAAATTGGAAAAGAATAAAAAGAGCTCGCTATTTTTCTATACGGGGGAAAAGGGGAGCACCTTTCTGCACCTTCGTTCCAGCTCTTGCCAATCCCCATTTTAAATCGTTAAAACATTTCTCTTCTATTTTCCCTTCCATACCAATCTGGGACCACATCTCTTTTGCCTTGCAGGGCATAAATGGAAAGACAAGTAATGCAATTATGCGCAGAGATTCAATAAGTGTATATATTACTGTTTTTAGAGCTGCAGAATTTTCTTTTTTCAATTTCCAGGGCTGGGTGTCCTCAATATATTTGTTCGCCTTATTGATAAATTGCCATATTGTCTCAAGGGTGGCATTTAATTCTATATTTTCCATCAGCAGATTTACCTTTTCTGGAATTTCACACGCTTCTTCTATAAGATGTGCGTCAATTTCTCTCTCTTTATCAGGCTCAGGCACTACTCCATCAAAGTATTGTTCCACCATAGAAATGGTTCTGTTGAGGAGATTCCCCAGGTCATTGGCAAGATCTGCATTAAACCTCTTTTCAATCGCAGAAATGGAAAAGGACCCGTCCAGCCCTAATGGAATCTCGCGCAGGAGAAAATATCTCAGTGCATCAGAACCATATTTCTGAATTAGCATATCGGGGTCTACTACATTTGCAAGGGATTTGGACATCTTGCGTTGTTCAATCATCCACCAGCCGTGCGCAAATATCTTTCGTGGTGCAGCAATACCAGCAGCAAACAGCAGGGAGGGCCATATCACAGCATGGAATTTGAGAATGTCCTTTCCTATGAAATGCACATCGCAGGGCCAGAGGTACATAAACCTGTTTTCATTCTGAAGGTATCCTGCTGCAGAAATGTAATTGAGCAGGGCATCAAACCACACATAGATTGAGAATTCTTTATTATCCGGCACAGGAATTCCCCAGGAGAGATTCCTGCGCGTAATACACAGGTCTTTCAATCCCTCTTTCACAAAGTTTATCACCTCATTCCTTCTGGAAACAGGACTTATGAAGTCAGGATGTTCATTATAATATTTTAACAATGCATCCCTGTATTTTGACATCCTGAAGAAATATCCTTCTTCTTCAAGTTTGCGGACCTCCCTTCCGCACTCCGGACATTTATTCTCCACCAGCTGTGTCTGGGTCCAGAAGGATTCGCAGGGAACACAATACCAGCCACTGTATTTTCCCAGATATATATCTCCAGAGTCTTTGAGTTTCTGAAAAAATTCCTGCACCACCCTTACATGCCTTTCTTCTGTTGTCCTTATAAAATCATTGTAAGAAATATAAAGGTCCTGCCACAGCTTTTTGAAACGACCTACCATCTGGTCAGCAAGAGCCTGCGGGGTTATGCCCCTGCGGGAGGCTTCAGAGGCAATCTTCTCTCCATGCTCGTCAGTGCCTGTGAGAAAGAATACCTCATCTCCCCTCATTCTTCTGTATCTGGCAAGCGCATCCGCTATCACGCAGGTATAGGCATGCCCTATGTGTGGCGTATCATTCACATAATATAATGGTGTGGTAATATAAAATTTACTCATTTTCCCGAGGGGATGGCTTTACCATCAATAAACCTGTACCTCCACCTCCCGCCCGTCTTCAAATTTAACCTTATAAGTTCCTTTTGTAATATTTATTTCACTCACGAAACCTATTTCTTCCTTAACCTTTGCCCTTGTACCTACCCTGGGAAATTTCTTAGCCATCTCTTTATAAAATTTATATTCATATTGCAGACAGCACATAAGCCTCCCGCATGCACCACTCAGTTTCGCAGGATTGGAGGAAAGATTCTGCACCTTTACCATCTGCATTGAGACAGGGGTAAATTCCTTTAAGAATAGCATGCAGCACAGGGGTCTGCCACAGTGTCCGAAACTTCCGACCATCTTTGCCTCATCTCTAACCCCTATCTGACGCATTTCAATCCTGGTTTTCAATTCATGTGCCAGGTCCTTTACCAGCTCTCTAAAATCAATCCTTCCTTCAGAATAGAAATAAAAAATTGCCCTGGTGCGGTCAAAGTTATACTCCACTTTTATTAATTTCATTGGCAATTCCCTTGCCTTTATCATCCTCAGGGCTATGGAGAAAGCCTCTTTTTCCCTTTCTTTGTTAGCCTTTAATTGCTCTATGTCCTCCTGGCTCAATTTCCTCAGCACCCGCTTCAGTGAAGAGCGAACCTCCTGGTCGGAGACAATCCTTATTTCTGTAAAAACCTCCCCTATCTCTTCTGAATCACCTTCGCCCTCAATAATACACAGGTCTCCCTTATTTAAATCAAGCCCCTGTGGATCAAAATATTGAACCATATCCCTAACCTTTATTCCCACAATTTCAGCCATTTTAAATCCCCTGAGCTTTTAAATGATTTAAATCCACCAGAAGTGATTCCATTACAAGGACCGGATTCACATAGTTTGCCAGTTGATAACGGGCATCCAGAATTCTTTTCAACATTTGAATTAGAAATTCAGCACAATATTTATTTGCACATTCCTGAAGATTTTCTCTCATTTGTTTAAGAAATATTCCATCTGCTGCACCTTCCTTCAGAAGTAAAACATCCCTGTACCAGATTAAAAATGCATCTATAATTTTAATACTGTCATTTCTGCTACCTGCCATATCCCTTAAATTCCTGAATGATTCTATTCCCTCAGGGCCCATAAACTGTAAGATTTCATTCTCCCTTTTTGCCAGGTCTTCTGAATCTTCTGTCGTTGTGCCCACAAATCTAACCTTCTGGCATCTGGAAGCAACGGTGGGGAAAATCCCCTGAGGGCTGGAAGTAGTCAATATGAAGATTGTGTGTTCAGGTGGCTCCTCAAGAATCTTCAGCAGGCTATTGGATGCCTCCTCACTCAAGGTATGTGCCTCCTCAATGATGTAGACCTTGAATCTTGCCAGGCAGGGCTTCAGAAATGCTTCCTTCTGCACATCCCTCATCAGTTCAATAGAAATTTCTTTTTTATCAGGCTCCAGTGTTATCAATCTGACATCTGGATGTATTCCCTTTTCTATCTGTATGCAGGTCTGGCATTCCTCGCAGCCACCTCTCTCACAGTTTATAGCTTTTCCAAATTGAAAACCTGCAAATTTCTTGCCTGTATGCTCAGGACCTGCAAACAGATAGGCTGTTGCCAGCCTGCCTGTCTTAAGAATCCCCTGGAGTATCCTCCTTACAAGAAACTGCCCCTTTATCCGGTCTATGGCAGATGACAATTACAACTCCTTTCTTCCTGCACAGGAGGAAATACTATCTGCAGACACATCCCTTATTTTTTTCTTCAAGAATACAGCTCTTTTCACATCCCTTGAGAAAGCATCCATGCGTTTCCCTTCCATAATTTGAATGTGGGCCGGCCCTGTAAAAACCAATAGTTCATTGAGAAGGGATATCTTTATATCCGGGATAAATCCAAACCACAATCCCAGTCTTATATTAGAAAGCAGATTCATCGCCTCTCTTGATGAAATTATATATTCATTTTTTAACTTTTCATAGGACTGTATCACTTCCTGCTTTATCTTCTGTGCCCTTTCTCTGAGTAAATATACCCTTGCCTCTTCTTCCTTCTGCACTATCTGCCTGCAGGCAAAATCTAAGTTCTGGATTATCTCTAACTCACTCAGGCCAAGTGTAGCCTCATTTGAAATCTGAAAAAAGGAAGCCTGAGACCTCGTCCCCTCACCATAAAATCCCCTCACAATCATACCACTGCGAAAGATTGCCTTCAGCACACCTTTAATTCCATTGGTTCTAACCAGCCCTGGAAGATGCATAAGTACAGAGGCGCGCATCCCTGTTCCCACATTACTGGGACAGGCGGTAAGGTAGCCTATATCATCTGCATATGCATAATCCAGACTTCTGCTTAGAGAGGTATCTATCTGGTCTATCAATTTCCATGCTTCTTTTAATTGCAAACCGGAAAAGATTGCCTGCAGCCTTATATGGTCTTCTTCATTTATCATCATACTTATAACCTCATCCCTGGTAAATACCACAGCCCTGTAATTTTTTTCTCCGCTGGCATATTCCGGACTTATCAGGTGTCTTTCCAGCAAAAACTGCCTTTCCACGGTGGAAAGATTATTCAGTGATAAAGAAATTGCCTCTTTTAAAAAAACATTTTCTTTAACCTGATTCTCTATAAGCCTGAGCACCTCCCGGGCCTGTGAGGGACTGAACCAGTGCGGGAATGGAATACCCTCAATGTTTCTGGCAAGCCTTATACGACTGCTTAAAACTATACCGGCAAAATCTCCAGAGCCATCCAGCCATTTAGGAAAACATTCAATTAGCGCTCTGAACTCCATTTTGCCTGCTCCTTATCCATGTCTTTTTCAAGACTGCGAATTTGATCCCTTATCTTCGCTGCCCTTTCATATTCTTCTTTTGCAACTGCTTCTTTAAGCTTTCTCTGTAAGATTGAAATCCTGTTCTTCAACCGCATTCTAACCAGGCGTCTGGTGTATTGCAGGGGAACCTTGCCTGTATGTTCAACCCTCCCATGAATCTGCTTTAATATTGGAAGGATGTTTTGCCTGAATGTCTTATAACATTGACTGCAGCCCAGCCTGCCTGCACGCGCAAGCTCAGAAAATGTCAGACCGCAAACTTCACATTTAGTCTCTTTTTCAGGAATCTCCAGCTCTGTTAAGCCTTCCAGCAATTTAGGCAGGACTAAAGAAGGTAGTGAAAAACTATGCCCCAGTGATGACCATCCGGACATCCCTTTCTTCTTGGCACAGGATTCACAGAGGTGCAATTCTGTAATCTCTGTATTTATGATCTGGGTAAAATGGATATTTGCACTTTTCTTCTTGCAGATATCACATACCATCTTTTCTCCTATCGACAGGTCTCAGTGGAAATCGCACTTTTTACTTTTGGTGTAGCAACCTGAGTTAAAATCTGTACCCCTTTGAGCAAATCCAGTGCCCTGCACACAACTGGGTCAAAGGAAAGTGCCATGCGCAATCCCTCTTCTTTTCCTTTTAAATTTGCAAGTTCAATCTTTATCTCCTTTTCAAGAAAATCTCTGTACTTATTCAATTTTTCCTTTGTGAAATCTATATTCTTTTTATCCAGAATCTTAACGAGCGAATTCATTGCAGACTCATCAAGATTAAAACTTTCTGCGCTTACAGTATCGCCTTTTTCTTTTGCAAACAAAACAAAGCAGTTATTGGTCTTGAGAATCTGTAGCATGTTTGCCAGTTCAGGGTCTTCTTTTTTCTCTTCTTCCACTTCTATGTCGGGTTGAATTCCTGTATCCTGTATACAAACTCCACTGGGGGTATAATATCGGGCAGTGGTAATTGCTATTCCTGACCCATCCTCTAAGTTCATAACAGTCTGGACAGAACCCTTGCCAAAAGTTTTTGTACCCAGAATTAATCCCCTTTTATTGTCCTTTATAGCTCCTGCCACAATCTCAGAAGCACTTGCACTGCCCCTGTTTACCAGCACTATCAGGGGAAAATGAGGATGTGCAGCACCAGTGCGAGCAAAGTATTTAATCTCTGGCTGGGCGCGACCCCTGGTAGATACTATAAGCCCCTCTGAAATGAATTTATTGGCAACCTCCACTGCCTGTTCTAACAGTCCTCCCGGATTATTGCGCAGGTCAAGAATCAACCCCTTCATCTTTCTTTCTTCAAGAAATCTGAGTGCTTCTTCCACTTCCCTTCCAACATGCTGGTTAAAAGTAACAAGACGGATGTATCCAATATCATCCTTAAGCATGCACTTTGCCTTTACAGCCTTCAATTGAATTATGTCGCGTATGATGGTAAAATAAAGGGGCTCTTCTATCCCGTCCCTTTTTACAGTTATTGTAACCTGTGTTCCCTTTGGTCCCCTGAGTTTTCCCACTGCCTCCTGAAGTGTAATTCCAGCAGTGGACTTCCCATCAATCTCAACAATTTTATCTCCTGCCTTCACACCTGCTCTATCAGCAGGTGTGCCTTCCATGGGTGCAATTACAATCAGTTGCTTTGTCAGGGGCTCCAGCCCGATTTCAATCCCCAGTCCTCCAAATTCACCATGGGTTTCAACCTGCAGGTCATTATATTTTTGAGGTTCCATAAAGTGTGTATGGGGATCATTGAGCGAAGAAAGCATTCCATTTATTGCACCGTATATTAATTTCTGGGTATCCACTTCCTCTACATACTGACTCTTTACAATAGAAAAGACCTGGGAAAATAGACGCAGATTTTCAAAAAGGCCCCCACTTTCCTGTTGTGCACGCGTTATGAATATTCCCAGAAAGAAACTCAAAACAACCAGCGAAACCGTAATCCAGACAATCTTTTTCTTAAAAAACATTTTCCCTCCACTAAAAAGTTCTATGTTCTTATTTACCTGTTTTTGAGCCATTCCAGGGGATCTATGGGCCTGGCATTCTTGCGCATCTCAAGATGAAGGCTTGAACTGACTGTTCCAATAACCTCCCCTTTCTCTACCTCCTGGTTGACCCTCGCAAGGTTTTCCTTCAGACCGCTGTATACGCTGCAGTATCCTCCGCCATGGTCTACAATAACCATCTTTCCATAACTGCGAAAGGAACCGCTGAATAAAATCTTGCCTTTGCCTATGGAAGTAACCTTCTCCTCCCCTTCCACTTCAATATCAATTCCTGAATTAAATACAGATGCGGCATATTTTTCAGAAGTGCTCCATCCAAAATAACTTACCACCTTTCCTTTTGAAACAGGCCAGGGAAGATTATCCTTTTCACGCTCAAAAAGCAGTGCCTCCTTCTCCAGCACCTTTGCCGGAGTGCCGGTCTTTGCTGAAAGGGATTCAATAATCTTCTGCAGTTCACTGGCCTCCTTTGCCAGCATCCTCTGCCTTTCCAGTGAGCGATTGAGATCTCTGCTTACCTTTGAGATAGCTTCTTCATGTTTCTTCTTGCCCGATTCAACATTCTTTTTTTCTGCCTCCTTCTGTGTCTTACAGGATTTCAGTTTCTTTATCTCTTTTTCAAGTGAATATTTTGTAATCTCTACAATTTTCTTTTCTGATTCAGCCTGCCTGAGAGAATTTATATCCTGGTCTGCAATTAACCTGAAGGTATATAATGTGGAAAAGAATTTCCTTGATTTAAACAAACCGTCCAGCCCCTCTGAGCTGGAAGGAAGAAGTATACTTCTGTAGAAAACCCTGCTTCTATCTGAAATTAAATTCCTGTGCTCCAATATCTGCCTTGTCTTTCTCAAAAGGTTTTCACTTGTATAGGTTAATTTTCTTCCTGTATAAAGGAGCTCATTTCTGTACTTATCCAGTTCCCTGTTTACATCCTCTAACTTTTTTTTCGCTTCTTCCAGAAGCTGTTTCTCCCTGTTTTCCCTTGCACGCAGCTCCTGCTCCTTCTTTTTTTCTTCCCTTATCTGTGTATGAATCTGATGCAACTTATCTTTTTTCTCCTCCAGCTCACCCGAACCGGCTAAAAATGGCACCAGCAACAAAAGAGATAAAAGAAGGGCTTTTTTCATTTCGCTTCTGCTTCCCCCTGGTCCGTCTTCTGAACGGTTTTCTTTGCATATTTCTTCTTGAATTTCTCCACCCTTCCAGCTGTATCCACCAATTTTTGTACTCCGGTAAACAGTGGATGACATTTTGAACATATTTCCACATGTATATCCTTCCTGGTAGACCTTGTGTGAATGACATTGCCACAGGCACAGGTAATTGTTGTTAATTCATATTTTGGATGTATCCCTTCTTTCATATTTTTCCTCCTGTTACGAAGTTTGATTTTAAGATTCTCCTCCCTTATCAAGAGAGATAGTTCTTATTTATTTGAATTAATCATTGAATTCAGAAATTCCTCGTTGCTCTTTGTCCTCTTCATACGTTCAATCAAAAGCTCCATTGCTTCAACGGGATTCAGCGAGTTTAAAACCTTACGCAGGACCCAGACTTTATTTAAAACCTCCGGGCTAAATAATAGTTCTTCCTTTCTGGTGCCTGAACGGTTTATATCAATAGCAGGAAAAATTCGCCTGTCAGCAAGCTGACGTATCAGTTGAAGCTCCATATTGCCGGTGCCCTTGAACTCCTCAAATATAACATCGTCCATGCGACTGCCCGTCTCAATGAGGGCAGTAGCAAGAATTGTGAGGCTTCCCCCTTCCTCTATATTTCTTGCTGAACCAAAGAACCTTTTGGGGCGGTGAAGCGCATTTGAATCAAGTCCACCTGATAAAACCTTGCCGCTGGGAGGAATTACCTGGTTGTGTGCCCGTGCGAGACGTGTTATGCTATCCAGCAATATGACAACATCTTTCTTGCACTCCACCAGCCTTTTTGCTTTTTCTATAACCATATCAGCCACCTGGACATGTCGCTCGGGCTTTTCATCAAAAGTGGAATAAATAACTTCTGCCTTTACCGAGCGCTGCATATCTGTAACCTCCTCAGGCCTCTCATCAATAAGCAAAACTATCAGTTTTATCTCCGGATGATTCGTTGTAATGCTATTGGCTATCTTCTGCAGAAGAATTGTCTTGCCGGTCCGGGGAGCTGCAACTATAAGGCCCCTCTGTCCCTTTCCTATAGGAGTGATTAAATCCATAATCCTCATTGAAAGTTCTTCCGGCTCTCTCTCCAGGACAATCCGACCCTGCGGGTAAAGAGGAGTGAGGTTATCAAAGAGAGGTCGCTCGCTGGATAGCTCTGGATTTTCGTAATTTACCGCCTCAACCCTCAGAAGTGCAAAAAACTTCTCTCCTTCTTTTGGGGGCCTGACCTGCCCGGAGACTGTGTCGCCGGTGCGCAGTCCAAATTTCCTTATCTGGGATGGCGAGATATATATATCATCTGGACTGGGAAGGTAATTGTAATTATTGGAACGCAAAAACCCGTAGCCATCCGGCAGTATCTCCAGCACCCCTTCCCCGAATAAAAATCCTTCTTTCTCAATGCGCGCCTGCAGTATTTTGAATATCAGGTCCTGTTTCTTCATTCCACTTAAACCGGTGATATTCAATTCTTTCCCTATCTCGTTTAATTCAGAAATAGTCTTTTTCTGCAGTTCAGCAATATCCATAAAACCCCCAGCCAAAATTATGAAGTAGAATTTATAAGTTAAATTCAAACTTCATAATTTATAACTTTATTAGCAAACCTTGTTTCTACCGGTATTTTTTGCCTGAAGGAGGGCTCCATCAGCCATCGCAATAAGATCTTCCTTTGTAGCAATGCCTTCGCCGGGATAGGAACCTATCCCTATGCTGATGGTAATGTGCATCTCGTGGTCATCTGTATGGAAGGTATGTTCTGCTACGCTTGTCCTGATTCTCTCTGCAACTACCCTTGCTCCTTCAATAGAGGTCTCAGGTAGAATAATAGCAAACTCGTCCCCTCCATATCTCGCAACAAAATCAATATCACGTACCGAAGCCAGAAGAATTTCACTGACCTCTTTCAATACTGAATCACCAAAGATGTGTCCATAGGTATCATTGCACTTTTTAAAGAAATCCAGGTCGCACATAAGCAGGGAAGTTTTTAATTTATAAAAGGAACACCTCTTCATCTCTTCCTCAAGACGCTCCTGGAAATAACGGTGAAGATACAGGTGTGTCAATCCATCTCTTATGGAAAGCTCCTGTGTTTTCTGATACAACCTGATATTTTCAAGGGAAAGCATTAATATATCAGACAGGACAGACAAAAGCCTGAGGTCGTCTTCTTTAAATGCATCAGGTATTGGAGACCTCACTTCCATTATTCCAGATATTTCTCCTGTAGAAGCTCCTTCTCCCTTTTTCATAATCGGCACACAGATCAGAGAACCTTCTTCTTTGTCAGGAAAAGAAGAAAAGCGCGGGTCCAGTGAGAAGTTTGTAATCAGCAGCGGCCTTTTTTTCTCTATTACCCACTGATAAACCGGGTCCCCTGCATGAGGCGACCTCTGGCTATCCTTCTCACTAAATCCGGAAACAGCTTCCACAACTAAATCACCCTTCTTGCTCAGGGTCATAATAGAACATTTTCCATATCCAATAATCTGAAATGTCCTGGTCACTATAAAATCATAAAGTTCGTCTTCCTGCAACAGTGAACCTGCTCTGGAAGTTATCTCAGCCAGAGAGTAATAGCGGCTCACCTTGCCTTCAAGAGCTACCTTTAAATTAGACTCCTTTTCATGCTCAGCATACATCCTGGCGTAGTCACTCAGCACTTCTTCGTAGCTGGCACCCCTCACTCCACCCTCTTCCCTTTCGCCTCTTTCCCAGAGCACGAAGAACAGCATAAAGATAAATATCCCGAAAATAACTATCTGAAGTGTAAGAATCATCTTCTATACACAACCACGCGGTTGCGACCCCCTTCCTTTGCCCTGTAAAGGGCCTCATCAGCATGCTTTATGAGCTCACTCTCTGACAGTCCATCTTCTGGAAAAGTTGCCAGGCCCATACTTATGGTCACACCTGTGTTCCCACCTTCAACTTCTAACCTCATAGATTCCACTCTTTTCCTCAATCCCTCAGCTATTTCTTCTGCTTCTTCCTTTCCCCTGTGCAGCAGTATAATAGCGAATTCCTCTCCTCCATACCTTGAAACAATATCTGTTTCCCTTACGCCCTCCTTTAAAGCCATGCTAACCCGACGCAGCAACTCATCCCCTGCCAGATGTCCAAACTGGTCATTATACCTCTTGAAATAGTCAATGTCTGCCATCAGTAGAGAAAATTTCTCATCATATACCTTTGCCCTCTTCATTTCCTGTGTTAGTTTTTCCTGAAAATATCTATGTACATAAAGGCCTGTAAGGCCATCTACAATGGCAAGTCTTTCTACTTCCGCATACAACCTTGCCCTGCGCAAGAGCACTGATGTCTGGGCACAGAGGTTGGACAGCTTATGCAAATCATCAGCGCTGAAAGGCAGGAAAGGTTCTCCCTCCCTTCTCATTTCTATTACACCGATCACCTTTCCTTCAACTATGAGCGGTACAATCATAAATATCGGTGGCTTCTCCACCCCTTCCTCAAAATAATCATGAATTTCTTTTTCCTCAGGTGATATAATCTCTCTCCTGTGAGCAATAACATCCTTTATATTTGAATCCACAATCTCGGTTTTCTCCCTGGATAGCAGATTCGTTACAAAGTCATACCTGAGCGTTATAAATGTTTTTGCATCCTCCTCACTGAAAAGGTAGAGAGTAGCAAAAGAAAATTCAAAGTACTTGTGTACTAACTGACTCATAATCTGAAGGATCTCATCAAACTTAAGTGTTGTGGCCACATTTTTAATTCCTTCATATATCCCGAATATGTCCTCCACATCCCTGCGCAGTTTCCTGTTTCTCTCTTTCAAAAATTTGAGGGCATCCAGAAGCTGGAAAAACTTTTTCTTAGCCCTCTCCACCACAAGGATAAGGATTATAAGACATGCCAGAATCAAGCTCATTATCTGAAGCAGAACCACAACCCCTCCGGTTTAAACCTTTTTCTCCTTCAGCATAGAAAGAAAGAGATTTACAATTTTGGGATCAAATTGGGTCCCGGCATTTCTCTTTATTTCCTCCATTGCCTCTTCCCTTGCCATTGCCCTGCGGTAAGGACGGTCTGAAGTCATTGCAGAAAAGGCATCTGCAACCATCAGAATCCTGGAGCCCAGTGGAATATCTTCCCCCTTCAGTCCATCCGGATAACCCCTGCCATCATATCTTTCATGGAGATGAAGAATCAGGGGAGAAAGATGCTGGAGAATCTTTATATGACTTATGATATCAGCACCTATTCTTGAATGGTCTGCAACTTTTTCAAATTCCTCGGCATTAAGTTTATCGGGCTTGCTCAGAATTTTCTCCTCTATGCCTATTTTACCCAGGTCATGAATCAAGCTGGCATAGGATATGGATTCTATCTCCTCCCGGGATAGACCCATCTCCTCAGCAATAGCAACGGCATACTTCTTTACATCCCTGGAGTGGTCAGCAGTATAAAAATCTCTGGTCTCAACAATCACACCCAGTGTTTCTAATAAACCTTTGTAGCTATCCTCTATATCCTTGAACAATTTTGCATTTTCAACAACAACCCCCACCTGATTTGCAAAAGTCGTAAAGAGTCTTATTTCACCGGGGCTAAATTTTCTTGGTGAAGAGGTATATATGCTTAAAGTTCCTATTGCCTTCTCTTTAACAAGCAAAGGTACACAGAGAAGGGATGCAATTCCTTCCCTCCTGGCATACCGGCTAAATTTATATCTGGGGTCCTTTTTTATATCAACAGAGACATAAGGCTTTTTGTTTTTAACAACCCATCCTGCTATGCTATCGCCGTAGTCTATATCACCCTTTTCAAGATATTTTTTACTCAAGCCATAAGAAGCCACCATTGTCAATTTATCATCCGGGCCCAGCAATCTCACAGCACAGATCTTTACATTCATAAGACGGGATGCAATGTATATCACAAGATTCAGTATGCGATTCAGGTCAAAAGTAGAAACAATTACTTCACTTACCCTCTCAAGTGCAGACTGGGTACGCAGCAGCCTCTTGCGGTCCCTGACACAGGAAACAAGCAATCCTGACAGCTCCGGATTAACTATTTTTACTTCACCATCAAGCGCAGGCAAGAACTTTCTATACCAGCCATCTGACAGGTCTATAACAGTCATACCTTTTAACCTGCGCATAAACACTGATGGGTCTGTGGTAGTGAATATATTAAATTTCTTACCCAATTTTATCAGATTGGAGTCTTCAGTATTGTCAAGTATTCCCTTCACCTTTATTTCCCCTATGCCCAGAAAGGTCTCAAGCAGGTCACTTGCTCCTTCACCACCAATAATCCCGACTTCTTTTTTCTTCATCTCTCTCCTTTCTGATATTCTTTACATCTTTTCCTTTGGAACAATGCCCATCAATTGAATAGAATTTGCAAGCACAACCTGAACTGCCTTCACAAGTATAAGCCTGGCAAGGGTAAGGTTTCTGTCCTCACTTATAACCCTGTGGTCTGTATAAAATTTGTGAAAAAGGGCTGCCAGTTCTTGAGAATATACTGTAAGACCGTGCGGTTCCCTTGTCAGCACCATCTCGGCAATCTCATCAGGAAAGAATGCCAGTTTCTTCATTATCTCAATTTCAATTTCTTCCTTCAGCAGTGAAAGGTCTGCTACTTTCAACTCTGAACTTTCAATTTTCAGCTCTTTTTTTTCTGCTTCTCTGAATATGCTGCAAATACGCGCATGTGCATACTGTACATAATAAACAGGATTTTCAAGAGACTGCTGCTTTGCAAGTTCCAGGTCAAAATTGAGATGGCTGGAGGCCTTGCGCATCAGGAAAAAGAAGCGAATGGCTTCCTTTCCCACCTCCTCCATCACTTCCCTTAATGTTACAAATTCTCCTTTGCGGGTGGACATCCTTACAGGAATTCCACCGCGTGAAAGGCTCACGAGTTGATAAAGAATAATTTCCAGTTTTTCAGGGTCATAACCCAGGGCCTTAAGAGCATTCTTTACCCTCTGAACATGTCCGTGGTGGTCCTGACCCCAGATATCAATCATAATATCAAACTTGCGCTGGTATTTATTGCAGTGATAGGCTATGTCCGAAGCAAAATAGGTAGGGGCTCCATTACTGCGAATCAGCACATTGTCCTTCTCATAAGCAGTCTCACTACCTTCTTCTGACGGCGCACCAAACCACAGGGCTCCATCCCGCAGAGTAGTCCATCCCCGTTTCTTCAACAGTTTAATGACTTTTTTTACTTCTCCACTGCGGTGAAGGGAAGATTCTGCTACCCAGCTATCAAAATCAACCCCGAAATCTTTCAGGTCTTTCTTTATATCTTTAAGTATCTCTTTTACTGCAAAGCTGGAAAAAAATTCTATATCCTTATCAAGACACTTACTGCCTGATTTTTCCTTAAGAATTCTTGCAATATCTAAGAGATATTCTCCCTCATATCCATTCTCTACAACTTCGGGGGTATGTCCACACAGTTCAAAGTATTTTGCCCTGAGGGACCTTCCAAGTATTTCTATCTGGGTGCCAACATCATTTATATAATATTCCTTTTCTACTTTAAATCCTGCCTTCTTGAGGATACCACTCAGCACATCCCCTATCACCGCACCCCTGGCATGCCCTATATGAATTGGGCCTGTTGGACCAACGCTTGCAAATTCAACCTGAATTTTTTTGCCTTTTCCAATATTCAAGGAACCGTATTTAGTCCCCAGGGTTATAATATTGCACAGGTTCTGTCGCAGATACTCTTCATTGAGAAAGAAATTCAGAAACCCGCCCCCAGCCACCTCAATTTTTTTAACAGGGCAGGACTTCCCGCTTTTCCCCTGAATATCCTGCTTTAAAACCTCAAGCAATATTTTTGAAATATCTAAAGCGGGTTTCCCTGCTTCTTTTGACAGGAGAAAAGATATGCTGGAACTCAGGTCCCCGTATTTCCTGTTCCTGGGCACTTCAACTGTGAGAGGGGGAATATGCTCAATCTTCAGCATACCAGATGAAACTGCAGATTTAATTGCTGCCATTATCATCTGGCTCAGTTTTTCCTTAATCAAAATAACTCCTTAAAAACAAAAAATCTTTATTTCTGCTCAGGAAGAACACTCATTATTTCTTCTTTTTCTTCCTTTCTACCAAGGCTGAGTAGCCATGTGACCAGGATTGCACAGAGCACCCCGGCAATTGCCTTGCTGGTTTTAACCCATTTTGCTGCTTCCATGGAACTGACCAACAACACACCAAACTGTGCACCGATTAAAGCAGCAAAAAAATTGCCACCTCGTGCATCCCTGAAAACCTTAGAGATTGAACCCACTATTAATGCTATCACTATTGTAGCAAGGAATCCCCGCCATCCCATCATCTCCTCTTTCACCTCCAATCGTTCCATTAATGAGCCGACGACCCGAGTTGAACGGGTAACCACCTCGTTACGAGTGAGGTGCTCTAACCAGTTGAGCTACGTCGGCATTTCGGACCTGCTTACTTTACAGCATCCTGCGCACCAATCTTATTTGCCAGTACATAGACTTTCACAATTTTTATTTTTATCCCTTAAATCTCTTCTATATATTTTATCAGAAAAAGACTAAAAAGTCAAGAATATATCAATTTTTAAAGCCTGCCTCCCTCTTTGCATCTTCCAGAAATTCCTTTGCCCTCAGGATATCTCCAATTCTGTCTTCCCCTGCCTCTCTTTCTATAATCAGCGGACCTCTGTATCCAACCTCTACAAGTTTTTTTACACATCCCTTTATATCTGCCTCTCCCTGGCCTATGGGAGCCTGGTCTCCGATTTTATCCTTTTCTTTCGGCCAGTAGCCATCCTTCACATGGACATTAATGATATAGTCTTTAAGAACTTCTATTCCGGGTAGTGCCTGGCTCTTTCCATAAAGCAAAAGGTTTGCAGTATCAAAATTCACCCGCGTATTCCTTCTATTCATAAGTTTTATGAACCTCAGGAGCTCCTCGGGTTTTTCCTGTCCTGTCTCAAAAGAAAAAAACAATCCCCTTTCAGCACAGTAATCCGCCACCTCGCATACTGCATCATAGATTTGCCTGAATTCACCAGACCTTTCGTCAGAGGGTATAAATCCAACATGTGCAGCCATTATCTTAACTCCAAGCCAGGCCGTGAAATCTGCAATATTTTTACTCACTTCAATTCTTTCTCTCACCCTTTCCCTGTTCAGGAAACCCACTGTCCTTATTACTGCAGGAATATCTGAATAATCTTCTCCTTCAAAACCTGCAAACACAGTGGTGACTTCAATACCTGCAGACCTGAGCGCCCTTTTTAAAGATTTTCTCCTGGAAGGCTCTTTATAGCTATAATATACCTCGGGCCCCATCTGCACAACATTAAAACCAATCTCTTTTACTTTTTTTAATCCCTCAATCGCATCAGAAATCCCGAGGCTTGAAAGAAACACCCCCACCTCTAAAGGCTTCATCCCTTTCCTCCATAAAAATCAGTCTGAGTCTTAATCCGGCCTTATAACCCTGCCGGTGCTGGCTGATTTCTTTTCCAGCAGCACAATCTCCAGGGAATTCCGCGCATCTATAGCGGTTACAATTTCCGGTTTCTGATCCTTCTCCACACAATTTACAAAGTACTTGATTTCTTCAAAATATCCGCCCAGCACTGAAATATTTCCACCTGCATCTTCTGCCTTCGTTACCTTTATCTCGGGATACTCAACTTTATCAGCAGTATAAATCGCAAGGCTCTTTTCCCTGCGGCAATCAAAGTCCACAGTCCCCTTTTCAAAAACAGCAGTAAACAATGCGGTGAAAGGAAATTGCGCTCCTACATCCCAGCCTCCTTCTGCAAAACCAAACACATTGTTCTTAAACTTATAACTGCTCCATATATGTGAGTCCGTTCCATTCGCATAAATTGAAACGGGTTTTCCAAATAGATAGTAAAGAAAATCCACATCATGGATATGCAAATCTAACAATGCACCACCGCTCTTCTTTGAATCAGTCATCCAGCTCTGCCAGGACCAGACAGGAGCAGCCCCGAGTCTGCGACAGGTCATAGAGAGCAGCCTGCCCAGCATTTTTGAATCCCTGATTTCCTTCAATTTAACATACTCCGGCCAGAATCTCAACACCTGTGCAATCATAAATTTCACCCTTGCCTTCGAACAGGCATCAATCATTTCATCTGCTTCTTTTAATGTCAGGGCGATTGGTTTTTCGCACAACACATGTTTTTTATTCCCTGCTGCCTTTAAAGTATATTCCCTGTGCATATAAGTTGGAAGGCAGATATCCACTATTTGAATTTCTTCGTCAGCAATTAAATCTTCTGCAGAGGTATAAGCCCTTGCTCCATACTTATTTGCAATTTCCTGTGCCTTTTCAACCCGGACATCAGCAATTGCTATCAGTTTTGCATTTTCCAGATTTTTATAGCACTGAGCATGCATACTGCCCATAAACCCTGCTCCAAGTATTCCCACTCCAACCATTTTAACCCTCCGTTTATCCCCCTTCTTTTAAGAAACAGAACTGTCCCCCTATTATTTCAATAACTTCATTATCTCCTGTGCAAATTTTAATGCAGCATCAGGCCCATTCCCTGTCACTGTTTTACCGTCCACAACAACTGATTGAGAAATGTAAATTGCACCTGCCTTTTTCAATTCATCAATTGCCTCAGTATCAGGAAAGACAGTTGCTTTTTTCCCTTTTAAAACTCCTGCCTTTGCAAGCACAACAGGTGAAATGCATATGGCAGAGATAACCTTTCCCTTTGCCTGCATATCTCCTATGCCCTTATGCAGAATTTTGTTATTCCATAAGTACTCTGAAGAGCCAGGACCTCCAACCACAACAATTGCATCATAATCCAGAAAATTCACTTTTGAAACCTCGGTATCAGGTTTGACCCTTGCTCCAAGCTTTCCTGTCGCCTCTCCTAAAGAGGTGCTTGCAACAATCACCTTAAATCCATTCTTTGTAAATTCTTTCTGTGGCACAAGCAATTCCTCATCCCTGAATCCCTTTTCTGCAATCACCATAAGAATTTTCTTTCCGTCTTTCGCACTGCTTTCTCCTGCAATTCCAGCCATAGCCATCATCACCCCCGTTATAATAATTATTCTACCTATCATTGAGCTCCTCCTGTTTCAATAAAAATTTACACAGGTCTACGGGCAATTCTTCTATTTTCTTTATTTTCCCGCCCAGAAATGTTCTTTTGTTCTTAATATACACTCCATTTATAAATCTTTCAGCTAACAATCTATCTTTTGTCGGCTTTTCTTCGGTTCCCCATTCAGATTCCCATTTTCCTTTTCTCGCCTGCCGACCTTTATCGGGCGTTGCAAAAACCACTATAAAATTGGGTATCATTTCTTTCCAGATAACACTATAAAAAAGTGTTTCTGAAAATCTACCATGCAAACTTGTTTTGCAGCTGACAACAGCCAATGGTGTATCCGGGTCATTATTATTTACAACAACCAGATCTATATCTCCTTCAACAAATACTCCTTCTTTTATAGGTATTGCTAATTTTTTCCAGAGAACAGGATGACTCTTTTTAAGCCCTTTCTCACCAAGAATTACTTCAAGAGATTTATTGTGTGTTCTGAACCAGCCATTTAGGAATTCCATGACTTCAATTTCCCATCTCCTTCCACTTATTGAAACTTCGCTCTGTCTTCTTTGGATTGTTTTTTTCATTTATTATTTCCCTGGGAATTCAAATTTATATTGATTAATTTGACATTCCTTTATCAATCTTTCTTCTGCTAATTTACAATATTCTTTATCAATCTCTACACCTATCCCTTTCCTGTCTGTTTTTATACAGGCAACCAATGTAGAACCGCTTCCAAGAAATGGGTCAAGCACTGTATCTCCTATAAAACTAAATAACTTTATGCACCTTCTGGGTAATTCAACTGGAAAAGGTGCCGGATGTCCAATTCTATTCCTACTTTCCCCCGTAAAAGTCCAGACACCATTAGTCCATTCAACAAACTCATTTTTACTGATATCTGATTTCCCGCTCCCACTTGTCTTTTTCCAGCATCTTTTATAGAGAACAACTATGACTTCCACAGGGGCTATGACATAAGGAGCAGAAGCAGAAAGCCAGGAACCCCAGGCAGTTCTCTTTGAAATATTCTGTTCATTCCATATAATAGTGGAGTGATACTTCCATCCAACTTGTTTTGCAATAGTTGTTATATCAGCACAGACACTTTGTTGACCACCTTTATTTTTATCAAGCGGGATATTTAAACAAAATCTTCCATCATCCTTTGTTAAATTGTAGCATTTCTTTAGCCATTTTCTCGTAAATTCAAGATATTCCTCGTAAGTCATATTGTCTTTGTGCTGGCCATAATGAATATCCACATTATAGGGTGGCGAAGTTACAATCAAATCAACACTATTATCTTTTATTGACGTGGTAGTGAGTATATCCTCATTATAAATAACAATATCGTTTGTCTGAAAAAAAGGCCTGCATAGATTTTTTGGTTCTTTATGTAGAATTTTAATGCGGGTAGGAAGAAGTCCAGTAGAATGCATCATAGAATCATAGATAAGATTCTGCTCTTCAATTTTATCAATTATTTGCTTCCTTCTCTTTTTTATGACACCTTCCCTTTTCTTTCTACAACTTTTAATAATTCTTCGTAAACTCACTTCAACACCTTTTTACTTTCGCATATTTGAGGCGTGCGGGGCCACAAGGTTTTAACGCGCTTCAAGGCGCACTTCCCTGCCGGTGGAAGCAGATTTATAGATTGATTCAATGATCCGGATTACATTCAGAATCTCATCTGGCTTTGTAACTGGCTCCTTATCTTCTCTGACACAGGAGACAAAGTGCTTTATTTCTTCAAAATACACATCCGCGCCTGGAAGAACAGGAGAATTATCCAGAAGAACTCCGTCTTCTTCATCAAAAATCTTCAATCCGCTCCCGTCTTCCTTTGCGCCTTTCTTCTCTCCAAACAGAGATATGGACAAACCTGCCTCTGAATTTCCAGCCCAGGAGGCTTCAAGAAATAGACTTGCTCCATTTTTGAATTTTATAAATCCAGAAGATAGATCTTCCACATCAAAAGTCCTGGCGTACTTATCTCCAACCCTTGTCTCTACAGGAGGCCAGCCACCATCTACTGCCTTATCCTTAAATTTCTGGAAAGTTGCACCGCTCACACTTACCGGTTCTGGTGCACCCATCAACCAGTAAACCTTATCAAGGATGTGGACACCCACATCAATAAGTGGACCACCACCGGATAATTTCTTTGTTGTAAACCACCCGCCGAGGCCTGGAATTCCCCTTCTCCTTAAATAACTTGCCTTTGCATAATAAATTTCTCCAAACTCTCCCCTGTCAATCATTTTCTTTAAAAATATTCCACTGGGTGTAAACCTCTGGGGGAAAGCAACCATAAACTTTTTCTTTGTTCTTTTTGCAGTGTTTAAAATCTCTTCTGCTTCCTTACTGTTCATTGCAACCGGTTTTTCACAGAGAACATTTTTCCCGCTCATCAAACTATTCACTGCCTGTTCTCTGTGGGCAAAATTGGGTGAACAAATGCTGATTATTTCTATATCTTTAATTTCAAGCATCTTTTTATAATCAGAAAAGGTCCTGGGTATCCTGAATTTTTCTGCAACAAATTTCAACTTTTCTTCATTGGGGTCAGAAATTGCAACCACTTCCACATCAGGCAGTTTCTGAAAACTCGGGATATGCCCGATCTGCACTATTCCACCTGCCCCTATAATTCCCACTTTTACTTTTTTCATTTTTATCCTCCTGTAATCTTTTTTAAATTTTCAAGGCAGTGCCTTGCGCACTCAATTGGAAAATCCTGCTCGCAATTCTTGCGCACAGAGTAAAGCTGTAGTGCTATCGATATTTTAGCCACTATCCCTCCCTTTAAAAATGATTATGGAGAAAAACAAAAAAACGATGGCGGGGACGACGAGATTTGAACTCGCGTTCTCTGCCTTGACAGGGCAGCGTGTTAGACCAGGCTACACCACGTCCCCGGTCAATTCCAGATCCGGTTGCGGACATAGATGGTGGGCTGTACCGGATTTGAACCGATGACCTCTACGATGTGAGCGTAGCGCTCTAACCAGCTGAGCTAACCGCCCTTTCACCAATCTTATGCAATAGTTCGCTTTTGTTCAGGGCTTTTCCCGGTTGCAAGAATCTGTTATAATTTCACCACTTCCATTACTTTGTCAATCCGCGGTGCAACTACAGGTGGTGATTTTACTGATGCGATTGCCCTGTCAGGATCTTTGAGTCCGTGGCCGGTTAGGATACAAACAACTGTATGGCTATCTCCTGTTACTGGCCGCCTGCTATTAAAATAGCCCCTTTTGTGCAACTTAATTAAGCCCGCAATGGATATAGCTGAGGCAGGTTCAACAAAAATTCCTTCCAGCGATGCAAGTAATTTATATGCCCTTATAATCTCTTTATCAGATACGGCCTCAATCAATCCACCTGATTCATCCCTTGCAGCACAGGCGAATTTCCAGCTTGCAGGATTGCCTATTTTTATGGCAGTGGCTATAGTCTTTGGATTTTTTATAGGATGCCCTTTTACAATTGGCGCAGCACCACTTGCCTGAAACCCGCACATCCTGGGTAAATTTTTTATTTTACCAACCTTTTTATACTCTTTATATCCCTTCCAGTATGCGGTAATATTTCCTGCATTTCCAACAGGCATTATCTGGAAATCAGGGGCTCTTCCCAGCACATCACATATCTCAAAAGAAGCAGTTTTCTGACCCTCAATCCTGTAAGGATTGATTGAATTCACAAGGGCAACAGGATATTTCTCTGTTATTTCTCTGACAATCTCCAGCGCCTGGTCAAAATTTCCATCCAATGCTATAACCTGGGCACCATGAATAAGTGCCTGAGAAAGCTTGCCCAGTGCTATAGAACCCCTGGGGATTAGCACGATACATTTTAATCCTGCCCTTGCGGCATATGCAGCAGCAGAGGCAGATGTGTTTCCAGTGGATGCGCAGATAACTGCCTTAAAACCTTCCTCTTTTGCCTTGGAAATTGCAACAGTCATCCCGCGATCCTTGAATGAACCTGTAGGATTGAGCCCCTCGTATTTAAGGTAGAGATTGAGGGGGTATTTATCAGGTGTTAAATATGCTGAAAGATTTTTTGCTTCAATGAGCGGGGTATTTCCCTCAAGCAGGGTCACAACCGGTGTCTTTTCTGAAACAGGCAAATATTTTTTATATGCATCAATTACACCATTCCAGAACATTCTTCACTCCAGTGAAAATTGAAAAAATAGTTATTCAGCAGGACGTGGTCCCATCCTCAACTCTTATAAGCACAGTCTTTGCCTTCACAATTTTCAGGCGATCAATCAAACTGAGTGCATGCTGAACATTTTTTTCAACAGCCTCATGTGTCATCATTACAACCGGCACCACATTCTTTCTTCTTTCCTCCTTTTGAATTACCTGCGCAATACTTATATTATGTCTGCCCAGTATATTTGAAATTTTTGCAAGTACCCCCGGAGAATCTACAACTGAAAACCGCAGATAATAGCGTGACCTTACATCTGCAATGTTTTTTATTTTTATACCCTTTCTGCGTTCCTCCCAGAGACCCGAGATTTCACCGGCATTTCCTCCAACAATCTTCCTTCCCAGATAAATCAGATCTCCTATTACAGCACTTGAAGCAGACCTCTGCCCGGCGCCCCGTCCATAAAGTACGATGGGTCCTGTTAAATCTCCGACAATGTAGATTGCATTGAATTCATGTTCCACCGAAGAGAGCAGATGTTCTTTTGGTAAAAATGTAGGATGCACCCTTACTTCTATTTCTGCAGGCCGGACATTCTTCTCCATAGAATGTAGCGCTGTTCTGTGGCGGGCACCTTTCCCCGCCCGTTGCTGGTGGGTTAATACCCCGGGGGTGCCAGTTTCCTTTGCAATCGCCAATAGCTTCAGACTGTATCCGAATTCTTCACCGTACCTGATATCTTTCTCATCTATCCTGTCTATCCCCTCCACATAGACATCCTTTATCTCAATCTTCTTTCCAAAGGCAAGGTTTGAAAGAATCACTATCTTGTGCATGCTGTCAAACCCACCTATATCAAGGGATGGGTCTGGCTCAGCAAAACCCTTTTTCCTGGCTTCATCCAGCGCTTCCTCAAAATTAATCTTATCCTTCTGCATCCTTGTAAGGATATAATTGGTTGTGCCATTTAATATCCCAAAAATCCGGGAAATATGGTTTGCAGCAAGTCCCTCGCGGATAACCTGAATAACAGGTATCCCGGCTCCAACAGATGCCTCATAAAAAATCCCCACCCTGTTCTTTTTTGCTGTAGCAAATAATTCAGCCCAGTTCTGAGCAAGTACGGCTTTATTTGCTGTGACAATGTGTTTTCCCTCTGACATTGCCTTCAACATCAGCCTTTTTGCTACCAGTGTGGTACCGGTCAATTCTATTACAACTTCTATTTCAGGGTCATCAAGTATATCATTCAACTCAGTAGTCAGAAGATGTCTGTCAACACTGACATCGCGCCTGGAACTGATGTCAACATCTGCTATCTTCTTAAGCACAGGCCTTGCGCCAATCTTCTCCTCCAGAAGCCTGGCTGAATCCTGCAGGACCCGCACTACACCTGCACCAACTTTTCCAAATCCGATAAGTCCAAGATTTATAATTTTTTTGCACATCTCATTTCACCATTAAAAAGTAGCCTCTCTTTTTTACTTGAGAATTTTTTTGAAACGCAGAAGCGTATCGTGAAAACGGTTTTCATGAGTTACAAGGGCTATGCGAATATATCCCTCCCCATATTTTCCAAAACCGGTGCCAGGAGATATTGCCACCCCTGTTTCTCTCAGCAGAAATTCACTGAATTCTATTGAACCCATATTTTTAAATTTCTGCGGAAGGGGTGCCCAGAGGTACATTGTAGCCTTTGGCTTCTTCACATACCATCCCAGTTTTGCCATTCCTTCAACCATTATATCCCTGCGCCTCTGATAAATTCGTCTTATTTCCTCCACACAATCCTGCGGACCTGTAAGTGCAGCCACACCTGATAGCTGAATTGCAGTAGATACGCCATAATCCACAAAAGACTTGAATTTTTCAAGGACCGCAACGATCTCTGCATTTCCAACAGCAAATCCTATCCGCCATCCTGCCATATTGTATGTTTTTGAAAAAGAATGAAATTCTACTCCTACATCCATCGCACCGGGTGTCTGAAGAAAACTGGGTGCAACATAACCATCAAATGTCAATTCAGAATAAGCGAGGTCGCTAACCACAATAATATCATATTTTTTTGCGAAATCGACCACCTTCTTATAAAAATTGAAATCTTCAACTACAGCAGCTGTAGGATTGTGGGGATAACAGATAAATAACATTTTTGCCTTTCTGGCAATTTCTTCAGGTACAGCATCCAGATCCGGCAGATAATTGTTCTCTTCCAGCAGGGGCAGGCTATATACATCCCCACCTGCAAGATACACGCCATTGAAGTGAACAGGATATGCGGGATCGGGCACAAGGGCTAAATCTCCTGGATTCAGATAAGCCATAGATAGATGACAGATTCCCTCTTTGGAACCCACAAGCACCAGTACCTCTTTTTCAGGGTCAAGCTCAACCCCGAATCTCTCCCTGTACCATCTGGAAATCACAGAACGCAGCTTGGGCATTCCTTTTGCCTGTGGATACCTGTGGGTACTGGGATGATTCTTTATGGTGTCACATAGCCTTTCCACAATATGCGAGGGCGTGGGTCTGTCAGGATTGCCCATATCCAGGTCAATTACATCCATACCTTTAGCCCTCATCTCATCCTTTAATTTCTTGATACGGGCAAAGAGATATGGAGGAAGGCGTTTCAATTTTTCACTGCATTCAATCATATTAAACCCCATCGGAAACAGACTGAGTCATATCTTCTGTAATTGTTCTCTTCCATTCATAATACATCTGCCCGGCATTATATGAACTGCGCACAAAAGGACCGCTTGCCACACCCAGAAATCCCATTTCAAGGGCATTTTTTCTGTATTGCTCAAATTTATCAGGAGTGATGAATTCTTTTACTTCAAGCTGTGCCGGACCTGGCTGAAGATATTGACCCAGAGTTAGTAAATCACAGGAGGCCCTGCGCAGATCTTCCATTGTCCGCAGAACCTCCTTTTCTGTTTCTCCAAGTCCCAGCATCAAACCCGACTTTGTCAGCAAATCTGAAGATTCCTCCTTTGCAATTTTTAAAAGTGTTAAAGACCTCTGATAATCTGCCCCTGGCCTTGCATCAGGATATAGCCTCTCAACTGTCTCCAGGTTATGAGCTAAAACAGATATATCCTCCTGCACAATTTTTCTCAGCGCATTCCAGTTGCCCTGTAAATCAGGAATGAGCAATTCAATACCTATACCATTAAACTCTTCTCTTAATTTCCTGCTCACCTCTACAAATTGTTCCGCTCCCCCATCAGGAAGATCATCCCTGGTAACAGAGGTAATAACCACATAATTTAAATTCATTTCTCTGACTGCACATGCTATACGGAAAGGCTCATCTTTATCTACAGGAAGTGGTGTCCCCTTTTGCACCGCGCAGAACCTGCAGTTGCGGCTGCAGACCCTGCCCAGTATCATAAAGGTTGCTTCTCCCTTTGAAAAGCATTCCCCGCGGTTAGGGCAGCAGGCACTCACACAGACAGTATTGAGGCGATACCCTGAAAGAATCCTCTCAGTTGCTACAGTACCGCAGGATATCCTTTTTTTCAGCCACTGTGGCAATCTTTTTGCCACTCCAATCCCCTCCTACAATTCCATTCCAAACACTCTCCTGAAATTTTCTATTATTTTTGGCTTTATAGATTCAACTGTCAAATCCTGGCTTGCATATCCATTTAAAATTTTTTTCACTGAACTCACCCGTACCCCTTTCAGTCCACAGGGAACAATCCAGGAAAAAGGACTCAGGTCGCAATCAATATTTAAGGAAAAGCCATGGAAGGTTATCCATCTTCTTGCACTGATTCCTATGAAGGCAATCTTTTCTAATTCCAGCCTGTTTGCAATCCAGACTCCTGTGTAGCCTTCCCTTCTTTTTCCCTCAATTCCTATTTCAGAAAGGGAAAGGATAATAACCTCCTCTATATTTCTCAGGAATCTGTGCAGGTCCAGGCCATAGCTGTGAAGGTCAAAGACTGGATAGCCCACTATCTGTCCGGGAGAGTGATATGTAGTCTCTCCACCTCTTTCCACAGAATAAACCTTTATTCCCCTTTGAACCAGAAACTCTTCCGGGACAAGAATATCTTTCCTTTTGCCTTTCCGCCCCATTGTTATAACAGGTGTATGCTCACACAATATAAGTGTATCAGGTATTTCTCCCGCCAGCCTCCTGTAAACAATTTCTTCCTGTATTTTTTTAGCTTCCTGGTACTCTATGAGCCCTAAGTCAATTACTTTTAGTTTATTCAAAGATTGGGAGCCTCCCTTCAAATCTGCACATAAAAACCATTTTAACCAACCAGTATCTATTTGCCAGGTTCTGGATGGAAGGGAATCTTTTCTGCACCTTTTGCAATATAGGTTATCTCTGCTTCTGAATGGGGATATGCGAACCTTACCTCCTTAGATTTTGCAAATTCATGAAAGATAATTTTTGTAATCTCTGTGGAAATTTGCTGCCTGTCTACAGGCCGTGTATAATACCGCAGGCGCATAAATATCCCCCAGTCAATAAACTCTGCGCGAATAAAAGGCTCTACACCAACTTCTTTTATGATATCCCCTGTAACCTCCTTTGCTGCATTTATCAATATCTTTTCTGCTGCATCCCATTTGGCATCATACGCAACTCTGACCACAATCTCGTCAAGGATATACTTGGATTCCTTGATATCTGACTCCCTCATAGTGTAGTTGAATATTACCTGGTCAAAGAGCACTGCAGTTGGAATAAGCACTGCCCTTCCTGATTTCTCCTCCCCACCAACTGTTCCACCAACCTGCTCCATCGTAATATACATTATCCCTATCTCTTTTACATCTCCAATAATCCCTGCGATTATAACGCGGTCTCCTATCTTGAAAGGTTTTGTAAGCGTAATCAAAAACCATGCAGCAATGCCGGTTACAGGACGCTGCAACGACCATCCCAGAACCATTCCAAGAAAGGCAGCTGAAAGTCCAAGTGTAGCCAGATTCCCACCTGTACCGGCAAGAAAAAGTATTATGGCTACTGCCCAGTAAAATATTTTCCATATCCTCAGTGGCGCCTTTATTCTGTTAACATCTCCATGGGCTGCCCTGAGAAATGCCCTTTCAACTATCCGCGTGAGAATTCTGTAGACCAGATAGATAATTAAAATAACCAGCACCCAGGTAATGCCCTTGGGAAGTGGAATCTTCACAAAAATACTTTCAACAAATTTCTGAAAACCTTTAATAAACTGCTGCATTTTACCCTCACAATGTGTGAACCATCACACGACTACCTTTTCCTGGGAATATGAATTGCCTCACCCTTCAGATCAAGCGTTGCTTCTAAAAACGCCTCTGGAAGGGTTGGATGTGCATGGATGGTCCTGGCTATCTTTTCTACCCCGATATTGTTCTGAATGCACAGAACTGCTTCTGCAATCAGGTTTGTTGCTTCCGGACCAATTATATGAACTCCCAGAATCTTTCCAGATTTTTCCGATACTACTTTTACAAATCCTTCCTGTTCTCCACCTGCCAGTGCCTTTCCACTTGCTGTAAATGGAAACTTGCCGATTACAATTCCCATCCCTGTTTCACGCGCTTTTTTCTCTGAAAGACCAACAGAGGCAATTTCAGGAAAAGTAAAAATACAGCTGGGTACTGCAGTATAGTCTATTGTGAGCTCTTTTCCCATAATATTCTCTGCTGCAACAACTCCTTCTGCCATAGCTACATGTGCAAGCAGAATTCCTCCTGTTACATCTCCTATCGCATAGATTCCCTCAATATTGGTGCGCATTTTCTGATCTGTAATCACCCTGCCCTTTTCAACCTTAACTCCGCTCTCTTCCAGTCCAAGCCCGCTTGAATTAGGAACTCTCCCCGTGCACACCAGCACCTTCTCAGTTTCAATTTTTTCTCCGTTTGACAATTCGCTTATAACCTGCGATGGACCGGTGGCAATGGTATTTACCTTTGTTCCAGTATAGATCTTTATCCCTCTCTTTTCCAGAATTCCCCGCAGGGTTAGTGCAATCTCCTCATCCTCTGCTGGAAGAATCTGGGGTAGCATTTCTACAATGGATACCTTTGTCCCCAGTTCTGAAAATATGCAGGCAAACTCACACCCGATAACTCCTCCACCGATAATTAAAAGACTTCCGGGCAGGTTTGTAAGTGATAAAAGCTCATCGCTGGTCACAACAGTATTGCCATTGTACTCTATGCCGGGTATCTTTGCAGGCTTTGAACCCGATGCAATAACTATGTGTGTACCCTGTATCGTTTGCACTTCATTCCCGTTTGCTACTTCAACTGTTCCTTTTCCCTTAACCTTTCCTCTTCCTTTTAATATCTCCACCCCGTTATTCTTCAACAGGTATTCCACACCCATTCTCAGACGGTTGACTATCCTGTCCTTCCTCTGCATCATTGCGGGAAAGTCTGCTGAATAATTATCTATATTTATCCCGAAATCTCTTGCTTTCTTGATTTTATTATATAAACCTGCACTTGTAAGAAGTGCCTTAGTGGGAATACATCCGCGATTGAGACAGGTACCTCCAACCTTATCCTCTTCAATAATACATACCTTTCCACCGAGCTGGGCAATCCTGATTGCAGAGGTATACCCGGCTGGGCCACCACCAATAACAATTGCATCATAGCTGGACAACTTTGCCTCCTGGATAAATCAATATACATTCTGCCTTTCAGCAAGCAGTTCTGCAAGACAAAAAAATCTCCTTCTCAAACAACAGGAATTGCTTGAGCAGACCTCATTCGCCTGGTTTAAATAGAACACACTTTTATTGTATTGCTTCTTTAAACTCCCTGGATGCCCTGAATCCTACTGTCTTTCTTTCCGGAATCTGAACAGCCTGCCCGGTTTTTGGATTCCTGGCAGTTCTTGCCTTCCGGACCTTCACTTTAAAAACACCTACCCCTGCCAGGAGAAACCTCCCTGTTTCTTTCAGAGAGGCGGTCATCCCTGCTATAAGTGCATCAATTGCCCTTCCTGCCTCAGCCTTTTTAATCCTGGCATCTCTCGCTATCTTCTCAATCAGCTGAATCTTGTTCATTTTCTTTCACCTCCTTATAGAATTGGTAGATACTTCTCTATTTCATAGGATGTCACCTGTCTTCTGTAGTTATCCCATTCAATCTTTCTATTTTCAATGAAATGAGAAAATACATGGTCTCCCAGTGCTTTGCGAACAAGATTGCTTTTCTCTGTAAGCAAGACTGCTTCAATAAGACTTCCGGGAAGAGATTCTATCCCGAGCTTTTTTCTTTCTTCAGGATCTATTTTGTATACATCCCTTTCAACAGGTGGAGGAAGCTCATATCCCTTCTCAATACCTTCCATACCTGCTGCAAGCATCACCGAAAAGGCAAGATAGGGATTGCATGCCGGGTCAGGACTGCGGAATTCAATCCTGGTGGCCTTTTCTTTCTTTGGTTTATACATTGGAATCCTGATCAGTGTGGAGCGATTTCTCTGTGCCCAGGAGATATAAACGGGTGCCTCATATCCTGGCACCAACCTCTTGTATGAATTCACCCACTGATTTGTAACTGAAGTAATCTCTGCACAGTGTTTTAATAGCCCTGCGATAAATCCCTTTGCTATCTTTGAAAGATGGTATTTATCCTTTGAATCAAAAAATGCATTCTGGCTTCCCCTGAATAAGGATTGATGGGTATGCATTCCACTTCCATTCACACCAGCAATGGGCTTGGGCATAAAGGATGCATAGAACCCGTATCTCATTGCTATCTCTTTCACAACCATCTTGTAAGTCATCACATTGTCAGCCATTGTCAGGGCATCTGCATATCTTAAATCAATTTCATGCTGACTGGGGGCAACCTCATGATGACTGAATTCAACCTGTATCCCCATTGCCTCAAGGGTTGACACTGTATCCCTGCGCAGCTCACTGCCTGCATCTAAGGCAGTCAGGTCAAAATATGTGCCCTGGTCAAGAAGGATCGGCTCCTGGCTACTTTTAAAATAAAAATATTCCAGCTCAGGACCAACCATATAGGTAAAACCTTTCTTTTCTAATTCCTTCAGATTTTTCTTAAGTACATAGCGCGGGTCTCCTTCATAGGGCGTTCCGTCAGGGTTTAAAACATCGCAGAACATTCTTGCCTCTGGCCTGTCTGAAGGAAGCCAGGGAATCAACTGAAATGTTGAAGGGTCTGGCTTTGCAATCATATCACTTTCATCAATGCGTGCAAATCCCTGAATAGAAGAACCATCAAAACCAATTCCTTCTCTAAAAGCCATTTCCAGTTCCTGCTGTGGAATTGCAAAAGCCTTTAACTGTCCCAGTATGTCCGTAAACCACAGCCGAATAAACCTTATCCCTTTTTCCTTTACTTCCTTCAATACCTGTTCTGCAGTTTTCATTCTACCCCCAGGTTCATTAACTTTTTAATACAATTTCCATATCATACAGGCCGGGCCCTGCATTTGCAGCAAAGCGTATTGCCTTTAGTGTCCCGAGTGCAAAGGCATCCCTGCTGGAAGCCCGGTGTGTCAGCTCTATCCTTTCACCCTGTCCTGCAAAAATCACTGTATGCTCACCTATTACATCACCACCCCGCACAGAATGAATCCCTATCTCCTTCTTTCTTCTCTCTCCTGTAATCCCCTTCCTTCCATAGACTCCATTCTTTTCCAGATCAATCCCCAAAGAATCAGCAATAACCTGTGCAAGTCTCAATGCTGTGCCACTGGGTGCGTCCCTTTTAAGAGCGTGATGCATCTCAAGAATTTCAATGTCATAATCTTTCAGTATTGGCGCAATTTCTTTTAAAATCTTGAACAGAAGGTTCACCCCGATTGACATATTGGGTGAGAGAACGCATGGAATATCCCGGCATAGTTTTTTAATATTTTCAATCTGAATGGAGCTGAATCCTGTTGTTCCAATAACTGCTGCCTTTTTGTTTTTTGCAGCAAACTGCAGGTGTTCAATAGACACCTCGGGACTGGAAAATTCCACAAGCTCATCCCCTTCTTTAATTGCTTCTTCAGCATCCTTTGAAAGTTTTACTCCTGCAGAATTCAAACCCAAAACTTCACCAATGTCTCTGCCAAGTTCGGGATGCCCGGCTCTTTCAAGTGCACCCACCAATTTCATATCAGACTGTACAATTAGGTTTGCAATAACCCTTGAACCCATCCTTCCACAGGCCCCGCTCACAACTACTTTAATCATGCCATAATCCTTTTTATTTTAAATTGTCCCTCTATCAGGGAGCACTTATAGTAAAGTTTTTATCAATTTGAAAACGATATTTAAAACTTACACCTCTGACAGATAATTTTTCACCGTCATTCTGCAAAAAATAAGTTTTTTCAAAATTGATATTTACTTCTTTTATCTCTTCACTCCAGTCATTCCGAATATTCTCCCGGATAATCCTGTTAAAATCTTTATAGATACTCCCATTTTCATCGACGAGAACTAATTCATCTGACCAGCCACCCAATTTTCCCCACTAACTCTTTTTTGTCAGTTTTCAACTCTATATTAAAAATTTCTGGATAATACATTTCCATCTGGACATGGATTGTTTTTACTCTACCTTCCCAATCTTCTTCTTTTGACTGTCTCAATTCAATAAGATCTATACCATGCTCTTTGGCAAATTTTTTCGCTGGTCCTGTATATCCAGATTTTGTAACTAATACCCCCTTATCAATATCTAAATCCTGTTCAGTTTAGCCTTAATGGGAACTCTTACAATAATCCGTACTCCTGCATAGCCTTCTTCAGTTTTGCCAGATTCTGTTCAGACATCGGCGAAAGGGGCAATCGCAATTCGCCCGAGTCCATTTTTAACAGTGCCATTGCTGTCTTGACAGGAACTGGATTTGTCTCAAGAAAAAGCGCCTTCACCAGCGGTAGAAGTCTATAATGCATCTCCCTTGCTCCAGCCACATCCCCTTCCAGAAACTTTCTGACCATCTGTTCGGTCTCTGCAGGCAGTATATTTGCAACCACTGAAATTACTCCTTTTCCCCCTACAGACATAATGGGCAATGTCAGGGCATCGTCCCCTGAGAGAACACAGAAGTCCTTTTTGCACAGATTGATTATCATACTCACCTGGTCCAGATTCCCGCTTGCTTCTTTCACACCTGTTATATTGGGACAATCCGCATTCAATCTTGCCAGGGTCTGGGGTTCAAGGTTTGCTCCTGTGCGGGAAGGAATATTATAGATTATAATGGGAATTTTAACTTTTGTGGCAATCTCCTTAAAATGAAGATACATCCCTTCCTGTGTTGGCCTGTTATAATAGGGACAGACTAAAAGAGCGGCATCTGCTCCGCTTTCTTCTGCATCCATGGTTAAATCCAGGGCCTCAGCAGTTGAATTTGAACCAGTGCCTGCTATCACGGGTATCCTCCCTTTTGCCTGCTCTACCACTATCCTTACCACCCTCTTGTGCTCCTCATGCGAAAGCGTTGGAGATTCTCCAGTTGTACCACAGGGCACTATTCCACTTGTTCCATTTTTTATATGGAACTCAACAAGTTCTCTCAACCTTTCTTCATCTATCTTTCCATTTTTAAAAGGAGTAATAAGAGCTACAAAAGAACCTTTAAACATAATCCACCTCTTCTATTAGCCTGTATGTTCTATCTCAAAACCTGCACCCGAACATCTCTTTTAACCTGTATTATTCCCAGCCCTGCATCAGCTTCTAATCCCCTGCCTTCAATTCGCATCCCTTCTTTTACCACAATCACACGGTCATCTGTGAGCAATTTTTCCTCTTTTGCCAGCCACTGGAGGCTATCAGTCTTTAACTTCATACCATCAGGAGTGAACGCTTCCACTGCACCCGCAACCCTTATATTCTTGCTTGTCAGGTCAACCAGTCCCTGGGCTGCCTTCAGGGTAAGAGCGAGTTTCCCATCTTCTTTAAAAAATTTTATGTCTGTTTGACGAACTTCAATCTGCTCTTCCTTTTCATATTCAAGCGCCTCATGGGCGCTCAATTCCCACTGCTTCCTTTCCCCTGTGGTCTGGACAAGCTTAAAATCCTGTATTTCCATTCTGGGAATCTTGCCTGATTCAGAAGGAAAAAAAAATTCTTCCTTCAGTGCCAGACTTGAAACAGGATATATTCTGAAATTGCGACCTGAAAACATTAAAATAATTATAACACCAATTGCAGAAAAAATCAAGTAAAATCTAATATTTTTCATAATTTTGGTTTATTTTCTCAAATATCCTTCAATGAATATATCAATATCTCCGTCCAGAACAGATTTCACATCACTTGTCTCTATGCCTGTGCGCAGGTCCTTTACCAGCTGGTATGGCTCTAAAACATAGGAACGAATCTGACTGCCCCAGGCAATATCTACCTTCTCTCCACGGATTTTTTTAATTTCCTCCTCTTTCTTCTGCTGCTGGAGCCTGAACAGTCGCGAACGCAGCACAGTCAATGCCCTCTCTTTGTTTTTGAACTGTGAACGGTCACTTTCACAGGTGACTGTTATACCGGTAGGAATATGGGTTATACGCACAGCAGAAGAAGTTTTCTGCATATGCTGGCCTCCAGGACCTGAAGAGCGGAAGGTATCTATCTTCAAATCTCCTTCATCAATGTGGACCTGGGCATCTTCTATTTCCGGAATTACATCCACAGATGCAAAAGAAGTATGCCTGCGCTTGTTTGCATCAAATGGTGAGATGCGCACGAGGCGATGAACTCCTGCCTCTGCCTTGAGATATCCATACGCATAATCTCCATTTACAATGACAGTTGCGTTTTTTATTCCTGCCTCCTGTCCTGGAAGTACATCCACAAGCTGGGCATTGAATTTCTTTCTTTCCATCCACCGCAGATACATTCTCAGGAGCATCCCTGTCCAGTCACAGGCTTCTACCCCTCCTGCTCCTGCATGAACCGAGAAGATTGCATTGCGCCTGTCATAGGGCCCGTTCAACACAGTGGTAAGTTTCAGATTTTCTATGTCCCTTTTCAGATTGCTTAAGTCCACGGAAATATCAGAGAGGAGGCCGGGGTCCTCCTCTTCCATCATATCCAGCAACCCTTCAATTTCTTCCTCTTTTCGTTTCAGTGTTATCCAGGCTTCAACTGTAGATTTCAAATTGTTTAAATCAGCAATGACCTTCTGCGCCCTTTCCTTATCCTGCCAGAAGGATGGCTTTGAAGACTCTCTCTCAAGAATGGATATCTCCTCTTTTTTCTTCTCTATTTCAAAGATACCTCCCTATGTCAGCAAGGGTGTTTTTTAAATCTTCAAGTCTGGCTCTCAACTCCTCAATCATTTCACCTCTCCAGGTTCCTGTAATTTATTGTAGTCTATTTAATTTCTTTTACTATTATACACTACTTATTTATAAAAGTCAAGAAATTATACATTTTCTACACAAACCGGCAATTCATTTTTGAATTTGCTTTACCAGAATAGTAAAAAATTTGTTGATATTTCAAGATTTTTGAGAAATGGCTTTTAAGAATGGAAGGGACATTAAGAGGGCGGTTGCAACAAGGCAGGCATAAGAGAAAATATCTCCAAACCTGGTATAAATAGTTGTTCCGTTACGAAGGCTCAGATTTGAACGAATGAGCCCGCGCGTGAAAATCCGGGTATAATACCTGGGCCTGCCCAGTTTATCAATATATCCTGAAATGCCGCTGTTTGCTGCGCGGGCAATCTCTATTCTGTTCTCAACTGCCCTGAATACATTTATTGCAAAATGATGATACGGGGCATTTGTCTTTCCAAACCAGGCATCATTTGTAATATTCACCAGGAATTGTGCTCCCCTCTTTATAAACAGGCGGATTTCTCCAGGAAAAATTGATTCAAAGCATATGCAGCAGGAAAATTTGCCTGAAGGATGCTCAAAAACTGTCCTCACACTGCCAGAGGAGATATCCTCGCCCGGGATAACCTTTTTCAGGAAAGGAAAAATCCATTTGAAAAAAGCTGGGGTTGCTTCTCCGAATGGCACAAGATGAATCTTATCATACTTTCCAGAAATTTCGCCCGCTGGTGAAATCAGAATTGCCCTGTTGTAATATCTGCCATCTTCATATTCCTGCACTCCTGTGATGAGGTATGTATGGATGGACCTTGCAAATCCTGAGATACTATCTCTGAGAAATGGATTTTCATTAAGGCTTACAGTAATTGCTGTTTCAGGCCAGATTATTAAATCAGGTGTACCTTTCAGCTCTCCTGTCAGGCCCATAAAAACCCCCAGGCTCTCTCCCAGATAATGAGGGTCCCATTTCTTGCTCTGGTCAATATTGCCCTGCACAATTGCAATATCAATTTCTTTTTCTCTCTCCTTAATCAGCGGCTCATATCTGGAAATTGCTCTCATCCCGTAAAAAAACACAGAGGTAATAATGCCAATAAGCAGGACTGAAAGCACAGCCATTTCAGGAGTTGAAAATCTCCTGTAATCAAATGGCTTTCTTAAATACTGGAGGATTATATATGCAACTGCTGCGTTAAAAACAAAAACGACAAAAGAAACTCCATAAACACCTGTAATCTCTGCAATCTGAATCAGGGTGAGGTTCTTCCACTGTGTGTATGCAAGCAAGCCCCAGGGAAAACCCATCACTCCAAGAGAGCGGAGATACTCAATTGAAACCCACAGGAATGCTGAAGAAAATACGAACTGCAAACAGGAATCCCTGCCTGCTATAATAGAAAACAGCAATCCAAATAGTGCAAGGTATAATGCCTGATATATTATGAGTAAAATTGCACCCGTGATTGTGAGCGGTGGCTGAACAATAAAAACAAAGTAAAGTATGCAGAGGAAATAGACTGCGCCCATTATAAAACCATACACAAAACCCTGCTTTGCCTTCTTTCCATTCAGCCCTATCAGGAATGGAACAAGACAGAACCAGGAGAGATGACCCAGGTTAAAAGGGGGCTGGCACAGCGCAAAGAGCCCACCCGAAACAATACACAAAAAACAGGAATAGATTCCATTTTTTCGTTTCAGAAAGTTAGATACCTCTTCTCTATCCAGCAGTTCCATAACAGAATCCCTCAGGACTATTTTAGTACAAAGTATTAAAAAAGTTAAGAAGAAAATAACATATAATGTAATTTTAGTAAAAATGGCAGGATTCTGAGAAAGATTGCCGTAGATTCTAAAAACCAGCAATGGACAGCAATTTCTTGCGGGCGAACTCCAGATCCTTAGCAAGCAGAATGATTTCAAGTGCCCTGTCCTCATCTATGTCAATCTTGAGCCCCTCAGAAACTGAAGCAGGCTTTATATTTTCAAGCGTCACCCATTTGCCCGAACAAATCTCTCCCAGCTCAGCACTGAAACCTTCCCTTTCCTGCCTTAAGAGTGTCACCGAGCCCGGATACATTGTCATAATAACAACTGCATCTGATTTGTCAATAGCCCTGCTGTCAAGAGAAAAAACAATTGTATGAACATCTGTCTTCATTATTATTTTTTCACCCTGTTTTACCTCTCCCTGTGATTCTACACCAAGAATATTTCCATCTTTATCAATATGGACAAAACCGGGCTTAAATGGAGAAAGAGAAATGCTGACAGGATTGAGTTCTCCAGTCAGGGTGACAATTGCAGGTTTTATTCCCGCGGTATTCCGATTATAAAGCACGTAGGCGTTTCCGTCTGAGGTCTTCACTTTAAATATATGTATTCCGGGGTTATCTGGCATAATGCTATTTGTTTTTATACCTGCAAAACTCAGGAATACCTTATAGATTCCTGAGGAGGAAAGTGCAGGGTTATTCAGTTCAATGGGGTCAGCTGTGTAAAAAACCTTTCCCTTTCCCAGATTGTTCACAAAAGCCACAGGACCCTCACCGGATTCTGCAACCACTTTTGCTGTTAAGGGCTTTACCTTTATACAGGGAAATCCTGTATATTCCCTCAGACCAATCTTTTCTCCTGCAGGCTTAATCTGCACCTCTGGCTTTAGACCCTTTGGAATACCACTGTAGTTCTCCTCAACGAATTTCACGCCTGCAAGTTCCTCAAGCCTATAGGTATTTGTGCGCTCTATCTTTACAGGGCCATAGGAGATGTCTCCTGAAAAATAAAGAATTCCTCCACCCGAAACAAATTCTTTCAGTTTTTCATAAACGCTGTCATCAGGCATAAATGGAACCGGATATATTATTACCTTTGCTTCCCTGGGAAGTTTTGAAATGTTATCTTCATTTATTACCCCGAAATCAAGGTGGCAGTCCATCAGCTGGTTTAATCCATTGTAAAGAGCCTGCCTAAGTCCTGTATAACTTATACGGTGGTTATCAGGAAGAAGATAATAAACAGAAGGCGGCTCATACTGTGGTTGAATAGTAGCAAAAAGCAATCCTGAATTCCTGTATACCTTCAGCACATCCTTGGGCACAAGGTCCTGGTGCATTATTCCATAGGCAAATATGTTCTCCCAGGGGTCTCTCCAGTGCCAGTTTGAAACAAAACCACCCCCGAGCCCCAGGGCATAGTGCGAGATAAAAAGATATCTATTATACTGTTCTTCTTTTGTTTCAAAGTTCCATCCACCTCCTGGATGGGTCTTTGAACCGAATTCCCCTGTAGAAGGTGGTTTGTTCTGATAGCGCATATCCATTTCTTTGAATTCAGGAGGGAAATTTGGCAGAGGGCCATAAAAATGCCTGTTCATAAAATCAAGCCCTTTCTCGGGCCAGACAGCATCTCTTATGTTCCACGCATCAGACCCGCCCTGCAAATAACCCACTGAAACCAGCCTTTCGGGGTCTGCCTTATGTATCTCATCAGCCAGATTTCTTGCCCAGTCCCTCATAAAATTCAGCAGACACATATTTATGTCGCAGGAGAGAAGGTCTCCCCAGGAATCCTTCAAATCCCTGACCTTTGCAGAACCATAGGGCGCATCTCCCCCGTATTTCTTCTTTACGAATTCTTTGAGCAGTCTATTCTGCTCGGGCACATCTGCTGGCTTTAAAGAAGGCTCATTACGCAGGTCTATTGCAAAGAGTGGAATTCCCTTATACCTTTCTCCTATTTCTTTTGCTCTTGCAATTCCCTTTTCAAGAACTTTGGGGTCAGGAGAGTAATCCGAGATGCCCTCAAAGAACATCACTACTCCGTATTTCTGACACAGATAAACCATCATATCCCTGAACCTCTTCTCTACTTCAGGTGGTCTCGTAGCCCACATCATAAAAGAGCGGGAAAATCTCAATCCAAAATCGTGCATTGTACGATAATCTAAGGCAATTGTGACAGGAGAAGAATTTCTAAGTGAATTGCTCGCCCAGAATTCCTGTGCGCCAATAAGGAAAACAGGCCTCTCTCCAATCCTGAAATAATTGTCCTTCAAAGTAAATTTCGGGGCGCTCTTTACCACTTTCTCGTTCCACACAACAAATCCGTTGAAATCTTCCAGGTCTATTGTTTTTCCTCCCTGGTTCAAAAATGCCTTTATCCTGTAAATATCGTCTGCAAATTTTTCAGGTTTCCAGGAAAATAAAACCTTTTCACTTTCTCCAGGTTCCACCTTCATGCTCCTGAAATCCTCAAAATAAATTTTATCTCCATCAAGTGAAGTGAGTTCAATCTTCACCTCAACCTCCTGTGGCAATGAACCAAAATTTGAAACCCTGGTGGAAATTGAAACTTCCTCTCCATCTTTATAAAGGGCATATTCACTCTGGGTCTCGTGCAGAAAAATTCCGCGCTCAATGGATTTCAATATATCCAGCAGGGCTTTGCACATCCCGGGATATCTGGGACTGAACAGATCTATGTTATCAACTCCAAAATAAACCCAGATAGAACCCTTATAGATTCCTCTGAAATTGTGCATTATAGCGCCTATTGCTCCTCGATTCCTCCCGTACCTGTCATAACCGAACAAAAGCGGTGTCCATCTTGCCCTGTCCTTTGCACCGCAATACCAGTTGTCTCCCAGGACCCCTATCGCTGCATAGCCCTTCATCTCAGCATCTATCCTTATATCAGAAGAAATTATATACTGGTTCCTGTTTGAACCAGCATACTTCACATGCTCAAGAAGATATCCTGCATCAAAAACACCCACCTGCTCCGGTTTTATTTCAAGAAAGTCAGCAGCCTTTCCCTTGTGCGTGTTTATTCCAGGAGATATCCTTTCAACCTTTACATCGTCAAACCATGCCTCTCCAAAGCCATAGAGTAAAATTGTAAAACTGATTCTTGCTGTGCCTGGTGGCACAACCCCCTCTATTGACCTGTAAACCCATTCTGAAGTTCCTGAAACAAAACCACCATCCACCCAGGAAATCCTGCTTCCATCTTCCTTATAGAAATTAAATGCAAGGTATGCTCCTGCGCCTTCCCTTACTTCTCTTGTCTTTATGTATGCAGAACCGGACAGGTTTGTTCTTGGTTCTATACCTGTAAAATCATAGTGGGCGTTATACCAGTTTAAACCTGCTCCCTCTTCAACTTTTATATAGCAGGAACTCTTTCCTGAATGTTTCACATCGCTTACTTCCTCTATTGTGACCTCTGCCTTTCCCATTCTTTCAGAAAACCATCCATCCATACCATCCTCAAAACCAGGATTTGCAATAATCTTTTCCTCCTGTTCAAGACCGCAGAGGTTGTCAAAGGCATAACCTCCCATTGAAACAAAGCTTCCTCCCTTTCTTAAAAACCTCAGAAAATTATCCCTTGCTCCTGCAGGAAAGGATGCACCATAAGGAAGTATAACCACATCAAAGTTCTCCCTGTCAAAAATCTGTGGATTTGCAAGCTCCAGACTGCTGATAAATTTACACTCGTATCCACCTGCCTTTAAAATTTCTGCTAAGTAATCCGGATTGGAAGCGGTCCCGACCACAGGAAGCCTGTCCTTCAGAATCGCCACGGGCTTTTTCACACCCGTATGAATCTTCTTTGCCTTTTTTGCAGGCACTATCGCCACCTCCTTAATCTTCAATCCCAGTGTCCTGTTGTCCTCGCTCTCTCCTATTTCCTTCGGGCAGAACAATGGAGTTTCCAGACCCACCCTCACAATATTTCCCGGCTTCAGGTATTTCTCAGGAATTAAGAATTCCAGGGAACCTGATAGTTCATCAGCTGAAAGGGTTTTTACCTCTTCTCCATTGACAAGAATCCTTGCTGTGTATGTTCCAGAAATTTTCTCAACAGGAACAACTGCTATTGCGAAAATCACGCTGTATTCATAACCTTCCTCAACAGGAATCAATACCTCAGCAGGCTTTTTTCCCTTTCCTGTCCATCTCGCATCCGGCTCAGGAAACCACCAGCCGTCCCCGAGGTATTTTTTAGTGAGTGCATCGTCAGAAGTAAGGTCAATTGATACCGCTTCTGCACCGGATATTTTTGCCTCAGTTTCTGCCCCTCCGGTCTTTTTCTCTTCTTTCATTTTTGTGCCTTCAACTTTCAGTTCAGTTGCAGGCTCCCATCCCTCCTTCAAATCTCCTTCAAGAATACGGATGTAGTCCACATAAACTTTTTTCAGACTGCCTCTGTTTCCTGTAACACCTATTATCAATCTGAAACCACCTTCCCCTGTCAGGTCCGTCATATCACCTGTTTCTGTCTTCCATTCTTTTCCAAGCCGGTAGCGAAAAATTCCTGTTTTGCCAGTATCATTCTGAACTCTTACATATTGCCCGCTGCCTGTACTCAAATGCATATACCAGTTCTCGCCTTTCGGCTCAATGCTATCCACCTTTACTTCAATAAAGGTTTTTGCACCTATGTCAATGCTGAAGTCCTTCGCAATTCCACCCCATCTTTCCTGCCCGCCTGCAGGGTCGCAGGAGATAACAGCAACCCCATTCTTTGATTCAAAACTCACAAGTTCTGCATTTGTCGGCTCCCAGCCGTCAAGGCTATCCATCTCCTCCTTCTCAATCACTTTCTCCTTTTCAGCAACGCATACTGCAAATCCAAGAAAGACAATCAGAACTGAAACAATAATTTTTCTCATACAGTCTCTCCTGCTTTATAAACTTAATATGGCAACTATAATCATAGCACAACTCTAAAAAATGTCAAGGGAATTCGCTAAGCACCACTGATTTTAAGCACGAAGGCATGCTCACAGGGTTTTTGAGCAGGCATCTGAACTCTGAGGCCATTTTCATCCCTGGACCACTCCAGCGGTCTGTCCACACCCAGCATATTAATAGATGAGATTTCGCCAAACCACAATTTTCTGCCAGAATGAAGGGATTTAATAACTGCCTGATTGCCGGGCCATGCCAGCAGTATGGCATACAGCACATTGCCTCTGGTGGTGAAGCGTATATCCTGCGCAGTAAAAGGGCTGCGTTTGAAGTCTGTAAAAGTCCCTTCTTCTATTTCTGTTGAACCTTCTCCAAATATCTCCCAGGGATGTGTTTCATAAATGGCTTCACCATTGAGTTCCAGCCATTTTCCAATTTCAAGCAGAACCTGTTCTTCATATTCTGGAATCGTACCGTCAGGACGCGGACCTATGTTCAGCAGAAGGGCGCCATTCTTGCTGACAATGTCAATCATATCTCCAATAATAGAGCCTGCTGTTTTGTAATCGTGGTTAGTAATATAACCCCAGGAGTTCTTAGATATTGAGGTGTCTGTCTGCCAGAATAGCTTGCTTATGCCTTTTAATTGCCCGCGTTCTATGTCTAAAACTGCAACTCCCGGGGGATAGGCATTAAATTTGTAGTTGATAACCACCCCTTTTTTCCACTGAGCACCGCGGTTATAATAATAAGCGGCAAACTTCTGCAGGTATGGCACAAAAGAAGCCCGATTTATCCACCAGTCAAACCAGACTATCTGGGGCTGATATTTATCAACCAGTTCACAGAGGCGCACAAGCCACTCTTCCAGAAATGCCCTGTCAGGCTGTTCAAAGCCTGCCCTTTCATCACTGTCATCAGGCTTAGGATGGGCAGGTCCATAAAAATCAAAATATTCCGGGTCCCTCACGTCTGAATCAAACTGCATCCCACCGTCCATAAACCACCAGTGTTCTGCCCTGTGATTTGAAACCCCGTACACCAATCCTTCCCTGCAAACAGCAGCGCCAAGTTCACCTATTATATCCCTCCCGGGTCCCATCTTCACAGCAGTCCATCTTGAGAATGCGCAGTCATACATTGCAAAGCCATCGTGATGTTCAGCCACAGGCACAACATATTTTGCACCTGCTTTCTTAAAAAGTTTTGCCCAGTGGGCAGGGCTAAACTTCTCTGCCTTAAACATCGGTATGAAGTCCTTGTACCCGAATTTTGAATGCGGACCATATGTCTGAATATGGTGCCTGAACTCGGCAGTGTCTTTCTGATACATATTCCTCGGATACCACTCGTTTCCGAACGCAGGAACGCTGTATACTCCCCAGTGGATAAAGATTCCAAACTTTGCATTTTCATACCAGTCCGGCACCTTATATTTTAAAAGCGAATCCCATGCTGGGTTAAATGGACCTTCAGCGATGACCTTCTCTATCTTTTTCAATTCATCTTCCACAATCTCCTCCTGTTTCAATATAGAACCGTCAGTAGAAGGAAAACTCATAGAGGTGGAAATCGGCATTCGCACCATAAACGCGCGTTATGCCATCATTTCTGCCTGCGCCTATTGCTATACCATTCATATAACTTCCACCTGTGCCTGTATCAAATTTTTCCCAGGATGAACCATTCCAGGAAAATTCATAAATGTGGCGGTCAGCATTGGTTGCGTAGACGCGCGTTATGCCGTCGTTTCTGCCTGCGCCTATTGCTATACTATTCATCACACTTCCGCCTGAACCCACAATTGTCTTTTCCCAGGATAATGAAATGTCATTCCAGGTAAATTCAAGAAGGCGGTTATCAGCATTCGCACCATAAACGCGCATTATGCCATCGTTTCTGCCGTTGCCAATCGCAACATATTGCATCCAGTTTGTACCTGAACCCATATCTACCTTTGTCCAGGAAGAGGAAGTATTGTCCCATGTAAATTCATACAGACGGCTGGTATTGGCTGCATAGACGCGCGTTATGCCGTCGTTTCTGCCATTGCCCAGCGCTACACTGGACATTTCATTTGCACCAGAGCCCACATCTAATATTGTCCAGGATGAAGAAGTCTCATTCCAGGTAAACTCATACAGGTGGCAGTCGCGGTTACCTGCATAGACGCGCGTTATACCGTCATTTCTGCCTGCGCCTATTGCCACGCAGTCCATACCAAGCCCGCCTGAGCCCACATCTACTTTTGTCCAGGATGAAGAAGTCTCATTCCAGGTAAATTCATACAGGTGACCGTCATAGCTGGCACCGTAAACGCGCATTACTCCATCGTTCCTGCCTGCGCCTACTGCTATACACATCATATAACCGCTGCCCGAACCCACATATGTTTGCGTCCAGGATGAAAATATGTTATTCCAGGTAAATTCATATATAGAGCCATCCCGATTTGCACCGTAGACGCGCATTACGCCATCGTTTCTACCATTGCCAACCGCCACACTGTACATATAATCTCCGCCACAGCCCATATCTGTTCTGTGCCATTCAGGAATTTCTGGCAGGGAAGATATAGTTGCTTCATTTGAATATTCAGAAACGCCTGTAGCATTATATGCCCTTACCCTGTAGCAGTACACTTTATCTGTATCCGGTACAGAATCAGCATAAAAAGATACATTTGCACCCACTACAGCAATTTCAGTGTAGGCACTCCCTGTAGATTTCCTTTCAATCCTGAATCCTAACTCATCAATTGAATTGTCCTGCCAGGTCAGGTCTATCCGGGTCCGGGTAACAGCAACTGCCTTCAGATTGCCTGGCGCAGGCATTGCAGGTATCACCTTCTCCTCCTGTCCCCTTCTTATTATTATGTCCCCTGCCCCTGCACCACCGAAACCCACAAAGAATGCCTCAGTTCTAAGGGTTAAAATTTGAAAGTTGGAAGCCAGAAGCCCGGTTATAACAAAAAGTCTTAATGCTAATTTTTTCATTTTAGTTTCTAAGTTGCACCGTATTCAGAAATAATATGTAAATCCAGAGTTGAATATCAGGCCTGTATCGCTTATTCCACCAAGTGAGCTCCAAGCATTTATATAATACAATCCTGCATCTACTCCAAGCCCGAGATTTTCCCTGACCATCAACTCAACCCCTGCAAATCCACCTGTTTCAAATCCTCCTTTCAGATACTGCGAAAGGAGCAGGCTGAATTCTGCTCCAGCATAAGGAAAAATTGAAATGTTCCCTGGAATTCTGGCAAAAAGAAAATAACCTCTGCCTCCTGCAAGGGTATTGAGGGAACCGAATTGTATCTTTCCTTCCAGAATAAGGAAATCGTCCATTCCATATCTCAATTGTATACCCAGATAATTCAATCCCAGTCCGAACCTGCCCTTAAATTTCTGCACAGACACAACAGGCAGGGGCTGAACTGCAGGGCTCTCTATCTGAACCTCAGGCTTTACCTCAACCCCTGGCTTTACTTCTACTCCGGGCTTTATTTCCGCAACAGATGGCGGGATAACTCTGTCAGCAAAAATTTCTACCAGGGCAAGCAGGGAATCCTCTCTGCATACCGCACATTCCTCAACCTCTATCCCTTCTGTCCTGCCGGACCGGACATCAACCATCTTTACAGTAATGTGATATACATCCCCTTTCTTTTCCACTCTGCCCGTAAAAACTTTCTCTACGCCCAGCAGCCTTCCAGCCTGAACAGCACATTCATTATCCATACATCCTGAAACCTGAAAATGCTGTTTCTCAAAAACTTCTTCCATATTTTTTCTTGTAGCAATCGTGAATTTCTTTGTGTAGAAGAATAAGGCACGCAGGTAATCCGAAAGCATCATCCCTATGGTCTGTGGAACCCCTTCACCAGCCTCCAGGTCCATCACTGCAGCAGTCTGTGGCTCTGAGCCCATTGCAAAAACGGGTAAAACAGATAAATTGAAAAATAAAAATAAAAGAACTATAATTCTCCCGAACATAGCCACATTATAATATGCGCATTTCTCTTTCTGGCTTATATAAATCATTTCTGCCCTTTCCTGATTATTGATATTTATCATTTCAGTATGCGCTTGGACCTGGTCTCCTGCAGTTTTATGGAAGAGCTCCTTTGCTCTAATATACTCAAAGACAATTCAATACATTCCTCAGCCTCTTCCGGAGACATTGTCCCAACTGTAACCATATCCTGCTGGCGAATTGTGTTCCACACAAAAGTAAGTGCCTGGAACGGACGGATTTGCCCTGCAGCCATCGGCTTTATGACCATAACAGGTTTTTTTGCATTCCTTATAATACTTGCTGTCCAGTCAACTTCAACCTGCATTAAAAATCCGATTGCGTTATAGATAGCAATATATGTCTCAACATCCACACCGGTTTTATCAGCGTAAACAATGGCCTGCGGGATATGAGTACTCAAGCCAGGAACCATATTTCTTTCCCTTGCCATAGAACAGAACATATGTATGTGTCGGATCTCCTGTGTGCAGTTGTCAACAAGACAGTCTGTTGTACTTGTGTGGGGCATTACAATTTTAACACCCAGTTTAGCCTCTGCATCCAGAATTCTTTCTACCTCTCCTCTGTCAAGGCCTTCGGTAGCAGTTCTGGAAGTGACAGTAAAAGAAGGGGTTGAGATGCGCACCACACCTGTGCCGGTGCGGTCCTCAGCATCCTTAATTGCATCTATCATAATGGGATTGTTCAGCTGACCCATTATTGCATCAACACCTGAGCGCAGAAAAACCTCTATGATATCTGCTATTTTCTTTCTGTCCATTACATTCTCTTTAATATAGCGGTCCTTTGCCAGTGTTGTGTGGCTATATCCAAGAAACCAGTTTGTTCCTATTATCATCCTTGAAAGTGAAATCCCACCCACTACTGTTCTTGGAAATTTCTCGCGCCTATCCCCTGCCCTGTTCATCATTGCCCTCCCTGTATTCAATTTTTTTACAATTTTCAGCATTTTTTATTATCCCTCCTTTGAAAGAAGGATAACAATTTCAATTTGATGGTTTTAATTTCAAAAGGCTTCAGGTCAAAAGAGAGAGTGTTGCCAGAGGCTTCCAGTTTCCTGACAGGGTCCTCCATAAGATTTGTCTCTTCAGCTGAAACTATTTCAGCAGAAAATTTAACCTGCACTCCCTCAGTATACCTGCCTTCTGCCTCGTAAACGCGCAAGACTGCAGAACCATCTGTCCCGGGTTTGAACGCCGAGAGAACAATATTCGGGTTAGAAATTTCAAGAAAACCCCATTTCCCGGGCATCAGTCCTCCATGCGCATCTGTTATGCAGCAGATAAGAGGGTTGTTGAACTCCAGACCTTCCCTGTAAATGCCAGCCTGTTTCCAGTCTCCTCTGTGTGGAATTATGGCGTAGTCAAATGTAAGTTCCTTTCCCATTTCAAATCCTGTATCAGAAGACATTCCTGGTTCATACCCGCCGGCATAAGCGTATGAAATTATGCGGGTAGAACGCATAAGAGAAAGCATCAGGGTGCCTGCATCAACGTTATTTCCCGGAAGTCCGCGGTTCAAAAGGGCTATCCCTGTATCTCTAGCTGAATAGTCAACCCAGTTCTGAGCAGGGAATTCAATCCCTTCAGGACGTTCTACTGCACCAAATGGAATCTCCTGAACATTTTTCCCCCTGCGTATGGAAGTCGGAAACAGAACCCTGTAGCGCACAAACTGGCTCTTGTTGAGCAACCTGGTTCTGATTTCAATCCTGGGCAAATCTTTATAAAGGCGGACTGCTGTGCTGAAATTTCCTGAGCCAAAAAGATGGGTAACCCTGAACTCAGAAAAAACTTCTCCCTCGGTGATGATGCCTTTTACACCTGTCTGCTGGTTTGAAAAAAGGGCTTTCCCGGGCTGGGGAGCAGGATGCCTTTCCTTCATTGCAATACAGGAAGCTCCATCAAGCGGCCTGTAGAGTTCCCAGAAATCACCATTGTCTTTTTCCTGGCAGACCACATTTGCAGGTCCACTTAAGAAATTCCACTTTTCCGGCTTTATTGAAATCTTTGTAATCGCTCCTCCTGCAAGGTCAAATTCTAAGTAATAATATCTATTTTCCATAGAATTCTCTTTCCTGAAAGGATTGCTAACAGGTTTTTTAGCAGGAGACCTGAAAAATGTAAGAAGTCTGTACACAGCATATCCCATAGCAGGAACGTCCCGGGCTATAAAACAGATTTTTGCCCTGCTTATAGTCTGGTTGTCATAACGTTCTACTTCAAATATCTGCACAGGCACTTCCCGGTCATCAGGTCCGAATATCTTCAGATCCAGAACATTTCTTTCAGGAAATGTAAGTTCAGTAATAACAGCATCTGTGCGATTCCATCCGAGGGTATTGAAAACAACAAGTGCCTGACCCCTGCCGCTGGTGTCAATCCTGGAGCAAAGGTTATCCATCTCCTCCTTAATCATTTTTTGAACAATGCGCATTGCGCTATCATAGCCCCTGAGTGTTTCTTCATATACAGAATCGGTACTCACGCCTGAGATTAAATCATGGGTCTGATTGAAAAGAACCTGTTCCCATGCCTTCCATAACTCATCCATATCTATAAGTATATCCAGATAGCTGAGCAGGACTCCAAATTTTTCAGCAGTAAGCAGGAGAGTCTCAAGTTCCCTCATCTGCTGTTTGAGCTCAATCCTGCTTGAGTATGTACCCTGAAATACAGGGTTGAGCTCGCATTTTATAACGGGCCTTTCGGGTTTTTCTGATGCCTTCCTTTCGTATTCAGAAGGGGTTGCGAAAGCAATCCTGAAAGGTGGTGGAACTGGCTGATTATTGAATTTTTCTACCAGGATTGGAAGGTGTTCTTCAGGTTCAGATACATCAGCACCTGATAGAATCACGCATGAATTTCCTTTTGTATAGGGCATGAGTAAATCAAATTGTCTTCTAAAGAAATCGGTGAAATTAATCAGTGCCTGTGGAGAGCCATATCCTGCACTATAACCGTATGGAAGCCAGAAGGCAGGAATCCTGGAGCCGTCAATGCCCTCCCAGATAAATTCTGCCGGGGTATTGTGGTCAGGAGCTCCGCGGAAAAACCAGCAGGATTTATATCCTGCAAGATTCAGAATCTGGGGCATCTGAGCGTGGTGACCAAAGGCATCCAGTTGCCAGCCAGCAGTAACTTCCACACCCAGTTCCCTGCGGAAATATCCCTTTGCATAAATTATCTGACGGATAAAGGATTCTCCTGATGGCATATTCACATCAGGCATAACATGGGTCCCGCCTGCAATCTCAAGCCTGCCTTCAGATATAAACTTCTGCATTGTTTCTTTCTTATAATACTGTTCAAGAAATGGCATTATGTAGCAGGACTGATCAAGTGTAAAGCGGTAGTGCGGATATTTAGAAAGGAGGTCAAGGGCTTTCAGGATATTTTTCAAACCTATCTTGAGATATTCCTCACGGGTCTTGAATACAGCCCCTTCCCAGTGGGTGTGGGGAATAATAAATAGTGTTGGCTTGCCTTCTGTGTTCATCATTGCAGGTAAAATAAAAGCACAAACTTCACCCTTATGAACTTAATTCACTTCTCAGGTTATCCAGTATATCCCTTTGAAAGTATTCGGACATTTCCATTCTAACATCAAATATCTCTCAGGAATTATCGCATTTTTACTAAATTATGGTGTAAAAACTGCAAAAAGTCAAGTTTTTTAGGATTTTTAGCCATTTCTCAAGGTATGCCATTTTATAACATTTTGGTATCATTTGATATTAAGGCAGGCTATTAAAAGGTATGTTTAACAACTTTTTAAGAGGCACCGGTTTCAATCCCCTATTCATCGGGTCTTATTTTCCTACTTTTTCCCTTGGGTCCTTTACCCCCAAACTTTCCCACCAGTTTCAATCCCCTATTCATCGGGTCTTATTTTCCTACAAGGAATTTTTAGATAGTAAGATGCTGGGTATAGGACAGTTTCAATCCCCTATTCATCGGGTCTTATTTTCCTACTTATTAGGTTCCCTTATTCACATTTTACTCTCTAAACAGTTTCAATCCCCTATTCATCGGGTCTTATTTTCCTACGGGAGTAGGGGGAGGAGCGACAACGAACACCTTTGAAGGGTTTCAATCCCCTATTCATCGGGTCTTATTTTCCTACTGCATATTTAGAAAATCCTTCAATTTCAATATAAATTTTAACAATTCCCGCTAATCGTTCCATTTTCTCCGTTATCCCTCCATTCAAAAATCTGACTTTGGGTTTGCATTTTCGCTGAAAAAACTTGATTCTATTTGAATTATTTTATTTCCGCTAATCACAATGCTCACACCACATATAAATCTCTGTCTTCAGATACTCTTCCAACTCCTTCTACAACTATCTTCTTTTGACAGGCGTCACAGAGATAATAAATCCTTATACTATCCTCTTTAGTCTCTATTACTCCTGCAATTCTTTTCTTCATCTCTTTTAAAATAACCTCATTCAGTATGCATTCAAATACACTAAATTGAACTTTCTCTCCATAATCTTTTAATATTTTCGCTGCCCTATTTCTCCTTTTATCATCAACGATATCATAACTGACCACAATAAACATTATTTCACCACAAAAGGTTTATAGGGAACTTTTTCTTGCAGAGTATGGGAAAATTTTTGTGCTTGTAACTGAAAAAGTTTCCTGAAATTAACTTTTTCTCCGCTTTTTTCTTCTATAAACATTTTTTGCATTCTGGATTCATAATGTACGAAGTACTTCTTCCGAGGTTCATCCTTCAGATATATGCCCCCTTCTACCTCCTCAAAATCTTCTATTTTCAGAACTTCTTTATTGATTATTTCAAGAGTCAACCTGTCAATTATACTGTGCCTGAATTCTTCAATGAGGTCCAGAGCAAGAGATGGTCTTCCATAATTTATTTCATGAAGATAACCTATATAAGGGTCAAAACCCAATCCTGATACCATAGAAAACATTTCATTTGTAACAAGAGTATATCCCAGACTCAGCAGAGAATTAACAGGGTCAAGAGGCGGCTGGCGTGTTCTGGTTGTAAACTGCAATTCCTTCCTGAACATCTTACCAAAACATTCAAAATAAATAGCTGATGCTCTACCCTCTACGCCCACAGTACTTGAAACCTTTGTTTTATTCGGCAATTCTTTAAGACACCCCTCCAATCCTTCAATTGCCTGACTAAAGTCAACTTCAGGATGGTTGCGCATATATCTCAGGAGCAGTGCCTTTGCATTTTTTATCTTTCCTTCAACAAGTATTTTAGCCAGCCATAACTTGAATTCTTCATCCTTATATCTTTCGTATTGAGCCATTCTCAGAATTATATTTTTGGATTCTATGGGCGCAAGTCTGCCCATAAGTTTTCCATGTATGCTGAAGAAACTTGTTTCAATACCGGATTCAAGCAGAAACTTCATCGTCTGGGTTGTAATCTGAATATTACCAAAGAGCAAAATTCTTTCAATCTTAAAATCAGGAATCTCCAGAAGAATCCTATCTTCTTTTTCAACAACAAGTCTTCTGGATTCCTTTTTTAAAACCGCACCCTGCTCTACGATATAGATTGTTGACATCTATATTTTCAAGATAGGAAAGCGACAACACTCTCTTATTCTTTCAAAATCATTCTGGGTAATTTTTTTAATATACTCCAAGGCGAGATCCCTAAACTTATTATAACAATTTTCATCCACTGGATTAAATCCATGTGCAAGAATTGATTTGTTGCGTAATTCAAGATTTCTCTTGATTATACTCTCTTTCTCATTGAAAACTTTGACAAATTCCTTACCAACCTCTTCACCTAAATCCGCAAGAAGGAAATAATCATCTACAAGGCTCATTTTACCATCTCTTGAACCAGATGAATATTTTTCCCTTAAATCTTCGGGTAGCTTTCCCAAATCTATGCTGTCAGTAAGAACATTTCCGTTATTGTCTCTTGAATAAAGATTCTTCTTGGAAATAAGATACTGGGCTATGTATTCAAGAATACGGTAAAGACGAGCAACGGCGTCGTCATATTTCTTCTCAATTTCAGCACGCCTCTGCGCATTTTCAAACAGGTCCACCATTCTTTCTAAACAGAATTTATTGTTAACTTCCTTGTGAAGAACCTGCTTATTCAGTTCAATTCTTTTTTTTATGCCCCATTTTGCAAGGAGTTTATTTCCAGAAATTTCTTTTTTATTAAGGATTTCCAATGCCTTTTGCAAATTGAATTTATCCCAGGCAGAATAAGCGGTCGACAATTGAGAAAGAAATTTACACTTACTGCA